>Ga0137394_10000041_pt1 | contig 85520 bp, 62 predicted proteins | sample czobulk116metaG_FD_108278 | JGI IMG/M metagenome (GOLD analysis project Ga0137394, IMG submission 108278) | Vadose zone soil microbial communities from Angelo Coast Range Reserve, California, USA - czobulk1.16 metaG | ecosystem: Environmental > Terrestrial > Soil > Vadose zone | place: USA...
CCCGCGCAGGAAAAGTGAACGGGTGAAAACTCCGGCAAAAATTGCGACCGGCTTCCCGCTCCGAACCATCAGGCAGCGGGAAGCCAATCTAAAACGTCATTTTTGCGCCGGAAAGTAATTAGCTTTCAAAGTTCCTTTCCTGCTAATTAGGTGATTTATACGTCTGTCCCCGAATTAGCTCCCATTGGGAATTGAGCATTGGTCAGATCTTGTTTTTATCTCTCAGTTCGACATCTCGATAACATCTTCGTAGTAGTGGATCCTGCCCGCGCTGAAAGCCTTCATCAGGTCCGCGATCGGACAAAGCAAAGACACAGAACCAAAACCGAAACGCCGCGATGGACGCAGAAAGCCGGTGCCGTTGAGGACCGCGCGAATAAACTGGCTGTTGGAATCGTACGGAAGGATGGCGACGTTGACGAAGAACTTTCTCCAGGCGCTGGCGTCCTCGAACAAGTATCGCTCAACATTAGATAGGTAGAACGCCGTCACGGGCGCGTCGTGCGCGTGCAGATACCGGCCAATCTCGCGAATCGCCCGTGGCCCCGCGAAATCTCCGACGACCGGAATCAGCAGATTGTTCTCTTCCAGCTTCTTCAGAATTCGAAAGTTTTCCTCGCTCGCCAGGTAACTCTGATGCTGGCCCTGGCCATCCGTCTCGACCATCAAATCGGCATACGTCGGCATGCCGGGGCCGAATCCACCGCCGATCCCGTAATCCAGTGCAGGCCCGGCCATGAAAAAAGTCTTGTAGACGTACTTGATGCCATTCCGATCCTCGGTCGAAAGCGCGAAGTGATGATGCCGGACGAGGTTGTCCGTAATGGCTTGGACATTGTGGTCGAACAATTCCTGGTCCGGTTGTACTTTCTCGTAGGCCAGGAACAGCTCTTCGGCACTCGACCGGTTGTTCAATCCGGCCGGCCGCTTTCGTGAAAACAGCAGCGATACGAAGTCTGTGCGGCTGTCCGAGAGTTCGAAGATCGACTTGTACATCAGGTGTTCCAGCATGTTTTGCCGCCGGATATCGATGACGAACGCCATCCTGGGCCGAAGGGCTGCAATGTACGTGAAGTTCTGCTCCGGACCGACTCCCAGATAAACGCCGCCGGGCCTGGTCTTTTCCTTCAGCATGGGAATCACCTGCTGGAAGCTGCCTTCATTCGAGAGGAAGTTTTCGAAGCGGAAGTAGCCGTTCGGCTCGGAGAAATCCTCGATCATTTGCCAGAAGCCGGCATCGCTGATCTTTGAAGGCAGGTCTTCGGCCGCGGCAAGCGGCCGTAGCGGCAGGAACAGGAGCAGAGCGAGTGTCAGCGCAACCCGTCGGCTACACATCCATGATCTCGATAGCTTGTTCTATGCTCTTGATGGGGTCCTTGCCGGGCCCTGGACGGAACTCATGACTGACGTAGCCGGTAAATCCAAGGTCGGCGATGGCCTTTGCGACGAGGCGGTAGTTGATCTCCTGCGTGTCGTCGAGTTCGTTGCGGCCGGGGACCCCGCCCGTATGGAAGTGGGCGATCCACTGGAAATTCTCTTTGATGTTCTGGATGAGATTTCCGTCCATGATCTGCACGTGGTAGATATCGAACAGCATCTTCACGCGAGGCGAGTTCACACGCTTGCAGACCTCGACTCCCCAGGCCAGGTGGTCGCATATCTGATCCGGCCGGCCGAGCGTATTGTTGGTGTCGTATTTGCTGTTCATGACTTCCATGCAGATCGTGACGCCTTTATCTTCTGCGTACCCCTTGATTCGGTTGAAATAGGCGACGCAATTGTCGGCGCCCTCCGCATACGACATCCCGCGGCGCTGGCCGCCGACGGTGATCATGTTCGGAACACCGTTGACCGCACACTGATCGATGGACGCGCGCATCGATTTTTCAATCTGCTCGTGAAGCTCGCGCCGGATCAGGCCGTCCTGTATCGTTACGCCACCGGTCGGTCCCATCGTTGGAATAAGTCCGTACTTCTTGAGTGTGGGCCAATCCGGCGGGTTGATGAGGTCGAAGCCGTAGCATCCGAGCCGCGCCGCGACTTTGCATTGGTCGTCGAAGGACAACGGGGAGTTGGCGCCGAAGTTCGTTCGCATCAGACCTTGCTTGATGCGGCCCTTCCGCTGGATTTTCGGTTGGTCTTGCACGGCCGCTGCGACGCCCGCGGCCGCAAATGTGCTTAAGAATTCTCTTCGCTGCATGGCGCCGAATTATACTGGCCCGCCGCGAATTTCGCCATATTACGGCGACTATGACTGTAAAATCACAGAGTCAATCACGTATGTCTATCAAGCGTTGGATCATCTTATCGAAGGCATTGAAGGTCGCGGGATTGGTTGCATTCCTGGCCTGCTTCACCGCGTCACTGCTCATCGCCCAATACGCTAACTTTACCCGGCCCCACAACCCCAACTCCGAAAAAGGCTGGACCGAAAGAATCCCGTGGAGTTATGGAGCATATGGAACACCGCGGGAGAGTACGCGATTGCGGTGGTTCTTCACCTGTGGTTTCTACTGCATCGTACTGATCGTTTTCGGAGAAGCCATCAACATTTACAAGCTCGGCAATAATCCTCCCAGTGCGCCTACCCGGAAGGTTAAAGCGAAGTTTTAAGGAGACCACCATGCGTGTGATTGCGAAATGGACGTCTGCGTTTGCTCTTTTTCTAACACTCCTCGCCACGGCATCGGCGGCTGAGGTATCGCGGGCGAAACCGGAAGACGTTGGCCTCTCGGCACAGCGTCTGCAAAGGATTCACGAACTGATTCAGCGTCACCTGGATGCGAAAAGCTTCTCGGGCGCTGTCACGCTGGTGGCGCGGAATGGCCGGATTGCGCACCTGGAAGCGCAGGGCCTGATGGATATCGAAACCAATAAGCCGATGGCGACGAATGCCATGTTCCGCATCATGTCGATGACGAAGCCCGTTGTGGGCGTGGCCGTGATGATGCTGATGGAGGAAGGCAAAATCCGGCTCAACGACCCGGTGTCGAGATTCATTCCTCAGTTCAAGGACTTGAAAGTAGCTGTCCCGCAACCCGCCCCGGCTCCGGGCGGTGGTCAGAGAGGGGCGGCACCGGCAGAAGCGCGGTTCTACACCGTTCCTGCGGACCGGGAAATTACGATCAAAGATCTCATGACACACACGTCAGGTCTCGTGAGCGGCACGATCAGCAACCAGGAGAATCGGAAAGTCGCCTTGAAGGGGAAAGAATCCAACGCCGACTACATCCCTCGCCTGGGCGGTGTACCGCTGGAATTCCAGCCCGGAACACGCTGGGCATACAGCGCGCAGGCCGGATTCGACACGCTGGTCCTGGTGGTGGAAGTTGTCACAGGGCAGAAATTCGATGTGTTCGCGCGGCAGCGCATCTTCGAACCTCTCGGAATGAAGGATACCTTCTTCTATCCCGCCGAATCGTACAACCCGCGGATCGCGACACTGTATTCGAAAACCGAAAAGGGACTTGTGAAGCAGAACAATCCGAACTTCATGAACGGCGCCTTTCTTTCGGGTGGCGGAGGATTGTTCACCACCGCCGAAGATTATCTGCAGTTCGGTCTGATGCTGGTCAATGGCGGACAGTTGAACGGAAAGCGGCTGCTCAGCCCGAGAACTGTGGAGCTGATGTCGTCCGTCCACATTCCGGACACTCTGCCCGGCAGGGCCCGCGGGGAGAGTTTTGGGTTGAGCATGCGCGTCGTCAGCGACCCGGCTCAAAGAGGAGTTTTCCTGTCCAAAGGAAGCTTCGGCTGGAGCGGCGCTTACGGCACTCACTTCTGGGTTGACTCGAAGGAAAAGCTGGTGGCTGTTTATATGACTCAGACCCCCAACCAGGAAGCGAGGGCCGATTTCGAAACCGCTGTGATGCAGGCCATTGTGGAAGATAGCGGGAAGTAGCCGTAAAACACAAAGGCACGAAGGCACAAAGAAAGGCCGCAAATAAAAGTTCTTAATGCGGCCTTTCTTTGTGCCTTCGTGCCTTTGTGTTTTACGGCTACTTCCCGGTAATTAACTAAAACGTCCAGCGAACGCCGAGCCGGGCGATCCGAGGGTTGAGCGTCTGCAAGACGCGGCCAAACGTGGGACCCAGAGCGTCGACACCCGCCTGATTATTTACGCTGAGAATGGTGGACGCGTTGTTGACGTTGAAGACGTCAAACAGTCCCTCCACCTTGCCCCAATTCTCACCCAACGAGAAACTCTTCGCTGCGCGTAAATCGAGGATCTTGACCGTTGGATAGAAGAACGCGCCCATCGGTTCAACCCTCAGCATGAGCACGCCCTGGCTCAGTCCGGCGGAATTGACCTGGCGGCCGTACGGTTCGCCTTTGGTTATACGGAGAGTGGCCGAAGTCGTGATTCCGTACGGGAGTTCATAACTGCCGAGGGCTTTATACTGCCAGTGCCAATAGTTCAGGCCGTTGTTGTACCTCAGGAGATTCGGATCCTGAGCACGTCCTATGATATCGGTCTGGATGTCGCTGCCATTGGCCACTGCAAAGCGCCACGTCTTGTACTTGTTGATATCAACGCCTGTCAGCGCCTGCCATTTCCTCGAGAAACGTTTCACGATTTCCATGTTGTACGTCGTGAAGGCCGCGCTGTTCGCGGGATCATTGGTCAAGAGATCGGCGCGACGACCGGCATATTGGGGGGCTCGGCTGAAGAGCGTTAACTGCTGATCGTCAGCGCTTCCCCTGACACCGTCGCGGCCGACATCCGTGAAAGGCACGGGAATGCTGTAGGCGGACATGGGAATGTCGGTATTCAGAAGCTGATACCTGTTGTGTTCGAATTTGCGCACGATCGTAAACCGCGCCGTCATGTCTCGCATGATCTCCTGGTCGATGCCGCCCATATATTCGATCGTATCCGGAAGCTTCAAACTCGGATCGAGCCGGCGGTTGAGGCCACCGGTAACCGTAACAATCTTGCTCGGGTCGGGCACAAATGGGAATTTACCATCCCAGTTATATCGGATGGTGGTCAGAGACATGGGGTTCACCTGACCGGCAAGCGTCGAAGCGGCATTGGTAATAGACCCCGCGTTGTACACGTACCTGCCAAATGCCAGCTTGATAGCGGTGCGCCCATTTCCGAAGACGTCGTATACGATCGACACCCGCGGCTGGAAAGCATCCTGCCAGTGGAACTTGAAAGCCGGGAATTTGATTGCTTGCTGATACGGCCCCGCGCCGGTTTTTTCCTGCTCGGGATAGGACGGCTGAAATGCGTCGTAACGAACGCCTGCGTTGAACGTAAACCTTCGGATATTCCACGAGTCGTTGACGAACGCCGAATGCTGCATGGACCGGTTTTCGTACCTGAACGGCAGATCGTACGTTTCGATAAACATCGCAGTCGTGAAGTTGGCGCTCCAGATGGTGTTGATGTTGTCCTTGTAACCGTACCGGTCATAGGGCGCACCCTCCCAAAGAGCTCCGTATCCGACTCGCATATGGTGATTTCCGAGGCGCGCGCTTCCGGCGTCGAGCGAATAGACGGCATCGATGTTCTTGTGGTGACTGCGGTCGATCGTTGAAATCGGCACACTGCCGCGAACGAGCCTGCTTGTCAGATCCATGCGAGGGAGTTCATCAACCCGGCTGAGTCTGGGAAACTTCCAACCAAATTCGCCGAATCGGACCTCGAGGGTCGAGGTTGTGGACAGAACCGAGTTGAGGACCAGAGACTGGACCCACTCCGGATTGTCTTGAATCGGAACAGAATCGGTATTCATGAATGCGGCGTTATCGGCTGTCACGACGTGGGGCTGATACTTCCGGTCCCACTGCATGGTGTAGGCAAGAGTGTTCTTGCTGTTGAGCTGGTAGCTCAACTTTGCGGTCTGGTTCTGCAGGGTTGTTCGGGCGATTTCCGGTTGGCCGGTCTGCGCGTTTGTGAATCCGATCAGGTTGAGATCGGAATTGATGTTGCGCATACCCCAGAACCACCAGAACTTGTCCTTGATAAGGGGGCCGCCGACGTCGGCGTGAAATGCCCGATATCGCGCAATCGAATTCGCGTTCTTGGCGCCTTGCTTGATCAGTTCCTCCGTGAGATTCGAGCTCTGCAACTTCAGCGGTTCCCAGTCCGCAAAGACCAGGCCGTGAATTTTGTTGCCTCCGCTCTTCACGATGAAGTTGTTGTAAGAGCCGGCAACCGGCGATTCGGCGCCTTTGCTGGCTGCTGCGAACCGCATTTCCTGATAGGCATCAGGATCCTGATAAAGCAGCGAAGTCACGATTGCGCCATCGATGACGTTCCACTGTGAAGTGCTGCCGTAGACGCGGAAACTGGATCGCTGGCGTACCTCGCTGCCCCCAACGTCGGGAACCATCACCTGAACGCCCGGCGTCAGAGCCAAAACGGAAAAGATATCGTGTCCGTTGGGTATGACGGCAATCGCGGTTGGATTGAAGTTTGTATTGACCTGGGCGCTCTGCACATCAACGATTGGCGATTCACCGACGACCGTGACGGTTTCCGCAACCGTTGCGACCTCCATGACAATATTGATCGTGGCCGTAAAACCGGCCGACACCTGAATCCCTTCGCGGATTAGCGTCTTGAAGCCCGGCAGTTCATACTTCACAGTAAACGCGCCCGGCGGAACCAGACCGAAGCGGTAAGTTCCTGTTTCATCACTGACCGCCGTCCGTGTTCCCATCACTGCGGTCCCGGTCAGCTCAAGGCCTACGCCGGGAAGAACAGCCCCCGATCCATCTGTAATTTTTCCTGTGATCACACCATCCTGTTGAGCCCAACAGGATGCTGTCATGAGCAACACGAAGAGTGCTGCACGACATAACGTTCCAAGTTTCCTCACAAGCATCCCCCTTCAAGTTCTGCGGTTATCATACAGTACCGCTTTTGGTGCTACATTCTTGGCCCAGCCTGTGGGTTCTGGCAATGAATTTTTCTGATTGGAGGCGGATTGGCCGGCTCGGTCACTCCACATTGAACACAGCGACAATGTAATTCGCGGGCTTTAAACACAAAGGCACGAAGGCACAAAGAAAGGCCGCAATCAAAGGATCATTTGAAGCGGCCTTTCTTTGTGCCTTCGTGCCTTTGTGTTTTACATCGAATTACATTGCGGTATCGTTGAGAGCGTGCGTGCACTCTGCATCTTGGTTCTATCCTTATTTCTGGTTCCCCCTTTCCGGGCAGCCGACGATCGGCTTCAGCGCTCGTTAAACGAAGCAATCGGCAAGCGCCAGGGCGCCGCGCTCGTGCTTGAAGTGGAAACAGGCCGGATCCTCGCATCGTACCGGATGGACGTTGCGGCTCGCCGGGTTGTTCCCCCAGGCTCGACCGTGAAGCCTTTCACGCTGATGGCATTGATGGATGCGGGGCTTGTCACGGATAAGACCGCGCTGATTTGTCCGCGAACCACTCGCATTGGAGACCGGAAGCTCGATTGTTCTCACGCCTCGGACCTTGGCCCGATCGATCCGGTAATGGCACTGGCATATTCGTGCAACCATTTTTTCATTCGCAGTTCCGAACATCTCCCAATGGACTCGCTATACCGCGCTTTCTCGCGCGCCGGGTTCAATTCTCCGACCGGCAAATGGCAGAGCGAAATCCCCGGAACCGTTCAGCACCCGGGCTCGAAAGAAGCCATGCAGCTCATGAGCATCGGCGAAGAGAGTGTCGGTGTCACTCCGCTCGCGCTGGCCGAAGCGTACCGAACGCTCGCGCATCGCTTGCGAAGTCCGCTGCAGGTCACGGCAGAACTTCGGCTCGTTGCCGAAGGACTCGAGTCTGCAGTGAAGGTGGGCACGGGACAGCTTGCGGCTTCCAGAGAACTGCGCGTTGCGGGAAAGACCGGCACGGCAGACGGGCACGCATGGTTTGCGGGTTTCGCGCCCTCGGAGCGTCCTGAAATCGTTGTCGTAGTCTTTCTGGAACGCGGGAGAGGCGGCAGCGATGCTGCGCCGATTGCAGGCCGTATATTTGCGGGTTATTCCGCCTCAAAAGCCGCTCAATGAAACGCGTTCTCCCAATCTGCGTCCTTCTTACGGTCCTGGTTGCGGGTTGGCTTTACGCTCAACCGGCGCAGGTTCGAGTGCGGCTGTTTTCAGTGGAGCAACCCTCGGAGATCCGGATAACGGCAGCGGACAGGGAAACGATTCAGCTTGATGCGCGAAAGGACACGCGAAAAACCTTTCGCAGTGAGGGTCCCGTCACGATCGAACGAGCGGGCGGTGAAGCCGTACGCGTGCCGTATCCAGTCGAAGTTTCGGCTCGTAACGGCAAGCTCGTCATCATTACTGAACTACCGCTGGAAGACTACGTCGCTGCTGTTCTGGCCGGGGAATCGTCTGGCTTTCGAGCGGAGGAATCGTTGAAAGCAATGGCAGTGGCAGCACGCACCTACGCAGTGCATTTCCTGAATCGCCACGAAACGGAAGGCTTCGACTTTTGCGACACCACACATTGCCAGGACTTCCGAATCACGGCCCTCAACGCTCGTCTCCGGAAAGCGGTCGAAGCCACGAGCAACGAAGTGCTTCGATACGACGGCCGCCCGATACCGGCCTATTACCATCAGGACTGTGGCGGTATCACCGAACCTCGAGCGCCTTACCTGAGTCAGCTCCGCGATTCTTTTTGCATTTCGCGAGGCCGGTCGCAGTGGTCGGCCCAACTCACAGTTTCCGATTTGCAGTCGGCGCTTGGTTTGAGCGAGGTCTACCGGATCGAGGTCATCGAGCGCACCAGCTCCGGACGGGCGCAACGGCTGCGGATCAGCGGTTCAGCGACGCGCATGATCGACGCCGAAGCATTTCGGCTCGCAATCGGACGAACTCTCGGTTGGAGCAGGATTCGAAGCGACCTGTACGAAGTGCGGCGCTCCAGCGACCGGTTCATCTTCGAGGGAATAGGCGCCGGTCACGGAATCGGCCTGTGCCAGGACGGCGCAGCCGTCATGGGCGAGCGGGGCTACACGTATAAAGAGATTCTCTCCTACTATTATCCAAACACCACACTCGTTCAGTGACGTCGCAACGATCGGCCAGGTCGTTCAGGATTTCAGTCAGGCTGGATTTCAGTTCACTCACGCGGCTTCTTCCATGCCTGGGTCAGCCGGCGGCGCCCGCCCCGGCTCCTCCACCGACCTTGCGCGACCGCAATCCCTGAACCGGATGCGTGAGCAGTTCCTCGGCAGCGCGTAGAAATCGGGCCGTGTGCGGCAATTCCACGTGCAAGTCAAATGCGGCTTCATCCACCCACTCGGAGTGGATGGCAAAACCGAACGGCTCTCGCAACGACTCGAAGGCAAAGATGGCCAGACAGCCGACCTCGGCGCGCGAAGCCTCGATGACCCGGAGCATTTCCTCGCGAAATCTCATCTCCTGCCCCGGTTTTGGTTGAAAGTGAACTAGAAAGTGAAGCGACAAGCATTGCCTCCCGTAAGACAAGTATGCCAGTACCGCTCACACCAGGCGATCCTTATTGCGGGTCCACTTGAACGGCGGCCGCGGCCGAACGCGAAGTCTGACGGCGCGCGAATGGAACCAGCATCGGCACAGAACGCCTGTAGTGACGATACGCGTCGCCGTGAGAATGGATCAGATCTCGTTCTTCGAACTGGATGGCAAGCACGATGTAGGCGGTCGTCGCAACAGAGAACAACAGATGAGCGATCGTCATCGTTGGCGTCATCCAGAAGGCAAAGAGCCAGCCCACATACAACGGATGCCGCACGATTCGGTAAGGTCCCGGTGTTGAAAATGGCAATGCGGAATACGGACGGCCCAGCAGGTACAGCCACACCTGGCGAAGACCGAACAGGTCGAAGTGATTAATCAGGAACGTCGATATCAGCACGAGCGCACAGCCGAAAGCGAACAGCGATCGCAGGACCAGCCGGCCGATCGGATCTTCAACAGACCACACCAGGCCTCCGATCGGCTGCCATTGCGAGAAGAGCAGGATCAGGGCAAGGCTCGAGAAGAGAACATATGTCGAACGCTCGAGCGGTTGTGGCACGATTCGCGTCCAGAGCTCTTTGAACACCGCGCGAGCGGGAAGTCCTGACGCTGATCACACAAGGCCTCGCCAACGGCCAGATCGCCGAACGGCTCTCCATCAGCGAGAAAACCGTCCGGAATCACGTTTCCAACCTGTTTGACAAGCTCGGCGTATGGACTCGCGCGCAGGCCATCGTGTTTGCGCATGACCGCGGCTTCAAAGACTGACCGCTTGACAGGAGGGCGGTAAAAGTTCCACAAAATCACCCTGGGTCTATATACTGAGTGCCATCGCCGAGGCCGTTGTTCGCGAATCGCGTCGGTTCCAGGCGAATGAACTGGAGGTCACAGAAATGAAACGTATGATACCGGTCGTTCTCAGCATACTGGCATTTTCGGCCATCGCGTTCGCGCAAGGGTCGGAAGAAATTGACAAAGCCCTGCTTGCCGCCCCGCGTAACATGAAAGATGGGGCGACGGTGATCAAGTGGAAATCCGACTTCACGTACGACACGCTGAAGAAGGGTACCAACCGCCTGGTCTGCTACGACCGGACGGGACAGCCCGGGCAGCAGCCATTCGCCGTGGAGTGCACCAGCCTTGCGAACCTGGAGCGGGTTGCGGAGAGCCTCAAGATCGAGGCGACGGTCCCCGATAAGAAGGAGCAGCAGGCGGCATTCGAAGCGCTCGAAAAGGCCGGGAACTGGACAAAGCCCGAGTTCGGATCGTTATGGATTCACATGAGCGGCCCCAGCCAGGCACAGGCTCGTATGCACGTGACGGTCGCGGTGCCGGGCGCCACCACGCAGTCACTCGGCTTTCCCGATAATCCCAGCAAGGGCGGCATCTGGATCATGAATGCGGGCTCGTCCGCTGCGCACCTCATGACGCCGGGCAGCTAAAAGGCAGAGCGTTGAGATCAGTTGAGATGAAGGAGCAGTTATGAAGCCTCTGATCTTCAGTCTTCTCATAATTGCCGCATTGGCCCCAGCGCAAGGGAAACGGACGTTCGCAGGCACCATTACAGATAGCATGTGCCCCGCAGGCGATCATTCCCGAATGCGTATGGGATCGACGGACGCCGAGTGCACCATTGCCTGCAACAGCGCGCATGGCGCCTCGTATGTTCTGTATGACGGCAAGGAAGTCTACACGCTGAGCGACCAGCAGACGCCGGAGAAGTTCGCGGGAAAAAAGGTCACGGTCACAGGCACGCTGGACGCCAGGACCAAAACGATCCAGGTGGACTCGATAGCCGCGGAGAAGTGATAATTCGGGGACAGACGTATAAATCACCTAATTACGTTCAAAGGTTCTTGATTCGTAATTAGGTGATTTATACGTCTGTCCCCGAATTATCACTTCTCCGGTTTCAGCTAATCGCAGGCATCGGTGATGCAGATGGATTCCAGTGTGCGACCCACCGGTGGTGCAGGAAGCCCCGCGGCTATCATCAATTTACGAAGGAGAAGGCCGGTCTCGGGGTGCGCGATAGCGGATTGCACGCCAACCCGTACCAGGCCGTCAGCGTAATCCACCGGTTCCCAGGTGTGAACGGCGAGTTTGCCGCCCCGGTTGTCCGTGTTCCCATAATCCCTGATATTGAGCTTGGCGCCGTGGTCCGCGAGAACCTGCACGACATCCGACCGGCCCTTGTGGGCGGCGCCGTGCAGTGCGACGCGGCCGGTGTCCGCCTGTGCGTTCACATCCAGACCGAGATCCAGCAGCATCTTCACGGCTTCCAGCGTGTCCTTCGCCGACCACTCGTAGGTGATCCCTTCTACCCAGCCGACTCCAGCCGCTACGTGCAACGCCGTCACTCCCAACGTTGTCGCGATCTTCGGATCGGCGCCGCGTGACAGCAGAAGTTTCATCAGCGCGATGTCGCCGGACTGGGATGCGCGCAGGAAGGCCGTCGCGCCGTTCTCATCCAGCCACTGGTTCGTGAAAACCGTTCGCGTCTCGGTGCTGTCCTTAAGCCGCGCGTTCACATTGGCGCCTTTATCGAGGAGTAGTTTTATGAAGTCCAGATGATCCATGTCGCCCTTGCGGACTGGATAATCGCCGGATTCGATGTTGCGGTTATCGGTCGCAAGATATAGCGGCGTCCACCCGCCCTTGTTCGTAAGGTTCGGGTCGGCGCCGTGGTCCAGCAGAAACGCTCCGAGCTTGTAGTACCGATTTTGCGTTGCGACGAGCAAGGGGCTCCAGCCGTACCCTGTAACCTGATTTACATCGGCCCCGGCCGCCAGGAGAACCTTGACCGACTCGACGTCGTTGGCACGGGCGGCATACACCATGGCTGTCAGTTCCCCGCCATCTTTCGGCGCGGGCCGTCCGCGAAATCCTCCTCCTCCGGCATCGTCCTGACCGTCGGGCGCGGCCTCATCCACAGCAGCGGCGGCACCGCGCTGGCCTTGTGCTGCGCCGCGTTGACCTTGAGCCGGCGCGCCACGTTGACCCTGAACGGCGGCGGCTCCACCCTCCGTCACGGCACGAAGCGCCTGCAGATCCAGAGCCTGTCCGGCGGCAAGCGCCGCGCCTTGCGCAGCGACTTGTTTTCTCGGATCGTTCGATTTTCCGAGAGCCGGACCTCTTCCTCGCTCGGCGGGATTCGAGCGGGCCTTGATGTCCGCTCCGCGCTCAATCAGGAGTTGAATTGCGGCGGGATGCGCTTCGTCCGCAGCCCACATTAACGGCGTGGTTCCACGCAGCGTCTCCTTTGCATTGACGTCAGCGCCGTGGTCGAGCAGGACTTTCATTGCAGCCACATTCCCTGTGCGCGACGCCGCCATAAGAGGACTCCTTCCCAATGGGAGAGACTCGTTGGCATCGGCACCGGCGTTCAGGAGCGCGGACAGCATGGCGGCATCTCCGTTGACACTTGCCAGCCACATCGGTGTGGAGCCCTCGCGATTCGCTGCCTTGACATTCGCGCCCGCCTGAATCAGCAGGTCCGCCAATTCCTTGTCGCCCCGGTACACAGCCCAGTGAAGCGCCGTAGCGCCATCGGGTTGAGGGGCATTTACATTGGCCCTCTGTTGAATCAGGCTGCGAACCGCGGCCTTATCGCCTTTCATGGCGGCGTCCGCAACATCGCTGCCGGCAGCAAAGCCGGCCACCGAAAGTAACATCAGCAGGGCACAGCTTCCGATTGTGCGTGTGACACTCATCATCGCCTCCTGTACGTTACAAATTGTCCAGCCGGCCCGTGCTGTCGCCGATGCTGTCCTGGTGAATGTCGAACTTGTCCAATATGCTCAGCAGCAGATTGCCCGTCGGGACGGTCTTGGTCGGATAGGCAAGATGATGCCAGCCTTTGAGTTTTCCGTTCAATCCTCCGACCAGCACATGCGGCACATCGTAGTGAAGGTGTTGATTGGAGTTTCCCATGTTGGTTCCATAAAGAACCAGCGAATGATCCAGCAACGTGCCGTCGCCGTCTTCGGTCTTGGCCAGCCTATCCACGAGATGTGCCAGCATCCTGATGTGATACTGGTTGAGCTTCGCGTACTCCGCGATTCGCCTCGGATCTTCGCCGTGATGCGACCCGCCGTGGAAACCCAACGTGGGCGCCCCGCACTCGGGATAAGTCCGGCCGGTGAGGTCACGGGCAAAGAGCAGCGTACCGACCCGAGTGATATCCGCCTGCAAGGCCAACGCCAGCAGATCGAACTGCAGTTTGATGTGTTCGTCGAAGGTTTGCGGCACACCCACAGGCACAGTCATGTCGGCCGGTGCGACGGTCGAAGCCTTCACCGCGATTTCCAGCCGGCGCTCGATCTCGCGGACGTTCTCGGTGTGGTCGTCGAGCCGCGCTCGATCGGATGGGCTGAAGTCTTTCCGTAGACGAGAGAGACTGTCCGTAAGCGAGTCCAGAATGCTGCGATTCCGCTGCCGCCGCGCCGCCCGTTCCTCGACCGTACTGCCGTCTCCGAACATGCGCTCGAACACCACCTGCGGATTCAACTCCATCGGCAGCGGCTGCGTCGGCGAGGACCATGAAATCGAGTTCGTGTAAGCACAGCTATAACCCTCGCCGCAGTTGCTCGAGTTCGCGCCCGGATCCTCAACGGCAAGCTGCATGGACGGCATCAGGTTATCCTGGCCGATCTTTTGCGCGATCATCTGATCAATCGTGGTGCCCGCATAAACGTCCGCCCCGGCCGTCTTCTTTGGTTTGTTCGCGCACAGGAACGCTGCCGCCACCCAGTGGTCGGCGCCCGTCACGCCCGGAGGTGGCTCTGCTGACCGGGAATGCAGCCCGCTCAGCAGCGTCACGTGATCCCGATAGGGTTCGAGCGGCTTGAAGCAGAAAGTAAAGTCGAAGCCGGGCCCTTCCTTTTCCGGGATCCAGTAGCCGGGCGCCATGCCGTGAGGCACAAAGCAGCCGACAAATCGAGGTTTCGGGTTGGCCGCCGTCTGCGCCAGCGCCGTGGCCGCCGGCACCATCGCTTCAAGAAACGGCAACGCGAGCGCCACGCCGGCGCCCTGCAGAACGGTGCGCCGCGGAATGTGCTTCTTGGTGATAAACATAATGAGTGCTCTCTCCTATGACTCTTACTAGTTCGCTGTCTTCATGTTCATCTGGAACGGGTCGCTCTTCACGATGTTCAACACGAGCGAAGAGAACCGGTATTTGCCGGCTGCCGAGTCGCGCACGATGGAGCGAACCATCGGCATGTCCTGATACTCCACCCCGCGGCCCAGGGCGTAAGTGAGCAACTTCTCAGTCACTACGCGCACGAATGTATCGGAATAACGCACCAGCGTGTCGCGCAGACTCGAGACGCCGTCCACTTTGGTCCCGTCAACCAGTACGCCCGTCGTATCGATCGGAAGGCCCTCATCCCGGGTCCGCCATCCACCCACAGCGTCGAAGTTTTCGAGCGCGAGTCCCATCGGCTCGAAGATCTGATGGCACGTGTTGCAGCTCGGATTCGTGTGATGCGCTTCCATTATCTGCCTCATCGTGGGCGCCTTGGCATTTCCAGTCGTGTCCGCGGGTTTCTCTTTGATTTGCGGCACGTTCGGCGGCGGGTCCGGCGGACTCACGCCGAGGAACGTTTGCAGAAACCACTTGCCCCGAATTACGGGCGATGTGCGCGCCGCCTGCGACGTCACCGTCAGCAGCGCTCCCTTGCCCAGCAGACCGCGGCGCATGTCGAGTTCCGGAGCCAGCGTGACGCGGCGGAACTGCGGGCCATAGAGGTTCGGGATCCCATAATGTTTTGCAAGCCGCTCGTTGACGAATGTGTAATCGGCCGTCAACAGGTCCAGGACACTGCGATCCTCGTGCACAATGCTCCCGAAGAACAGTTCCGTCTCCCGCTGGAACGCGTTCCGCAGGTTGTCATCGAAATCCGGAAACAAATTTACAACCGGCTCGCTGGTCTTCAACGAGCGCACGCTCAACCACTGCCCGGTAAAGTTGGCGACCAGCGCATCCGACCGCGGATCGGCCAGCATTCGCTTCACCTGCTGCTCGAGCACGGCTGGATCCTTGAGCTTGCCTTGTGCGCCGAGGTCGATCAGTTCGTCGTCAGGAATGCTGCTCCACAGGAAAAAGGACAACCGGGAAGCCAGCGCGAGATCACTGACGCGATAACTCTTGCCGGCAGTCAACGCAGCGGGTTCGCGTTCCCCACGGTAGATAAATTCCGGATCCACGAGGATGCGCTGCAGCGCCGTTTCCATACCATCATCGAAGCTTCCACCCTCGCTCCGGCCCTCCAGATAGAATTCCATCAACGATGCCACATCCGACGCGGCCGCCGGTCGCCGGTACGCGTGCTTCACGAGCGTCGAAAGGATCGTGCGGGCGCAGGCCGTTTCGTCGCGCGGGCCGGACGGACGGCACACGAAGATCTTGCGGCGGCTGGCGGTGTCCGTGGCGCCTTCGGCGTTGTGCGGCCCTTCAATCCAGACCTGGCCAACGTGGGGATAGAACAGAAATCCCGGGATGGATCCCGGTGTGTTCATGGTCCGCTGAAACGGTTTGTTCAACTCGGTACCCGGCACGTCATTGGTCGCAAGGAATGTCACACCGACCGTGTGCAGGCCCGCCTTGATCGGAACGCGGGGAGTGGCGCGGCCGTTGCCGGTCGTGTTCGCGATTTCGCGGTCCCAATCGAACAGCTTCACGCGCTCGCCATCGACTGTGACCTCCAGTTGCTCGCCTTTGATCCCGCCAAGGACGGCCTGGAAATAGCCGGTGACACCCTTGACCTTGAACGTATATTCGCCGTCGGCCGGGAATTGATATTTGATCAGGATGCCGCCGCGGGTTCCGAAGGGCAATCCTTCAATGTGGTAGTTCTGCGCGGTGTCCGGTGGGACATCGAACACGGCCTGCGTCGGAGCGCTCACATCGCCAATCGCAAGGCGGCTGATTTTTCCCGCAGCCGAGAGGTACGCCTCCATCAATGCGGGCGACATCGTCAACGTGCCCGCCATGTTGTCGAACCCGTGGGTCGAATCGTCGGACGGCAGGAACTTCGTAGCGTCCACTTCGAGCCCGAGGAGGTCGCGGACCGCATTCCCGTATTCGGTGCGATTCAGGCGATGCAGGCCCGGCGGAGGTAAATGCGTGACGGCGCTGCGATCGAGCTCATTCTCCATCCAGCGGATCAGCGACTGGAGAGTAGCCGGATCCGGCCGCCGCATTCCTGTCGGCGGCATCATGCCCGCCCGAAGTTTGCGGATGACTTTTTCCCCGACTTCAGCGTGATCCGCGAGGTGTGCCAGGTCCAGCTGGTCCAGCAGCAGATTCCCCGTCTTCAGCCTCGCGTTGTGGCACGTTACACAATACTGGTCAACGAGTGCGCGTTGCGTTGCGGAGTCCGGAGCGGGCGCCTTTGCCTTCACTGCCGGAGCCTGCGGGGTGGCTTGCGGCCTGGCCACCGGATTCGCTGCCGGCTTCGGGGGCTGCGCGGTCTGCCTGGCCTGGCCCGAGACAAGGACCACCGACATGACTGCCACACAACCACCGACGAGTAGTCTCGTGTTCACAGATCCCTCCATCCTTCAACTGGTGGCTCACACACTAATTCAAAAACGGCGAGGCCCGCCGCACCGGATCCCTTGGAGCACGTTCAGGAGCCGAAAATACCTTTAAAGCCGGACGCTAACGCGGGCCTGTCAATCATGTCAAGTATTCTTTCATCATTACTTTACGATCTGGTGAGAGGACCAGGATCGCGATGAGCAGGAAGCAAGGGAAAACTCGAATCCTTGGAATTAACGCGGGCTAAAGCCCGCGACTACATTCAGACCGACATTCATCCCAAGCGAACGTCGATCCCAAGCGAACGTTCATCCCAAGCGAACGTTCATCCCAAGCGAACGTTCATCCCAAGCGAACGTTCATCCCAAGCGAACGTTCATCCCAAGCGAACCGTGGATCCCAAATGAACGTGGATCCCAAATGAACGTGGGTCCCTAATGAACGCTGATCCCTATTGAAACGTTGATCCCTAATGAACGTGGATCCCAAATGAACGTGGGTCCCTAATGAACGCTGATCCCTATTGAAACGTTGATCCCAAATGAACGTGGGTCCCTAATGAACGCTGATCCCTATTGAAACGTTGATCCCTAATGAACGTGGATCCCTAATGTAGTCGCGGGCTTTAGCCCGCGTTCGTTCAAACTGAGCCCACCGGCCGGTCTTTTCGCGTAAACTAGGGGTCAGCGTGAATCAAATTTCTTCAGCCCTGGTAACTGCATTTGTCTCGCTCCTCCTGGTATTTGCGCCTCTTGCTGATCTCGGAGACCTCGAGAGGCCGAACAGGCTGCAGACAGCACCGATCATCGCTGTGCACCTGGCGCCGTCGTACGCCGTGTTGGCTGCGACATCCGCCTTGCGGCTGTCCTGGATCCTGGATGGGGCGAAGCAAAGGCCCGTCAGTGCCCTCGCTGGTGAGTTGTCCCCCTCGATCGGCGTGTCCTCTTTTCGTCGCCACGCCCAACCCGGCCTTGTACATCGGCGCCACCCCGGACAGTTTCGCGTCGTCAGTGATCGCTCACCTCCACACTCCATCTCTCTCGCTTAGCCACCAAACAATTCGTACAACTTTTCAACATTGATGATTGTCGCCATCTCGCATGGCAAGGAGTGTAAATGGACGCAGGAAAAATTTTTGTCCTCTTATTGACGGCTGTTGCTATTGGTATTCTGGTGTATCTGGAATTGAAATCACGCCGATCCAGACGGGAAGCCCCTTCTCTACCGGAGTCCGACGGGAATACGAGCAAGAATACGCCTCAGAAGCAGTAGCGTGACAGACGAGACGGCATGCATGAATCCGGACTCATCCTGACTCTGACGGGCAGCCTCGCGGCTGCCCTGGTCCTGGGGTTCATCACTCAACGCCTGGGTTTGTCCCCGATAGTGGGTTATCTGCTCGCCGGGTTCATGGTGGGTCCCTATACGCCCGGGTTTGTAGCGGATCGTGCACTCGCGAACGAGTTCGCCGAGATCGGGGTTGTTCTGCTGATGTTCGGCGTTGGCCTGCATTTCCACGTTAAGGATTTGCTGGCCGTTCGAAATGTCGCCATCACGGGAGCGCTCTGCCAGAGCGCAGTCGCAACGCTGCTCGGCGCGCTCGCCGGCCGGACATTCGGCTGGTCCTGGAGCGCCAGCCTGGTGTTCGGGCTGGCTCTGTCCGTGGCGAGCACCGTTATGCTCACGCGGGTCCTCGTGGACAACCAAGACCTGCAGACGCCGACCGGCCGCATTGCGATTGGCTGGCTCGTCGTAGAGGATATCTTTACTGTCATTGTTTTGGTTTTGTTGCCGGCGATCTTCTCTGTCCCCTCGGGTGAAACGGTATCGATAGCCGAAGTTCTGGCATTTACTCTTGCGAAGCTGGCGCTCCTTGGAGTGTTCGCGTTTGCGGTCGGCGGGCGGCTGATTCCTCGAATCCTCAACCTTGTGGCGGCCACTCATTCGCGAGAACTCTTCACGCTGACGGTCCTGGTCCTCGCGCTTGGTATTGCCGTGGGTTCCGCCCTGGCGTTCGGCGTCTCGATGGCTCTCGGCGCATTTCTGGCCGGAATGATCGTCGGGCAGTCCGAGTTCAGCTCCCGCGCGGCATCGGACGCGTTACCCATGCGTGATGCGTTCGCAGTCCTTTTCTTCGTCTCGGTTGGAATGCTTCTCGACCCGGGAGCGTTGATGACCTCACCGCGAATGCTGGTGGCAACGCTTGCGATTATCCTCGTGGGAAAACCTGTCGCAGCCTTTTTGATTGTCGCGTTGATGGGATACGGCTCAAAGATCGCTATCGGCGTTGCCGTTGCACTCGCGCAAATTGGCGAGTTTTCACTGATTCTCGCGAATGTCGGCGATCAACTGAACATTATGCCGGGGAACGCGACCAATCTGATCGTCGCGGGGTCTATCGTCTCGCTGACTTTGAATCCAATTCTGTATCGATCGATTGGACGGCTGGACGCAGCATTTGCCCGGTCACGCGGTCTCTGGCGAATTCTCAATCCGAAGGCGAACGCTTTGGATACCACCGGGGAGACGCCACACGTCCCCGCGGCATATCGTGCTGTTGTTGTGGGTTACGGACCCATTGGACAGACCGTGGCGCGCCTGCTCCGCGACGGAGGCATCGAACCGGTAATCGTCGAGACTAATCTGGAGACCACGCGCCGCGTCCGCAACGAGGGGCACCAGGTTGTCTACGGTGACGCGGCAGGCCCTGAAGTCCTGGAAGCCGCGGGGATTCGCACTGCGGTCGCGCTTGTTGTTTCCGGGCCGACATCCGAACAGGGCGCCGAAATCATCCGGCTGACCAGAAACATGAATCCGAACATACGCGTCCTTGCCCGTTCCTACTACCTGGGAGAAACCGCCATCATGCGCAGCGCCGGCGCTGACGCAGTGTTCTCCGGTGAAGGTGAGGTGGCTCTCGCGATGACGGAATACATTCTGGGCATCCTCGGAGCAACTCCGGAACAGATGGATCGCGAACGCCAGCGTGTTCGTGAGGAGGTTTTCCGAATCAGCGGAACAGGCCCGCCAACAATCAGAGGTCAATGATTTTGTTGCGAATTGCGTAGCGAACCAGATCTCCCATCGATTCCAGTCCGAGTTTGCGCATGATGTTTGCCCGGTGTGTTTCCACCGTACGTGTACTTATGTCCAGCGCGGAAGCGACTTCCTTGTTGCTCTTACCCTCGGTCAACAACTGGATGACTTCACGCTCCCGCTCGGTGATTCGGCTTCCGGCTTCGATGTCGGTAGATCTTCGGTTAACGTATTCCGACAGGACCACTTCCGTGACATTCGAACTAAGGAACGGCTTGTGTTGAAGAAGGGCTTCGATGGCTGTCACAAGATTCTGATCCGCATCCGACTTGAGCACGTATCCGCGCGCCCCGGCTTTCAGAACCTCGGCCACCACTTCCTCAGACTGATGCATTGTGAGTATCAGAACTTCAGTTTGCGGATTGGCCTTCAGAATCTGGCGCGTGGCATCGAGTCCATTCAACTCCGGCATGCCGATGTCGACGATTGCCACATCCGGCTTTAACTCGTCGACTTTTTGCACGGTTTCCCGTCCATTGGAGGCTTCAGCGCAAACCGCCCATCCGGCGTGGGATTCGACAAGCGCGCGAAGTCCCCGCCGGACGATGGCGTGGTCGTCGCCAATGAGAATTCGGGCTTCGTTCATACGGTTACACCTTCGCACGGCAATCTTACCTGGACTGTAGTGCCGTGATCGCTGGAGTCAATCTGCATCTGCCCGCCAAGCTGTTTCACACGTTCCCGCATTCCCATGATTCCAACCCCGAAAAAACTGCCTGAAGCGCCCGCCTTGGCGAGCGCCGGCGCCGGAATGCCGTGACCGTGATCGCTCACTTCCACAACCAGCTCGAGTGAAGTCTTGCGCATGGCGATGTGAGCCGTCGGGCTGCCCGAATGGCGGTGGATATTCGTGAGGCACTCCTGAATGATGCGGAACACCGTCGTTTCTACTTCGTGCGAAAGCCTGCCGAGATCCTCGGGCAGATTCAATTCGGTCCTGATGCCGCTGCGCTTCTCGAAGCCGGCGCCATACCATCGAAGAGCCGAAGCAAGGCCAACTTCATCCAAAAGTGGCGGATGCAACAGGTAAGAGACCGTTCGGAGTTCACGGACGCTGTCCTCGGCCAGCAACACTGCATCTTCGAGAGCCTCGTCGGCTCGCGCGGGATTCGATTTTCGCAAACGCCTGACTACAGCCAGATCCATCTTGAGCGCGGCCAGGCTCTGAGCCACCGTTTCGTGCAGCAACCGCGCCATGCGGCGGCGCTCCTCATCCTGAAAGTGAAGAAGCTGGCCCGAAAGCCGCCCCAGAACGTCATTCGCATATTGCAGGTCCGCTGTCCTTTCGGCAATCCGCGTCTGCAATTGTTCGTGGCTTTTTCTCAGAGCTTCTTCGGCCCGCATTCGAGCGCGATTGAGATGATTGATCACCCCGGCAGCAACAAGAAAAATCCCAAGGTGGACCCCGTCGTCCGGACTGAGCACTCCGGAAAGCGCCGGCGGAGCAAAATAGCGGTCCAATGCCAGGACCGACAGCAAAATGACAATCAGTCCAGGCGTCAGACCGCCATACCAGGAACTGAACATGACGGCCGCCAGGAAGAGCGCATATGCAGTGGTCGCAAACAGCGATCCGGCCGAACGCGTGAGCGCAAACGCGGCGAGAATACTCAGGGCGCTTGCCAGGTAACGCAGTGCAAGTGGACGAGGTTGCTTGATCAACGATGTTAATAAGAAGGCCATCCGTAGTTGCCCAAGGGTTTGACGGAACAAAGGCCCGGAAATTAGCAACGGTGTCGCAACCTCGTCTCAGCCTGGGACGGCTTTCTTAGTGACGCAGTTTGAACAAACGCGGGCTAAAGCCCGCGACTACATTCAGACCGAACGTTGATCCCCAATGTAGTCGCGGGCTTTAGCCCGCGTTGATCGAGTCACCACCGGCTGCTCTCTTAAAATCTGAAATAGATGCCCACGGAGGGCTGGGCGAAATGGGTTTTCGTGCCCATCGTGAGCGTGGTCAAGCCGAAATCCGGTATTTTGGTCAGCAGACCCCTGTATTCAGCTCGTATCCCGATGTGACGCGTCAAATCGAAGTTGGCCCCGCCGCCATACAGAAACACGGCCTTTGTCTGGCTTTGAGTTCCTGGAACCATGATCATCGCATCACTCGTGGGAACGAACCTCAGAGCACCGGTTCCGGCAAGAGCATAAGGACGCACCCTCGCAATATGAACCGGCATTGTGAACAGGAATGCCCCTGTCATTTCGTGCAGTTTGGCTTGAACTGCTGAAGTTCCGAATATTCCGGAATACGACTGCGTATCGCGAGTGTAACCGTAGTTTCCTTCGACAGCGGCCCATTTGTTCAGACTGAAAGTGTAACCCACAAGAAACCCACCAGACCTGGTCCCGTGATCGGTAATCGGGTTTCCGCTCGAATCGATTCCACTGGAGTCTTTAGGAACTATACCGGTGAGTTGTAGGTTGACCTGTGATCGGATTTCTTCCTGTGCCATGGCGGGCAGCGCGGTTGCGAGCAAGCCAGCGATGACAGCCGTCAATCCCATTAAAGCGCTTCTGGAAAAATGTGTGTTCATGTCTACCCTCCAAAAATTAGAACGACGCCTGTTTAGACCGGTCGTTGCCGCTTCAGTCGTAGTGCGACCCCAGCCGTAAAATACGTAGTCCCACTTACGTAGCCGCCGATGCGATATCAGGTGGTTTTTGTGAGAGTCGATTGCAACAGTGACCCGTCTGTACCTCTCGACAGCCGTTTCTTAAAAGGAGAACAATAATGTCGAAGTCTCAAGAGGCACTTGCGGAGAATGGCTGGGCCAAGGAAGAAGTCATTGAACGTCCCGTGCTCATCCTTGAAAAACAGCTCCTGGACACTCTCGAACTGTGCTGGTACGTCCAGCAGGCTCGAATTCGGACGAACAGTGCAGCGCCGATGAAGGTCCACGTGCTGTTCGAGGGCATGGTTCACGAACTTCAGGTTTTCAGCGAGAGGATCCGCAGCCGTCTCGATTCATGGAGAAAAGAACCGCATGTGTTCGCAATGAAGACAAGGGCATACTCGCGTCTGTTTTCCGCCGACAGCCTCGACGTCCACGAGCAACTCGAGTCGCTTCTCTGTGGTTACGCGCACTACGCACGACAAACGTCAGAGGCCATCGCAAGTCTTCAGCAGCTTGGCGATCTGGAAAGCCTGGAACTTCTGGCCACCGTATTCCAGGCAGCCGAACGGTGTCTGTGGTTTCTCGAGATATACATGGAAGGGTTGGCGTTCAATACCGACTGCAGCCGCCTGCCGGACTGGCCGGCGATCGGACAAACGAGTCAATCCTTGCCGCTGGATGTATAAACACTACGCGACTTTATGGGGACCAATCTGTGCTTCGTAACCGCGTGATGTTTCGTAGTTCTCGGTAGTGATCAAGTTCAAACTTGATCACTACCTGGTTCTCATTGACGTTGACAATTAGAGGAAGTCACATGAAGTTTCATTCCATGCAGCTCAATATCCGAATCTTAAACGAGGACTCTCTTCTGGAAAACCGCCTGCTCCCTGAAAGCCTTGGCGCAAAGAGAAATTGGAAGATCAAAGATTCTGACAAGCCCCGATCTTGATCCGTTCTGCTTCGCCTTTCTGTGTGGAATCCCTGAGTCACCGCATATCTTCTCAACGGCGGTACGATAGAAAACGCGCGGGCGATCGCCGCGCTTGAATCCCTCCGCACGAATAAAACTCTACGAGTCCTCGGTAATCCATGGATGTGCTTTTGAGTCGTGGCTGGCTGGTACGAACGTGTCCGCGCCGATTACTCGCCATTACGCCGTAGCCTTTACCAATCCTCAAATCCCCTTGGACAATAGCCGCCCATTTTTACGGATTAGTAATGCAAGGCACAAGAATGTTTGTGCCTTTTGTGCTTCTTGTGGTTTCGTCCCTCCGCAACTTCCGATTCTATTTTTTTGTAGCGAGGTCCAGAATGTACTTTCGAAAAGCCGGCTGATCGAAATCAACGGGTCCGAAACTGCTTGCGACGATCTTACCCTGAGGATCAACAATAAATGTCCCAGGTGTGCCGCGCAGACCAAATCTGGCGAAGACCTCCATATTGCTGTCGATCAATGCGGGCATGGTATAGCGGTGCTCCGCGAGGAACGGCTTGACGTCTTTCACACCGCCGGCGTCAATTGAAATGGTGAGAACCCGGATATTCTTGTCCTTAAATGCTTCGTAGGCCCTCTGCACGGAGGGCATCTCCGCCTTGCAGATCGTTCACCAGGTGGCCCAGAACCTCAGGATGAGCACGTTTCCCAATAAATCGCCGGATCGTACCGTCTTTCCGTCAACATCGGTCAGGCTGAAAGCGGGTACAGCACGGGGTTGTTGCACTCGAATCAAACCTGGGGCGACCGTCGTAATTTGGACCGGCTTACTGAAAGCCGCACCGGCGAGACTCAATGAACCAGCAACGACGAATTCTCGTCTGTTCATGATAAACAACCTCCATTCGCGGAAGATTATGTTGCAGTTTGTTTTTGCGGCATGGGTGAGTTACGTGAAGAATAACTCAAAAGCCCACTACCGAGCAGCAGGCTGACAATCGTAAGGAACACACCGGCACCCAACAAGAAGTTCCGATACGCCGCGACACTGCTCGTACAGACGGGGCAAAAACTATCGAGAGCAGTCAGGCCGCCCGTGTTCCACAGAATTATGTTAAGGAGACCAGGAAAAGCATCAATCCAAAAAAATGGCGCGCGTAGATGCCCAAGGATCGCAAACAGCGCTGACAATTCAGATAAAAAGAACAGGAGTACCATCGCCCTCTCGTACGGGCGATGCAGGCGAGCCACTAGCCGCGCACTGCACGCGCAGAGCACGGCTGTAATGATGCCGAGCACAATAAAACGGTTCGGCGACTCCCAGGGGTTTCGTATCCACCAGCCCCAGGCGATTGGCACGAAGTAGAGCGAGCTGATTTTGAAAACATTGCCAATGACCAGAGCACGAACAGCCAATAACTTGTGCAGGCGAATTTCGGTGACGAAGCTTACCAGGATTGCGATAAACACCTGCCGCCAGTACCAGACGCGAGAACGGCCTTGCTGATACTGCTCGACCAGATCGCCGATGATGGAGTCGTTCCTTGAGCTGCATCCAAAGTGCCTCAACAACCAGGTAGCCGCTGATGGCGCTCGCGTCACGCTTTTCCTCCCTGCAGTTGTGGGAGTCCTTTCCAGAGCTCGATCAGGGTCCGTTGCGTCTCACGGACTTCGCGAAGACCCTTTGCAGTAACTCGAAAGTAACGCTTTGCTCTGCCGCCACGTTCTGGTGTTGCGTCTCCCAGCTCGGAAGCCACGAAGCCCTTGTCTTCAAGCCGCTCCAGTGCGGCATACACACTGCCGATAGCGGCTTCACGTCCGCTCCGTTCTTCAAGCTCGCGGGAGATCGCCACGCCATACGCGTTTTCGCCGAGGCGGATCAGAGCCAGCATCACCATCAGTTCAAAATTGCCGAGATAGTCTCGCTTCGTCATTTGTTCAACTATAGCGAATAAATTGGCAGGTGCAAGTTTTGGTTTATGGGTGCGATCAGATCAGATGGAAGCGGCAGCCGTCATCCCAAGGTGTTTCATCAGCCGGAGGGCGTCTTCGGCGAGCATCCTGGTGAGCTGAGCGGCGGGAATCTCCCGGCACATCGATGCGGACTGGCCGGACCAGAGAGGTGAAAAATCGCCGGATTTGTTCTGCTCCGCCTTCGCTCGCAATGGGGCCACGGCATCGAAGGCCTGAGGAAAGTCAGGCGCCAGCGGGCTTATCGGACCGACCTCGCGGATAACACGGTTGACGATGCCGCGGGCAGGCCGGCCCGTTATAACGTTGGTGACGACGGTTTGATCTTCCCTCGCGCCCTCGAGCGCCTTTCGATGCACAGCCGATGCGCGGCTTTCCGGGCACCGGAGATATGCTGTGCCGATCTGCACGGCTGATGCGCCGAGAGCAAAAGCAGCGACAATGCCTCGTGCATCGCCAATACCCCCCGCAGCAATAACGGGAATCTTGACGGCATCAACGATCTGAGGCGTCAGCGCGATGGTGCCGGGTTGCGTCGCGGCGTCTTCGGAGAGAAACATGCCGCGATGACCTCCAGCTTCAAACCCCTGCGCGATGACTGCGTCGCAGCCTTCGCGCTCGAGCCAGCGCGCCTCCTCGACTGTGGTCGCCGAGGAAAGAATCCGAGCCCCGGCGGAGCGGACACGATCAAGAAGCCCCTTCGCCGGCAAGCCAAAATGGAAGCTGACGATGGCGGGCTTCAGCTCGGCGACGACGTCGCACATGGCCTCGTCGAAAGGAGTGCGATTCGGAACGGACATAGAAGCCGACGGGTCGATGCCAAGCTCCACGTAATATGGCGCCAGACGTTCACGCCACCGGCGCTCGCGGTCCCTGTCTGCCGATGGAAGGCGATGGCAAAAAAAATTGAGGTTCACCGGCCGGACCGTACGCTGCCGAATTGTCTGAAGGGATGCCCGCACCTGATCGACATTCAGCATGGCGCACGGGAGCGAGCCCAGTCCTCCCGCTTCGGAGACGGCAATTGCAAGCTCCGCATCTGAGGAACCTGCCATTGGCGCCTGGATGATAGGTAGTTCAACTCCGGCCAACGCCGTAAAGGTTCTATCGAATCCCATGAAGGACAGGTTAAACCACAATTCGGGGACAGACGTATAAATCACCTAATTAGCGTCAAAGTTCCAGCGCTGCTAATTAGGTGATTTATACGTCTGTCCCCGAATTACCCCCTATAATTTCTAACGCGAGGTCGATCGTGAACGCAAAGGTACGCTGGGCAGTTCTGGCTGGTGTTGTACTCCTGACGTCGTTCAGCTTGCTCTGGATCGGCCGGGCGAAGCGGGCGGTTGAGCAGGCTGAAGTTGATCTCTCAGAATCGCGAATCGCGTTCCAGATTCGTCCTATCTCCGATTCAAAGCCCGCGGCAGTGGATTTCCTCCCAGCGCCTCCGGATTTCCGCGACGCGCAATTGTTCCATGATTTGCTTTACATCTGCGGCGCCGGCGGAATCTGGGCATATGACCTCGCAGGTGATCTTCGCGCCAGCTATCTTGTGGGACGCGACCTTCCGCCCTCGCCTCCTGTCTCGATGACCGTTGGAACCGTAGCCGGCGATGCAGAGCCAAAGCTATGGGTCGGAACTGCGGCAGCCGGCATCCTCGTATTCGATGGCACACGTTTTTCGCAGATCCAGTTGCAGGGAAGCGGATATGGAAACATCACCTCCTTACTAATGTTGCCTACGGGCATTCTGCTGGCCGGCCTTTCAGAAGGCGGAGTCGTTGCCTATAACGGCGCCACGATCAAGCCCTTCCATTCGAGCCTTCGAAACATTCCGGTGACGGCGCTTGGTGGCGGTGAGGGAGATCTCTGGATCGGCACGCGTGACCGCGGTGTCATCCATTGGAAAGGCGGCAGCACGGAAGAATTCCACGACCAGAACGGCTTGCCCGACAATCGAGTGCTCTCCATTTCGGCCGCTGAGGACCGGATATTTGTGGGGACCGCCGTCGGCGCCGCCGAGTTTCGTGACGGCAAATATGTTCGCAACGTCGCCGAAGGGGTTCTCAGCCAAACCCTTCTCACAACAAAAGAACGTCTCCTGATCGGCACGCTAGACGAGGGTATCGTCGACGTAAAGCTGTCGAACGAAAAGAGTCCGCGCTTCACTCCGGTTTCCGATCTCGAGCCCCGTTCAGCGCGCCGGCTTTTCGAGATTCGCGGAATTCCATTCGCGCTTACCAGGGATAGCCTGTTTGAACAGGAAGCACGCACGAATCTTTGGACGAGGCGCATTGCGGCAGGAAACGCCGGCTGGACGGATCGCAACGTCTCTGCACTGTCGGTGGATTCGACAGGAAAGCTGTGGATCGGCTATTTCGATCGCGGCATCGACATTGCTGATAGCGACACCATGCAGAGGACCATACACGTCGAAGACGACCAGGTTTTTTGCATTAACAGGATTGTCGCGGATCCGCAACGGAACATGCAGGTGGTGGCCACCGCGAACGGCCTGGTGTTGTTCAGTCTGCAGGGCAAGATCCTTCGCCGCATTGTACGATCCGACGGGCTGATTGCCGACCACGTCAGCGACGTAGCGGTTCGTCCTGACGGCCTTGCAGTGGCAACCGCGGCCGGCGTAACGCTGCTCGACGCCGGCGGGCCTCAGTCGATATATGCCTTTCATGGCCTGGCGAACAATCACGTTTACGCGCTCGGCCAGAGCGGGTCGCGCCTGTTCGCGGGGACGCTGGGTGGACTTTCTGTAATTGAGGCCGGCTTTGTACGGGCCAACTACACCACGAGCAATTCACCGCTCAAGCAGAACTGGATTTCGGCCGTCGTTCCGTTTGGCGGGGGCTGGTTCATCGGAACGTACGGCGGGGGCGTCCTTCAACTGGACGCCGATGGACAGTGGATGGATTTTCCCGATATGCCGCCGCATACGGTCATCAATCCCAACGCCATGCTCGCCGTCTCCAATCGTATCCTTGCCGGAACACTGGACCGCGGACTTCTCGTTTACGATTCCGTGGACCACCGATGGACGCCAACAACCGTCGGACTTCCTTCTTTGAACGTCACTGCGCTCGCAGCGTCCGGCGGGAAGATCTTCGTCGGAACCGATAACGGTATCGTCCGAATGCCAATAGAAGGACTCCTTCGATGAGAGCATTCGTCATTACATTGCTATTCGTCCTGCCATTGGCCGCAGCCGATTCCGGTGTCCTCATTCCGGGCGACAGAAACGCTCCGGACCCGAATATCCTGTCTCTGGAGGAGATGGCACTCGACATCCTGATCGACAACAACACAGCGCGGGTTTCCGTCCGCGAAATCTTCGCCAACCATACGAACCGGAATCTTGAAGGCACGTACAGCTTCGCGTTACCCGTCCGTGGAGTGCTTTCGGATTTCGCCGTCTGGGACGACCTTACCCGTATCCCAGGGGTGATTCTCGAGCGCAAGCGCGCCGGGGAAATCTACGACACTCTTCGGTCTCAGACGATTGATCCGGGCATTCTTCAAATGGGGGAACGCGGCGCTCAGGAAGCAGCACGCGGTTCCGAGTTCACGGCCCGGGTCACACCCATTCCGGCTCGTGGCACTAAGCGCGTCGAGATCGAGTACCACGAGCGTGTGCCGGTCGAGCAGTTCGAAAGCGTGCTGGCGATTCCGTTGAAGCCGGACACTTACCAGGCGCAGATCGCCGGGCGCCTCGACGTCAATCTCACGGTCCTGTCGGAGCGCCGGATTGCCGGGTTTGAAGGAATCGGCAAAGCGTATCCATTGAAGATCAACGAGCGCTCGCCCAATCGGATCCGCGCGTCGTTTTCGGGCACGGGTGTCGCGCTGACAGAAGATTTCGCGGTCAAGTACAGCGTCGATCCATCAACCGCGGACATGCTTCGAGTCCTTACTTATCGAAACCCCGCGCAGGCCCCTGCCACCGGCTTCTTTCAGGCTTCCGCACTCTTTGGTTTGGGAGTCACGCCTCAAAATTCCCCTCCGCGTACGGTGATTGCAGTGTTCGATACGTCGCTTTCGATGCAGTGGAACAAGCTCGACAGCAGTTTTCGGGCATACGAAAGCCTGCTGCGATCGCTTCGGCCGCAGGACCGCTTCAATGTCGTCGTTTTCAATTCGGACGTATCTCTCTTCGCCACCGCGGTGCAGCCCGCCAATGCGGACCAGATTGAGCGGGCGCTTGCCTTTGTGAAGCAGAGCAGACTGCGTGGCGCGACCGATCTGGGAATGGCGCTGGAACGCGCGCTGGCGCAGACCGGCGGAAATGCCTACGTCGTCCTGTTCACCGACGGCGGTTCAACACAGGGAGCGGTTCAAAACGCGCGCCTTGTCTCGAATTTCAACGCTCAATGGACTCGAATTGCGGAGCAGCAGCGCCCCCGGATGTTTGTGTTTGCTGTTGGCGATGACGCCAACCTCCCAGTGCTCAGGCAAGTGAGCAGCGCCAACGGATTGTTCGAGTGGGTGCGAAGCACGGAGCCGGTGGATTTCAAGGTCCGGCAATTCATTTCCAAGATCGGCCGGTTTCCCATCGCCTCGTTGCAGCTTTCCGTTTCGCCTGCCGGCAACACAGACATGGTGTATGCCCTGGAGCCAGCGGTTTTCGGAGGCTCGGAGCAAACATGGATCGGCCGATACCGGCAACCGAGCGCGTCTACGACGTTTACCGTAACCGGCCAGCGTGACGGGACAGGCGTGACTTTGACTGCGACAGCGGCGCTTCCCGCCGACTCCCAGGATCACCCGGCTCTTCCGCGTACCTGGGCGAAAGCTCGCGTGGACGCGCTGCTCGAAAAGATCGACAGGGACGGCGAGGACAAAGCATCAATCGACGAGATCATCCAGCTATCCCGGAAGTACAAGTTTGTCACGCCCTATACGTCGTTTCTGGCAGCGCCGCGATCTTTGTTAAGGCCGCGCGTGATCCGGCCGGGCGATCCAGTCCTGCGGGTCAAGACCGATGCGTCGATTCGCTCTGTGATTGCGATATTTCCGTTTGGCCTGATCAAGCCGTTGAGATATCTCAAAGACGAAGACATGTGGCAAACGCGCTTCCTTGCGCCTGCGGACACGCCGGACGGAACGCATCATGTGCAGCTTGTCCTCAGAGATGCTCAGGGAAACGCGTATCGGGAGGAAAAGACTTTTGTGATCGCGAGCAAGCCTCCGATCGTACGCGCCACATTGGATCGAACGAGCTACCACAGAGGAGAAGCGGTCCGGCTGCAGGTCAGCGCGTCGCAGACGACGCGAACGATTGTCGCCCGAATGTACGGTGTGCCGCCGGTTCGAGTGACATGGAACGCGGAGGCGCGCTCGAACGCCGGCGAGTTTCGAATTCCTGAAGATTTACCCACCGGCCAATACAGGGTGATCGTGTCGGCTGAAGACTTCGCCCGTAACATCGGGACGCAGGAGGTGACCCTTGCGGTGGTTCCGTAAAGTGGCCGCGGAGCCGCGCAACAATGTAGCCCACGGCGCAGCCGCGGAGCCGCGCAACAATGTAGCCCACGGCGCAGCCGCGGAACCGCGCAACAATGTAGCCCACGGCGCAGCCGCAGAGCCGCGCAACAATGTAGCCCACGGCGCAGCCGCGGAGCCGCGTGTAGCCGCGGAGCGGCGTAAGAATGTAGCCCACGGCGTCAGCCGTGGGATGAACGTTTCCTGCGATCCAGCCCCGGAGGGGCGAAAGATTCTTTCGCCCCTCCGGGGCTCACCGGAATCGAAACCGTCACCCCGGCCTCACGGCCGGGGCTACATTCTTTCGCCGCTACGCGGCTGGAAACCCTCATTTGTCCCTTCGCCGCTACGCGGCTGGAAACCACCATTTGTCGCTTCGCTGCTAAGCGGCTGGGGAAAATCTCTTCTCGTCGCGTTAATCGTCGTCTTCTCCATCGCAGCGCATGCGGAAATTCCCGTCTGGGTGCAGTGGCTGCCGGCAACATCTCCTGCTTCGAGCGTCCTCTACCGCATGCTGCCGATGCTCGGCGGTTCAACTTCCGTGAGGCGGCCGCCGCGCGAGACCGCGCCCGGCCTTGCCGCGCTCAGCGCGCGAAGCCCGTCAGACGTGGAACTGATCACCCTTACGGCCCGCGAGTACGAAGCTCAACTCGATTTCACGAATGCGGAAGCCCGGTGGAAATTGCTCGATTCGTTGTCTGCGGATCGTGTTACAAGCCAGATCGCGCTGGCCGATTACTACCACAGGCGGATTCAGCCGCAACAGGAACTGCTGGCATTGGCGGCAGCAGACGCAAGGTTGCCCGCAATCGAAGACCGGCTGCAGCCGGAAGCCCAGCAACGCGCCTGGAAACTGCACGAGCGTATCCAGCAATTGATCCAGGCCGAAGGCATGCCGGCCATGCTGGCCGCTCAGGACTACGAAGCCTGGATCGCGAAATATCCACGAGCCGACTCTCTCTACCGGAACTACTTCGACTTTCTTCTCGAAAACGGGATGGTCACCGCCGGCACGCAGCTCCTGGACCGCTATCAACGGACGTTTCCCAACGACCGTTTCTTTCCCGTCCACGCCAGGACATCCATTGCCGAAAAGCGGGGAGCCGCGGGAGGCGCAATCGCGGTTTACGATGCCGCTTTTGATCCTCTATGGCCGCAGGGACTGCTGGACGGGTATTTCAACCTGCTGGCCGAATCCCACAAGCTCTTCGACTTTTATCAAAACGCGCGGCGAGACGCGATAGCCCGGCCGCTCGATCTCGCTCCTGCCGCCCGCCTTTTTCACTATTACAAGAAGCAGTCCGACGTCAGCGCAGCCCGGCGAGAACTCTCGGAGTTTCGCGTTCGGAAGGAAGAGGTCAAAGCCTCTTGGACAGCGGCCGAACTCGACACTCTCTCGAAACTTTTCGATTCGGTAAATGACTACGATGAAACGGTCCGCTACGCTTACGCGCTCTACAGCCTGCCTGGTGGGGATGCGGCGTCGCAGGAGACCGCGCTGGTCCAGATCATAACCACGCTGCTGAAGGCGCCGAACCAGCCCATTCGTTTCGGCCGTGGGGACCTGTCGTTCTATCGCGACATCGCGACGATCGATCGCTCACCCGGCTTCCTCAATGGAATCCTTTCGCTGATCTTCAACTCGCAGTATCCAGATGGTCAGTTCAGGTCCCAGGAACAAAAGAGCGAAGCCTACTTTCACCGGGCAAAGGCGGCTGAGCTCTACGCTTTGCTGTCGAATCGTTTTCCTCGTTCTACCCGGCGCTCCGAACTGCTGTCCCGGATCATCGAAAGCTACGCTGTGTACGGCGAGGATGAGGCGATCATCCGTCAGGGCACCGCGTTCATCAATGATTTTCCGGATGCCGAGCAGCGGACAAAGGTAGCGCTGCAGGTCGCGGATGCGTATGCGCGGCGGAAGCAGGTTCCCGAAGAGCTCACGGTGTACGATCGGTTGCTTGCCGAACTTGCCGCCAAAGCGCAGCAGGTTCCTCTCGGCAGCGGCCGCCCTCGATCGGCCGACTATGCCCAGGTGCTGCAGCGATACATTTCACGGCTGAGCCAGTTGAACCGGATTCCCGACGCGCTCGCATTGTACAGACGCGAACTCGATCGCAATCCCGATGACCCCGGCCTGTACGACCGGCTTGCAGATTTTCTCGGCGCCAATCAACGGGCCGGTGAGATAGAGCAGATTTACCGCAGGGCCATTCAGCGTTTTCAGGATCGATCGTGGTGGCACAAGCTGGCCCGGTTTTATCTTCGCAACAAGCTCGCCAACGAATTGCGGACCCTTTCACGACAAGTTGTGGACACGTTTTCGGGGACCGATGTGGAACAGTACTTCGGTGACGTGATTGCGGACGGGGCACTGGAGCGCCGCTTCCAACTGGAGATCAATCTCTATGCCCATACGCGTTTTCCGCATGACCTGAGATTTGTCCACAATCTGAGTTCCTTGTATTCAGCCGACGTGACGGCGGACCCGGCCGCGTTAACACGCCTGCTTGCCGATCATTGGTATGAAGACGAGAGCATCCGGCGCATGTACTTCGAGCGGCTCTCCGCTACCGGCGCGCTGGCCGGGGCCGTGCGCGGCGCCGTGGATTTGTTTCCGGCGACCAGCCGCGGCAGTTGGGCGGAAATGCAGGCGGCCAATCCGGCAGTCACTCGATTCATCGCCGAAGCCGAAGCCTGGCAATCGCATTTTGAAACGGCGTCAACAACCATGCGGGCTGTGGCGGCTGCTTATCCCGCAGACACGGTGTTTGCAGGACGCGCTTCCGAGTTGTACCGGTCTCTGGGCGCATACGACGCCGGCAACACCACAGTGGCCGCATCCATTGCAGAAGACCTTGCACGGAGCGAGCCGCGGAACCGCGAACGGATAACCCGGCTCGGCGAGATCCATGCCGACCGCGAATTGATGACCACCGCGCGCAGCGTGTGGGCGCGGCTTCCTGGAATCGAACCCGGCAAACCTGAGGGCTATCTGCAAGCGGCAACGCTCTTCTGGGATTATCTCAGCCCGTCCGATGCGCTCAACTGGCTCCAGCGCGGCAGAGCCCGGCTGAAGAACCCCACTCTGTGGGCATACGAGATGGGCGCTATTTTCGAGTCGCAGAGCCGCCGTCCTGAGGCTGTCGCGGAATATGTAAAAGGCGCGCTCAGCCGTCAGAGCGGCCCCTCCCAGGCGCGTCTCATCCGGCTCGCCACGCGTCAGGACTTCCGGATGCTGGTAGACGATCAAACGAAGCGGCGCATGGACGCTTCGCCGGAAGATCCCGCGGTTCTCAAGCTCCGGGTGAACGTGCTTCGCGCGCAGGAACGGCAATCCGACGTGGAGTCACTGCTTCAAGCGACAATCGATCGCACGTCTTCCCGCGAGATCCTCTCCTATGTCCGGCAGGTCGCCGACGAAGCCGCGTTGCGTCCGGTTCAGGAACGTGTGATCCGTCGTGAAGTCCAACTTGAATCCGATCCGCAGGAGCAGCTGCGCCGTCGACTCGAGCTCGCACACTTCCTCGAAGCGCGCGGCGACCTTGCCGCAGCCCAGAGTGAATTCGAATCCATTTACCAGGCCAATTCCCTCATCATCGGCGTCATTCGGGCGACGGCGGATTACTACTGGCGTCACGATAAACCGCGCGCCATTCGCGTACTTACGACTGCTGCGGAACGCGCGCACGCGTCGCTCAAGAAGGACTATCTGGTCGAAACCGCGCGGAAGTCGATTGAAGCCAGGCGGTACGCGGACGCTATTCAGTCTGCAGAAAGTCTTCTTCGCGTGGATCCCATCAGCGGCCAATTTGTCGCCTTGATGGGCGACGCTCTCGCTGCCGCAGGGAGAGAAGCCGAACTTCAGCAACTTTATGTTTCGAAGATCTCCGAGATTCAGCAATCGCAAATCTCACAGTCGGAGAAAACCGATCGCATCGCAGCAATGCGGCGGGGTTTGATTCCAGTCTTCGTGCGGCAGGGTAAATTCCGCGAGGCGCTCGATCAATTCATCGAGATCATTAATCGTTTTCCGGAAGACGAAATCGTCCTTGCCGAAGCAGGACGCCTTGCTTCGCAGCAGAATTTGCGGACGCAGCTCACCGACTACTACGCAAGAACCGTGGCGAGCTCGCCGCGCGATCCCCGCTGGTCTATTGTTCTCGCCCGCCTTCACACGCAATTCGAGAATTATCCGGCTGCCATCGAAGCCTACACGAAGGCTATGACCGCGCGCCCGGAACGACAGGATCTCGCGATCGCCCGCGCGGACCTGGAAGAGCGAACGTTCCGATTTGCGGACGCGATTGTCACCTGCAACGTGATCTATGAGCTAAGCCACAAGAATTCGGTGTGGCTCGAACACATTGCCGTGCTGCAGGCAAGACTCGGTCAGAATCGCGAGGCAATTGCCACTCTGCAGCGGGCCTACATCGAAAATAGACCGGAGGCTTCGCGGGAATATGGCCGGGTGGCGCTGGTCCTTGAAGGAATCGGGATAGCGGATGCGGCGGCCGATTTCATACAGCAGCAAATGGGCAGCGCCCAGAGCGCAGGATCGGGCCAGCCCCAGTGGCAGCAGCCATACGCGCGGATCATGACCCGCGCCCGCAGGTACAACGATGCTTTTCAAAGAGTCCTGGGTTTCGACAATACGACTGTCGCTCGCGCGATGGGACAAGCCGTGGCTGTCTATTTCACGCCTGAAGAAAAGCAGGCCTTCGCGTTGCTGCTCACCCAGAGAAAACCGGCTGCCGGCCAGCAGCAGCTTCGGCATTTCATCGAGATCGCGAATTCTGCCCGTCTCTACGATCTCGAAGTGCAGTGGCGCCTGGAACAGGCTGCCCAGTCCAATACCGCGCAGCGCGAGATCGGATTCGGCGGCGGAACGTTCGTCCCCCTCCAGCAGCGCCGCATGCGGTTCGCCGAGCTGGCACGCCAGCTTGAAGATCTCGCCTCCAGAGTCCCCACCGAAGAAAGAAGCGGACTGCTGGCGATTGCAATGAGTGCCTATGAGGAGATCGGTGACACCGCATCCGAACTCCAACTGCTGACCGCGCACAGCGAACTTCAAGTCAACAATCGCGGAAGATATTACGAGTTGCTGGCTCAGGCGCGTCCGGATCAGCTTTTGAGTATCGCCGGGCAGACGCCGGCCAATTCTGATGGTCTTCTTGCGACCCAGGTCCTGGTTGCTTCGGGCGATCAAACGCGCGCCACTCAGTCGATAAAGGTGCAGAAGAGGAATCCGGTCTGGAGCGACGCATACACGAGCCTCGTGGGAATGTACTTCGGGTTGAATTCTCCGGACGTACGTTCAGCTTTCCAGCGGGCGCTGGGTTCACAGCTCATCCAGGAACGTCTGGGAAAGCCTGTCGATCGAGCAAGCCAGCTTGCGGGCGACGTCTGGGCATACTACGGACAGCGGTACGGGGAGTATCTGCGGGATGCCGGCGAATCGCAGGCTGCAGCCGAGTATTTGCCGGCCCAGGTCGAGTTCCGTCCCGGTGATCCCCAGGCGTATCTCGAGCTTGCCCGGTATTACCAGCAAAGCGGCGAGCCTGAACGTGCCTTGACCGAGTTCAGGCACGCTTTGGACCTCGATGAGAAGCGCCAGGAGATTCACTCGAACATTGCTCTCCTTTTGTGGGACACGGGCCGGCGAAACGAGGCTCTCGCCGAATGGAAAAACGGGTTGGCAAAATTTGAAAAACTGCCGAATCCGGCGGCGGGCTCGCTGATGTTCCGCGATATCCGGTCGCGGCAACAAATGGACGCGTTACGCGCAGAGATGGACAGCGCCCTGCGCGCGGCCGCGCGCACATTACAGGTATGGCAGCTGCCGTTGCTGCTCCAGGCGGCTTTCGAAAATTCCCCCGAAGAACAATGGCTGCTGGACATCGTTCAGGTATCCCGCTCGCCGGGCCAACTGCTTGCCAACCTCGAGGGCCAGTCCTGGTTGAGCGCGCGCCAGCGAAGGCTTGTATTGCAGACAGCGGTCAGCGTGCTTTCCACTTCAACCGGTCGGGGCAGATTGGAGTATCAGCAGGCAAGGCAGCGATACCTCGAATACCTGCTCGACAACGTCGACGTGCCCGCGGCAAGGCAGCTTCTCGATTCTTTCACCGATGCCGAAAGACGCGGTGCGAGCGTGCAACAGGCTGAAATACGGCTCGCCGCGATGGAAGGCAGTCTCGAGGCCCTGCTCGAAAACTACCGGAAGGACGTGTCCCAGGCCCCCTCTGATTACATTCTGCAGGAAACGGCCGCCACGCTGGATCGAAAGGGACTGCCGAATGTGAGCCAACGGGTCCTTGAATTCCTGTATTCGCGCCAGATAGAAAACTCCTCCATTAACAACACTTCGTTTCTCGGCCTTGCTGAAATCCGATTAAAGCAAGGGCGCTTGAACGAGGCACTGGACCTGTTGAAGAGATTGAACCGGGTGTCCGCGGTTCCGTTCGAACATCTGCTGGCATCGGCCCGCGTCCTTTCTGCCGGTGGACATCGGGCCGAAGCCGAGGAATTTCTCAAACTCCGGATTCAGGCAGTTCCGTGGGATGAGGAAGCCCGGCTCGAGCTGGCCAAAATCCAGCCGGCCGCCGCCGCGGAAAATCTGCAGAGGGTTGTCACATCGCTTCAGGCTTCGTACGACATTCGGGCGCAGGCTGCTCGAGAACAGGCGAAAGCAGGACCGTCACAGCCCGCGTCCACGGGCAGCCGGGAATTGGATCTGCTTTCGGGCAGGGTCCAAATGACGCCCGACGCCGCGGACGCGCCGTATTTCTTTCCGGCTCGCATCGCTGCGGCCGAGCAGAGCGGCGACGCGGCCGTGCGCGTCCGGCTGCTGCTGGGTGCGATTGCCGAGCGTCCTGATGACTTCGCTATCCGCGAGCGTCTCTTTTCGGCGGCGCTCGAATCGCGGCAATACCATGTGGCGCTGGCGGCGTACCGTCGTGCGGACCGTAGCGTTCCTGAAAATGCCGCTCGCCTGGCCGAAGCGCACCTCCAGCTCGGACAGCCCGGGGACGCCGCTCAGTTATTGGGAATCGCTGCTTTTGAGGAGAAGGATGCCGCGCGTAAACAGGCTCTCGAGCAACGGCGGAAGCAGGCACAGGACGCAACCGATCGCATGATCGAGAACGAGCGCCGCCGGCCCGTTATCCGCGCGGACGTCGATCAGCCCAACCCTGTCAGGAGGAGGCTCCCATGAAAGAGAAACGTATTCCCCTCCTTGGAAAGGATGGCTGGACGCGCCATCAAGGAAATGCTGCGAAGCCTCAATTGAAAGGCGCGGACGGGGTGGTCAGTCCTGAGAAATTGTCCGGGAATGACCACGCCGTCACCCCTCCTGTATCAGGAGGGGAATACGCTTTCCGCCTAAGGAAAGCGGCATCTTTCATGGTTTGCCTGGGGATTCTCGCAGGCTTCTGGGCGATGGCGCAGGTGTTGCCGGCGCCGCGGCCTCTGTCGGAACGGATGCCCGGCGGCGCTTTGCTGTACCTGGAATCCGCTGACTTCGCTACGCAGCTGCGCGACTGGAATCGCTCTGAAGTGAAGTCGAAGTGGATCGCAAGCAAGAATCATGAAGAGTTCCTGACCACGCGCCTTGCCTTGAAACTGAAAGAAGTTTACGGAGAATTTTCCAGCGCCGCGGGGTTTGAACCCGATCTCAATGAGCTGGAAACCATTGCCGGCACCGAAACTGCACTTGCACTTTACGACATCGGCCGCCTGGAATTCCTGTACATATCGAGGTTGCCGTCTGCGCAGCTGGGTCAGAATGTCCTGACTCGGGTGCGCTCCGGCTATCAAACGCGCGATGCCGCAGGCCAGTCCTATTTCACTCGTCAGGCCGGAGATCGCACGGCCGCTTTCGCCATTGCCGGCGATTACGTTGTGGTCAGTACACGCGAGGCCCTGCTGTCTTCAGCGCTCGAACTGATTCGAGGAAGCGCAGCTGCACGATCACTCAGTCAGGAGCCCTGGTATCAGGACGCAGTTCGCGCGGTGCCGGCTGATGTGGCTGGTCCTGCGGCACTTCGTCTGGTGATGGACTTTGCCACTGTCATCAAGACTCCGTACTTCCGTTCATATTGGATCCAGAGAAACACCGGCGAACTCGGGAACTACTATGCCTTCCTGTCGCAGGTGACTCGCAAAGCGGACGCTCTTGAAGAGAATCGCGTACTGCTTCGTTCCGTGGATGAGCAGGCTACGGCTCATGAATCGGCGACTACCGAGCTTCAACGATTCGTTCCGGATGGAGTCGGGCTCTTCCGGCTGTGGGATACGTCTTCGGTGGACTTTGCCATGAACCTGATCCGGCAGAAATTCTTCGCCGCGGGTCCGGCGACAACGATCACGCGTCGATATGCGCCGGGAGAAAGCTCCGATAAGCCCGTGGGCTCTGTAACAGATCTTGGCACGCGAATTGACGAAGCTCCCAAACCGTCGCTGGCAGGCGCATTGGATTTGGAGCCGCTGAAAGGTCTTTTCGAATCGGCCGGACTCCAAGCCGTGCTGCACCTGGAGTCCAGCGTTCCGATGACCGACCCGACATTTGTGAGTAGCGATGCTGTTGTTGCGTTGCGGGCGGCTTCACCCTGGAATGCCGCCGCCATTCAGTCGGCGCTAACGTCGGCGGTCGCGTCGTATCAGAGCGTCGGGAACGTCGGTTTGCAATGGAGGAACGTCACGGCCGGCAATTACACGCTCTCACAGTGGGACGGGCTCGTTCCCTTGACGATATACATCAGCGGACAAACCTTGTGGATCGCAAGGGCGCCTTCGCTTCTGGGCTCGGCCCTGAATCGCTCGACCACCGCGACTCCGCCGCGGACGGGCTCTTATCTCGCCCGCTATACCCACGGGGCCGAATTATCGCCATACCTGAAACTGATGCGTATGCTCGATCTTTCGGATCAGGCGCGCTACTCCAGCTTTTTTTCGGAGAACGTCGGCAGCCTGGCGTCAGCGCTGGAGGTTATCCAATCCGTCTCCGTGACGATCAACGACACCGGGCTGGTCCAGCGGCAGGCTGTGCGGTATGAGTTAGTTCGATAAAAGAAAAGTCCGCGGATGAAATCGGTATCGGCAGTTTCGCGACTCGTATTCCCCTCCTGGGAACAGGGGGTGGACGTGCCATCAAGAAAATGCCGCGAAGCCTCATTATGAAGTGGCGCCGCCACCCCTCCTTTTCAGAGGGTGTTGCAAAACCCTCGAATGTGAGGGGATCCAGCCACAAAAAGCACAAGAAGCACAAAATTCTTGTGCCTTTTGTGCCTCTTGTGGCTCGTTCCCGTTCTTACTCCAGGTTTTGCAACATTCTCTTTCAAGGAGGGGAATCAATAGTCGCATGCGTGTGGTGAGAACTTGCAGGCGGACGGCCCCAAGAGCTGCAAGTCTGCTTCGTCGGCGATCCCCGATGGCTTGGACCAAATCATTTCCGTCGCACCAGGAATCCACTCCGTCAACGAGGCGATTTTCACCATTTCACAAGGGATTGTGGATGGGCCGGACACGAAGCTTTCCGTGACGCCGACGATCGTGTCCGTTACATCGAGGATCCTTTCCGACATGGAAACGATCGCTTCCGTGACAGAAACGATCGTTTGGGAGAGGAACAGAATCACTTCCTGGGCGAGAGGCCTCTCTCCGGTCCGGACACGGACTTCAAGACGATGGACGCAATCATTTCCGTTCTGGACAGGATCATTTCCAAGCCGAAAACACTCGTTTCGGGGGCCGACACGATGCTTTCCGCCTCGCACTCGAGTGGCTTCTGAACAGAAACATGTCTCTCCGTGAGGCTCAGCGACAAGAAAAAGTTACGGATGAAGCCTGAAAATTGATTAGTGATTAATGATTAGTGAACTTGGAAAATGGACAAATTTAATCATCTTTCCAAGTGCATTAATCACTAATCACTAATCAATTTCCAGGCTTCATCCGTAACTTTTGTTGTTAGATCTCCACTCGACCCGTACTGTCCCCGAACTTGTCCTGCCGGATACCAAGCTTGTCCAGCATCGCTAAAAGTAAATTGGACATCGGAGTGTGCGGCGCAAACTTGAGGTGACGTCCCCCCTTCAACTGACCGGAGGCGCCCCCAACGAGCAGGACCGGGAGCGGATCGTGATTGTGCTCATTACCGTCGCTCAGGGTGCTGCCGTATAGGATCAGCGAATGGTCCAAAAGGGTCCCGTCGCCGTCGGGCGTGGCTTTCAGCTTGTCGAAGAAATAGGCGAGCGTGTTCACGTGATAACGGTTGAGAACGGCAAACTGATCCATGTTCTTGCGATTGTTCGAGTGGTGCGATGCGTTGTGAAATCCTTCTCGAACGCCGCTCTTCGGGTACACAGTACCGCTGGTCTCGTGCGAATACAGCAGCGTGGACACGCGGGTGACCTCAGCCTGATAGGCCAGTACCTGCAAATCCCACATCAATTTCAGATGCTCTTCGAAGTCGTCCGGTATGCCCACCGGCGCTTCCGGCAACGCTACATCAGACCTTGTATGCTTCTCGGCCTTCTGGATCCGCCGCTCGATCTCACGAACTTCTTCGAGGTACTGGGTCACGCGAGTGCGATCGGCGGTGGGAAGCTCTTTCTGAAGAGAGCCCACCTGATTCAGGACCGAATCGAGAAGGCTGATGGACTGTTGCCTTCTCGCCTTTCGCTGGGCATCGTTGCTTCCGTCACCAAAGAGCCGTTCGAAGACCACCTGCGGACTGTTCTCCATGGGAAGCGGTACGGTGGCGGACTTCCACGCAATGGTGTTTCTGTACGCGCCGCTGAAACCGGCATCGCTGTTCAACGTTGATTCCTCGATCGTGAGCTCAATGGACGGCAATGGAGTTTCCTGGCCGATTTTCTCGGCGACAAGTTGATCCACCGAGACGCCGACCTGGGATTGCGCACCTTTTTTCGGATGAGCGCCAGTGAGGAACACGGCAACCGCGCGGTTATGGTCGAGAGCCCCGCCGCTGTCTTCGCCGTCGGTGGGACCTGCCTGGGGATGAGCGAGTCCGGTCACCACACAGAAACGATCCCGAAACCGCTCCAAAGGCTTGAGGATTTCCGAAAACTCGAAATTGGAGCCCTCTGTCGCAGGCGTCCAGTGATCCATCGTAGCCCCGTGGGGAATATAAATGCACCCGAGCCGGCTTTTTGGACTTGCTGCCGTCTTGCTCAGTGGTGTCTGTGCCGGGACCATCGATTCCAGCAGCGGCAACGCCACGGTGACGCCCGCGCCGCGGAGGAACGTGCGGCGGGAAAGATGTTTTCTTGTGATGAACATGGCCTGCTACCTCACGTTATGGGAAGTAACCACAACAAGCACAAAAAGCACAGAAATTTTGTGCTTCTTGTGCCTTTTGTGGTTTCTGTTCCTCTCTACTTTGCTTTCGCCTTCATCTGAAACGGCGCGCTCTTCACGATGCCGAGAACAAGCGACGAGAAGCGATAGTCGTTTCGCGCCGCATCGTGAATGACAGAGCGAACCACCGGCATGTCGTAATAGTGTACGGTCCGGCCGAGCGCATACGTCAGAAGCTTTTGGGTTGCATTGGTCACAAAGGCGTCCGAACGGCTCACCAGCGCTTGCCGCAGGCTGGCGGGGCCGTCCAATTTCGTGCCGTCGACGAGTTCTCCCCCGGCATCGATCCGCTTATTGCTATCGGCGTCGCGCCACTTCCCGGTCAGGTCGAAGTTTTCGAGCGCGAAGCCGATGGGGTCCATGATCTTGTGACACGACGCGCAGCCCGGATTCGTGCGATGTTCCTCCATGCGCTCGCGCATGGAAAGCACCTTGCCATCCGTGCGTTCGCTGTTCTCCTTCAAGGGCGGCACACTTGCGGGAACCGCGGGGGCCGACACGCCGAGGACATTCTCCAGAATCCACTTGCCCCGGCTGACCGGAGACGTGCGATTGACCGACGACGTGACCAGCAGAATGCTGCCCTGCCCGAGCAGGCCGCGGCGTGCATCATTTTCTTTAAGGGTAACGCGGCGGAACTGGCTTCCACGAATGTTGGGAATACCGTAGTGCCGGGCCAGGCGTTCGTCGACAAACGTGTAGTCCGCGTTCAGCAGATCGACGATGCTGCGGTCTTCGCGGACGATGCTTTCAAACAGCATCTCGGTTTCGCGTCGAAGCGATTGCCGGAGATTCTCATCAAAATCATCGGATTCGGGCTTCGCGTTCTTCAGGTCTCGCAGGAACAACCACTGTCCGGCAAAGTTATCCACGAGCGCCTGGGAACGGGAATCCGCCAGCATGCGGCGCACCTGCCGTTCGAGCACGGCAGGGTCTGAGAGTTTTCCACGGCTCGCCACGTCCAGAAGCTCGTCGTCGGGGATACTGCTCCAGAGGAAAAACGACAGCCGCGATGCCACTTCGAGATCGCTGAGTCGATAGACGGCGCCGGCCGGCAGGTTGGCCGGTTCGTGTTCGAAGCGATACAGAAACCGCGGATCGACGAGCACGCGTGCCAGAGCGTACTGAATCCCGGTATCAAAAGTTCCTTGAGCCCGGCCGGTCTGGTAGAAGCTCAGCAGAGTTTCCATCGCGACATCCGCATCGGTAACCGGCTGCCGGAACGCGCGGCGGGCAAGGGTCTTCAGAATTTGCCTGGCGCAAGTAAGCTCTTCATTGAGCGCGGGGCCCACCGGCCGGCACACGAAGATACGGCGGCGGCTCGGCGTATCACCGGCGCCGGCGGCATTAAAAGGCCCGCTGATGGCGATGTTCTGCAAGCCGGCACTGCCGTTCAAGACGTCATACAAATCGTCCACGCCCCGGGCATTCTTCTTCTTGATAATCGCGATGCCAATGGATTGCGGGCCCGCTTTCATCTGGAGGCGAATGTCGCGTGGAGCATTTCTCCCGATTACGAAAACCCTCTCGCCATTGACGCTGATTTCGATCTCTTCATCGCCGCCGACCTGAGTCTGCCCCAGGCCCGGGCCCGCGCGAACGATTCGGAAGTCGTACTCGGCATCCAGGGGGAAGATGTGGCGAATGAGCACTCCACCGCGAGTGCCCAGCGGCAGACCTTCGATGTGATCGACCTGGGACAGGCCTCGCGGGATTCGATACGTGACTTTCTCCGGACTGGTCTCCGGATCTCCTACTGCCAGCCGGCTGACCTTTGCAGCGGCGGACACGTATCCTTGAATGAGCAGCGGAGAGACTCCCAGAACATCGGCGACGTTGTCAAAACCGTCTGCAGAATCGTCGCCCGGAAGAAGCGTTGTGGAATCCACCGGCAGGGCCAGCAGGTCGCGGACCGCATTGGCGTACTCGGTGCGGTTGAGGCGATGCAAGGCAGTGGTTCCGGGATTCGGCGTGGCTGCAGCGGCGCGGTCCAGCGCGGTCTCGAGACCTGACGTAAAAACGTCGATGGCAGACCGGTCCGGGCGGCGCGCGCCGCTGGGAGGCATCATGCCGGTCTGCAGTTTGCGAACTACTTTCTCCCAGGTTTCCGCGTTTTCGCCAACATGCTCCACATTTATCTTGTCAAGCATGAGGTTCGCCGTCTTCGTTTTCTCATTGTGACAAGCAACGCAGTACTGATTGAGGAAAGCACGATCCTGCGCGTGACCCGCAACCCAAACGAGCAGGATGAAGCCGATAACTACACGTAGAGATTTCGAAATAGGACGAATTAAACACAAAGGCACGAAGGCACAAAGAAAGGCCGCTTTAAATGATCCTTTGATTGCGGCCTTTCTTTGTGCCTTCGTGCCTTTGTGTTTAATTCGTCCTATTTCGAAATCTCTACGTGTGGCTAACGGCTTCATTGAGCGTTACCCATCAACTTCTGAAGAAGGGCCACCGTGCTGGGTTTTCGTTCGGCTCCGACTGAGGCAAGGAAAACGCCCTCCGCCCAGGTGACCGGCGTTCGGCCCACAGCGTCTTTCACATCAAGTCTTGCGCCTTTTTCCACCAGGAATGTGATGATCTCGTCCGATCCCCTGTTGGCTGCTCCCATGACTGCGGTCAAACCCATCGAATTCGTTGCGTTCACGTCCGCGCCCTTTTCCAGGCAAAGCTTGACCGCTTCCAACAACGCCTCACTGGAGACGGTATAGGTTTGCGCAACGGTCCAGTTCACTCCTGCAGCAGCCATCAGCGCCGTCGTACCGGCGAGAGTGGGTATGTTCGGATCGGCGCCATGATCGAGAAGAAGGCGCATTAATGCCATATCACCCGATAAGGCCGCCCGCAAGAACGGCGTCTGACCGGTGAAGTCCACCCACGATACGTCCCCCAGCGAATACATCCATCTGCGGCTGGGCGGTACTTCCCTGGTTCGAGCATTCACATTGGCGCCACGTTCCAAAAGGACCTTAATAAAGTCCAGCGCAGCCGGGCGGTCGACACCGGTATCCACTCCGTGATCCAGGTCCATATCGCGAAGTTCCACTGCTGCCCACAAAGGCGAACGGCCCCAAAAATCAGCAGCGTTCAGATCCGCGCCGTGGTCCAGGAGGAATCCTGCGACATCGAGGTGATTGTTGAGAATCGCGGTCAACAGTGGACTGATGCCATTCGGATCGGTCTGTTTCACGTCCACGCCGGCAGCCACCAACAAGCGGGCTTCTTCAAGTCTGCCGTCACGGCCAGCATACAGTAATGCTGTCATTCCGCCTGGAGTCGCCGCCCGAATGCCCCGATCCGGAAGGCCTCCCCGGTTAATGCCCACTCCTTCCGAACCGCACCCGGTGCCCTTGCATGGAGGCCTGAATGCGGGAGTCGCCCCGGTCCTGGTCCGCGCATTGAGCGTCGCTCCGTGTTCGATAAGAACCTTGACGGCAGCCGGACGGCTTTCTCTCACGGCCAGCATCAAGGCCGTTTGTTGAAACTCGGCATCCTCAGCGTTCACTGCCGCACCGCGATCGAGGAGCACTTTGAGAGCGTCCGGATTGCCGGTGCGGGCGGCGTTCATGAGCGGGGTGTCTCCAGTGGGATCGACGGAGTTGGGGCCCGCCCCGGCATCCAGCAGCTTCCGGATCATGGCGGCGTTTCCATTGACGCAGGCCAGATACAGCGGCGTGATACCGTAGCGGTCCGTTGCATTCGCGTCAGCGCCCGCGCGAATCAGCAGGTCGGCCGTTTCCAAATCATCCGTGCGAACCGCCCAGTGCAGGGCCGTCGTGCCATCCAACGCAGGAGAATTGACATCGACCTTTTGCTGAAGCAATGAGCGAACGGCTGCCCGGTCCCCATTCCTGGCCGCGTCTGTCAACCGAACATCGGATTCGGCACCGAAACCGGCGGCCGATAGAAGGATCACCATCAAACATGCGCTGCAAAAGAGTCTGAGGGACACTGTCATGGTTGCGTATCCTATCGTGAACCTGGTGTTGACTGTAGCGGCATCCTAATATAGCCCGTAATATAGCCCGTAGCGGCGACAGAATGTAGCCCCACGCGCCAGCGTGGGGCTACGGTAGTGGGGATACGGTAGACCCTCGATTTACGAGCTCCGTAGGAGCGAAAGATGGCTACAAGAAGGCACAGAACTGCATAGATCAGAATGACAACCGTACGTCGTGTCATGGAACGTAAATCTCTCACTTTGAAGGTTTAGGCGCAAGTACCTAATAAATCTGACCAATGCTCAATTCTCATCGGATGAGAATTGAGCATTGGGAATTGAGCATTGGTCAGATCTATTAGGTACTTGCGCCTAAATCAGCTCTCGAGTTATTTCTTTTCGGCGGCCTTCTTCTCCTCGAGACGGGCTCCGACCAGCGTGTTGTACAGGCCGTAATTCCCTTCATGGCAGGCATGCTCAAATATCGGGCCCACCGTTTTGGTAAGAGGAACCTCTGCGGACCACGGTCTCGACCACGTCGACTCGTCCTCAATTGTGAATTTGTAACTGATGGAGTCGGCGTCCACGCGCCTGAAGCGCTCGGTCACACGCAGGTTCTCGCTGGATCCTCTAAAAGGATTCTTGCCGTTAAAATTCGTAGTCTCGACGACCAGCGTATCGCCCTCCCAATGTCCGCGAGAGTCTCCCATCCACTGGCGGACATTCCGCGAAACGTGCGGACGCCCGTCGAGAGGGATGAGCCGGACGTCATGGATCATCTCGGTGAGAATCATCACGTATCCAGGGCCCTGAACAATCTGATAATCGGCGTTATAACCCGACGGCATCATTGGCGGTCCGGCGCCGGCCATCATGAGGCAACGATCGTCCAGGTCATTGCTCTGTGCGGAGTCCCAACGGCCGACTCGTTTGGCCAGCTCGGCGCGTTCGGCTGCTCTCCTCTGTCCCTCCGCCGTCAGGGGAGGAAGCCTGCCGTCGGTTGGGTCGAAAATCATCGAAGTTCGCAGATCCTGCACGTGCTTGCTCTGGTTCCGGTCCAGGCCGAACTGAGTGAAATCGTAGTGCACGTCGGCAATGGTTCCCGGGGCCGTTTGCTCCGTTTCCTGCGTTGCGGCACGCTTCTCAATTTCTACCGCTTCTTCTTTCGTGTAGAACTCCTTTGTAACGTTTTTGGGACGCTCCAGCGGCGTATATGTGTTGTTTGTCCAGAATCCCTGCAGATCCGGCTGGCCGTCCGGTGTACGCGACGGCGTAAACTTCTTCGCCTGACCCGCGGCTGGTATGGTCACCAGCAGCACGAGCGCGATGACGATGAGAAATCGATGGTTCATACGAACCTCCTTATTCACTTGGACCAGAAAGAGGCGGAAAGACAGAAAGATCTGACCAATGCTCAATTCCCAATGCTCAATTTTCAACCGCGGAAAAGGGGAAAACGGATTCCCCTCCTTTGCAAGGAGGGGAATCCGTTTTCCCCTTTTCCGCGGTTGAAAATTGAGCATTGGGAATTGAGCATTGGTCAGATCTTTCTGTCCGTCTCTTTCCGGTTCCTCATATACCTGTACCTAGAAAACATACTGCAGCGAGACTTGCATGGTGCGGTTTCCGTCCTTCGCTGTAACAAGACCGAATGATCCTTGAGTCGGATTGTTGTTTACAGGATTTACCGCGGGCGCTCCCGGCGAACCTGGATTCGGATGATTGAAGACATTGAAAGCTTCCAAACGAAACTCCAGCCTTTGACCTTCAGTCACCGGAAAATTTCTGTGAAGAGACATGTTCGCCTCCCAACTTCCCGGGTTGCGCAATGCATTACGCGGCTGAACACCAAAAGTGCCGGCAGCGGGAGCCGCAAAAGCATCCTTGTTGAACCATACAGCCGACGTGGTGAACTTAGTTCGTTGAATTTTGGGATCGCGGATCTGATTCCAGAATTGCATTCCGCCACCCGGACCGATACCGGCGTAGTCTGAAGCAAATGCCAACGAGAACGGGGTTCCGGATTGGATTTGAGTCACACCCACCAGCCCCCAATTGCCAAAAACCCACCGGACCAATTGCGACTGCCCCGTTAAAGATGGAAAGCTGTAAATCGTGTTGATCAGAAGTGAATGGGTTCTGTCGAAATCCGCGATGCCCCAAAAACTCTTTGCGTCGAAGGCATTGGGCAATATTGTCGTCAGCGCGGAGGCGTCGTCTTTGACTCTTGAAAAGCTGTAAGATGCCGTGAAGCCGAGTCCCGAAGCCCGCCGCCTCTCGAGCGATACCTGCAAGCCGTTATATTTGGATTGGCCGGCGTTCTCGAGCAGGCTGATAACTCCGAAACCTTTGTAAGGCCGCAGAAAGTCGGCATTCACGCCGGGATTTGCCTGCAATGTTCCGGGAGCAAGCTGGCTGATATTGCGCAGGCGTGAGTTGTAGTACCCGCGGCGTCCGACATAGCTGACCGAGAGTCGCGTGGTCGCCGGCAGCTCGCGTTCGACGGTCGCGTTCCAGGTCCAGGCAGTCGGCGTCTTGAACACCGGGTCCTGCATAAACACGGTGAGCGGGAAATCGCGCCGCTGCGCTCCGGTCGGACTATCCACGAGGCCGTTAATGACGGTTTGCTGCTCCATGAGCGGCGGTTGTCCGCCGAGCGCAGCCGAGCTGCTGATCTGGTTGCGCTGCAGAAACATTCCGCCGCCGGCGCGGATGGCAGTCTTGCCGTTGAGCGCGTAAGCCAGGCCGAGCCTGGGCTGGAATCCATCCTTGTGGGTTGGAGCGAAGCCGTCGGGCACACAGTGATACAGCCGTTCAAACTGTGTCAGGAACGGGAACCGGTCGGTCGCGTCCTTCGTGGGTTTGCAACCGGGCAGCACCATGCCGTTGAATCGGTCGCCGCTCACAACGAAGCCGCCCGTGCGATCGATGACAGCGGCTCTGGCGGGGTCGTAGTATTGCGCATTGAACGACGCAAGCGTGCCCCACTTGCTGTGCCAGGGTGGCCACAGCGAATAACGGACGCCGGCTTCCACGGTTAATTTTCGAGTTGCCTTCCAACTGTCCTGCGCGAAGAAGTCCCACGCCACGGCTTTGTACGGCGTCACCGGTTTGTCGCCGAACTCCGAGTAATCATTGAAATAACCAAGCAACGCGTTGGCCGGCGCGAAACCCGTCGAGCTGGGGTGGCCGGCATCGAAAAAGCGGAAGCTGCCGTTCTGGTTATTCGTGCTTGGCGCAGTAGCGGTTGTGAACTGGATTCGATCGTTCTGCCCCGAAGGCTCGACCAGAATGCCGAGCTTCACCGTGTGGCTGCGGATAACCTTGGTGACGTTGTCGCCGAAGGTGAAAATCCAGTCCGTCGTCCGCCCGGGGTACGGTCCGAGATCCAGCGTGGAGAGCCCCTGGACCTGGATCGTCGGCAGTTTCTCAGGCGCCCATTTTGTTCCCGGAAACAGCAACCCGTAATTGATGCCGTAGGTGCTTCTTTTGCAGAGGTCGGTGCCGGTGCGTCCATCGCTGATCACGGCGCCGCAGTCCGGGTCGATCGTCAGGGCCTGCGGTCCCTGTATGGTGCCGGTAACCGTGAATTCATTCATGAGCGTGGGCGAGAGGCTGCTCGTCAAACTGAGCGTCGCACTTTTGGAAGGAATATTCCACTCGTAGCTGTGCCGGATGAACGGCTGGTTGTAATTGTTCTTGATGTTGGTGCCGCGCAAAGCCAGCGTGTGTTTATCGGTCATCATGTAATCCACTCTGAACGTGTCCTTGCGCGTGTTGCTCCAGACGCGGCGAGTCCCGATGTAGTTGGCCGTCCCCTCGAGAAATCCCGGCGTCGGCTCCGGATAGACGCTGAACAATGCGAGCCCATTCGCGCTGAAGCGGTTTTGTGGGATGACATTATTGGGAAAGGGTTGGCCGGTCTGTGGATCGGTGATGATTCGCGCTCTTCCGAAAAAAGGATTTGCGGGATTCAGCAGCTCGCTGAAGTTCCCGTTGCGCATTGCCAGACTGGGCACAGTAGAAGTGATCGTGTTTTCCTGGCGTCGATAAACCCATTCCTCAGCGGCAAAGAAGAAAAGCTTCTTCTTGTCGGTATTGAATTTTCCGGGAATGAAAATGGGGCCGCCCAGCGAGCCACCGAACTGATTCACCTTCCGAGGGGGGACACTGTTCAGCCGGGGATTCCCGCTGGCATTGCGCTGCCAGGTATTGGCGTCGAGCTTTGAATTCTGGATATTTCCGACGAGTCTGCCGTGGAACTCCTGCGTTCCGCTCTTCGTCACCAGGCGGACCACACCGGACGAGGCTCGACCGTATTCTGCCGAATAGTTGGCGGTCAGGACCTGGATTTCCGCGACCGTGTCCAGGCCTTGCGCACCGTTGATGATCGCTCCCTGACGATTTCGATTCATGGAGGCGCCGTCCACAGTGGTCAGGTACTCGCCCGGCCGCCCGCCGTTGATGGAATAACCTCCGCCGCTGAAACCGTCGCCCATGTAGTTGCTGAGGGATCCGCCCACGACTCCGGCTTTGAACTGCACGGCCATAAGAGGATTGCGGCCGCTTACGATCAGTTCGGAGATCTCTCGTTCCGTGACCGTACGTCCCAGCACTGCCGTCTCAGCGACGACCTCGTTCGGAGATGCCTGAACTTCAATCGTTTCGCTCACATTGCCGACGGCCAATTCAACATCCACACGAATGCTGGATGCGGCGCTGAGCCGAATCCCGGTCTTCACGAATTTTTTGAAACCTGAAAGTTCCCCCGTCACCGTGTAAGGGCCAACGGGAAGGTTTGGGAAAACGTAGTAACCCTGCTCGTTGGTAAGCGTTTGCCGCTCCTGGCCCTGTGCTTCGTTTCGGATGGTCACCGAAACTCCCGGAATCACCGACCCGCTTGCGTCTCGAGCCGATCCGGATACCTGTCCTGTGTCAAAGGCCTGGCTGTATGCGTATGCTGCACACAAGAGTGCCGGCAGCAAAATTCCAAAACGCTTCAACATTTTCGTCTCCCCGCGTCAGGATATCGATTTGATTTTGTGGTGCTTTGCTGGGCGCATCTTATCGGCTTCTGTAAGAAAACTCCAGAATCGCTCCAGGATTTTCGAGTTCCTGCGTCGTTCGGCCGGAAGCGTCGGTGCTGCGTCCCGAATTATCCGTGGCGAGATAAATCGTCTTGCCGCCGGGATGGATCGCAATGTCGCGATAACGATTCGTCGATTTGAAATGCTCGATTGGCTCGCCGGTTACGGAGTGGCCGTCGGCGCTGAGCTTCAGTCGATAAACTTTGCCCAGTTTGAGACTCGAAACGAGCAAGGAATTTGCCCATCCCGGAATGCCATCCCTGGCGGTATAGATGTCGGCGCTTGAAGGCGCGATGGTGGCCGCGCCAAGCCGCGCGAAGTCGTAGCCATTGGCGACGGTGAAGAAGGTTTTGATCGGTGGTTTGAAATCCGGATGGCTCCACGTGCTTTCTTTTTTCTGCGGAACGGATGGCGGGATTGCAGTCGCGTTGAACTGCAGGGACGCGCACGGCATTGGACTTGACGCGGACCAGTCGGCATAGGTGTACGCCTGGTCATCTTTGTAACCGGCAACATCGGGCCATCCATAATTCTTGCCGGCCTCGATAATGTTCACTTCATCGTCGGTATTCGGGCCATGCTCGGATGAATAAAGTAGGCCGTCCGTCCCGAAAGCCAATCCCTCGGCATTACGGTGACCGTAAGAATAAATGTGGCTTCGAACGCCGGCCAGAGTCGGATTGTCAGAAGGGATGGTTCCATCGAGATTCAAACGCAGCACTTTTCCCTGGTACCTCGTCCAGTCGCCGGTTCGCACTTCTGCCGCAGCTGGCAGTTCCTGCGCGCGGTTTAGATTGCAATAGTTCTGCAGCCATCCGCTCCCCTGGTCTCCAACCGTGAGATACAACTTTTGATCCGGACCGTAGGCCAGCCGAAAGGAAAGATGATCACTTCCCGCGGGAAGGCTGGTGAGGACATCGACCGGGCTTTGGAGCGTGTGCGTGCCGGAGTTGTACGTGTACCGCCGCAGCTTTCCCTTGCGGTTCACACCGGGACCGGGGTCGGCATCGTACGTGTACGCGACATACACGTAATCATTCCCGGTCCCCCGCAACAGTTGCGGATGCAGGGCCATGCCCAGAAGTCCATCCTGCCCGTGATCCTCGTAGACTTCGGATATCGTCACTGCGGTGATCTTTGAACCGTCCGCCGGGTTCACTCGCGTGACTCTCTTGCCGACGCGCTCCGTCGTCCATATCTGGTCATCCGGTCCCCAGGTAATTTCCCATGGACCTTCCAGACCTGTTGCGAGCACACGGGAAGAGAACGACTCCTGCCGGCGCGCCGCCAGCATCGCGACTGAGCCGAGCAGAATGCAAATGAGGATTGAATAGCGGTTCATGAGGCGGCATCCTATCACTTGCCTTGAAGTCGCAACGAATCTAAACGATCATGACGGTTTCAAATCACGCGGAGGTGCTGAATGAAGGCCAGCTTTTCTTTGCTTGTTACGGGAGTGTTGCTTGTGGCGATCGCCGGTTGCGGCAGCGGCAACACCGACCAACCCAAAACCGAGGCACCACCCGCAGCGCCCGCCGTTTCACGGGTTGCAGGATATGAAGCCATCCAGGTTGCCGACGGCGGGTCGATTTCAGGATCGATAACTGTGTCGGGCTCGATTCCAAAGCTGCCTCCCCGGGCACTAAACAAGGATCCGAACGTGTGCGGCCTGGGTACGCGCGAGTCCCAGGAATTGATGGTGAATAATGCGGGCGGCTTGAGGAACGCCATCGTTATCGTCGAAGGCGTAAGACGCGGAAAGGCAATCCCGGCGGCAGCAGAGACCACGCAAATCGATCAGGCGAAGTGCGAATATGCCCCGCACGTTCAGGTCATGCGCGTCAATACCGAGATCTCGGTCTTGAACAGCGATCCCATACTCCACAACATTCACCTTTACCAAAACGATGAGAGCCTCTTTAACATCGCGCAGCCCGTAAAAGGCCAGGTGAATAAACACAAGCTCGAGAAGGTGGGCTTCGTTTACGCGGAGTGCGACGTCCATGGCTGGATGCGTGGTCACGTGGCTGTTGTGGACAATCCCTATTACGCGGTCACCGATGCGAACGGGAAATTCTCGATAATGGATCTTCCTCCGGGCATGTACAAAGTAAGGGTCTGGCATGAATACCTCGGAGAAAAGACCCAGGACCTCGCCGTCGCCGCCAGGGCTGACGCAGCATTGAATCTGGACCTCAAGGACCTGCTGTCCAAAAAGACTCCGGCTTCTCCACCGATCACTGCCACGCCCTCTGCGCCATCCGCTGCGGCCTCCTCTTCGCCGGCGGCCGGCGGCGCTCCGGCAGCCGAAGTGAGCGTTCAAATGGTTTCCGACGGAGGTACGTTCAAGTTCGAGCCGGCCAACATCACCGTGAAGGTTGGAACCACTGTAAAGTGGGTCAACACGTCCGACAACCGGCATTCGGCCACAGACGATCCGGAGTTCGAAAAGGAAACGGGTCAGGCCATCCTGCCGGCTGGTGTTGAGCCATGGACGACGCCGTTTGTTGTCGGCGGCGAGTCAACCACCCGAAGGTTTACGCTCCCGGGGAAATACCAGTACTTCTGCCGGAATCATGGACAGTTCGGAATGGTTGGCACAATAACAGTTGTGCCATAATCACGACCCCAGAAAGAGGTCCTGATGAATTCGAGAATTGCTGTAAGCGTCATTGTAATAGCGGCTTTCGCAGCGGTGGGAATGACATTGCCGGCCCAGAATCGAGCGTATGATCAAGTAATGAAAGATGTCGCGCCGACTTACGCGAATCTTAAGAAGAATCTCGATTCCAGCGCGTTCGCTGTCGCCGCCGAAGATGCCGCGAAACTCGAGAGCCTGTTCAAAGAGACCGAGACCTTCTGGACGCCGTTTAAAACCAAGGATGCGCTTGATTTCGCGAAGAGCGTGCAACTCGCTGCTAAAAATGTGGGCGCTGCCGCCAGGGAGATGAACGGCCAGAAAGCTCAGGCGGCGTACGCCGGCATCGGGAAGTCGTGTAAAGGCTGTCACGATTCACATCGCGAGACGATGCCCGACAAGTCTTTCAAGATCAAACCGTAGTAAAACTCATGAGAAACATCGTTTCCACCGCTGTCTTTTGCATCGTGCTTTTCTTCACTGCGCTGTTCTCATTTTCACAGCCGCAGGCACAGAAGGCAGACAAATCTGCGGCGCCGGCTCTTCAACCGGAATTGCTGGTGGACCAGTGGTTCATCCGGCTGAATGCGCTGGACGACTGGTACATCACGGTAAACGGCAAGGAGGAAACCGATCCGGTGGTCGATCGCTTCCTCGAGCTGTATAGCAAAGACGCGTTCCACGAGGTGCAACCCAACGAAAACCAGTTGGGACACGTGGTTTTTCACGGCCCCGAGGGGATTCGAAAGTGGGCAACCGATTTTGCAAAGAAGCATGTGCAGTTAGCCTATCGCATCGATTTCATGACGCGCGCCGAGAAGCCCACTCAACTCTTCTACACCATCACGCCGCCTTGGGGCGGAACCGCGGCGGCCGTGGAATTCAGCGCGGTGTGGACGAACCGCGAAGATCGAAAGCGGATTTTCGTGCCCGGAAGCGCATTTTTTATGTTTGATGAGGCGGGGAAGATCACACGTGTTCGACTTTATATGCTGAAGGACGAAACCGCGGAGATTCAGCCCTAGGCGTGAGGAACAAATGACGACAGCAGCGCTATCCATACTTATGTTCTTTTTGGTGCCGCAGACGCCTCCGGAAGGAATGGTGCAGGTCCCGGCCGGAGAATTCTGGATGGGCCGCGTTCACTATTTCCTGATCGATGAGGTCGGCTGGCTCGAACGAGACCGGCGCGATGACCTGCCTGCGCACAAGGTTCGCATCGACGCGTTCTACCTGGACAAGTACGAAGTCACCAACGAAGAGTTCGCTCGTTTCGCACAGGCGACCGGAAGCGCCAAACCGTGGTACTGGCCAAAGGGCGCAGTCGCGAAAGGGGAGGAACGCTTTCCCATTCGCGATATCACCTGGTCGCAGGCCGACGCCTATTGCAAGTGGGCAGGCAAGCGGTTGCCGACTGAAGCCGAATGGGAGCGCGCCGCGCGGGGTGGACAGGAAAAGCAGAAATTTTCCTGGGGCGACGGAGGTCTGGGATTGAGCGGATCCGATACGGACACGCAGGTCAGCGCGGAAGCAACCAATACGAAACGGGCCCACGTTGGAAATCCGTTTGGGCCTGCGGCCGTGGGCTCCTATCCGCCGAATGCTTTCGGGTTGTATGACATTACCGGCAATGTCTGGGAATGGATCAACGATTGGTACGACCGGGACTACTATACCGTCACGCCCGACAGCAACCCTCCTGGACCCGCAACCGGCACATACAAGGTCATTCGCGGGGGCGGATGGTCGGACGATGACGAACGGAATCTCATGAATCATTACCGAAATTTCAGCGACCCCTCGAGAGGGGCATCTACTATCGGATTTCGTTGCGCGAAAACGGGGTCCTAAAACACAAAGACACAAAGACACAAAGGCACGAAGGCACAAAGTAAGGCCGCAAACAAAAGTTCTTGATGCGGCCTTACTTTGTGCCTTCGTGCCTTTGTGTTTTAGGACCGGGTTCCGTAAAAAGTTGATTCTGCAGGGTTCTCGGTTTACAGTGCAGTGATTGCCTCTATTTCATAAGGAGACCTGTCCATGAAATTCAGCCGGCTGTTTTTCATAATGACGCTGGGAATCGCCTGTGTTGTGTTCACTGTTTCAGCGCAAAACCAGGAAAAGAAACAGACGACGGCGCCTCCGGTCAGCGCTGACGATTTTCAGAAAGCTCACCAGAGTGTGTTCGGATCCGATACGGACAAGGCTGCTGAGGCAAGCCGGCTGACAAGCAGTTTTGCTGGCGCGGGTTCAGGCGTCGTGGAAAATGTGGCGCGCAAGAACTTTATAGACGAGGCGATATTCGGCCTCATGGAACGCGACAAGATTCCGCATGCACCCATTGCAAGCGATGAGGAGTTTCTTCGCCGCGCATATCTCGATGCGACCGGGTTGCTGCCGACGCCCGCAAAGGTACGCGAATTCGTTGAGAGCAAAGACGCGAATAAGCGCGACAAACTCATCGATTCGCTGATCGGAAGCGATGACTTTGCCGACCAGTGGGCATGGTTCTGGGCCGACCTGTTTCAGGCCAGAAACGAATCCTTCGCCTATTGGTTCAAACAGAATCTGAAGGTGGATCGCCCCTACAACGAGATCTTCGGCGAGCTGGTGGCATCCCCGGCCACCAAAAACGCCAGCATGATACCGACCTGGGCGATCTATTCGCAGTCGTTGTACAACGCGCTGCGCGCGACGACGGCCACCGATCCGGACAACTACTATTATGCGAACCGGCTCGATTGGATCGACGAGTCCACCGTCAACCTGGGACGCGTCTTTCTGGGCATCAATATGGACTGCTTCTCCTGTCACGACGCCGCCGGGCATACCGACTCGATCAACCTGTTCCTGACCACCAAGAAACGGAGTGACTTCCACCAGCAGGCCGCGTTCTTCGGAAAGGTGCGCCCCATCGCGACGTGGAGCGATCGGTCGAAGATGCCGTCCAGCGCTCAGGACGTCATCGACGATCTCGCCCCGGGCTATAAGACCGACAACGACGCGCCGTTCTATACGATGGCCGAAGGGCGTTTCCCCCGGAAAGCAGGGACCTACGAACCGGCCTTCATATTGACCGGTGAAAAGCCTCGGCCCGGAATGAATCCGCGGCAGGAATTGGCGCGAATCGCGCCGAGCCACATCCAGTTCAGCCGGGCTGCCGTGAACCTCATTTGGGGCAAACTGATGGTGGTCGGCTTTGTGGAGCCGTACGACGGTTTTGATCTCCTGCGCCTCGATCCGAACAATCCTCCGCCGAAGCCGTGGACGATACAGCCGACCAATCCGCAGTTGCTGGACGCGATGGCGAAAGACTTCCAGGCCAACAATTACAGTCTCCAGCATTTATTCAAGACAGTCATGAAGTCGAGCGCCTACCAGTTGTCGACGCAGTATCCGGGCGAATGGAAGGAATCGTATGTACCGTACTATGCCAGGAGATTTGTGCGCGTCCTGACGGGCCCGGAAGTCGCCGATGCGCTGGCTCAGGTAACAGGAAATCTCTATTCATTCAATTTGAAGGGTCAGACCGTAACGCGCGTCAAGCAGCTCTCGAATCCGACCGGGTTGCGCGGCGGATCCGCAGGAAGAAATAACGACGCAGCCAGGCTGGCGAGCGTCACCCCGCAGAGAGGGAACGATGGAACCGCGGTCAGCGCACTGATGCAGGCCTTCTTCCAGAGCGGCCGCGAAACCCCGCCATCTCTTGCGAATCGCGCGAGCGCCGTGCAGGCCATGATGATGATGAACTCACCGGCCGTCACGAACCGCCTGCGGCCGGAGACCGGACTTTTGCAGCAGTTGCTGAAGTCCGGCAAGTCCGATCCCGAGGTGATTGAAGAGCTGTTCCTGACCGCGCTGTCCCGGACTCCTACCAAAGAAGAAGTCGAAGTAGCGCAGCGGGTCATGCAAAGCAACCGAAACCAGGGCGCCTCCGACATTTTGTGGACGCTGCTGAACACACCGGAATTTTTATTGAATTATTGATGGTCCTCGGAGAGGCAATTATGGAACGGAATACCGACAATATAGCCCGCCGCGAAGTGTTGAAGTGGGCGGGAATGGCCCTGGCAGGCGCAATGACCGGGGTCAGCATGCCTTTGAAGGTGCAGGCGCAGGCTAAAACCAAACCGCTGGGAACCGCGCGTTACGCGATCTTTATCCAGATGACCGGCGCCATGAGTCAAATGGACTGCTGGGATTTTAAAGAAACCAAGTGGACGCCGAAGGATCTCGATGTACAGAAGGTTTGGGGCGATCTGTACCTCTCGAAGACCTTGTTTGGCCGGATGATCGCGTCGAAGTACATGGACCGCCTCAGCTTCGTCCGCTCGATGCGCGCCAGAGAGCTGGTTCACTTCAACGGACAGTATCATTGCCAGACCGGACGCGCGCTGAATGTCGCGGTGGGCAAGGAGATTCCCGCGTTCGGCTCCGTGATTGCTGCGGAACTGAATTCGCAGCGACGGACCGCGGATACGTTTCCGACCTACGTCAGTGTGAATTTAAGGCAGGATCGCGTCGGGCCGATCGGCTCAGGATTCTTCCCAGTGACTTATACCGGAATGGATCTCGATCCTGGAGTCGTCTTCGATGTGTTCGGCGGCGGAAACGACAGCACCGGCGAGAAGGACCTGGACCGGCGCTGGGCGACGCTGCAGAGAATGGCAGAGGTTTCGCCAAGGTCGCGGGCGCTGGGAGACAAGGCCAACGATTACCGCACGTTCTACGATTACGCGTATCGGATTCTGAATGACCCGCGGTGGCCCAAGGTGTTCGACATCACGGATCAGGACAAGCAACGATACGGCACGAACATCGTCGGCCAGAACTTCCTGTTGGCCCGCAATGTTCTGAAGGCGGATGCAGGAACGCGCTTCGTCTATATTTCCGAAACGGACAATTTCGGCTGGGACTATCACAGCTCGATCTACGATAAGACGCGGCCCACGAACCTTTACGTTTCGGCGGACCGGTTTGACCGAGCTTTCCCGGCGCTTCTCGAGGATCTGGCGACAACTCCGGGACACGAGCCGGGCCAAAGCCTGTTGGACGAAACGCTGGTGGTTGCTTCGAGTGAATTTGGCAGGACAACGTACGTGAACAACGCCGCAGGCCGTGACCACTATGACCAGGTGTTCACTTCGGCGCTGGTGGGCGGAGGCGTTAAAGGCAGGAAGGTATTGGGGGCAACTGACGAGGTCGCCGGGAAATGCATCGATACCGGCTGGAAGGCGAAGCAGCAACCCGTGATCGATAACCTCGTCGCGACGATCTACTCGACCCTGGGAATGGATTGGCGCAAGAAGGTCGAGAACACGCCGTCCGGACGGCCGTACGAATACGTTCAGCTCGCTCCGATCGGATCATCGGAGATCATCAATCCGAATCCGTTGGAGGACCTTTTCGTTTGAACCACAAAGGCACAAAGAAATTCGGGAAGTGGGACCCAAAATCTGACCAATGCTCAATTCCCAATTCTCATCCGATGAATTCGTCGGATAAGAATTGGGAATTGAGCATTGGTCAGATTTTGGGTCCCACTTCCCGAATTTCTTTGTGCTTTTGTGCCTTTGTGGTTTAAGACTTTCCGCTCGCGACAGCCTCTGTCTGGAGCGCGGCACTTTCAGGCCACCACTTTTCGACTTGTTCCCGCCAGAGCGTCTCTATTGTCCGGCTTCGAACTGGCTCCTTCACGTCGTGGAAGCTTACCATCTGGTCTTTCTTGATATCTCTTAACAACACGCAGCCGTCGGAAAGACTCATCGGGAGAGCCGCTGTGGCGCGTGCCGTGGCGGCGTTGTCGATAAGCCCATAAGCGCAGAAACCTCCAACACCATCGAGGCGTTCGCCCGCCTTCAGATCGCGTTTCGCGATAGTGACGACTTCACATACAGGCCCGCCGACAGGCGCCACCGTGGCATCGCGATGAATGACCGCGCGGGCGATCGTCGAGGAGAGTTGAATGTGGGGCAGATGGTACGGCGTGTAGAAGACGTAGAACGGGCCGTCGCCAAGCTTGTAATACGCGAACTGGACCTTCTTCAGAGGCATTTCCTCGTGAACGATCACAAAAGCCCCGGTAAAGGGTGCTGCGCCGACAGCGTAATCCACCAGCCCCGTAGCGAGCATCTGGTCTGCCGGTAGCAGATTCGCCAGCTCGCGCACGTATGAGCATGCCGGACCGTACATGCCACGGCGTCCCACATGGAATCCTGTTCCGTTGGCGAGAACTGTCGTCTCCATGGACAACTTTGTCGCATCTGCAAAGGAAGTGACCTTCTTTACGTCCTGATCATGTTTCTCGGCAAAACCGCGCTGTGTGTCGGGATTCCGATAGTAATCGACCATGCCTTTGATATTTCCAGCAGCGACCGCACGAAGGCCGAGCGACCGTACATATCGCAGGTGAGTCATGGCCACTCCCGGCTCGTCGCCGTCGGTGTGAGTCAGCACCACGCCGGCCTGGTCCGCCTTCGCCTTGAGAATTGGTCCGACGAGAGAATCGAGTTCGGCGTTTACCAGAACCACGTGCTTGCCATAGTTAAACGCACTGAGCGCCACGTCCGCGGCGGCTTCGACGGTGCCCGTTACCTCGACCACAATGTCGATGGCATCACATGCGGTCAGTACGTAAGGATCGTCCGTCACCACGGGCATGCCCCGCCCGATCGCAGATTCGGCAGCGCCGGCCGAGTCTGCCGTGGTCCATTCCATGATGCCGGCTTCCCGCAAAGCCCGCTCCGCATTGGCCGGCGTCCGGTTCGCAATGGCTGCAAGGCGGATCCCCGGCACCGGCGTGCCAAGCATCAGGCAAATGGCGCGGCTTGTGGCGCCGGCCCCAACCAATCCCACGCGGATTGGGCGACCCTCGGCTTCGAGCTGTCGAAGAGCGGTATCAATCATCATGTTTGCATCCTCCTACCGCTCGATGAGCGGCCATTTAAGATCTTGTTCCGAGACGAGCGTCGCCGGCAGAGGCCACTTGATGCCGAATGCCGGGTCATTGTATCGGACTCCGCGCGCCGAGGCCGGCGCGTAGGCAGCCGAGGTCATGTAATACATCTCCGTGTCGTCTTCCAGAGTCTGATATCCGTGAGCACACAGTTCGGGCAGATATAACATCCGGCCGTTCTGCGCGGTCAGCTCGACTCCGAACCATTTGCCATACGTTGGCGATTGGGGTCTCAGGTCGAGTGCAACGTCGAACATCGCGCCTCGGGTGCAGCGGATCAGCTTGGCTTCGAGGTCGGGAGCCAGCTGGAAATGCATGCCCCGCACGGTGCCCCTGCTTTTGCTCAGTCCCATGTTTGCCTGGACCGGCGCGAACTCGATACCGCGTTGCGCAAATTCCCGAGCGCACCATGCCCGCATGAACCGCCCGCGAACGTCTTCGATGGGCTGGGGATCGATCACCCATGCGCCGTCAACATCAGTCTTTGTAAAGCGCACTAAAAATTTCCATCGGCCGGCAGATTTTCATATCGCGAGATTTGAGCTTCGGTGGTCTCGCGAATGTCTTTCTTGTCCTGATACGCCTTGTACCACTCCACGACCCATTCCATGGTTTGAGAAAGGCGCATTTTGGGAGACCATCCGAGCCTGGATCTGGCTTTGGAAATATCAAGCTTGAGGAGCTGAGCCTCATGCGGATGCACTCCCGCGTCGGATTCCGAGCGCGCTCCACTTCCCCATAGCGAAGCTATATGCTTCACGATCCAGGATACCGGCTGCGCATCCCCGTCAACCGGTCCGAAGTTCCAGCTTTCAGCAAATTCGAAACCGCGTTTCGAGAGATGCTCCGCAAGAACAAGATAGCCACGCAGAGGTTCCAGAACAAATTGCCATGGCCGGACCGCGGCCGGATTTCGGAGCCGGACAGGCCGGCCGGCGATAAACGCCCTCATGATGTCTGGAACAAGCTGGTCTTGTGTCCAGTCACCGCCGCCAATCACATTTCCTGCCCTGCCGCTTGCGACAACAACTCTGGACTGGGCAGCATTGGCGGGATTGAAATAGGACTCCCGAAATGCCGACATCACCAGCTCCGCACACGCTTTGCTGTTGGAATACGGATCGTGTCCGCCCAACGGATCGCTTTCCCTGTAACCCCACACCCAGTTCTTGTTTTCGTAGCATTTGTCGCTGGTGACGTTGACGACGGCGCACGGTAGCTGCAATTGCCGTATTGCCTCCAGCAGGTTGGCCGTGCCCATGACATTCGTGGAATATGTCTCGAGTGGATTGTCGTAGGAATATCGGACAACCGATTGGGCGGCCAGGTGGATGATGACTTCGGGCTTCTTCTCCGCGAGCGTTCGCTTCAGGGACTCGAAATCACGGATGTCGCCGGCAATCGAAGTCATCCCGCTGGACACGCGGGCGAGCTCGAAAAGACTCGGATCGGTCGGGGCAGGAAGAGAGTATCCAGTCGTCTCGGCCCCCAGAGCCTGGAGCCAGAGCGCAAGCCAGCTGCCCTTGAAACCCGTATGGCCGGTTAGAAATACTCGCCTTCCGTTCCAAAAATCTCTGTCCATCGACGTAGGTCCTGATTGCAACTTCGTCTTTTCCATTAAAAGAGGATAGCCCTCTTTCTTCATGACCTCTGGGATTTTGCAGGGTTACGAAGAAGACTCCACAGGCTGAGCGCAGGACTACCATTGTCTACCTGTAAGGATTTCTGTCAATGCTGTTTGATCAGTCCAAAATATCGCGCGCAGCGCATCCGAATAGCGCCGCTACGCGGCTTCCATCGGATGCCTTCGGCGACATTGGATTTATTTTCTGACAAATTGTAGCGCCGCGTCCCAGCGCCTGACGAACCAGTTGGGTTGGCTGCGCAGTTGTCCGGCGATCTCTTTGGAGAACGAAAGAACAACGCCCAGGATCAGTACCGGAAGCAGCAGCGACATCTGTGTGAAGAACTGGAAGAGACTTCTGGGGACCCACGCATTACTGGCGAAGTAGCATGCAATACCAAACGGTACCACCGCCAGGCCCGATCGGATCCAGGCTTGCCACAAGTACTGTCGAACAGGTATTTCTAAAGTCTTGCTAATATACCGAGGCCAGAAAAAGAGCTGAATACCCAGGCTGGGTAGAGCCGTGCCCCAGGCCACTCCTTCCAACCCGATCTGCCGAACCAGGAAAATGCTCAGCACGAGGTTTGCTGCCGCCTCGACGGTAGCAACCAGAGCAACCGGTTTATGCTTGGCCAGGCCAAAGACGATGTTGTAACTGGTGTAGTTGGCTATAGCGAAAACATGCGCCACCAGCAGAATCTGGATCAACCTTCCGGAAACGTTTGCGTAGTCCGCGCCCATCCATAGAGCAATAAAAGTGTGCCCATTAAAGAAGAGCGCCACCTGAATCGGAAGCGATATGAGGAGTGTCGCTCTGGTGCCCTGAATCAATAAACGCCGCAGCTGTGTATCCTGACCTCGAGCATCGAGGCTGCTGGCCAACGGTAGCAAAACCGTTCCGAGGGCCGCGACAACCTGCCGGGCATATTCGAGCAAACTTCCGGCGATTGTGAAGTACGTCACGGCCGCTGCGGAGATAAATACGCCCACAACGATGTTGTCGCTGTAGTACACCATCTGGGCACAGATATTGATCAGAAGCACATAGAAGCTGTACCCCCACAACTGCCATAACATTGCCGAGTCCGGGCGGCAAAAAAGCACCTGGAGCTGCGGGTATGCTCTCAGACAAAGTACGATCAGGCTCGCATTGGCGAGAACAACTACGACGAGTTCCCACGCAGCCAGCTCGACAATTCCATATCCGGATTTCAACAGCCATACGATGCCCAAAGCGCGAAGCCCGGTCTGGCCGATCGTCACTGCGCTAATGAGATCGAATCGATTCAAGGCGGCGAGAACTCCGGAAAACACACCGACCGTGAGCGTCACAGCGAAACTGGTGCCCGCGATGGCGATCGCCCAGGTCGTCGCAGCTTGCATTTCCGATGGAATGTGGAAAATGTGGGTTGCGGCGCGCGAAAGGCCCAGGCTGGTGAGCACAATGAGCAGGCCGATCCAGGCTCTAAACCACAAAGCCGCGGAGAACGTGCGGCTGGACTCCTGGTGCTCCCCCCGAGCGTGGTGCTTCGAAACAAACCGTGTGACGGCCCCGCGCAGACCCAGGTCCAGGAGGCCCATATAGGCCGTCATGGAAATCACGAGTGTCCACACGCCATACGCCACGTTGCCCAGGCGATGAACGACGAATGGAGAAAGAAAGAAAGCGATGCCTATAGAAATGGCAAGCGCTATCCAGTTCAGAAAAACGCTGATTCCGATTCGCGAGCCTTTAAACATGCCTCAGCCCTCTTACCAGCTGGCTACCGGCTCGCAGCAGTTCTTTCAGGTGAGCATTACGTGACCGGAAGATGTAGTCTCCGACAGAATACGCGACGCGCAGTTTTTCCCAGGCGCTGATTGGCGCACGAAAAATCGATTTCATGTTGTGAAAGCGGTGAGTCCAATAGTAGAGATCGAGGCCGTGCGTCGGATTCACATTCCAGAATTTCTCTGCAGACTCTCGAGGCCGGTCCTTTAAAGCGCTGGATGCTCCATCATGCATTCGACGAAAGAAGAGTTGTTCGGGTATTTCCCAAAACCGGCCGTGCAATGCGAGTTCGGCAATCAACACGATATCCGACCCGGGATAATCAGCCATGAGAGAGGTCCGCCGCAGCGCGCTGGATCTGATCAGCCCATACTGGACATTTACCAGGCCAATATTTCGAAGAACGGACCGCATGCGAGCGGAAGGGTCCGGTGAACGCAGATTGAGATTGTCATCGTAGCCCCGTATGGTACGGCCATCACCATCGATGAGCACTGTTTTGGGGTAACAAAGCACAACCTCGGGATGATCATCAAGTACCTTTACGCATTCTTCCAAAGATCTGCGGTCAAAGAGATCGTCGGCGGAAGACCACCGGAAGTACTGAGCCGATGAAAGGTGAAAAACGCGATTGAAGTTGTTGAATAATCCGATGTTCGTCGGATTCCGGCTATACCTGATGCGAGTGTCCCGAGCCGCGAATTCTCTGCAGGTTTCCTCGGTACCATCCGTCGAAGCATTGTCTGAAATGATCAGTTCGAAGTCACCAAACGTCTGAGCAACGATCGAATCCAACGTTGGCCGCAGGAATTTCCCGCCATTGTAAACGCCCAAACCGATACTGATGCGCGGGCGATGCTTCATAGGTTCTGTCTTGCGAAAGGATCGGGGGTTTGTAGGAGTGAAGACGTATGTCTTAACCCAGACGTACTACCGCCGTTTTAGTCCCGTTTTCCCGGATTAAGCCCTGCTGGACAAGAAAGCGAACAAATCCTGTCAACGGTCCGATATCTTTGGCCACGCATGGACATTTGTCAACACTCATCCGGCGGACGGTCAGAAACGAGAGAAAAACGAAGAAACCAAAAGGGATTAGCCACAAAAGGCACAAAAAGCACAAATGGCTATAAAACCGTTTTGTGCCTTTTGTGCCTTTTGTGGCTAATCCCTTTTGGTTTCTTCGTTTTTCTCTCGCTCTGGTTTAAGACCGTCCGCTGGCGATAAGCTTCGCTTCGGCCTTAGCCTGATTTTCATCCAGCTTGGCCTGGCCTTCCGCCTTCTTCACTTCCGCCTTGGCTTCCTTCTTTTCCAGGTCCGGACGGAGTTCTCGGACAGCATCCACCAAAGACAAATGCTTTTCGCCGGTCATCCTGGACTTGACCAGACTGAACGGAACACCCAGGTTCTTCGAGACATGAAGAGCCGCGATGAACTGGCCCTGGTTCTTGAATCCGGCTGCGGCGTCCGTCAGGGTCGTGCGGGCCGGAAGAAGTGGTTTGAGCCGTGAGGAAAGCTCCGGCTTGGTGCCAAGCGAGTTGACGACCTTCATTTCGGTGGACTTCTGGTTGGGCTGGTCCGTGGCCTTTACGTTGTTCTCGCGAACCGTGTTCTGGCCCTTGACGGGTTCGGCGGACGCGACCCGGTTCCTGGTCTGGTTGGCGACTTTGCCTCGAACCGGCGCCGGCGCCCGTTTCTCGTTGACGGCCGGACCTGCTGCGGCGTTCTGCTCACGCTGTGCCTGCAGCGAAAAATAGCCGAGGTATGTGCAAAGACTCCCACCCAGAAATAGCAAGACTAGTTTCTTTTTCATGTTACTCCTCCCGTTTGCCTTGGCACTCCAGGCTCCAAAGCCGGCTTTCCCGGAAAGTGTTGAATAAAGGCAGGCTGGAAGGAGCCGGCTACGCCGAGTTTCAAACTACTTCGTGGATCTGGCGGAAAAACCCGTTGATCTCGGCAAAAGTTGCCACACCGTCGAAACCGCTGAAGCTTCCCTCATTGGCAATGGCTTGAGCGGCGTGCATGAAGCCGCTCCAGGCGGCGCGAGAGAGCGTAGAGCCGACGCTGATACGCCGGACTCCCAGTTCGGCGAAATCCGCAACCTTGAGCCCCGTATTTCGACTCACCAGGACGTTCACCGGCCTGGGGCTCACCGCCGCGACAATTGTTTTGATGTCTTCGGGCTGATGTGGTCCGGGCGCGTAGAGCACGTCCGCACCTGCTTCCGCGTAAGCCTGCAGACGGCGCACCGATTCTTTCAGAGGCTCGGAGTGTCCGACGAGGTAGCATTCGGCCCTTGCCGTGAGCAGGACTCCGGTACCGGATGCATCAATCGCGGCCCGTGCAGCCCGGATACGCTCGATTGCCAGGGGCAGCTCGTATAGCGGATTCATTCGATTTCCAGTGGAGTCTTCGATCGAAAGACCGGCAACTCCTGTCTCGACGCAGAGCCGGACATTTGCCGCCACGCCTTCCGGTTCGTGGGCATAGCCCGACTCGAAATCGGCATTTACGGGCAAGTCGACTGCGGCAACAATGTCCGCGATGTTGCCGAGTATACTGTCGCGTGGCACGGCCCACTCGGAGTCCGGCAGCCCGCGCGAAAACGCAAATCCGGCGCTGGTTGTCGCCAGGGCCTGAAACCCGAGATGCCGAAGATAGCGTGCTGAACCGGGATCCCAGGGATTCGGAATTACAAAACAACCATTTTCGTGGAGCTTTCGAAATGCCTGGCGGCGAGCAGTGAAATCAGTGAGCGACATATCCAAGGAAGATACACCTTGAATCACCGTCCTGCGCCGGTCTTATTGTTTCTATTTCTGATCTCGGGCGGCTGCGGGCTGATCTACGAGGTTGTGTGGACCCGGCTCTTCACGATTGTGATCGGCAATACCGTCTTTTCTGTCAGCGCTATTCTCACGGTTTTCATGGCCGGCCTTGCTCTGGGCAGCCGGCTGTCCGGCAAACTCCTCGATCAAAGACCAATTCCACTGGCTCGCGCATACGCGCTGCTCGAGGCCGGTATCGGCGTCTACAATTTCCTGCTCCCGCTTTTTCTCAAAGCCGCCGATCCATTCTTCGGCTCGTTGTACTCGTCCGCTTATGACTCATTCCTGATCCTGGGATTGGCGCGGCTGCTCATTTCATTTGCGTTGCTCATTGTTCCGGCGACGTTGATGGGCGCCACGCTGCCGATCCTTATCCGGCTTTATGTCAAAAACATCGCGAACGTGGGCGCGCAAGCCGGGCGTGTATATGCAGTGAACACGCTGGGTGCGGCGCTGGGAGCCGCCGCCGCGGGCTTCCTGCTTATTCCTTATGTTGGCGTGACGCTGGCGCTGTACTTCGCGGCGACGCTGAATCTCGCCATCGCTCTTGTGGCCTGGCACGTTGGCCGCAAGGAAGAAACCGTTTCCCTCGTTCGCGAAACCGGCGATGTCGCGCCCGGTCCTCGCATTCTCCTTGTCGCCATGCTTCTGTCGGGTGTCGCCGCACTTATGAATGAAGTGGCGTGGACGCGCGTGCTTGGACTCGTGGTGGGGCCGACGACCTACGCGTTCACGCTCATGTTATGCGCCATGATCACCGGCCTCGCATTCGGTGCGGCCATTGGCTCCCATGTGGCGCGACGTTACGAAGTCCGGCCCAGTACTTTCGCATGGATTGAAGTCGGCGTGGGCTTCGCGTCGCTTGCGCTTGTTCCCGCCTTCGGTCAATTGCCTGTATGGATCGGCACGCTTGTCAAACGTTACGCGGCATCTTTCGCGGCACTTCAGGTTCTGGACTTGTTCCTGTTCTTCGGCCTCCTGCTGCTTCCCACGATGTTGCTCGGGATGACGTTTCCGATTGCTGCCAGGCTTTATGCCAAATCCGATTCCCTTCTCGGCACCGAAGTCAGCGCAGTCTATGCCTTCAACACCATTGGCGGCATTATTGGGTCGCTCGCCGCAGGATTCATCCTTATTCCCCGAATCGGGTCGCAAAAAACGCTGATCTTCGCAGCCGCATTAAGTGCCGCGACGGGAGTGTTGTTGAGTCTGGGAACGCGGGCTAAAGCCCGCGACTACATTGGGAGCGACTACATTGGGGTCCTGCCGGCTGCGTGCGCATTGCTCATCATCCCGGGACTCTTCTTCATTCCCGCATGGGATCCGGAGCTCATGGCGTCCGGCGCCTACAAGTACGCGCCGTACTACCCGTCCAATTCGGACATGGAAACCATGCTGACCACCGGCGAGCTTTTGTATTTCAGGGAAGGAGCAACGACCACTGTTTCCACCAAGAAAGATCGCGGAAGAGTCTCGCTGGCGATCGACGGGAAGATCGATGCGACCGACGCAGGCGACATGATCACTCAAAAGCTGCTCGCGCACATTCCACTGCTGCTGAGCAAGTCTGCCAGGAACGTGGCGATCATCGGGCTCGGCAGTGGCGTTACGGCCGGGGCGGCGCTGAAGCATCCGATCGAAAGACTGGATGTTATTGAAATTTCGCCCGAGGTTGTGGACGCATCGCGATTCTTCTCACACGTCAATCACAACGCGCTTGGCGACCCCAGGACCGAGTTGATCATTGGGGACGGGCGAAATCATCTGCGCTACGCGAACCGGCAGTACGACGTCGTCATATCCGAGCCCTCCAACCCATGGATGTCCGGAATGGCATCTCTTTTCACGCGCGAGTTCTTCAGAGAAGCTCGATTACGACTCGCGCCCGGGGGGATTCACTGCCAATGGTTCCACGGCTATAACATGTCCATCGACGACGTTCGGACCGTGATTGCGACTTTCCGCACAGAGTTTCCGCACGCCATGCTATGGACACTCACCGAATACGACTTTTTGCTGCTCGGCTCGACGTCGCCGCTCACCATCGACGAGCACGTCTTGCAGCACAATTTTGAGCGAGTGTCCGGTGACCTGCAGGAGGTCCGGATCCAGGACCGTTACAGCATTACTTCCCTGCTTTTCCTGCGTGATGAAGAACTCGACCGATTCGCCCAAGGCGCCGTGTTGAACACCGACGACCGGCCCGTGCTGGAGTTTCGCGCCCCGCGCTTCATTCACGCCAACACCGCCGACGAGAATTTTGCCGCCCTCAGCGCCGCTCGGCACAATCAGGAAGAAAGTAATGCCACCTCCGGAAATCATCGGCACAAGGGCGAGATGTTTCTTGCAGCCGAGGCTTTTAAAGAAGCCATGAAGGAATTTCGAGCCGCAATTGCGCTCGACATCAACGACGAGCAGGTATGGAAGGGACTGGTTGAAACGGCGCGGGGCGCCGATCGTGCCGAGCTGCAGACATTCTTCGAAGAAACTCTCCGGACACAACCTCTCCGTGTCGTCAGGTTTGCCGCAGCCGACTTTTACTCGCAGCAGGGAAATTACACGCGAGCTGTCGAAATTCTGGATGGTGTTTTAAAGGAAGATCCAAACAATCTCAGAGCGCTCGAAAAGCTGGCGGATGTGCTCGGCCTGCAGGGCAGCGCGCGGCTTCCGCAGGTTGCCGAGCGCCTCCTGGCGATTGCGCCCGAGAGCACGATTGGCCTGTATCATCTCGCAACGATCCGGCTGATTCAGAGCCGCCTGGACGAAGCGATTCAGGTCGCGAAGCGATTGCTGGAACACGACCCGCAAAACATCCGTGGGCGAAATCTCCTGGCGATTGCCTACGGACAAACGTTTCAGCCCGACCTTGCGGAAGCCGAGTTTCGCCGCGCGATTGAACAGTCGGCGGAGGATTGGGTTTCCTTCAACAACTACGGTCTGTTTCTTCTGGAACGAGACAAGCCGGCGGAGGCTCTCCGTCAATTTCGGTATGCGATCAGCGTAAACCCCGAGAACGTGCAGGGCTTCGTCGGAATGGGAGAAGCCTATAGACAGCTGGGAAACATACGCGATGCGCAGGCCTGGTACCGGAAAGCCCTGTTACTGGATCCCAACCAACCGGTGGCAAAGCAGTATGTTAAATGAGCGGGAAGTGGGACCCAAAATCTGACCAATGCTCAATTCCCAATTCTTATCCGACGAATTCATCGGATGAGAATTGGGAATTGAGCATTGGTCAGATTTTGGGTCCCTTGCGTCCCTTATGGAATTCGCTGTAGGGTCTCGCTGCCCAACAGGCGTCCGTCCTGTGAATAGAAAAAGAGCCTCCCCGAACCAGGAGGCCCGAATACGATGACCTGCGTATTGTAGCCTCCGCCGCCGGCGATCTGCGGAAAGGCGACGTCGGTTCCAGGTAAAATTGCGCCCTCGTTCCGCGGCGGCGTTGTGGTGATCAGAAAGTCGCCGCGCTCATTGTATCTGCCGCGAACGCCGATCATGCTGACAGGTGTGGGTGCCGTCGCCTTCAGCAAACCCTGGAACGCCCCCTGTAGAGTCGGTAACAGTTCGCCGAGGAACCGCGCCAGTTGACCATTAGGCGGAACAGTCACCGTCACCGGCGTGCCTAACGACGAACCATCCAGCCGCGTCAGCTCGAGATTGACAGGGACAGGAGCGGACGATGGATTGCCGATGGCTACACCCGTTTGTATGGAACCAATCTGGGTCACAGCACCGGATGCCTCCGCGTACATTCGAAATACGATCCCGTTAGACAAGGCTGAAACGCCGGCCTCGTTTACTGTGATGCCATTGCTCTTCATTGAGAAAACGGCGAGCGCCACAGGAGCGAAGTCGGCGGATGGAGTGATTCGCACCGCACCGACCTGCACGTTTCCTGGTGGATTTCCGGTCACGAAACGAACTGCGGAACGCGGCTGAACTACGTAGTTGAAGGTGGAATTGGTCGCGCCATTCACCATGAGACTCAAAGGGACCCCACTTTGGGTGGCCGATCCGGGACTGAAAAACTGCACGTTTCCAGTCAGCTTGATGTCGGTGGGATTTGTCAGAATGATCTGCGTCGTCCAGCCTCCACCGTCGGCAAATTGGGGCAGCACGATCGTATTGTTACTCGGGTTGCTGATGGCCGCGACCGGCAACGTTGTGACCAGAAACTCACTGCGCTCATTCGTGAAGCCACGCACGGCAATGACGCCCACGGGAACCGAAGAACTGAAAGTCAAAGTGCCCTGCATAGGTGCGCGACCATTAAAGGGAGCCTCACTCAAAAATGCGGCCATCTGGTGGTTTCCGCCCAGCGTGAACAATCCGAACCCATAGTCGTTTCCAGCCGCATCGGTGAAATAGAAAGAAATTGAGGCCTCCTGATTGGTCGGATTGGCAAAGGCAATGCCGGTATTGACCGGCCCGTTGACCTCTGCGTAAATCCGGCCGTACTGCATTACGGGCGCTGCGGGTACACTCGCCTCGGTAACCAGCACGCCGCTGCTCCGAAGTCCGAAAATCGCGAGTCCCGACGGCGGCGTCGTGCCCGCATCGACTTGAGCTCGTGCAAAGCCAATCTGGATCGAGTCCGTTGTTGCCGTTGTCATCCACTGCTGTAAACCATCTTGCGGAATCGAGAAGCTCACCGTCGGCGCTGGTCCAGGCGGAACCGGCGGTGGCGGCGACGGCGGTGGTGGAGACGGAGCTGGTGGTTCCGGAGCCGGCGCCGCGTTGACCGTCAACGTGAACATTGTCGTTCGCGATAGCGAACCACCAGTGCCGGTCACGGTGATCGTCGACGATCCCGTTGGAGTCGATGCTGAAGTCATCAGTGTCAGCGTCGACGAACACATTGGACTGCACGATGCCGGAGAAAATGAAGCCGTTGTCCCTGCCGGCAGACCGGAGGCTAAGAACGACACCGATTGCGTAGCTCCGGCAATCAGACTCGCGGTGATCGTGTTGGATACCGGTTGTCCCTGGACAACGGACTGATTCCCTCCATTGGATAGCAGGAAATCCAGGAGTGGGGTCACGGTCAATGTGAACGTTGTCGTTCGCGATAGCGAACCACCGGTGCCGGTAACGGTGATCGTCGACGATCCCGTTGGAGTCAATACTGAAGCCGTCAGTGTGAGCGTCGATGAACAGGTTGGACTACACGATGCCGGGGAAAATGAAGCCGTCGCGCCCGACGGCAGACCGGAGGCTGAAAACGAGACCGATTGTGTAGTTCCGGAAATCAGAGTCGCCGTGATCGTGTTGGATACCGATTGCCCCTGGGCAACGGACCGATTCCCTCCATTGGAAACCGAAAAATCAAAGGCTGCAGCGTTCACGGTCAACGTGAACATTGTCGTTCGCGATTGAGATCCACCGGTCCCCGTGACTGTGATCGTCGAGGATCCCGTTGGAGTCGATGCTGAAGTCGTCAGCGTCAGCGTCGACGAACACGTTGGGCTACACGATGCCGGGGAAAATGAAGCCGTCGTGCCTGCCGGCAGGCTGGAGGCTGCGAACGAAACCGATTGTGCAGTTCCGGAAACCAGAGTCGCTGTGACTATGTTGGATACCGCCTGTCCCTGGACAACGGACCGATTCCCTCCGTTGGTGAGCGCAAAATCAAGGGGCGGCGGCGGAGCGTTCACGGTTAATGTGAACGATGTCGTTCGCGACAGAGAACCACCGGTGCCGGTAACGGTGATCGTCGACGGTCCCGTTGGAGTTGTTGCCGAAGTCGTCAGTGTCAGGGTCGACGTACAACCCGGACTACACGATGGCGGAGAAAATGAAGCCGTCGTGCCCGACGGCAGACCGGGGGCTGAGAACGACACCGATTGTGTCGTTCCGGAAAGCAGATTCGCGGTGATCGTGTTGGTTACGGATTGTCCCTGGATTACAGACCGATTCCCTCCGTTGCCGACCGAAAAATCAAAGGGCGACGGCGCCGATCCGCTGGCCTTGAAAGCAGCCGCAATCGACGCCCATGTGTCCGCCTGGCCGCTCTTGGTTCCATAGACAAAGGTTGCCGGACTGGTATTGGCATTGTAGTAGATGGCCCAACCATTATTGTTGTCGATCGCGCCGGTAGCTATATCGGGCGAAACCTCGGTGGACAAAATATTTCCAGGAGTGACGCTGATCAGCGTGTGGGAATTGACACCGGTTTGCGTGACTACCAGTCCGTTCGGTGTGCCTGGCGTAATCGTAACGGTCGACAGATTTCCAGCAGTGGTCTGATTCCCCGACGCCGTGCGAAGGCCAGGCACTGTATCGAAGGGCGAGTCCGCGGCCCCCGCCACGTCATAGACCATGGCGTTGTGGCTTGCTCCGGCGCAACCGCTGCCCAAAGCAAATGTTGGGCCGCTCAGGTTGGTCGACGTCACTGCCGAACCGGCAAAATACATCTGACTGTCGCCTGAACCTCCGAAGCCAAAGAACAGTCCGGTCGAAGTGTAAGCATTACCATTGCCGTCGGAAATCGAGTCGATATGACATCCAGGCGCGCCGATCCATGAAACAACGATCAGATTTCCTTGAGAAGGCGTCCGCAAAGTGAAGTTGGTGAGGCCGGGTGGCGCCTGGGGAACGTGATGGTGCCCCATGTGTACGATACGCATCCCGGATGGTGCGGTTCCTGCCGCCGCTGCCTTGAGTGCAATGGCGACGCTATTGAATGCTTTGGAAGATCCCTGCGCGAGAGCAGGTGTGATCGTCCCGTGAGTCGTCTGGACCTGGTACTGAGCGGCGTGCGCATCGAAAAAGTCGGCAGCCAGCAATGCCCAGGGACTGCTTCCTTGCGACCATGTCGTGTTTTTTCCATCACCATCCTGGATGGCGTACTGAAAGATGAGGTCGTTATCGAGAGTTGTCGTCAAACTTCCCGCGGTTACGGAAGCATTATTACCGGTGATTGCGCTCGTCCCGTCCAACGCAGCACCCGGGGCGACGTTATAGAACTCGGCGGCGATTGCGGATACCCAGTTCGTGCCACCACCTGAAAATGTAAGCGTGATGGCCTGGACGCCGGCGAGGACATTCGTTGCGTAATAAATGCTTATCTTCTGGTTAGTGTCATCATTCGTTTTCGCGAGCGTGTACGGGTTGCCCTTGTTGTCGGACACGGACAGCGCGACCGTGCCACTGTTCTGGTTGACGGCGACAATCAGGGCATTCCCGCTTAGCGTCGCGTTTGGCAGGCGAATCGTATACGAATTGACCACGTTTCCCTGCGTGCTGGATGTGTTCAGCGCCTGGACCAGTGTAGGCGTTGCTGGAGCCTGACTCCAACCCGTTTGACTCTTTAGAAACAAGAACGACAAGACAACAACGGCAGCGGCTGTGAGCTTCGGAAATCTCAACGGTCACCTCGTATTTAAAAAACCTGAACCAAAATGTTAACGAAGTGACACTTTCCACCAACTACAAAAAACGGAGATCTTTCGAGGCAGCAGTGAAGGAGCACACAAATGTATACACGATATTCAGTGGTCGGATTCGACAAACGGATTCCAGCCGCGGAGCGGCGTAAGAATGCAGCCCCGGCGCAAGCCCGGGGTTCTGTGCTGCATTTCTACACCACTTTGCGTTTCCATTTCCCGCGCGTAAACACCAGAGTGCTCACGAGGGCCAGAGTGGAGAACGCTACAGTGGCGGCCCAGAAGACGCCTCGAGGTCCCAGCCCTGCATAGTTGGCGAGAACGTAAGCCAGAGGAATTTCCCAGCACCAGAAACAGCCGAGGTTGATCCAGGTGGGAGTCCACGTGTCTCCGGCCCCGTTGAGAGCGCTCGTCAGGACCATTCCATACGCGTAGAACAAGAAGCCGAAGCTCACGGTTCGAAGACAAGACGCGGCGTAACCCAGCACAACGGGTTCCCTGGTAAAGATGCCGGCAATGGGTTCAGCGAAGACGATGAAGATGAGCCCGATAAGACCGAGGAAAATCATGTTGTAAAAACCTGCCATCCAGGCAGCCTTTTCGGCCCGCTCGGGTTTTCGGGCGCCGAGTGCCTGCCCCACCATCGTGGCGGCCGCGTTCGACATACCCACCGACGGCAGCAACGCAAACAGGATAATCCGAATGCCGATCGTGTTTCCCGCGATGGCGGTGCTGCCATATCGGGACAGGATTTTGACCAGGCCGAGCCAACTGGTCGTTGCGATGACGATTTGGAACATGGCAGTGGTGGACAGACGCCACACGCGGGTCATGACCGCGAGGTCGAAACCCAGGCGATCGCGCGTGATGACAATCCGTCCGTTGCGTCGCGCCAATTGGGAGAATTGGTAGAGAACACCGCATCCCCTGCCTATCGTGGTCGCGACCGCGGCCCCCGTCACTCCCAGCTCGGGGAATGGGCCGACGCCGAAAATCAGGCAAGGCCCCAGGACAATATTGATGAAGTTCGCGAACCACAGAACTCGCATCGCGATGACTGCGTCGCCGGCGCCCCTGAAGATGGCGTTGATCATGTACAACATCACGATGACAATATTCCCGCCCAGCATTATCCGCGTGTATGTTGTTCCGATTTGCAGAACTGTTTCCGGTGCGCCGAGCAGACGCAGGAACGTCGGCGCCAGAGTCACGCCCACAACGCCGATAAGAGCAGCAACAATCACGCCGAGGAGGATCGCCTGCACGGCGGACTTTGCTGCTCCTGCCGGATCGTGTTCGCCGATACGGCGCGCGACAACAGCCATGGCGCCGATGCCGAGTCCCATCGCAACGGCAAAGATGATGTAAATCATCGACTCCGTGAGACCGACCGTAGCAACCGCATCCGCGCCAAGTTTGGCTACGAAGAACACATCGACCACGGCGAAGAGCGACTCCATCAGTGTCTCGAGAACCATCGGAACCGCCAGAAGCATCAGAGACCGGCCGATGGACCCTTCGGTGTAGTCGTGAGGGACACCGCGAATCGCATCACGAATTTGTTTCCACCAGGAGTCGTGAGCGGCGGCGGGAAGTGCCTCTTTTTGAAATTCCGGTGCTGACATCTATCCACTCTATGCGATGTGCGCCCCTGTGGTCTCGACGTATACCGAATAGAGAGATTCGCTTGCCGTCATGAAAAGCCGGTTCCGGCGCGGCCCCCCGAAGCACACGTTGGCGCAAGTCTCCGGCAACCGGATCATTCCTATGCGCTCGCCGTTCGGCGCGATCACCTGAACGCCCGGTCGTGCCCCGGCCCAGATGTTGCCGTCCGCGTCGCAGCGAATGCCGTCGGCGGCGGAAGGAACTCCCGATCCGGGAATATCGATCTGCACGAAGCGCTTCCCATTGCGGAGAGTTTTTCCGTCGATGTCCCACACCTTGATGTCGCGAGGCATGCCTGTGTCCGCGATGTAAAGCTTCTTGTAGTCCGGCGAGAAGCAGATGCCGTTGGGGCCTCCGACCTCGTCGGTGACTTTGTCGATCTGCCCCGTCTTCGAGTCCACACGATAGACGGCTTCTTTCAACTCCTGCTCGCTCTTGAATCCTTCGTAGTTTCCACGGATGCCGTAGATCGGATCGGTGAACCAGATACCGCCGTCGGGATGAACCACAACGTCGTTTGGAGAGCTCAGGCGCTTTCCTTGAAACTTCTCGGCAATCACAGTGACCGTTCCGTTGGGTTCATAACGAACCACACGGCGGCCTCCGTGTTCGCAGGAGAGCTGCCGGCCTTCGTAATCGAAGGTGTTGCCGTTGCTGTAGCCGGACGGATTTCGAAACACGGTAACGCGTCCGTCCTCTTCGATCCAGCGCATCTGGACGTTATTCGGGATATCGCTCCAGACCAGAAAGCGCCCGACACCGTTCCACGCCGGCCCCTCGGCCCACAGCGTTCCGAAATGGTGCCGCCGGATCACCGTGTTGCCTACGATGTAACGGCGGAAGCGATTATCGAGAGCCACAATATCCGGATCGGGATACTGGATCGGATCCGGTCGCGACCAGTCACGCGGCGTGGGAACAGGCGACACCTGCTGCTGTTGCCCCGGCACCTGCGCGTACACGGATGCGGCTGCCGCCCCGCCAAGCGCGGCAGTGAAAAACGCACGTCGGTTGAAATTAGGTTTCGTCATAATGCCCGTGTATTCTACTCCAACCAAATTTCCGACTCGGAGGACTATATGTCGCACATCGCGTTTGTTGGCTGCGTATCCGTGTTCCTGTTATTGGCAGTCCCGGTGCTCATGAGCGCTCAGACTCCGAACACATCCAACCTTGGATTGGTGGGAGACCGGTTCAAACCACTCACGTTCGATAAGATGACGCCGGAGCAGAAGACGATGACCATGAATCTCCTCAATGGAGAGCGCCGTGGAATGGGCGGCCCCTTCAATGTCCTGTTGCGGAGTCCGGAGTTGGGTGACCTGGCGCAGAAGCTCGGCGCCCAGGTTCGTTTCCATTCGTCGCTTTCACCCAAGCTGAACGAGATGGCGATTATCATCACCGCGCGTTACTGGACGGCACAATACGAGTGGACTGCGCACAAGAGGGCCGCTCTTCAAGCAGGCCTGAGTCCCGCGATCGTCGATGCGATTGCAAATCGGAAACGGCCGGCCTCGATGGAGCCGGATGAAGAAATCATCTACAACTTCGGCACGGAACTTCTGGAGAACAAGCATGTGAGTGATGCGGCCTTCAGTGCGGCAGTAAAGAGATTCGGCGAAAAAGGCGTGGTGGACCTGGTTGGCGTAGTGGGGTACTACCAGCTGGTCTCGATGATATTGAATGTGGATCGGTATCCGCTGGGTGCGGGCGTTCAGCCGGAGTTGAAACCGGAATTGAAATAGGGGAGTAACCACAAGAAGCACAAAAGGCACAAGAGGCACAAACTTTTGTGCTTCTTGTGCCTCTTGTGGTTTCGTTCCCTACCAGCCGGAGTTGAAGCCGGAATTGAAATAGGGAGTAACCACAAGAAGCACAAAAGGCACAAGAGGCACAAACTTTTGTGCTTCTTGTGCCTCTTGTGGTTTCGTTCCCTACCTTCCGGGAAGCGCGAAAACGTACAACGCGTTGCCGGTAGCCGGAGGATGCAGCTCGGGCGCAATTGTCGCAGGAACGTTCCGGGGACTGCCTCCGCCGTTACCTGTTGCGACCGCGACGTACTGCTTCCCATCGATACTGAAAGTTATCGGGAAACCCTGTACCGAAGTGGCAAGCCGCGTTTCCCACAGCACCGCGCCGGTTTTCACATCAAATGCCCTGAACCTGCGATCCAGGTCTCCGGCGAAGACCACGCCGCCGGCGGTTGAAATCGCAGCGGTCATGAATGGCGCCCGCTGCTCGTAGGACCACAGTTCCTTCATTGTTCTCACGTCGTATGCACCCAGCTTCCCGATCTTTCCGTCGGTGCCCGGCATCTCGTAAAAACGCCGGCCTGCTCCGCCGCCGCTGCCGCCGCCTTCCTTTTGCTCTATTTTCTGCGCGCTGATGTCGATGCAGCTTTGGCTAAGCGGGATGATGAGCTGGTTTGTCGGGAGGTGGTTCGTCGAAGCCGGCCAGTTGTGTCCCCCTTCGGTGCTCGGACAACCTTGTATCCACAGTCCGAATTCCTGCTCCGTGATGTCCTGCCGATATTTCGGCCTGCCGGTCTGAGGATCGAAGCTGGCCCAGACATTCTGAAAGACAGTCTCCTTGTGACCGAGATACTTGCCGGTCTTCCGGTCGAGCTTCCACAGGACACCGTCCTTTCCGACGGTGAACAGCAGATTCTGGTTCCCGTCGTCAACAAGCAGGCGCTCGAAAACGATGTCGAGGTCCAGCGCTTCGCCGGGAGCGTGCTGGTAGTACCAGGCGAGCTTGCCGGTGTCTACATCGAGCGCCAGCGTCGAGCTGCTGAACAGCGCATCGTCACTCGGCGACATCCCACGGCTGATGGGCATCCACGGTTTCGCCTGCGCGGTTCCCCAGTAGGTCAGATTCAGATTGGGATCGTAGCTGCCGGTTATCCAGGACTCGGCGCCCGCGCGGAACAGGTTCGGGAGTTTGCCCCACGAATCCCCTCCCAACTCGCCGGTCTGAGCGATGGTGTTGAACTTCCAAAGCTGTTTCCCTGTGGCCGCGTCGTAGGCGCTGATGAAGCACTTCTCTTCACGATACGTGGAACATTGGCCAAGCCCGGAGATCAGCTTTCCTTTTGCCACCAGGGGACCGCTGCTCATGCCGTAGTTGCCTTTGGCCCGGTCGCCGATCACGGTAGTCCAAACCGTCTTGCCGGTTCGCGCGTCGAGCGCAAACAATCGCGCGTCGCTGGTTGTGGCAAAAACCTTGTCGCCATAGATCGAGATGCCTCGCATCGCAGCGCCCCCGGCTTGCGTGCCGTAGCGGGCTTCCCAGATCACGTCGCCGGTCTTGCCGTCGAGCGCCTGCATCACGTTGCCGGGATTGTTGAGATAGATAATCCCGTTATGGACGAGCGGAGCGGGCTGATTGGTGCCGCCTTCGGTCATGGCCCACACCCACTGCAGACGGAGATCCTTCACGTTGTTTTGTGTGATCTGATTCAGCGGGCTGAAATTGGAGGCGTGGTAATCGCGCCGGATCATCAGCCAGTCTCCCGGATCAGGATTCCGCAGCATCGCATCGGTGACGGGCACGAAATTCTTGACTTCACCGGCCACCAGAATCGCAGGCTGCCGTGCGGCCGCGCCTCGCTGCCCACCGCCTCCGCCCTCGTCTCCCGCGGCCTGCTGGCCGCCGCCACCGCCGCGCTGTCCCGTCGCCACGGAGTTGATTCGGACTTCCGCGTTTGCGGTGAGCGGCTGATTGCCGGCGGGAGCGCCATTCTGCTGAAGGACGAACGCGGCGATGCTGGCGTACTCTTCCGCGCTCAGACCACCCGGCCGGGATGGAGGCATCGTGAGCTGCATGAAGGACAACAATTCGCGCGTCGTGCGGGTCCCCCAGGCGCCGATAAATTCGGAGCCGGCCAGCTGGGCGGCGTCACCCTGGCCCGCAAGGTTTTGTTGATGACAGCCGGCACAATTCGCTTGATATAGCGTACGACCGGCAGCGGCTTGCGCCGCCGTATACGGGCCGGCAGCGGGTTGTTGACCGGCAACAATCACGAGACTGCAAACGGCGATCGCAATGAAAGCCAGCGCAAGTTGGTTTTTGATTCCGTGCATCGGTTGTGCCTCCTGGTTAACGGACGAGCCAGCCCCACAGATTGCCTTCCGGGGCTTTCTCACTGGAAATCTGAATGTAAAGCTGCCCTTTTTTGAGGCTCTGGACTTGTTCGGGTGTCAGATCTACGGTGCCCGCAAGGGTCCCGTTGGTTGCCTTGGAAACAGTCAAGTCGGCAAAAGAGGAGCCGCGGACGCCCATCGACAGGCCCTTATGGACTTTCGCGATGGTGGCTGGAGAACGCAGTCCCTCAAACGTTCCATTGATCGTCAGTTTCGTGCCGGACAACACAGCCGAAGCCGAACCGGTTCCGGCAACTGTGCCGCGCATTCCTCCGTCCATCGGGACCGTAGCAAGCCGCACTTTGTATCTTTCCTGGGTCTGGGCTGCGGCAGGCAACGCGAGCCAGACCAGCACAACGGCGATCCCCAAAACAGCGATAGTTCGCTTTAAAGACATTTTTCACCTCTGCAGGGCTTTAGGGTGTGCATTCTAGCACCTGCGACGCGAATGGCGCCAAAAGGGAATTAGCCGCGGATTTCACGGATTTCACGGATGGCGCGCAATTAAACCCATTGGAGCGCGTCATCCGTGAAATCCGTGAAATCCGCGGCTAATTCCCCTTTTTTGCTAGAATCTACGGCCTATGTCTCGATCCTTTGACGAAATACTGCGCGCGATCCTGACGAGCCGCGTCTATGAGGTGGCGCGGGAAACATCACTGGATCCGGCCTCGCGGCTTTCCAGGCGAACTGAAAATAAGGTATGGCTGAAGCGCGAAGACCAGCAGCCGGTCTTCAGCTTCAAGATCCGGGGAGCTTACAACCGGATCTCCCGGCTGACCGCGGCAGAGCGCAAGATTGGTGTGATCACTGCAAGCGCCGGCAACCACGCACAGGGAGTGGCTCTTTCCGCAAAACATCTGGGTATGCGCGCCGTGATCGTCATGCCGAAAACGACGCCGGATATCAAAGTGGAGGCTGTTCGGGCGATGGAGGCGGAGGTGGTGCTCGCCGGCGATCACTACTCCGAGGCACAGCAACATTGCGATCGTCTGGTCGAAGAGACAGGCCTGACTTTCGTTCATCCGTTCGACGATCCGCTGGTCATCGCCGGTCAGGGCACGATTGCCGACGAGATCGTACGCCAGCATCCGCGCGACCTGGATGCCATATTCGTCCCTGTCGGCGGCGGCGGACTGATTGCCGGAATCGGCGCCTACATCAAGTCGGTGATGCCGGACGTTCGCGTGATCGGTGTCGAGCCGAAAGACTCGGATGCGATGAGCCGGGCTTTAAAGGCCGGCCACCCGGTGAGCGTGGAGAACCCCGGCCTGTTTGCGGATGGTGTTGCCGTCCGACAGGTTGGCACGCACACCTTCCCGATCGTGCAGTCCACGGTGGAAGAAATCGTCCTCGTGAATAACGACGAAATCTGCGCCGCAATCAAAGACGTCTTCGATGACACGCGAACCATCGTCGAGCCCGCGGGCGCATTGGCCGTGGCCGGGCTCAAGGCCTATGTCCAGCGCAACGAAACGCGAAACAAACACCTTGTGGCACTGCTGAGCGGGGCGAACATGAACTTCGACCGGTTGCGCTTCGTCGCCGAGCGCGCCGAACTCGGAGAATCCAGAGAAGCCCTGCTCGCCGTCACCATTCCGGAAAGGCCGGGCTCCTTCAGGCAGTTCTGCGGCGTCATCGGATATCGCGTAATCACGGAATTCAACTACCGGCTCAACGATCGGGATCGCGCCGACGTTTTCGTCGGGCTCAGCGTGAGCAGCCGTGAAGATGCCGACTCCGTGAAAACGAAACTGATGAAGCAAGGCTACGCGACCGTGGATATGACCGACAACGAATTGGCGAAACTCCATGTACGCTACATGGTCGGTGGTCATGCCCGAGGCGTGAAACGTGAGCGCCTTTGCCGGTTCGAGTTTCCGGAACGGCCCGGCGCCCTCCTTCAATTTCTCGATACACTGGGTGGGCGATGGAACATCAGTCTTTTTCACTATCGCAATCATGGATCGGATTTCGGACGAGTCCTTGCCGCGCTTGAAGTCCCGGCACAGGAGGATACGGAATTCGAGCGTTTTCTCCAGATCCTTGGTTATCGTTTCCAGGTGGAAGACGGAAACGATGCGTACAGAAGCTTTCTCGAGCCAACGACAGAAAAATGAAACGATTCACCGGGGGGATTGTATGAAACGGTTTTTGCTTCTCACGACGATTAGTCTGGTTGTCACGCAGGCAGCACTAGCCCATATTCGAATCTATCCGAACGAATCCAGTGCGGGCGCACGAGAGAAATACACGATGCGCGTGCCAAATGAAAAGAAGGCGGCGAACGCGATCCGGGTCGAAGGCGAATTCCCTGCCGGCCTGGAGGTCTACGACTTCGAGTTCAAGCCGGGTTGGAAGATCGATTTCAAGAAGGACGACAAGGGAAAGATCGTCGGAGCGACATGGACGGGCAAGATCCAGCCTTATGAATTTGTCGAGTTCGGGATGCTTGGCATCAATCCGAAACAGGGCGCGAATCTGACCTGGAAATTCATCCAGTTCTACGACGATGGGACCAAGGAAGAATTTGTGGGCCCGGTCGGTTCCCGCCTGCCGGCGCCGGTGGTGGCGCTGAAACCGGCGACGCCATAGTTACTTGTTGGCGTCTTTCGTCTCGGGCTCTTTTTTCTCGGATTCTTTCCTGGCGTCTTCGTCGGGTGAGTCCTTCCCGCTCATCGCTGCCTTGAAGTCGCGGATGGACTTACCCAGGCCAGCCCCAAGTTCGGGTAGTTTCTTGGGTCCAAAGATAAAAATGGCGACGACGGCAATGATGATTATTTCCGGGAGACCTAAACCGCCCATTGTAACACCTCGTATAGCATTATCGACCTTATGCAGATCAGGGCAAAGCGCCTTCTTGAACCGCTTAAACTCGCCGCCCAGCAGCGCTCGCATCGTCTGACCACGCTGCCGATTCTGATCGTCTATTTAAACGACATCTGCAACAGCCGATGCTTGACATGCGCAATCTGGCAAAACAACGAGCGCCTGCGAATTCCCGGCGAACGCCAGATGTCGGACCGAATACTTGCAGAGCTCTATGGCGAGATCGAACGCTGGCGCCCATCGCAGGTGCTGCTTTCAGGCGGAGAACCGGCAATGCATCCCCGGCTGCCGGATGTCGTGCGAAGACTCGAAGCATTGGGTTCGCGAATCGCGCTGATTACCAACGGACTCCTGCTGACCTCGTTCTCGCATGAGGAGTTGCGTCCGGTATCGGAGGTTTACATTTCGTTCGATGCGCCGACTCCGGAGTTGTACAAGACAATCAGAGGCGTCGACGGATTCGACAGAATGGCAGGCGCCATAGGCTTTCTGAAATCGATGGCGGCGCCGCCGCGAATTGTTGCGCGCAGCACTTTGCAGCGTGACAACGTCGGAGAGATTCCGGAACTCGTGGGAACTGCTCAGAGGCTGGGATTTGATGGAATTTCCTTCCTGGGAGTCGATGTCTCCAGCAGCGCTTTCGCTCGCGGATTTCCGGATCACGCCGTGGATCCGAACCGAATTCAACCGCAGATTGCAGACCTCGAAGCGATGACGCGAGGTATAGAAGAATTGGAGCTCGCGAAAACATTGTCGAGCTTCATCGAGGGCGGCGCTCAACGGCTTCGACGAATTCTGCAGTATTTCAATGCGCTTCTGGGGCGAGGCGACTTCCCCCCAATGCAATGCAACGCACCCTGGATTTCCGCAGTCATCGAAACGACTGGGAAAATGCGCGGCTGTTTCTTTCATCCGGTCATCGGGGATCTGCGGACGATCAATGGTCCGAAGGCGGTCGAGTTTCGGAAGGCTCTTCGCGTCGAGAGCAATCCCACATGCCGGCGTTGTGTGTGCAACAAGCTGCTTCGGCCGCTGGATGTGTGGCGTCTCTGAGCCCTCGATAGTTTTAAACACAAAGGCACGAAGGCACAAAGAAAGGCCGCATTCAAAAGATCATTTGAAGCGGCCTTTCTTTGTGCCTTCGTGTTTAAAACTATCGAGGGTTATCGTGGTGAGAACCGTCGATGATGTGATCGAGATCCCGATCGTCGCAGCGCGGGGATTCCTCGATCTCGCGGTCGGTCAGTCTTAGAGTCTTGGGCCGCATCGTCCAGGGTTCGAGCAGCACTGCCGGATCCTGCGCGATCGCCTGGTATTCAATCGTGTCTCCAACGCGACGCAAGCGCTCGACGACTTTGAGATCCTTGCTGTGGAAGGCTCCGTTGTCGATCAGCCAGGTCTCTTCATTGAAGTTGACGGCCTCGACGACCAGGGTGTCTCCTTCCCAGCGGCCAATCGCATCGCCCAGATAACTGGGTGGAAGACCCTTGCGATGCGCCCGCCCGTCGGTCGGAATGATACGGAAGAAACTACCGTTCACATCGTCGTACAGAAACACGACTTCTTTGGCGCTCTGGATGATCTTCGCGGGCGCTCCGATGCGCGGCACGCCGGGAGGCTGGCACTGAAGCAGAGTGTCGGTCTGGACCTGGCGTTCGCTCAGGTCTTTGACTTTCGCCAGGAACTCGGTTTTGTACTTCGGAAAGTTTGTTGCTGCCGATGCAGCCGCTGGAGCGGCGCCGCGGCCACCGCGGGCGCCCGCCGGAGGGTTGGCGCCGCCGCCGGCAGGTGGGCAACCAATAACGCAGACGGAACCGCCACCCAGCGTCTGGGGCCTCACGAAGTCGATGCCTCCATCGTGGTCCCACGTCCCATTTAAATCCGGCCGGCCATCCGGCAAATGGGGCGTCGGTTTCGACGACGGTGCTTGCGCAGTGACATGCGGCACCATTACAAACGATGCCGCAAAAACCACCGCCACGGCGACAATGCTGCAGCTCAAGAAATGATGCTTCATGTTGAACTCCTCGGCTCTACTGTCCCGTTGGGCCGCCTCCGCCCAACTGATAGTAGCGGCCATCCGCGTAAGTGATTTTCCCAACCCAGGCCAGTCTTTTTGTCCCATCCCTGGCCGGATTCGCGACAACAGTAACGGTTTCGCCGGGCTGA
>Ga0137394_10000044_pt1 | contig 84213 bp, 102 predicted proteins | sample czobulk116metaG_FD_108278 | JGI IMG/M metagenome (GOLD analysis project Ga0137394, IMG submission 108278) | Vadose zone soil microbial communities from Angelo Coast Range Reserve, California, USA - czobulk1.16 metaG | ecosystem: Environmental > Terrestrial > Soil > Vadose zone | place: USA...
AGAATACGCGAGTGCCTCGTGCCTGTCGGTGAACACAACCAGCGCGTAAGATCCTGAAATGTATGCTGTTAGAAGGCAGGTACGGGCAATCAAACGACGGTATGCCACTACCGTTCCGTTCTACGACTTGCGCGCGCACTACGTGACCTGCTTTTTGGCCCCATTCCACTTTTGCCACCCGTTCTTCGCCAAGGTCCGCTAAGCACCGAGCGCCTTTCGCCCCTACGATGAGAAGCAGACACCGTATAGCTTCCTCTGAAGCCTTTGGAGATGCTTTAGATTCGAGCGCGACGGTAAGATGGGCTTTGTCGGCCTTACACGGCGCGCCCGTGTGTGCATCGAGTACGAAGATTCCAGGATTCAGGGGTGTAGGCACTCCTTCTGCCTCAGATGGAGCAGAAAGGATCGACCATATACCTTTATCACCTCGTACAAGCATATAGACTTGAATAAGTCCTGAAGCGCGGGCAACAACTAGCCGGATTCGCGGCGTGGCGTCTGCAAAAAAAGATGGTGTGTTTGAGGATACATTCGAGTGTGCACCATAATCGAGACTTGCCTGACTTGACTCCGCTGATTACCCACGCAAGACTCAAAACCGGGTCGACGCCAGGTGAGTTACGGTGAATAAACGAATGTCGGTATGAGGTCTGTTGAGCTTTCCCAACATCAAGCATCACTCTGGGACTGCGCATGTCTATCACTATCAACGATCCGTTTGTATATGCAACGGAAGCAAAACCTGGAGAGCACCCGTAACGAGACAGATCTATAAGCATGGCCGGGTTACTTACCGATATCTGATATCGCGAAAGCGGTCACCGGTGACTCGGCTTTTACCAAAAAGTAGGGCTTAAAACGGAGGCCATCGGTGACTGGTACATGCTCCAGTGACACGAGTCGCTTGTCAGGGAGTTGTCTAGCAGTAGCACTCTGGCGATCTGCCATCCTATACACTAGCACCTCTCCTTCGCTGAGCACGATGCCAACCTCCAGAGATTCGATGGCGAGCTGAACGTCATCAATTCGCGCTCGCTCCGCATGACTGGAGGATAGGTGCGCTGCGACCTCCGAAAAACCAGAAAGAGTGAGGATATCGATAGAGAGGAGAGGAAGTGGGCGAGGAAATGCAGACGTGAAGGGAGAAGGCGGTATAGGGATAAGAAGTTGCACGGATATGTCCAGGAAGCGTATGGTGAGATCCGCGTGCCGTGTCACGACAACACGGTGGGGTTCGAACTGCATGAGCGGCCATGTTACATTAACGATAGGGGGAATTGGTTTGTAATTACCTTGGCGTATTTAATCGCGCCAGAAAGTTCTTCGTCTGGTACAGAGATCCCACCTTCCAGAAGGATATCATTCGAACTGTGTTCACTAGCTCTCGAAAGCGTCTCATATGCAATACGGTCAAGCAAGAAGAGACTTGCGCCAAAGACAGCGTCTGGGCCGCTCCATAAGGAAGAAGGTAGGTTGAATTTCTTGGGTTCTTCAATTACCGACATGGACTGCAAGGTGGCAGCAAGGTCTTGGGAAAGAGCGTCGTGGCCATCGCCTTCCTCTTCTTTAGCTTGTTCCGCACTCTGAGACGCTTCTTGTGCACTTGCAAGGAACTCAAGAGGCGGAAATTGCCGTGCTTCCATTGCGCGGACATGTTCTCCGCTCTCGAAAAGCATCAAGATCGTCGTGGGATTCCAGGCCCCAGAGAAATGCGGGCTGTCCCGCGGCATGAGTAAGAAATCCTGCGCAATACCAGGTGTCCGATAGAAGTACGCGTTTAGCGGGTCAAGGGACTCTCGCATCGCGTTCCGAAAGAATGGGTGCAACGAATGGGGAGTGGCAGGAGAAGGTGGAGCAGGTGGATTAAACGCAGGGAGCCAGAGAATATTGATTCCAGGGGGATCATGGCCGAATTGGCCGCCAAGGATGACTAAAGACATCTCGCCTCCTCTTGGGTCATAAGAGTTGGGATATCCACTCCAAGCAAGTTTGAAGATGGGTTCCCTGGGCTCATGAACCTTACTCGGGGGTTTGGGGGTGACTTCGTCATCGGGAAGGTACTGTTCGAGCTTCTCGCCATCCACTTTGTGAACATCGACTTCGTCCAGGGTTCGAACCATCAGTGGCTGCTCATCGTCTTCCACCGCCCAGAACGCTATGCATCCGTCCACGTGGCCAACAGCGAAGAAATGTCCCGCTGGGTGTACAGAGAGGGACGAAACGATGGGTCTTCGATGCTTGAGGAGGTCCTGTGAGACGATGGCTCAGCGCCCCTTCGTGGCAAGTAGGACAGAAAAAAAAGTTCACAGGGTCAGTATAACCCGAACCGCCTGGTGCTCCTGCAGGTATGAGAAGCTCATATGTACGTAGCGTCTTCTGTTCTTTCTGTGAGAATCTTTCATCAATATCCCAGTCGTCAGACTCGATAACTGCATTACAAGATCGAAAAACACAATTCCACCTGCAGAGGAGTGGATGTCAGCCAGAGCAGAACGAAAGGAATCTGTCTCGGTCAGTAGTACCTCCGTACACAACAAAAAGAAAGTTGAGGTTTCTTGGATGAACGACAACATCGACAGGAATTCTCCTAAGTAAATCATCCGTGAGTTTTTTCATATTGCATACCCTGTTCGCACTTACGACGTTCCTTCGGTATCAACCAGCATCCCACTGGCGACCAAGTCCTTCTCGTAGGCCTCCCAAGCATTCGCGATTACGTATGTCGAGATGCGCCGACACAACAAGTCGTACGTTTTGATCTCTCCAGTTTCTATGCCGATGAACGCCTAGAGGGCGAAGGGTTTCAGGAGGGCTCGAGGCGTGAAGGAAGCTGAAGAACCGACATGGGTGTGGGAAGGAGAAAGTGTGAGGCAGCTGGTGGTGGCACACCTTCAGCATCGTGCATCGCCCCTAACCCGCAACTGGAACTGACGTTACTGGTCGGTCAAAACGCATGCTAGCTTCTAGCTTGATTTGTCCATGCGCCGTGAGGTCCCACAGATGCAACTTGTCATTCTCATCTGCGCCACAGGTCACAGATAGGATCCATCGATAGAGACGCGTACATTATGATACTCACCGATACAGACCAGTTTGAGTACGTTCGTTGCGAATTGGAGGAGTTTGATGGGCGTATGCGACGGGAGTGTTAGGCTCGTTTCGACGCCAGGAGCTCCAAACATTCGAATCGTCCCATCAAGCGTACCTATTGAGTCGGATGGTGTGTATCGCACCAAAACGACATGATAGTCACGCACCAATTGCAAGTATACTCGACACAGGATCAAACGCAAAGGCGGTGGCATTCAAGAGATGATCGAGTGTTCTGAGCGTCCCGACTTCCCAATCTTGGCTTTCGCGCAAGTCCGACGAGAGATCCGGGAGATACCTGCCAATACTCTTAAACATCACGTATACGAGACAGGGCGGGGGAGTGTTGTAGAGAGCCTGTGTCGTGGTCGAGTTAGTTGTTAGGGAACAGGACCTGGGTGTAGGTATTACAATCGTAAGCACGTGAGTTGTAGTGGCTCCGAGTCGGTTGAGATCAATCAGTGCATGAGATAAACATTTGCACGCGTGATTGTAATTAAATATAACATGATGGATAACGATACAGTGTGGACGACGAAGAGACAAAGAGACTGGACATTAACTAAGAGTCCACTGGCCATTAGCTAAACCTCTCAGCGTGTGCGGCACCAGGCCGCGCTGAAGTCGTTCGGGCTGATGTGTTGCTACCAGATTGCGCAGCCTTCACTCTATGCGTGTCCAGCCAGCTTCGCTTGACCTTGACATCAGTCTGTGACTGACCTCGCGGGCTGTTTGTGACATCAGAGATGACAGGGGCCGCCCCGGGGGCAGTTTGTACAACAGGCTCCAGCGCGAGTGTCGTCAATGGGCGAGCTGTGGTATTACGAACGGGCGTAAAGCCCGTGCGGGGGCTCTTTCGTCTTCGGGGCGTGGTTGCCGCGCTACACCCAGTAGCGAGCACCCCGTCAGACGTAAATACCTGGACCGGCACAGGCTCATCTGCATCGTCAGGTGCGGCCCGCTTCTTGCCAGCGACTTGCGTGGGGTCTTGGAGTCTGAAAGTGGGCGCCTTCGCAGGCTCGGGTGTCTTCGCCCGGAAAACTGATGGTGCAGGTTGACGTTCTGGTGTCTTACCACCAGAAAGCGCAGAAGGTCCAGATGTTGCGCGAGAACGGGGTGGAGATGTAGACGAGACTGCCGAGGTGGAGGGTGACCGTCTGGTATGTCTGGTATACTGCGCCGCTGGGGCGGTTACCAGGGGTTGTTGAGGGACAGGACTCTTTTGTTTCGAGGTGGACGCGGTGGGTTGCGTGGGATTCTGATTGGCTGCAGCATCCTTGAGAGTTGCCAACTTGCTCTGTAAGGTTTGCACCTTTCGGGTGAGTGTATCGACCTTGGTGGTCAGTTTCTTCTTCTCCTTATGGAGTCTAGGAAATAGATCATTGAACCACTTCGGATGACACCAAGAATCTGGGACACCTACTCGATGAAGCGGTCGTCATTCTCTTCGATCTCTTGGGTTTTGGAGCGCATCAGTTCATCCATATAACTGATCTTTTCCTCGAGTTCCTGGATCCGTTCATCTGGCCTCGATGCTGCCTGCAGGAGCTGGATTTCGCGCTTGAGGGTGGCGACTGCTTGATTATGTTGAGTCGTCTGGAAAGTGAGCTGCATTTCTGCCGCTTTGCCATCACGTTCGGCACGCATATATTTCTCCTCCATTTGCTCGAGTTCCGTCTTGACGGCAGCAGACTCGTTCGCACTAAAAACCGACAGCGTAAGCGGGAGAAAAACAAACATAGTACAGACACCGCCGACCTGTCCTTCAGCTGGCTCTCGAGATATCGCTGTATGGAGAAGGTGCGTTGAATTTCGGATTCGAGGTTCGTGTTCTTCGCCTCCAACACATCCTTCTCTTCCAGGGCAGTTTCCAGACGGCCCTCCATGCCATCGAATTCAGCCTCAAGTGCGAACAATTGGGCTTTGACGTCTTCAAGGAGCTCGGCAGAGTCTCGGAGTTCCGTCTCGAAAGTGGTACGCATGCATCTTTGGTCCGCGGCTGCTTTGTCCAGCTGAGCTCGGAGGGTGTCGCTCTCGACCTCGAGATCCCGCAAGCGCCTTTGCTCCCGGGCTATCTCTTTCGCTTGACGAGACTCGACCGAGACTCGACGCTCCTGGAGTGTATCGCGTTCCTCCAGTAACTCGGAGACACGGCCTTCCATGGCGTCCTTGGCCTGGGAAAGCTCCGTTTTCGTCTGATGGAGAAGGATTTCGAGTTCAGACTTCTCGCGCGTCATCTGCTGCAGCTCTTCCGAGGCATTATCCAGGCGGGTTTGCATGTCGAGCATCTGCTTGGTGTGCCCTGCTTCATGACTCTGGAGCTCGGCAATCAGTTCGTTGTCCGTGTCTTGTCGTTGCGAGATGTTGTCGAGACGGCTCTCAAGCTCAGCGTTGGTTATGGATAACTCTGAGCAGGCTTTCTCCGCGGCGGCATGAGCTTCCCGGGCCTCCTGGAGGTCCACGGCAACTTGCTGAAGCTTGCCGCGCAAAGACTCGAGCTCCTCCGCGTGGTCTGACTGGAGTCGAGCCATCTGCGCTTTGGTCGCGACCATGTCGGCATGAAGTTGATCCTGTTGTTCGAATGCGAGACGCAGCTCCTTCCGAGATTGCGTCACCTGGCCTTCTAGCTCGGTGCGTAGCTCGTCATGATCTGTGTTGGCCTGTTGTAATTTTGCGACTTCTGCAAGATGCGCCGACTGCTGCTCAATGCTGTCCGCGTCATCTCGGGAAGGCATCCTCCGTATCTGGTCATGCAGAAAATCGATCTCCTTGAGGCGGTCATGAAGCTCGTTCCGGGTGGCTAAGAGAAGGGCGTAAATCTGGTTTCGGTCGTGTGACATGCCGCGTCGTATTTCTGCACTGGCTGTTTGAGTGACAGCGAGAGCGACGACAGCCTCGCGAGCCTCTTCTCTGTGGGTGATTGCGGCCTCCTGCACCAGTTCGAGTTCCGAGGCCTGTTGATTTAGGAGTGCGGCGGCGTGATTGTGCTCTGTGGAAACTAGCTTGAGTTGTCGTGCCATGTCTGCCTCCGCTGCACCCATCTGATGAGCGACGGCACGTAGACGAGTCATAGATGACCGGGACTGAGCGAGCGTAGAAGACCAGACTTCGACCAAAGTAGCCACCTCCAGTTCGCGTTGCTCTTCCAAAGCTTGTGTTTGTGTCTCCAGAGTTGCCACAGCATCCTCGAGGTCTTCTGCTTTCTTGAGCGCACGATCACGCGCATCCCGCGCTTCGGCACAATCCTCTACCATGCTCTCCTTTTCCGACATCGCAACCTCGAGCTCATTTGTCATCTCGGATATGCGGTCCTCTTGCAGTTTGAGATTGGTTTCGAGACGTTTGATGTCATGCTGATGGATCCCAATCTGCTCCGTGCGACGCGCGACACGACCCTCGAGCCCCTCGATTTGCTCCTTCAGTTTGCGGTTGACCTGTGAAGACGACATGGAGGAGAGCTGTTGGTTCTGTAGATCACTGTAACGCCGCTCGGCCTGCTTCAGTTCTTCTTGAGCCAATGCCATGTCCTTGTGGAGGTTAACCAGCTCGACTTTGAGAGAATTACGCTCAGACTCCGCATCTTCAAGGGCCTTGGTGGTGTCAGAGAGCCTAGCAGCCGTGCCTTCGAGACTAGACTGCAGCTCTCGGAATTGCTCTCGAATACGAGCGTTCGCGGCTATTTGGGACTGCAAATGCTCCACCTTGAGAAGCAGATCGTCACGCTGCTGTCGGGTATCATGTAGTTGGTGCTGCATGTCAAGCACCGACTGCTGTATGCCATGGGCCGTGCGGAGGGACTCGTCGTGAGAAACGACTGCGTCTTGCAATTGAGAACGGAGGTGGGAGATCTCTGCGCCGGCCTTTTCCTTCAGCTCGACGTCGTGATCGACCCGGGTCTGTAGGTGCCCCACCATCACTAGGGACGCAGAGGCGATGAGACCAAGGCGAGATGGATCCATAGCCGGGGACGGCAGGTTCACCCGTGTGCGCGAGCTCGTCCGTGCTAACCGCTCGAGAAGCTCTCGAATCTCAGCTTGGAGCTGAGAAATCCGAGGATCTTCAGTAGCTGCGTCCACTTTCCTTGACGCAGCCTCCGGGTTGATCTTGCTTTGAAGGGCTTCGATGGTAAATTTGGATTCTACCTGTAAGAATTCGAGTTGTCGGCGCAATTCGTCGCGCTCACCCCTGAGCCGGTCCACAGCAGAAAGGAGTTTCTCCATTGTCTCGACGTCAGCCGTAGCGCCTTCGCTTTGAGACGGAGCATTTGAAGTGTGCCCTGAAGACCGTGATTGTCAGCAACCTCTCATAGGATAAGACATCAAATGAACGAATCACCTGACTGTGCATCTCTCAAAGACCGAATTGTCTCTTTTTGAGAGTTCAGCTGTGCGGTAAGAGCTCTGAAAAAGGATGAGAATGTATCCGTCAGTAAAATGACGTTATGGCGCACGTTTCCCGTTCTTGTAAAGCCTGCACGAGGGAATTGCTGTCATCTAATGACACCTTGAAGCCCCGGGCCTGAGAGCGAGTCTCCTCCAGCACTCGTTTCACGTCCCGGTTAAGAGCGGTGTTCTTCTCCTCCAAACCTCTGACTTTGCTTGTCTCTACCGCGAGGCGCTTTTCTGCCTTCTGCAGAGCGCCCTCCATCGCCTTCGAATTCCGAGTTTCCGACAATAGTTGCTCCAGGGCAAGCACTTTGGCTTCTTCTTCCTCCACCCTCCGGATGAGTTCGTCTTCGCGCTCCTCCGCGAGTCCAGCGTCCACCCCACCTGACAACTGCATGAGCTCCTCATCTTTGCTCGCGATGACCCTCTGCAAGCTCTTTATCTCGTCGGCTGTCCTGCGTTCAATCGCCGTCTTGTCATTCTCGACACGGCAGAGGGCTTCCCCGGTGCACCTGAGCTTCTCTTGAGCCTTGGTGAGTTCCGCCCGGAGCTCCGTCACTGAAGATTGTGACTCCTCAAGGTCTCGCTCGAGCGTGGTGATTCGCATGTCTGACAGCGAGGATGAGCGTGTGCGACCTTTTCTTTTGGGAGTCGCGGCGCTGATAACCTGCTGCAGATTCGCCTCAAATTCTCTCATGCGATGCTCGAGGGTAACCTTCTCGTTTCGTAGGTTTGATATGATGGAGTTGGAAGCGGTATCGCGAGACGAGACAGATTCGAGTGCTTGTTGGAGCTCTCTTCGAGCGAGTTCCTCTTCTTTCCCTCTTTCTGTCGCTGCGCGAAGAGCGAGGTCTGCGTTCTGCCGCATGAACCTTTCTTTATCGAGGGTTTCCCTGCATTCTCGAAGTTCCTCGTCAAGGCGGATCGCTATGTCTGCCTCAAGACGCAACTGAATAGCACACGACATGCTCAACTATCGAACTGGCGCAAAACAATGTTGAGCATACCTTGTTAGTGGTCTCATCGAGCGCAGCTTTGTCATCATCGAGTGAGTTTTTTGCTTTGATTAATTGACCTTGAAGAGTAGAGTACCGGTTATCTAGAAAAGCGACGAAACGCGAATTGAAGAGATTGATGTTCAGGGGTGGATTAAATGCTAACTACCTTGTTCTGCAATACACCTCTTCAGGAGAATCACCTCCTCCGAATCGTGTTCATAGTCGATATTCCAGGCCATAACGGCGAGGAAGTGGAGAAGAAAAGAGAATTAAGAGTGGTAGAGAACACTTGTAAGACGAAACCTGGCAATCAGCAATCAGACACACCCAAAACGTGACCACAACCGCGTTTCGTCACATGATCGCGTCAGAGCAAGAGGGGATCGTAGATGTGCCATAGATAGTAGAAACTTTCCTATGTTGATTAATCATGTATAACCACTATCTAAAGTACTGCATATTTTACAGGTGGCCAGAAATCTAGAAGTATAACATACCACAGGTGTGGGTTACGTCGATAAACTACACGCCGGCGGCAACGGAGGTCTCCCACGCTCTGGTTCTGGAGACTGACCAGGTGTCGACCTCCGCGAAGATGCGAGTGACGCATTCGACGACTGAGCACCGACGCGCCCACGCATGGCAAACGACCCGGTGCGGCTCTGGGAGGGCGTCGGCGTGGACGAGTCTGGTGTCGGCGTCGGAGCACGGTTCCATGGCATTTTTTGCCACAGCCATCCATTCCAAGTGCGCGCAGCGGCCTGCCGCTCCCGCTCATCCCGCTTGCGCTCGAACGCAGCGCGATATCGCTCGTATGCTTCCCGGAAGACGCGGTCCACACGGGACGAGAAAATGAGTTCCCCGCGGGGATTTGTTGTCGGTGGTATCGACGGCATCGGGACAGCGGACGATGACCGTCTCCCCAACTGCGTGGGAGAAGGGGACCTCGTCCGACCTTGGGAGGCTGGTCTACTGGATGGTGAGGAAGGACGGGGGAAGAGGTAGGAGAGTGGGTTGTAGGGCGACTCGCGAGGAGCCTGGCGCATATTGAGATACATATTAAAGTTACGTAGGGCGCGGTTTGCATGGGGAACGTAGCTGTATGAGATAAATAAGGAATGTGCGAGGGGATGAAGTCATGACCGTACCGATTGGCGTAGCCTATCTTTTCAGAGTATAGGCCGGTCGCGAAGAAAAGGAGTGAAGTCGTCACGAAAACGAAGAGAAGCCCTGATGCGACGTATGGATGTAGTCGGACTTCAACATCTGGCCCGTAGACGTTTGGGAGTGCACGGCGAAGGAGGTGCTGGTAAGAAACCGAAAGGAATGATGTATCCAGAAGGACTTCGCAAAGCAGGAAGATGATGGCGAATATCAACTGAACGAGAAAGACTACACATGAAATGATATGTCAATGGACCTTGCGAGCGATAGACAGAACATACACTGATAGCGAGACTTTCTGCGGTTCAGGGCGAGCGCATTGGTCTTCAGTCGCTCTTCAAAGAGTAAAAGGTCTCGATAGGTGGCCTGGTCATTCGGCGGAAAGAATGAGGAGCCTGTGGGAGATTGCGGGGACTTTTTCGGCATCAGCTCGAGATGACGTTGAGGGCCGGAGTCACAGTAGGAGCGGAAGGACTTGATGGCTCGATAGCTTCGATCCTTTGTCCTCGCAGCGTCTGCGTCAACCGCGCAAATCTGATGGGGCGAATCACTGGCAAATCCCTCGGGCACCCATCTACTCCGGCCCGGTTGCTCGCGACAATCATCCATCCATACTCCGATCTCGGCAACTCGCCCAGATTGTCTCGCAACAGAATAGGACTCAAAACCGTTCGTACATGCAGTTTTCCATCGAGGACGAAGCGTGGACAACGATCGGTTTTGCCTCATGCACCGCACGTGCGTTGCTGATTACGGCCTTCGACTCTCTGTCCACGCAAGCACATTTGGCATTAGAATTTGCACAGGAGAGAACTCGGAAGAGCTCCAGTGAACAACTGCGCATATCACATTTATTCTTTGGACTCGGCACCATCTAAATGAGACCGACTCCCTGGATGAAATATATCGGACTTTACAGATACAGTATCTTTCCCGAAGTTGATAAAAGATGGATTGTGCAGCTATTCTCATCAATCACACACGGGATAGTTAAAGTAGCAACACGGTACATGGCTCTTCTAGCAAGGAGACAGCGAACTCCGCCGGCTAGCATCTTGTTGACAAGGTCCTCGGTCATTCATTAACGTTTGTCACTTCGAGGTTTTGAAGCCACACAGGATATATTGAATTACTGGTGCATGACCGATTTACACAAGGGTTGACATGTTGACACCCCGTCGTTAGGAATGGTAAGTGCATGGGATGAGGCAAGCGCAAATGGTGTACTATGGAGTAAAGTGGTGCGTGTGGAAGGGATGCGCATTCTGCATACAGGTAACAGTTACAAGAAATAAAAAGGATTGCGTCTTCATGAGAAAAGGAGGTTGTAGTAGTCCGTACATCAGCGGGGATACGGAAGCTTCATTTCTACGCAAAGCGGACTTTCTCCCCTGGTCGGCCCTCAGAAAGAAGGACAACCGCCTAGAAATCAGGAGTGAATACTGCTGGACGAGACAATTAGAATGGATGAGCTCACATATTTGCCACTGATCTTCCAACCAGGTTCTTCTTTGTCGAGTTTTTCTGCAATCTCGTCGCTCTCGAGACCGACGACGACGTCACTCTTGATGGTACGAAGCGAGCAGACTCTGGGGGCTCCTGCGGCACTCGCCATGGAACCGATAGCGATATCGAAAGGCGTCGACGCCGGGGCAGCACAGTCATATGTGAGTTTGCGGTGGTTCAGGTCACCCTTGAAGAAGACGAGGTCCGAACGTGACAGATGCAAGAAAAGGTCGGGCGCCTCGCTGTGTAACTCCCAGAAAGTGTAACCGGTACACCAGAAGGGGTGCTGCTCATAAACCCATTTGCCATCGCGCTCGTATTGCTGAGAACGTAAAGAGGTGAGTTACCAATGTTTGGAAGTTGACACGTAGTTCGTCTCACCTTCCAGCGCAGGCCAAGACGGCGCAACGACTCGCGTTCTTGCTCCGTCGCCTTTGGAAAGAGGTGGCCGTAGACCATCGTGTTCAATAGCCATTCCCAGTCCTTCCTAGTTACGTCCGAAACAAACCAGGGGTACCGCTTGCCATGGAAACGAATTTGCTTCGCCAGGCCACTTTGAATGAGGAAGTCGGCTGTGTCGGGATTCAGATGGTTGTATGATTGCACGTGATATCATAATCATACGAACCATAAACGCAATCGCAGTACAGCTCGAAGCCAGCATTATCGAGAATGAAGTCAATGCGCCCGCCAGTCTTGTCACGGAGATCCTTGACAGCATCCCAAAGCTGATGGAGGTGGTTCCCAAGAATGTTCTTCTCGGTTGCAGCGAGGTGATCGCCGCCAGTGGACTGAAGGGATTTGATTTGATCCTCGGTCATGTTGATGAGTAATGAGAGGTCTGTGGAATTCCCCCAGAGACAAACTAGGAACGATAATGGTCGATGAATACATAGACGAATCTTCATCATGCGGAAAAGTTGCGAACCTTGTGTTAGCTCAAGGAACATGAGACGCTCGGCTTCCAATTTTGCCTCGGGAGATTTACCGGCCTGAGTGAAAGGCTCGGCAAAACGCATTGACAACTCAAAGACGGCGTCTGATGATCGAGAGAAGGTATCACACTAACCATTCGACGGTGTCAGTAACATAGAAGCAAGTCCAGAACTAAGGTTGTTACCTTCTGTCTGTAAAATACATCGTAGTCGCCCCAGTACTTGCTGACAGTGAACGCCTCACGCAGACGGCGATACTTGTAAGCTTCGGCGAAGAGCCAAGGTGCATTCATGAAATCCTTCCCTGGAGAGACTCATCATCTCAACACGACACATGAGAATACATCGATGGATACAAACCTTGAAAGTATTTTGCAATTTCCTTGTTCCACAGGGCGACGTCTGCCTCGCCGTCGTCAATGATAGGCCGGAGTTTTTGGTTTCCGGACAAGTCTTGCATGAGGACGTCCATACGATCGATGCAATGAACCAAATCAACGATCTTCTCCTCGCTAGACTGTTCATTGAGAGTGCGGGTGACATCGTCGATAGCTTTACCCAGAATGGTGGGGAGGCGGACACCCATAGTGGCATGTGCGAATGAGTATTCATGGTACCCACGGTAGGCAGGCCACGGAGGATTATTTGGGTCAACCTGACAGAGAAGTAAGTCGATGGAGTACGAAGTAGGGGTAGAGATGAGCTCACACGGGTGGGCGTACGTGGCCATGGCCCTTTGATATCCTTCTTCGATGGAAGGTGTCCCAGATGGAGAGTGACCTTTGTCTGGCCGCCAGAACCGCCTTTAGGTATGGTGAGAGGCAAAGCGTTGGAGACACCGTTGGACATTGCTGAAGGCTTCTCTGTTGTTGGCTTGATCTTGATCAATTCAGACTCGTCGTCCGATGGAGAGGGGGTCGGAGGGAAGTACTCAAAGTGGGGTGAATCGACGTCGAGACCTTGAGATGCCATTGAATGCGGGTGAATAACGGAACGGGTGGTGATGGGAGGATGCTCACTCAAAAAGGGGGTCTTTTATATATACGCGATGGGAGGAGAAAGAGGAAATATTCGGAGAGGATGAGTTGTTTTTGTTGCATTTTTTTCTGCGTGGTGGTCCCCCTTTAAAAGGTCGAAACCGATGACATCACGGCCGATATAGCCTTTGCCTTTCCTTGTGGCCTCAGCCTACCCAATTCTCGACCTTCCGATGACCGGCACACCCGATACGTCGTCGTCGTCGTCGAGGTCGTAGGTAAATATAAGACTAGGTTCCAAATCTCTAGGTATTTTTCGTCACACAGGACCCTCATCTTTCATCGATTCGTCACGTAATCGTCCCCTCATTCGATCCCAATAAAACCACCCCTCTTTTCTTTTTTCTGCTTCCTCTCGTTCATATCGGTCACACTGTATCCTCTTTTCGCGCCTCAATTTGACATTGTCCCTCTTAAGACGCAACACGACCAGGAGTTAGGCCGGTTAAAACGCATCTGTCCAAAGCAATCAAGCGCTTCGGGTTCCTACTTCCTTGGCGCTAGCTCTTTCCTCGGAACCAAGTTGGAGCACAAATCACTCGCGCCTCCACTTGCCTCCTTTTGAAAACTCGTCGCGTTTTTCGTGGTCCAGTTACCGTTTTCGGTAAGTCGCTGTTTGGCGCCTTGGTGAGGTGAACCATCACCAACCAATAAAGTCCTCTTTTCTAGTCGTAACGTTATTCCGACGCCACTCCGAACAGATGCGCTGGCAATAACAACTCACCGGGGACCCGCGAAAGTTCCCGTCTGTACCTCGTAACTCTTTCTACTCGCTCTCGATACGCCTGTGCCCACATTTACTCGCATGGCACGTTTGTTGTGGACGTGTATTATTGATTCGTCAATATGCATCAATGTCTCACCCCCATTTTCTGCTGCGCTCGGTACTCTCAATATCTTCACGATACGTTTCGGTTGATTAGAGAATTGGCATTCTTCGCCGTTCCCTTGGCCACAGCGTAAACAGCCAGCTTCAGTACATCATCCCAACCCTCTTCGTCCAGGAGATACGTAGGAGAGTCCCGACAAACCTGTGGGATGCCCGACCTCCTACTCGGCCCAGCGATTGGTGCATGGGTGGATGTTTCGTCCATGTCCCCAATTTTTTATGATTATCCTTGACTTTATACACAATAGTGTGGTGTCCATCTATCTGTGTCCCCATCCACCTCATGGATACAGACAGATTGCGGACGAGAACTGGGAGCCACCATCGAACTGTTTTCATTGGTATCGTGTTCTGTGGTGCGTGTTGGGTGCGTGCTTTTTGCAACGTGTTATCCTCGAGGCATGCTGTATATGAGACACTCTCATCCTCGTCTCGTCTCGTCTCGTCTATTCCATTTTTCGTCTCAGGTAGATCCTATCGAACAGCTTCATACATATCAAACAACAGCCTTTCGTTTGCCTCGACCACCCCAATTTTAAGATTTATCGCACAGCTGCCGCCTGTGGCCCTACCTCTTTCCAATCCTCCGTCTACCCTACGATGCCCTCTAACACTGGAGTAAGAGTTACACCAGACGGAATCCCATACGTCGTCGAGTTCGCGAACGTATCCATTTGGCCTCGTCCCCCTATGGTTCATACCGATGGCGAGCGCGGACCATCCGAAGATCTCGCACAGAAACCGTCACTCTCGAGGTCAAATACCCTGCCAGCTACCACCGCACACAAGCCATTACCATCTATACCCCTTCCTGTGCGAAGCAGGTCTCTCAAGCTCTTCAGAAACAAAATATCCTTCACACACGTCAAAACGGACTCAGTTGCCGACGAGTTGGACGTATCTCGCCCTGTGATTCGCCGTGACGCCTCATTTACGGCCGACGTGCGCAACTCCGCCCACAGGCACTTTAAGATCTTCAACGATGATTTCTCCGCTTCAGAAGAGACCCTTGTGGAGTTTGAAGCCACCGTCACTCTTACACCCCCCGTGCCCGAAGCCCCATCAGAAGATGGTCTGTCTCTTCGGACAGGTGGCTTGTACATTCAGTTTCCTACATCCCCGACGGCACCCGAAGTTCCATCTGAAGCTCCATTGCCGCCCTCGATCGAGCCAGAGACAGAGGGAATGTCGCAGGTCGACTTCGAGAAAACCACACGCTTACGTCTACATCGCTTGAGCCGTGCCATCTCAAAAGCCGTACTGGCTGCTGGGATGGAAGCGCCGCCAAGACTCACGAAGTTCGACGCAGAAGAGAGCGCTGATTCAAAACCCGGGGACCCACGCCTCGTGAAGAGTCGCCAGGGCCTATTCAAGGGCACATACGGGCAGGTGCGCAGTGCCTTCCGCGCCGCGGGCCTCGTGACCACACCATGTGGAGAGGATGGGCTTCCTAATGGTATGTTGTCGTCTGTCACTTGTCACACAGCTAATCGGTGATCTATGGTTCAGCCACGCGTCTTGGTGCGCTGTTTATCGCGAATCCAGACGGCCAGGGCGCTATCGTATTCACTAAGGTCGTCATGTGGGGTTGATAGACGACCGGGGGAACATTCTCTCCAAGTCGCCGCCTGATCTACATTTCCAACTCGCTCCCAGTGCGCCTACGTTGGAGACCTGCCTAGAGCAAACTTGTCCGAGAGGGGCCGATGAATGCTAGAGAAAACCGAGATGGGAAACCTTTCATTTGCGCTGCGCGCCTAGATTGAGGCACGGACTTCGTAAGCTGGCCTGCGACAACGCAGTTTCCTTGCCTTATTGTGCTGGGCACGACCTTGTCGTCTCCCATTAGACTTTGGTACTTTCTTCCCTTTCAGGGCATCAGGCTCCAGTGGGAGAGCGAAGAACGAGTGTCATGCTATCCATGTCCACGTATGATTCATACTGATCGCTTATTTAATTGCGCTATATTTACCCGCGCTTTAGTAAAAGCACTATGTTACGATATCTCCGAAATCCGAATGTACGTACTCATTGCCCCAACATGCAATTGTTCGTCTGTAGCCTTACACATTCCAAGGCGCCGCGTGACAGGTTAACTTTTACAACAGGTGCATATACGGTGGATCTTCGCACCGCAGAGGTTTAGATGAGACCCGTTCAAGTTCACCTTCGATCACAGCCCGAGACCCCGCTAATACTTGGCATAGTGTCATCAATTCAGCACCTGCGAATTGCGAAAAGTCTTCACTCACACGCCAGCCAATAATGAGCAACGTGCGTCTTCCCGGTCACCAGTATGCCGTATGTCGTGTATTCGGGATCAGATACTTGTGACCCATACGAAGTTGGGTGGCGGCACCGGCACTGATTGAAACAGCTTTGTGTTTTTCCTTTTCGGTCACAACACACTACTCTTGTCCGTATCAGAGCTCAAAACGACAACCTTTCGGGGCCTGAGAGGCATTTTTTGAGTTTCATCAATATCTTTGGCCATTCTGAGGGTCACGAGCCCATCCTTCTTACACGACCCCTGTGACTGAGTCCCGGAAGGCTAATCAGTTACCTCCGTTGCAATCCGCGACGTTCTGATGGAATTCCAGTCTCTCACTGAAGCTCCTTTCGTCCTCACAGATTTTCGAACTGGAATCCCATCAATGGTCCATGACGAATCCTCTTGACATTCTCTCCAAGGGCGCACAAATAACCCGAACACACCCGCGTCTCTTACGTTTAGGGGCTACATACCGAGTGAAATCCAATGCGTAAAGTGGTGGTCCCAAGTTGAAAGTGCCCCATGCGAGAAACTATGAAGGATATTTCGGCATGCCACTCGACTGTAGTCACGGTTGCGAACGCGCGTCCCTCAAAAGCACGAGGTTGATATACGGCCACGCTGCGCAGGCGATCGTGAGGCATTCTGAGGAATCACTTCGTGCGTTCGACGCCAAGACTCGTTGAAGTGAAAGAAAATTACCCGATTCCTCGGTGCTAGACATCTTCGAGAAGGATTCCAGGATCCACAGCGTCCGTGAGACGTAACGACAAATGATCATACTTATCATACCTTTCTCAAAGAAAACCGTTGACAACATCTTGGTAGAGGGACAAAGGTTTCTCAGCGCTTTTAGACACTGGCATCCTCTCCACACTTTAAGAGAACGGAATGACCTTGACTCTTTTCAGTTCCGCGCCGATGCCCGTTATTTGACTCTTTCTTCTGAAGACATACTCGTCGACTGCTTCATCGCCGTCTTCTGCGAGCGCTCCGCCTTGCAAGGGCGTAGATGTCGGTCCGAATTATGATTTCACACCGAAATTAGTACCATTGGCAACTGAAGCTGCCGTCTCATCGTACGTCTTGTTTCACTATCGAAACGCTCTTCTGACGCGCTTCAGACAGCTTGCGAGGAGACTCCGTCATATTGTACAGTACATGGACGGGAAGGGCGACCTGGTATTGCTATAAGGCCACAGGTGGTAGGAAATGATGCCGGCAGGATACTCGTGCTCAAAGTGTCGGCGTTGGAGGAAGGGGCTCGAAGAAGCGGGAATCTCCGCAGCATCGGCAACAGGGCCCGCCGGCCACCGCACTATCATCATCATCCTGGAGAGTTTCGTCTGTCTCCAGCTCCAGCGATGGATTCCTCCAGCATACCTCCCCAGACATCCAGTTCCAGGCCTCTACTTCTCTTGGGTGATAGGTACGTCCTGACTTAGCTACCGAGCCTGCGCGTCAGTTCTACCTATCGATGATGCCATCCATCACTGTGGACACGACTCATCGAATGGAGAATTGAAGTCGAGCTTAACCTTAGATTCTAACGCCTTTTGCTGATTCTTTCGTAGCATGGCTTTCGGAAATGCGAGGAGCAGGCTCTACTTGTATGCGTCATATCAGATATCACAATGTCAATCAACCTTTCCATTCTCGGGCTGCTCTCAATGTTCCCTGAGAGAACTTCACCTTCAAGTATCGACACCCGCTCATAGCGGAGAGGGACCCTGAAGTGGAATACATCTCCAGCCGTCATCACCCTCGTGATTGCGGTGCGGCGGCGCCATTGTAACGTGGCATCAGACCGTTGTTGATTCATCTCAGCTCGTGAGCTTTTCTGGGAGATTGCTGCCGGCACATGAGGAGCCAATAAGGTGGAAGCAGCACTGGCACCCCAGCACGAGCAATGATGATTGGACCCATCCGCTACATGATAGCGGTGTTCTTCATTGCTGGCCTTTTGTGCACTGGCAGTGCAAGGTTGAACAACTTCTGAACTTTGTCTCCGATGTATCCACTGCAAAGAGAGGAGCGCCGGTCTCCGCCATTTGTGGGGAGTCTGTCATGCTGGTATGCAGAGAACACCATCAAACCCATCTATAGGGTCCTGCGGTATCTTCGGAGGTGAACACGCCACGATAAGACCCTCCCTGATTCAGAGTTAGGTCTCTGGCACATACTACCACTTGCCCACTTGTAACATACCTGGTAACGGGTCATGGATTGTCACAGTGGAATAAACCGCTAGGTTCAAGTGCCGACTAAACTTTAGGTTGTGCGATTAATCAGATATCAGATTATTGGGGGGAGGGAGGCGAAATAAATTGATTGTGCGGGAATCGGGGGCGTGGGGGGTCAAATCATGTATGTACTTTGTATCTACTCATTTAATTAAACGACATTCTCCATGCGACGGCGACGGGTGAGGAAAAGTCCAGAGAAGCGAGAATTGTGCTGGATTTCAGGGTGTGTGGCCATATGCGCCCTCAGTTGTGCTGTGAGCTTGTTGATGGTGCCGCTTGTCTTGAGGCCAAGCGCGCCGGAGAGGGCAACGAGGTCGTCCTTCCGCTTGTAAGATGACAGAGGCTCTGGAAAGGTGAGACGTAATCATGAATACAACCGTTGGACCCACTCGTGAAGGTCCTTGTCCTTATCTCCTCCTGGATGCGTGCCTCACGCAACGCCTCCTCGGCTGCCGTCTGGGCTCGAGCTTCGGCCACTTTTCTGGCCCACAGGGCCTTAAGTTGTCGGTCAGCCTCGTGGTTTTCAACGAGCATGGGGTGAGAGATGAGGTGGGCGTTGGTTTTGACCGATCGACGGGTCTTGCGCTTCTGGTTTTCCAACTCGGTTTTGGATGCCGACGCTGCGTGTGTCATGATGGTGCAGTGAGCATTGCTCGCTTTGGTCTCTGCCTTCACCTTGGCGACCTCCCTCTCCAAAAGGCCAAGTTGCATCTGGAGTCGACAGCATTTTGTCCTCATCTCCTCGTACGATTTGGGGAGTGGGGGGTCAAGGGCGATGGAAATAGAAGCGGCTACTGACGAGTCCACGCTCGCCTTTTGAGAGGGTTGCGAGTGTGTGAAATAATCGGATACGTGTCCTACACGAGTCCGAGACACAGAGTTGATCACTGATGGGCCATCTGATGGCAACATGCGAGAATGAGGCAATGATACGGGGCAATTGGATGGGACATGCGTGGAAGCAATCCAATTGATGATCATCGCTTCCTCTTCATTGGAGAGGTATTGCTGCGATTCATGTGCTTGTCTCCTAGTAAGACGCCCATTTATCCGGTCACTGAGTGTTTGGCCAGGTACCTAGAGCGCAGATTGAGGATCCGTGAACTGTAAAAGTGGAAAGTCCTTAGTACAGTGACATTGTGGGCGTTAGCTGCTGCACGCTGACTCGGCCAGAGCCCTTGTTCCCATTCGGCTTTGGCAATTTGGAGGCGATCTTCCTTAGCGGTATCTTCAGCAAATACATGTTTTTTCCGGATGGGAGGCATGTCTTAGCGATGATCAAAGGAAAAACGGCTTGCACGGGCTCTTGCTCTCACACGTCGCGTCGAAAAAGTAGAAACGTAAGTTATATAAACTACGCGTCAAATTAAAATATTAACGCGTGCAAAACCCCCAATTCCGGGCCGTTTTCCTCCAAAAAAGTGTGAAATTAATCGCATTGATGCCTACATTTACCCTGAAAAAGGACAAAAGACACAGGTTTCTTGTTGTGCATGCGTCTATGTGCATTGACCGACTATTACATGGATAATCGACATTAGATGTACGGGTGATACCAATTAATCTGCATTCAAGTTGCGTCCGACGATACACCGCGCCAACGTTCCCGCGCTCAGAGTGTACCCCGGCCTCCACTGCTTTTGTGTCAGGGCGACCTTCCTTATTTCGGAAACAGGAAACGCTGTCCTCTCTCTCCGCCGTTCTTCGATGGACGGGCTCAGCGTTCGTTCACCAGTCTAGAGGACAGAACTTGGCAAGTTGCTTGTCTCCAAGTTCAAGTTCCCTCCCGACTCGATTCTGACCCGTTCTCAAGCCCTTGATAGAGACGCACATTCGATGTTCGCTTCATGGTCACCAAAATTTGGCCAGTTTCCGACAGCCAAATCCCAGTGCAAAAGCCCGAGTAATATCCTATTCATAGTATCGGTGCTCATCGCCATGCAGCTTCGGTGCATTGGGCCGCACACTCTTTTCCGTCTCTTGCCAGACACCGGCTGCTCCACGTCACCAATATAATGGTCTAACCGTGTTTTTGTATTGCATCTTCCTCGAAGCAATCGGATAGTCCGAATTTGAACCTGGCTAGATACAACCAATCAGCCTCATCATCACGACAATTAATGGGAACAGTCGTGGCTCCAGTTTTGCGTTCCCGCAAATGGCGCAAGAGAAATGAGTAGCGCGACCACCCACCTTGCGAAACGGCCAACGATTACATAAGATGTGCGCACTGGGGAAAATACACCAAGTCATCTTCTTCCTGCTAAGCGGATCACAAACTTCAACGTACAGTATGTTCTTCGTGTTAGTAACATGCAGCAAGTATGTGACAGCTAGCCATCTCTCCTGAGGGTATCCGATAAGTGAGACATCACAGCACCTCCGAGTCGAACGCACAACCCGAATCGGGGCGCTTCAGCTTCTTCTGCGGCATATGACTGTTTCGGCCTATGCGTTCCGGTTCTCATAAAACCAGACAACACTAGTGGGTCTCACGGTTGTACTGTCGCCGTCGTCCCTGTTGTCTTTCCCAAGTTGAACATGCCGACCAACGCTTTACAAACCCACGTCATCATCCTCGGGGCGGGTGTCATTGGGCTCACCATCGCATATCTCTTGACCGATGACGAAGGCTCTAATCGCTTCAGTGTCACGGTCATTGCGCGAGATATGCCTGAAGATCTCAGCAGTCAAGCATTTGCTAGCCCATGGGCTGTGAGTCGCATCACATCATCTCTAGGCGATTCAAACTTTCTGTCATTAGGGTGCCAACTGGTCGCCAATGCAAGCTGACGATCGCCTCAATCGCTGGGAAAAATACACGTTGTAGGTTGAAGACAATAGGCCCCGAAGCGTCTGATTGTCGTCGATGATTTTTTAGCGATAAGTTCTGGGACATGATACCCACGGGACTGGTTAGGGTACGTGACTTGGTACATCCATCGTGTTTCTCTTTGGGAATGATATCCTCCAGAGACTTCCCTCACGGGTATATTTTGGAGCTGAAGATGCCGAAAAGGAGGCGTCTTGGTGGAAAGGAATTGTTCGTGATGTAAGTTGGTCCCCATTTATGAAGGGCGAATCTGATTCGTGTCAGTTCCGTGCCCTACCGAGTGATCATCCCTTACCAGCCAACGCAAGAAGCGGAGTACAATTTGATACAATTTCGGTGAATCCTGAGGTATACCTCCCTTGGTTGAAGTCCGAGTTGGAAGGCAGAGGAGTCGAGTTCGTAAGACGCCGGGTGCATAGTTTGGACGAAGCATGCAAGTTGGCCGGAGAAAATGGCGCAGTAATCAACGCAACTTCACTTGGTGAGCTTTACAATAGGTCTATATAACCTTACGTGCGCATCATACCCTTCTCAGGTGCACGCTCCCTTCTTGGTGTGGAGGATACGAAGCTGTATCCCGTGCGGGGTCAAGTTATACTGGTGTACGCTCCAAACGTCAACGAATTTGTTTTCACTGTCGGTGAGCAACTTTAACCTGCCTGGATGTCTCAAGCTCATGATAAGCGACATGAGGTACCACCCACGACCCGTCCAAGGCAACATACTTGATACCACGGGCCTCGACCCCTGGGATGGTATTAATTGGAGGTACATTTCAACCCAACGATTGGGACACGTCACTCAGCATTCCAACCGCGCACGGTATCCTGGCTCGGGCACAAGAGCTGGTGCCTGCGTTAGCTGAGCCCACTACGCGAATCCACGCCCACAATGTGGGACTGCGGCCTGCTCGTGAAGGTGGACCACGGGTTGAAGCACAATTTGTCGTTGCGCCGAGCCAGGATACCCTGGTTCCCAAGCTGTCGGAAGCTTCGGCAGATACAAAGACGACTTTAGTCGTCCATGCCTATGGATTTGGGTAAGTGAAAGTGGTTAAGATGGTGTTCTTTTGTTAAGCCCTATCAGTTCTTCCGGATACCAGCAATCTTGGGGCGCCGCAGAAGAGGTTGTCAGGCTGTTGAAGGAGCATTTGCCTCAGTGATGTTATGCCTGATTACGGCATCCTCAACAGCCCCAAGCACGACTGTGCCATGAAGGATTGGTATTCTGACCCAAATTTCCTCTATTCCTCAATACACATGTATCTGCTATTGGCTTTTTGTGTTGTTCGTGTGAAGCTCACCGGAGTGCTAAATGTGGCCCAAGGTTGCCGGTGAATACGTCACTTTATTATGCTTGACACCTAACAACAGACGGGATATTCGAGCTTGTTTCCAGGCCACGGGTGGCTCTTTTCTTATTTCCTGTCTGTGATCAGCGGTTTCTGGTCCTGGGCGACTTGGTTCAGCCTACTGCCCCTTAAGCATGGCAGGGCTTTACCAGAATTCGCACGTTGTGCACCCCAGAAGCGACTATGTTGGCGATATCCGACGACCATACCAAATTCCGTCGATAAATTTTTGGGGTTTCATCACCAACTCATCTCCAAAACATCCCAGACCTGGGTCTCCCTCCTCTGCGACCTCATTTTTGCGTTTACTCTCATGGCACCCACCACGGTCTACGTGCTCTTATCCTGCCTTGCATATGTATACACGCCTATCGTATGGACGCGATCAAATGTGCCTCGTAAACGTCTAGGTAAGCGCTGCGGCGCGCAAGTACGTGGTTCGGTCCTGCCCGCCGGTCGGGCCCAATTGATCCAGAGATATAAAACCGAACTAGCACTCTCTCATAGCTTAACTGACGAGCTGTGATCCACCGCTTCGTCCTGTAACCCACCTTCTAGCCTTTGATTCCGCTCATGTTTCAGACTGCCCTACTGACGGGTCTCATCCTGTTGGCTCTCAGCGTCAAGGCAAACCCCATCGTCGCTCGCAACACTCTAGTGTCATTGTCCTTTGCAAGGCAACTCAATGTCACTGGCTCCAAGAATCTCGTTCTCAGAGACCGAGCACGTGCAAAGCATTTGGCTTCCCTCAGCAAAGCAAAACAGAGCGATAATTTGAGTGCCAACGCGATCGTCGGTATTGATGTAACAAATGCTGCATCGGCTTACCGTACGAGCATTGGTGTTGGTAGCCCCACAACTTTCTGTGAGTTACAGCAACCTATTTCCATTGAGTTTACCATATATTCCATACCATATCCATCAGATACGCTTATCATAGACACCGGAAGCGCCAATACCTGGATTGGAGCTGGAAAGCCATATGTCAGGACCAACACTAGTGTGCAGACCAACGACCAAGTAGTAAGTATCTGGTGTCTTTGTCCAATCAGTATGCCAGCGTAATAGTGGCTCACGACAACTATCTACCAGTATGTGCCGTATGGCTCCGCGGTATTCTTCGGTACTTGTCCCCGCGTTTGTGCCATCTTTGTGATCTTTACACCCGCACCCAGGCACAGAATTCACAGATACTGTTACGATTGCCCCCGGGGTTGTCATTCCCTCGCAGTCCATAGGCGTTGCCTCAACTTCCCGTGGTATCAAAGACGTGGACGGCATCCTAGGGTGAGCGTGGACTTCCATCCGCATGGATCTGTTTTGACACCTCTTCCGCAGTATAGGTCCAACGAACGCGACGATTGGCTCGCTATCGCCATCTATGGGTGACAGTATCCCCACAGTCACGGACAACCTCTTCAGCCAAGGAACCATCTCCGCCAATCTGGTCTCGGTCTCCTTTGAACCCACTGGCACAAATGCGAGTTCAGTCAAGAATGGCGAGCTGACCTTCGGTGGCACCGACTCTTCAAAATTTACTGGAAGTATCACGTTCACGTATGTGCCTGTAGCGAGCTCGGTTTGCAGTATCGTGACTCTGTGTGCTTACCGTGACATGGGACTGGCAAAAGTCCTCTCACCAAGACTTTTCCTGCGAGCAATTTCTGGGGCATCGACCAGTCCATTCATTACGGCGCTTCGACCCCCATCCTCGGGACCGCTTCGGGCATTGTCGATACAGGAACATCCCTCATCCTCATCGCTAGCGGTGCGTGACGTTCGGCGTATTCTCATGCGGTTGTAAAGATCGATAACATAACCGATACATACCCGCGCATAGACGCATTCGAACGGTATTCGGCTGCAACAGGCGCCGTCCTCGACTCCGCCACTGGTCTGCTCCGCATCACGCCTGCGCAATACGCCAACCTCCAATCCCTCTTCTTCACGGCCGGCGGCACGACGTTCGAGCTCACCGCGAACGCACAGATCTGGCCTCGCGCGCTCAACTCCTTCGTCGGCGGCACGGCGGATGGCATATACCTCGTTGTCCACGACATTGGCAATCCGCCCGGACAGGGCTTTGACTTTGTCAACGGCTACACCTTCCTTGAGCGTTTCTACTCCGTCTTCGATACCGGGAACTGCCGCATTGGTCTCGCAACTACGCCATTTACAAAAGCGACGAGTAATTGATAGGGTTGAGTGCAAACAATGGCGCTCCCTTCGGGCGTGGGGTATCTCGAGAGAGAGGACATGGGGCTGATTTGTACTGCGATATGACGAGCCGTCTCCTATTGTGTATCGAGTCGTCTGGTTGCCTTCTTTAACCTTATGCTGCGATGAAGGAGCATCCCATGGACGAGATACAGCTCGCAAATACGATCGTCGTCACCGAAAGACGGCATTGCACAGAAATGACATTAATCACAGGTTTCCTCTGGCATTAACCGTCTATAGGTGCATAAATAGATACATGACCGCGTGCTTTCCACACGAAACAACGACGATATCCGACAGCTAGAATCTCTGCACTGCCAATGGCAAGTACCGAAAGAGGCGCATGAATACATAAACACAACCACAGACTAGTCCGACCACCCTCCAGGAACATCCTCACTCTCCCATTCACCTTGTGAAGGTCGGTTCCGGTTCGTTCGAGAACCGCTACTGTTCCCCCTGCTACCCATAATATTGAACAAATGGCCAAACATGCCCCCACTTTGTGGGGCCTCCGGTCGCGTGGATCGGTTGACCGGAGGAGGACCACCGGAACCGCTGGGGGCACCCTCGGGTGGGTGGTGCTCGGGCTGAGGTACAAGCTGGAACCTGAGGCAACTTTAAGTGGAACAGTAGAGCCCTTTATACTCAAGACATACCGACAAACAGGGCAAGTGGCGCTAGATTTGAGCCATGGCATTATGCAACCTTCGTGGAATGGGTGTTTACACGGGAGAGACACGACCACTTGGTCATCCGGATCTTCGGTGTTCAACGCAAATTGGTCTTTACACACGGCGCAATCTCGCTCCAGCAGCGGAGCTAGAGGTCCTCGGGATCAGGAGGTCTGCGAATAGAGGACTTTTGGACATAGACTCACATTTTTCTTCTAATACTTCCCTGTGAAGTTGCTGCATGACATCGTCTGTAGCTGGGACTGGGCGGGAAGAATTCCCCTGCTCCATGATCTGAGAAATGATCTGATCCAGCGCTATGGTGTGTGAGTGCGAGCGTTTGCAATGATTATTCAAATTTGCTTACCTTCCTGATTAAAGACATAATCTCCCATTCTTCCGTCCTCAGGACCCCCCAAGAAGCTGAAGCCATTGAAGGGATCGGCGAGCCCTTCTCTGCCTACACGCTGTGTGAGCATAGCGAGCAGATATTGGGCCATCAACGAGCCCCCGATTTGGTGTCGGTCTTCGCCCGGTGTACTGTGAGCTGTATTGGGGGGCTGTGCAGACGTGACATTAAAATCTTTACGCACCCTCGCCGAATTCCACCTAGTGATGGCGGTCCTCCAATTAATATTGTCCGGGAGCCCCCCGGGCCTCGATCGACGTCTAATCGGAAGCCAGTTCCGCCCTGAACAAGACATTAGAATTGGGAGGACGACGGATAGGAATACGCACTGTGCTTGTCCGCTCGGGAGAGGGTGAATGATTTGGATTTCCAGGCTGAGGTCGAGGGCCATTCAAGAATTGTGATAAGCCCACTGTTAAAACACGTTATATGACTGTCCCTGGCTGGGCATAAGGTTAGTGCGTACTAAAGAAATTCTCTACGCCTGGACCACCGCCGGGGGTAGTACCGTCTTCGAAAGGAGGGCCTGACGCCTGGAAATTACGTGGATCATCTGCTTCGCCCTCGATCTGTGGCGAGATGGTCAACCAGGTGTGAGGCAGGCAATAGTACCATACCTGCTCCACGAAGGTGCCATTACATGATGCACAATGGGGATCGGGAACCTAAAGAAGGTTGTCATTTGCACTGCTTGATATTTTCTGGGATTAGGAGGAAGGAGGAGACTCTGCATACCATTAATGGTCGCATCTCTGCATGACACTGGGAGGAACGATAAGCGGAAGAAGAGGGTGGATGGAGAGTGGAACTCACCTCGAAGCAGTACCACATAGGCTCTCTTGAAGACATTATTGAAAAATGTTTGATAGTGGGATGGTGCTGGGCAGGATCCCTGTAAAATTGGAGGCGAAGTGATGGAAGGAGTAGATTGGCACGGGGTTGTGTCAGGTGCAAGGGCGGCACAACAGTATGACGTGAGCCATTCAGCGGTTGCTATAAACAGCGACCCTCTCGTGGCTTCCAGGTGGTGTGCCCTCAGAAATCCGTAAGTCCTCTTTTTCTTTCTCACTCTCAACATCACATCGTGATGAATACACCTGTTCCCTATTATACGAGCGTCTTTTTTCCAACGACGCATGAGATATCTCTCCGGGTACAACTGATGCTCGAGGCTAGCGAGAGCGCTTCCTTGTCTCAAACCCCGTTCATATCAATGCTCATTCTAGAGCCATAGGTCTCACTTTATCTTCAAGGATGCATCCAAGGCCTTTGAATTCATGCCTTTAGCACGGTTTTACTCTCATGTCGTCGACTCGGACTCCGGAGATAACATAGATTGCTTAGTCAGCACAATGCCCAGGCGTAAATAGATGTCAACATCGCGCTCGTGACCGCGTGAGTCTTTCAAACAATGTTCGAATTTGCACCTTGACCTCATCCGGGCCATGGGTACCCTCATATCTTTTCTCGTTCATCCTTTCTCAACAACAAGGCGATTCAGAGACCAGTATGATGAAGAAGGAAGTCTCGGGGATCTCATTTATCATACGACCTTGTTCTTCGCGTTTGGTATCTACACGGTCATTAGACGTCATTTGAATGCACGGAGTAGAGCAAAACCTTTTCGTGTTGAGCCACCAGAGGTTAGGTTGTCCCTATCTAACTCGTGCATCCATCTAACCCTACTTCAATTCTGTAGCAAGCTGATCCATCGTGGTCAAATGCACAGCAAATCCCCAACGCTACTCTGGAGTCCCACAAATACGATGGAAACCTTGTGCCGCCAGCCGGAGAAATTGCTGGTCGGGACTACATCACTTGTTTCGATCCTGCTACGGGTCTTCACCTGGGCACACTTGTTGCGGACAACATCGATGAAATAGAAACAAAGATCAACAGAGCCGAGGCTGCTCAGGTCTCATGGCGTAAGAGCTCGTTTGCCAATCGGAAACGCGTCATTCGCAGCCTCAAAAAATGGCTCGTGGAGAACCAGGAAGTGTGTGCAAGGGTTGCCTGTCGAGATACCGGGAAGACGCGTACGTTATATGTCTTCCTACCGTGGACTCGCTTCATATGAGACGTAGTCATCGACGCTGCCTTGGGAGAAGTTTTGACGACATGTGCAAAGATGGACTGGCTACTGCGCCATGGCGAGAAGTACCTGCGCCCGGAAACGCGCTCATCTTCATTCCTCATGGGTTACAAGAAGTCAGAGGTACATTATGAGCCCCTTGGCGTGGTCGCGGCCATAGTTTCGTGGAACTACCGTATGGGTTTTGGTTTCCCTGCCACCGTCTGCTCATTGACCTCCTTCAGCATTGCACAACGCTTGGTCTCCTATTTTGTCTGCCCTGTTTGCCGGCAATGCGGTCGTCATCAAATGCTCGGAGTATGTTGCTTGGTCGTCGGCGTGGTTCGTCGACGTTATCAAGGAGTGTTTACGGGCATGTAACTTTGACCCGGAGTTGGTTCAGGTACGTTCTTTTCTCAGAAATGTTCATTGCATTTCAATGACATCCTTCACCCTCGACAAGCTCGTGTGTTGCTTCCCGGATCAAGCAGAAGGCTTGACAAGATCGCCCAAAATTAGGCACATAACCTTTATAGGTTCCGAGCGTGTCGGCCGTCTGGTGTGTCACCTCGAGTAACCTTGGAGCATATCTAATCCCTTCCAGGTTGCCCTCGCCGCAGCACACCAACTCACACCAGTAACCCTTGAACTCGGTGGCAAGGACCCGGCAATTGTACTCCCGGGAACAGACATCGAACGATGGAGTAGCCTTTGGATGCGTGGTATATTGTATGTCCTTTCGATCCTGGGAGGGCATTGCACTGAATCAATGAGCAGTCAGAACGCAGGTCAAAATTGTATCGGCATCGAACGGTTACTCGTCCATAGAGATCAATACGACGAGGTTTATCGCCTTATATTGGACCGCGCACGTGATTTGCGCTCAGGTGGCGCCTTGTCTGCCGACGATGTTGGCACTGGCGTGGACGTAGGGTCAATGATTTCGCGTGATCGGTTCCAGATACTCCAGGACCTCGTCGAGGATGCTGCGAACCGGGGCGCACGGGTTGATCTGGGTGGTAGATCCCGAATTCACCCGTACTTGACGAATGGAGCATTTTTCGAACCGACTGTTATTGGAGAAGTCCAGCAGGATATGGATATTGCCCAACACGAACGTGAGTTTTGCCTTCGCACTCAGGCCGAGTTGCATATTGACGCTGTTCTGTGCATAGTGTTCGCACCGATAGCGCTCATTATGCCCTATGATACCATCGATGAGGCCATTGAAATCGCCAACGGTACTCGGTATGCTCTTGGAGCAAGTATTTTTGGGCCGGACAAGTATGAGTGCTTGGACATTGCCAAACAACTGGAGTGTGGCATGGTCTCAATCAATGACTTTGGCGTATTTTATGTGGGTCTTATTTCCATCGAGTTACGAGAGATTTGTCATTGATGTCGCCTACAGCTAAAGTATGTCTAATTACCTAGACATGCGTGGGGCATTTACTTATAATTTTCTCCACGTAGTCAAGATCTTCCCTTCGGAGGAACGAAGGCCAGTGGCTACGGAAGATTTGGTCGGCGTAGTTTCTTTGGTCTCAATGATCCCCAGCTGACGCGAATATTAGGTGGACCGGAAGGCTTGCGGTCTCTCACGAACCCGAAATCTGTCGTTGTCGATCGCTGGCCATGGCTTATCCAGACATATATTCCCCAACCGCTAGACTATCCAATTCGTTCCTCTGTACAAGCCTGGTGGGTTTTCAATCTGTCATGTGCGTTGAACAGTAGCGTCTGAGCAAACTTTGTAGGGATATTACAAGCGGCATCATTGGTATTTTCTACGCCGATGGATGGCGCGAAAGCTTCGAGAGCCTCCAGCGCCTCATTAATGCGTTGAGACGACAGTAATGTCCATCCTTCTTGTTCTGGTGTCCTGTGTAACCATTGTCCCTGCCGGCGGGAGGCTTTTTGTCTGTGTGGGTGAAACAAGGAGAGTGATGACTTATGATTGATTACGGCGGAATGCGTATATTTTCAGGATCTAATGCGAACATTGTCGTCTACTTGATATAAAGGTCTCTATTATTGTGCCGAGAATTTGAATTTGACAAGACGTGATGCGCGGCTGCTACGTGGGCCGACGAGCCCAAGTGCCCGAAGACGAAGGTACGAATCAATCGTAACACAATTGGGAACCCTTGACCACATACCAGACTATTCGGGTGGACCCGCAACCCCATCCTCCACCGTGTGCCACCAGGCCCTGAAGCCTGAGGCTTTACGCCGATGGATAAGACCAATCTATGCTCTCTGTGGCCCAGAGCACCGTCAGAACAACGAATTGATAGCTTCAGCCCGATCAATGCACGAACCGGGGGTTTGACCCCTCGGGTGACCGTGTGACAGAGAAGCATTTCGGCCCAGGGTTAACGGGGCGCAGAACTCACGCATTCAGACCACTGCAATATACTTGGACATCATCGGCTGTACGAAAGTTGCGAATGCATGCACGTTCGTCGCATCCCCATCGTTTGCCGTGACAACTTATTCAAAGGCATGCTGTGCAATCACGCGCCCAGGTCTGGCTTTCAAATATGTGACCCTTGATATGGCGGAGGACAAGCGCCCGTTCGTTCCCTTTGTCCTATAAAGGGCCCACTGGCAGCTGCGATATGCCCAGTAGGTCGGATCTCTCCTTCCACATCAGCCCCGCACCATGTTCGCTCTCCTTGCTGTCCTCGCTAGTGCGGCGATCACTGTGGTATCTGCGCAGGATGCCGTGGTGTTCAGTACATCAGGAATCCTCTTCGACAAATCGTTCACCTCGAGCTGTAGCATAGATGTACCGCGGTCCTGCAGCATCCCTAATCCAAGAGGACAGGACAAATGTTGTTATGAGTCCCCAGGGGTATGTCATGTCCGACCCAAGTCCTTGGGCGCTCGAGAACTGACACATGTTCAAGGGACTGCTACTTCAAACCCAGGTACGTGTTGGGTGGCGAACTGAATTCCTATGAGATGAACATGGGCGCGGGTTGTGTCAGTTCTGGGATACCCACCCGGCCATCGGTCCCCATGACAGCTGGACAATTCATGGTTCGTGACTTGTCATCGGTGTAACCTGTTCTGGTCCGCTCATCAGGATGGGTAGGTCTTTGGCCGGACAAGTAAATGCATGCCTGTGCTCAGAAATGGGCAACTCTCTGATCACGGTTATTCCGTAGCTGCGATGGTTCTTTTTTCGACACCAAATGTGACAGCAGCCGTAACTATCATAACATTGGTGAAGTACGTTCTGTGTGATTTTTCCTCGTTCATCTCTGATGTGTCGAGTTGGTCCAGCTCCTGGACGAGCAAGGTGCCAGCCAAACGAGGGCATATATGGAAAAATATTGGATCAACAACAAGTTCCAAACTGAGGAATTCTGGGAGGTAGGGCTAGAAGCAAAACCATGTCTCCTCAGCTGACGGTCTTCCAGCACGAGTGGTCTGGACATGGGACTTGCTACAACACTTTGCGGCCTTCTTGCCTTCCCCCGGGTAGCCCACAGGGCGCCGAGGCGGTCGCATATTTCGAGCGGGTTGTTGAGCTGTTCAAGCAACTGCCTACGTATCAGTGGCTTGCATCAGCAGGCATCACTCCCGACAGCCACCGGCAGTACAATTTCGACGACATAATCAGCGCTCTGACGGAGGCCTCCGGAGTTCGTCGCACACGTTCGAGCTCTACGTTTGCGCTGACCGAGTCCATCCACAGGTTACTCCAGCCATTAGCTGCAAGAGCGGCGCGATCCAGGAGATCAGCTGGTATTTCTACCTTAAAGGGTCACTCGTCGATGGCCAGTTCATCCCTATCGGTGAGAGAAATGATCCATAAAGCGCCAAGTGTTATTCTCATTGGAACACCAGACTCGCCGAAGCCGAGTCAATGCCATCGAGGACCCGTCAAGTATCTTCCCAAGGCCAGTAGGTGAAAACAGCACGGTAAGTCTTGGTACTGCCGAGGCGCGCGTCTTGGATTTCCTCCGACCTTTGATTAATATTGATGTGCATTTATGCAAGTCTAGGCCTCTTGGAAACCGCGCTTCGTCAGCAGATATGAGGCCTCGTCTTCCATTGAATGCGTTCCCGTGTATAGAAGGTGGCTCTTATTAAGGACTTGTCAATCTCAGTAAATAGTTTTTTAGTCTGTCTTTGTTCCAAATCGTCAACCGAAGTGGCTATCTTGCATCCAGTATATTGGAGCGGGAAACGTTTCATCAAGACAACCTGCCAGTGGGAACTGAAGATCAATGAAGGGGTATACCCGGCGCTCGAGTCACCAACGTAATGTGCCATGATCATCTCCGAGTAAATTCCGCCCTCTCTAGACGCGACGGGCCGCTCACTTGCGCGCTGAATCACCGCTTTCGAAATCGGACGTTGACAGCTTTTATCTCTTACCATCCCTTCAAAGAGTGAATCGATGAAGGTTCAATTGCATTTGCGTTGCCTGGATGGGTGGTAGCATCGGAGACCGGATCTAGAGAACATTTCTGCATTCTCGCGGATGCGCCTTCGTATCACCACCCCATCGTTTAAGGCATTCCGTAAGGTTTGGACCTGTCATCCCTGAATATCAGAACAAGGCCGCAATTCTTCAGGAGCAGACAGTGCCTCGTTCATTTCTGGGGAAATGACAATCTGCGAGTCATTCTGAAGATGCACAACAAAGGCTAGAATCAGCGCCCCGGCCGACGCCGCATGTCGGCGCAACTTCAGGCGGATTACGCCGTATCTGGACAAAGGGCATTGGCGTTGGCTTGGACATCTCAGGGCAATGATGGCGGTGTCTCGTTTGTCTCTTCCCCGCTTGAGTGTCGGAATCGTCTCGGATCATGGGCGCATGGAAGCCTGAGATCGATCAGGGCGCATGCGGAGTCTTCTGTGGTTGCGACAAGGCCACTATGTTCTCCTCGGGCCAACCAATTTCATGTGGTCATCAGTCGGTCTTTAGTCCGAGTTCTTTGTCTGTGGGGAAACTAGGTAAAGTTTATGTCAAAGACGAGGGCGTTTGTCCGTTTGTGTAAGGTGCTGTGCTGTAACCCAACCATCTCACACGCAGGCATTTTACAAATCAATTCAGTTCGAAAGATGCTGCAATATGATTGGCCAGGTTCCAACAACTGTCCCACAGTCTCAGGGCCGCCAGTCAGATCAGTCACTGATCTCCATACTTATGTATCATGCGCGTCGATGAGTTCTTGTTACTAAGGGAGGGCGGATGCGGAGAATGGTGCGCTGTTCAGAGATTGTGGACATTATAAAGTTGATCCAGTCTCATGACCGTAATACGGTGATGCCCTGTCAGATGGATAACCAAACGGCTCTAGCTTTGGATCGTTGCAGAAATAACGGATGCAATGGCCAACTTCAGGGCTCGCGGCAAACAGACAGAGGTTTGCGTCGTGGAGATCTCAGCGTAGTGTAAGATGGCCCTCGCCACGCGCATTGCTTCCAACGTAGTTACAAGGAAGCGGGCTACGTGCTTGTACCCAAAGGTAAGGCCGGTATGGGAATAGAAGGCTTCGAGATCGCTGACTGAAGCCTTCCTTCCCGAGGCGATTATCTAACCATCAACTGAGATAAGTATGACATTGAAGACATAAAATGGAGCCCAGTCGTGGCGATGTTGTTTGCCTTCACATTACGTCTGTGCAATCAGAATTGCGCGACCCTATCTAAGACGGACTGCCGGAGCTGCAAGGCATCAGACTGAAAACCATTGTGGCAGTGACTCGGATGTGAAAACATACCGCAACGCTGGTCCCTTTCCCATCAAAGAACGACAGTATGAGCTCCTGTGCTACCCACTCATTTTGAACGGCGCCAAGCTCGCGTATAATTAGAGCCCGGGCTTGTTTTTGGTCTGGAGGGGCAAGTATGAGATCCAATGGAGTACCTTTCATGAGAGGCGTGTTTGGGAATGTGGTTTTTAGCTGGGACATAGGCCCTTGGAGCTTGAGCTGTTCTTCTGACGACAACTCTCCGGCTTGGTGAGCAACCCGTTGTCGTGTTTGCAATTTTCGGATGAATCCATCCCGGAGGTGACCGTAGCTCGTATTACGCGTTGGAACTGCACCAAGCGCGTTCATCCCGGGTGCACACACAGGCCATCATAATGGAATGACCCACTAATACGAAGGACGCATGCCGTATGGCGTACGATGTATTCTAACTTCTCTTCTGGACTCGCCGACGAAGGTACCTAGCCTTAAGTCAGGAGAGCCAATAAGATAGACTCGAAATGGACAGTGACCTTCAAATTTGGGTTTGACAGATCGGCATAGAACGCGGAGGAGTAGACTTTTATCTTCAAGAAAGATACGACGCCTACGCCCACGCCGATTAGCGTAAATTCCGGACGGGTTCCCTTGGACGGTATACGCAGGGTAGTTGGGAATTCGATCGACGTAGCCGGTTCAACTGGTCGGGGTTCAATTGTGCCAAGAAAATAACAACGAGTATGGGATAAAACGCACCCACTGTGCTCTCCTTGTTGCCAAAGGCGTCAGACTCGGAGTCGAGATATACAAATCCCAGGGCGGTCGACAATGCCAAGGCAGCGGCGCCTAGCGTGATGGGCCTTGATCCACGCGGTCGTCGAATGACAGCATTTGGGAAATGCGGTCTACTATCGCGAGACAAAGTCGAGACGAGTATGCGGCGTAGTATCATGACGTGCCTTGTGTCGTCGTGGCTTGACCAATTCTGTTTGCGTGGACTCGTATGACGTGGACACGAATCGGGCCGGGGTGATCTATCGATGGACTTACGCGTCGGTCGCGGGCCTATCTAGTACTTGTACAGTAACCCACCAGTCATACGGCTGCGCTCGTTCTGTGTGCTTCAACTAGTCCACGACGCGTCATCAAGGAGTCGTCATCGCATCGAGAGCATATAAGCGCACCAAAGTTTCGTGGTTCGCACCATTCTCTTCCTCAAACAACCATCCCGTTATTTAGCCTCCACGATGGATGGTGCCTTTGACATGCCACAGTCGTTTGGTCCCTCCTCACAAACATTTGTCTATACCTTGCAGTCCATCGTTATGGACGAAGAAGAGATCTCTACGGCCCCGGACTCACCCTCCATAGAGGGCATAGGTCTGTCGCGCGAACAGGTGGCCATTGAGAAGCAGCGTGCATCCCTCAAAACCTATCTCTCTGCACTTCCTTACGATGTCGAATCGGAGGAAGACATGCATGCCCGACTCGAGTTTATTCTTGGCAGAATAACCATCTGTGCTGAGACAAAGAACTGGCTCGTGCTTGCTACTTGGGATGGCGTGTTACAATGGTGCGCTTAGGCAGCGCGGCGCATGCTATTCTCCATAAAGTTACTAATCGTTTTAGCTGGTTGCTCATGCGTTATCCCGTGCCCCTTCGTATTCGTGCCGAGCTCGTGCAGCTGTACTATGAGCTTTGCATGCTTCCCGGCATCGAGCCGCGGTTGGTTCGCAGCTGGGCCGACATGCTCTCTAGGTTGCTCGCAGGCAAGTCGGATACGCGTCGGAAACTCGAGCCAGAAGACTTGCAGCTTCCTTGGAAGCCGCTGTGGCGAGTTCTACAGAAGGAACTTTGGCTCAAGACTAGATTTCAGGATCCATCGTAAGCAATTGTTGGCCAAATGAACCAGAGCCCTGACAGGACACTGTTACAGGCGCAATGTCGTGAATATATTTCTCTACGTGGCTGAAAGGTCGAGGTACTACTATCCTGCAAGTGACATACCGGAGATGCTTGAAACTTTCGTCCCTTTGGTAACTCAAGATGTATGTGGACATCCCCCGGCAGCGAGCGTTTTCTAACCTCATTTCCTACAGACATATTTGGCTATGATTCCAGTCATGACTTCGTTTTTTCCACCAACCCATACTCACCTATATCTTCCCACGATTTTCAAACTCTGGGAGGCTTTCAATTCGTCGCTACTAGATGACAGACTTATCGAATTCATGGGAGAGCTGTCCGAAGAGCACGTTGCTGGAACTATTGGGAACGTCGGAGTAGAGGGTGGTGCGCAGTGGAAAGACGTCGGCATTTGGAGTGAAACGGAATGGACCGTTCTTATAGGCAAAGCTTTGGGATCAATGAGTACGTTCAATGAGCTCTCATCACGACAGAGTTGATTCTTGTTGTCCGCAGATGTGCCGGTGGGAGCAACCCGGGTATGTGCCTTCAGTACATAGCTCGAGTCGACGTTGAATTCCTTTGCGATCAGGGTGCTAGCACTACGGGGGTGTATGCAGATTCGAAAGGTAGCCCCTCCTCTCTGAGGATCAGGAAGACTATCAACCGTTTTTGTGAGTCAGCTCGGGTTGCCACTAGAGCAGGGCTGATCCCCCGTCCAGCCTCCCTCGCAAAAATCATGGTATATTCGATGGCTGTCGACGGACCAATCCGCTCCGAAGCTTCGCCTTCACGAGGCGAGGGAAGATTTCCTTCACGTCAAGCTGGATATCTCGCTGGTTCGAAAGCGATGGAGTCTTTGGAAAAGTTTATCACGAGTACTGAATCTTTCTTTCACCCCTCAAATTCGGGGTTGTGGTCCCTGAGTGTACGCACGCATATTCAGCCCCCAAGTTCTACTCTCTCAATGCTCATCACTCCTCTTCTAGTTGAACCAATTCCTTCGTTCTTTAACGTCCGAATTCTGCAAGCGCTGGCGCGAAGAAGAGTTGCCGAACTGCAAAACTCCCGTTGTCCGTGACTGGTCTTTCGTTGTCGTGATGAATGGTTAATCTATTTGTTTTCAGACACACAGGTTGACCCCAGCCATTCGAAAGGCTTTTGTTCTGACCCTGCGGACACCCGCACTCCTAGCCATGTTTTCCAAGGATCCTATCTCCATGGGCTTTGCTCAGAGTTCGTTACGTTCTCTAGCGTTCATGGAGCCTTCCCTTGTCATGCCTGATCTCCTGGAGCGCGCCTATGGCGGACTGGAAGTGGTTAATGAGACCCATCGCACCACCGCTGTCCTGAGCATGCTTGCAAGCGTATCACTTCCTTTGTCTTCTGAGACGATCTGGTTAGGCGGTCAGAAACACATCCTACCTTTGCTCGAGATGTGTATCCCCGGAATTGACCTTGTAAGTTAATTATCGTGATCCTTATTGTAGCCGCTGCTGATTGTCTACACCTGAAGAATGACCCTGCCAAGACCATCTGCGCGACTATGTTCATCGTTGCGGTCGTTCAGAACATAAAGATAGGAGACCTTTCGTCTACTCAGTCAGGATTATCGTTCTCTAGCGATGCGCCAGGTGAAAACATGGACGTGGATGAGGGGATAAGGCTTCCCGATGGAACAGAACTTGGGGCTCTCCCGACACTGAGCAAAGCTGAAGAGCGGACACTAGTTCGTGAGAGCACGGCTGGATTCGCCGGTGCGTACCAAATTAATCATAGTCCATTACCCGACAGTCCCGTTTACGACGCTGTAGATTGGGTTACATCCCTCTTTCGCCGCGTTTTGTCCTTGTACGAAAATCTCCCTGAAGAAGGTGGTAAGAAGAACACGACCGGTGGAAAACAAGAAGAGAGCGTAGTCAAGTCGATAAAGAGCATGCTAGACCTTATCTGCCTTCACCTCTCGGACCCACTCTTCGATCTAGTCCTCAAGCTTGTGTATGACTACGCTACGACCAATGCGAAGTCAAACGCTGTGAAAGCGATCGGACAGATGATTTCAAGTCTTGCACTGGCGCATCCTGTCAAGACAATTGACAAATTTTTACCTTTCTGTCTTTCACAGATCAAAGATGAACTGAAACACGGAGCTTCGAGCGTTCGAACAACCTCGAGTCACGTTGCTATTCCTTCTGACACCACATTGCACTGGAGTGCGGCACCATCTCTCTTATGTTAGTCCTTCATTGACGGTTAATGTATGTAGACATGTCTATTCTTCGTGGATGTTTCGGCCACGACGGCACTGCGGTATGTATTATTTGAAAAAAAAAAGAACAAACTTCCCTAATATCCCACTCTACCTTGTCAGCTTCTCAAGCACAGAGCTGATATCATGGAACTGTTATCTTTACTCGCGGACAAAACTTTCAGCGAGAGAGGGTACAGTGGTACTGGACGCCTCATACATCGCGTGCTAAGTACGCTTGTTGGGGTGTACCCTCTCAATGCGCGGTTTGCGAATGCTGATGAATGGAACAGTGAAGGTATTTTTTTCCACTATATTTCTCTTTCAGTTAGCTGACTAAAATGACCAAGGGTTCGACAGAGATCATTATTCCCACTGGGGAAGGCTTCATAGGGTCGAGGATATCAAAATCGAGTGGCATGGTGAGTTCCGAACTCACGTATTCGATCGCATGAGGGTCTTATTTTGTTGCAGTCCCATCAAATGAAGAAATATCCTTTATACTTGAGATTCTCAACAACATCGTATCCCCTGCGTTGGACAAGCTTGAATCCCTTCTACCTACCGCCAGTTCCTGGGACGGAATTGCTCGCAACGACTTTTGTCGGTGCGTTGAGGTGACCCCCCTTTGCAGGTATAGAATAACCAAGCAAACACGATACAGACATCTACACGTTTCCCGATCTTCATGGCAAGGCTTGTCTACACTCTGCATGGAACCTCCGAAGAGCGTAGCAGAAACTGGATTAAACGTGGACGCAGAGGTCGAACGTCTTGTTGTCCAGACAATCGATGTTCAAGCAGGCTTTGCGCTTACTGATCCAGGAGAGTGGAGGCATCAAATGGCGTACAGTCAGCGTCTACGACTTGGCCGAGTGCTTCATGGCGCAGCTTTGGCTCTTAAGCAGGAGCATGAGGGCGAAGACCACATTGACGCCGTTATGTCTGTGGTTAAAGGCATCGACACTTATTTGCTGGACTATGGCCTCAGTAGAGGGGACTTCGATAGCTTGCAAAAGAGTTATGCTGCTGCGCGGGAGTCAGTAACCACACGTCTCTTTATACAACGCATACCGCTGACGCACTTCCTATAGGCTCAATCGAGCATGGTCTAGGCAGAAAGAGAACTCGCGTCTTGTCCATCTTAAACGTGCTCTCGTCTACCACAGCGGACGGGTGTATATGCACGCTTTGTATAGACGACGATCAGAGCTCGACAATCACCTCATTAGAGATCTCCTAGACCTGTCTCTTTCGCCGTATACAAGGGTACGGAGGTGCGGGATTCTTCTTAGTTATCAATGAGAGACTTTCGCTGAGCCAAAGCAGGCATGCACAGGCAGTCCTAGGAAATGTTTGCGGAGTGAGCCTCACGTCATACAGCAGTTGCATTCCCCTACTCAAAGCTCGCAGTACTACGTTAGATCAACTAAGTTGATCCTTCCATCTGTCTTCGATGCGCTCACAAAGGGTTCTGATCCGGACCGCATGAAGGGCGCCTTGTATATTTTATGGAGTAAAGGGATAGGTCAGACCCCCAGTTATGTTCTTCGGCGTACCATCACTGACAGAAATGTAGCCATATACGCCATCGCCGGTAGGCCTTCCGTCTCACTTCCGCTGAGTTCGCCTTCACACCCCTTGATCAAAAGACCCTAAGGACCCTGATCTGTACGGTCGTTACCTTTTGACTTTGCTTGAGTGCCAACACCAGGAGAAGGTACTGTGTTTAGTATCACATTTTATAGTGTAGGTGACCTGTGTTCCTGCCAGCCTTCCATCCAGAAGTTAGTCACTTTTGTCGCAAACGATGCAATCACCAATCTAGCGGAAGAAACAACAAGAACAGACGCATATAACGAGAGCGCTCCCCAAGTCAAAACAGCTATCGAGGCACTGAGAGCAGAGTTATCTCCTGATCTGATCGACCATGATCTCCTCAACGAGGCTCTCCACAAGTCTATCGCGCGAAGCGAAGCCCGGGAGAGAAAGTACGCTCAGACTGTAAGCTTCACATTACGTGTATGGGATCTTTATCAAGTAATCATCGATACACACAGATATCGGCTATTGCAGAAATTGCACTCAGACCTACCACACACGTGAGTACTAGGTGTTGGCTTGGAGTAACGTTGCTGACGCTCTGATAGTGGCGATATACTCATCTGGCCCTTCAGTTCCTGAATGGACTTCTCCGTAGAGATGTTGTTCCTCCACCCGAGGTGGCCAGACTCTTCATCAACCACACCCTAAGTCCACATCCGCCGCTACGGGCAATTGCTCAGAAGTCAGTGTCTTTCTCCCGCTGAATTTAGATCTTGCCTAAGCCACCCCAAAGAGGTGTCATAAAATTGTTGAGTATGATCAAGATGCGTACATACTCGCGATCATCAACCGACCTTTGGCTTGACGAGTGGAAAAGTCCAGTCGCGAAATACGTGCCGATCAAAAGCGACCCCGATTTCCACATCTATGTTACTAAGGTCCCTTCGATCAAGGATGAGTAAGCTATCACGAGGCGCGACCTCGGTATCGAGTTCTGACAATGTTATTGACCACCGAGTAGGGCACTTTACATCGATAAACAACCTTCTGGTTTTCTTACATGGGCGCCCGAAACAAAGGCATATACACCTGTTCCTGCAGGCGACCCGCCCATTACATGGGAACCTGCATCTAAAATGACCCTCGAGGCCATCGGAGGGGTTATTGCTCAAGCGGAGTATTTCGAGAAATTAATGGTGCTGTGGGGTCAAGAATCTAGTCGAAATGTGACTTCCCCAGAGCTTAGGACGGACAACGTTGCGTTCATCAAGACGATCGGTAACAATTTCGCCTTCCAGAACACTTCCGTATGCTCACGTTGCGGTACAGCCAAGATGTCTCAAGGCGTAGGCTTCGAGAACATTCTCAATTCTGCAGAAGAGCTATTGTGGGATGCGGATCGATTCAAACAACGGGCCGCAGCTGAAGTGCTCGCAGGAATCACGCGTGGTATGCCAGCATGTGCTCTGAATAACCTGGGATACGGCTAAGCTATTGACAACATAGGTGCGAAGAATTGGCCAAAGCAAAGCTTTGACCGGTTATGGTCATGGGTAATTTCGCGTTTAGACCGCATATACACGAGCATCAAGCCAGATACAATCGGTTTTTGGGAAACCACTATTACGGTGAGTCTGTCCGAAGTCGTTGACTTAGCGGCCTTCAAACTCCTCCACGAAGGCATTATTGGAAGGCCGAGACCCGCGACGTGTCCCTGCTCTATCGGATTGGATCCTCTCACTACCACTCGATTTCCACAGCGATTCTGCTTTTGCGAGTATGTAAAAACCGCATCATGGCCCTATCATATCTCACCAACTCCGAAAGTGATAAAAACGCTTTCAATCTTGGGATGCTTCTTGGACAATGTTGGATACCGGGATGTTGCCTTACTCGACCGATATTTTGCCCTTCTCCTTGAGGGGATGGATGTCAGCTTCGCAGACGTAGCCTCATACAGATCTGCTTCTTCATCCCCTTGTTGACTTCTACTCCTTTAGGTCCGGGTTTCCATATCTGCGAGTCTATACATGATCGCAACGAGGCGCTGGAGACCCTCCTACCCATCGGTCGATACTTTCCTGCGCACTGCTGCAACAACCGATGACCCCCTTTTCATTCGGTACATCTCACCTCATTCCCACGCTGACCGCAATTTAGAGCTAACGTTCTCACATAGCCGTGTCCCCTTTCTGTCGGATATCTCAGCGCTCGCAAGTAAACTCTCAGACTGGAAAGAGCAACGCCTCCCTCCCCCTCGGGTCAACCAATCTGCGGTGGGTCTTCCATCCTCCTCTGGAACTGATACTCAAGTTGCCATAGTATGATAAGGTTGGATTGTCATGTGAGTGGACCTTGTATCGTTCGCCGAAAATAGAATATCTGAGCTCCTTTCATCAGTGTTGCGGTGGCTATGGGTCTCGTTTTACAGCCCCCAAGCACCCTTAATGTTCCCATACGTGCTTCCTCTCCTGTGTGTATTGAGTTATTTATATGGTTCCGCTTTCATCTAATAATCCCATGTATTTCATTAGGCCGGAGATCTTCCGCATGTCCGAGCTCAGCGATGACCCGGAATTGCAATCCCATAGCCAGGCAGTTTTGTACATTCTCTCGGCCGTCGCGCCTCCGCCGGAATCCATCGAGGCCATAGGTAGCAGCTTCGTCAGTGCCATCGGTTCTTCCACGGTATGAGCCCCTTATTCCGAGATGAATTAGTCACTTACTCGATGCGGAACTAGTCATGGCGCATCCGCCTGAATTCATTGCCGACCCTCGTTGTATTCTTCTATCGCAATCTCATGGGAATGTCAAATGGCAGTGTCACTAGGATCATGGATCTCATGCTCAGCTGCCTTTCTGATGACAACGTAGAGGTACGGGAAATGGCTTCAAGCGCGCTTTCTGGGATCGTGAGGGTGTCTCAGCGACAAAGTATCATACCCTTGAAGGTAATTCCTGATCGAGTTGAATTCTCCAGCGTACCGATGTAGTCCTTAGGATCACTTTGTAAGTCTTGCGCGCAAAGTCAGGCTTCCTACTCGAGGAGACCCCGGCTATGCCGAGTCCCTGCGAATGTTGCACTCTGCGATTCTGGGACTCTGTGCGCTGATCAAGAGCTTCCCATATTCTGTCGAGAAATGGATGCCACCATTAACGGATAGTTAGTCACATCCCCGTCTGAATCCGAGTACCCACTGATCTTGTCTTCGTTTCCATCAGTCCTGGCCCTACACGCCACGGATCCTCCACCGATATCTACGACAATCCGTAAGATGGCTTCTGAGTTCAAGAAGGTGAGTATATGATTATTTTTTTTGCGTCCACTCTCTCAGCTCTACCATAAACACAACAAATCTGGCAGACACACCAGGTATGTTCTGGATTCAATTCGTTGGACATAGGATCTTTACCGTTCCCATCAGGACACGTGGCATCGTGACCAGCTGGCGTTCGACGAAGACCAACTACAAAACCTGTCAACGATGCTTGTTGGCACGTCGTATTGTACGTTTTTTTTTTGGTAGGCCGCTGGCCGCGTGGCTTCGATATTAACCCGCGTTACAACTAGACGCTTGAGTCTGCCAATGCCGTGACATACTATCCTTATCGGACATGTAGGCAGGTACCAGCTAGGATTATCATGTGCACCATTTTTTTTTATTCCCTTGCGAAGGGCTTTTCACCTTGTAACTACCATTTGCAAATCCATGACTTGTTACGATGCCCCTCGACTATGTCTTACTGGATTCTCGGACACGAATCCTCGTCATACGAAGGAGATGAACGGGCGACTATTGCCACCGCAGCCACTCAACGTCGTCAGGCTGATCGATAGGCACGCATGGGCACGGCATGACCTACACGTTCCATTAAATAGAATTTGTCATCTGATCATCTTGTCAGCTTGCTTCTCGCTCCGATGGGGTCCGAGTCCGAGTCGGTCGTACCTTCCAGCGATCGATAGTCTCTAGTGAGTCTTCAGGAAAGGACATCAACTTGAACTGAAGCGACTCGGGACAAAAGCAGCGGGTGTTCTCCGGGTCTATGAAATTACGGGTCATATACTAGTATGCCAACCTCATGGCAGTGAGCGCTGCAGTGAGTATAGTTCAGTGAGGGACTTGATGGCCGCGGGGTGCTTCCGGCTTACCGCGAACGTTGGATGTTGGGCGAGGACGCCTTTTGTTGACGTACACTGCGGCCATGAGGATGTTGCGCCCTCGCTACACTAGCAACGACATGCAACTCCGCACAAAGGTCACGCTGCGCGGTTGTGAGCACTTCCTCAACGCTCCTTATCGTCCCTGTTGGTATGATAAAGCTCGAAAATCTTCATCATGCCTACCTTTTACGGAGGGTGCTCCTAGTTGCGATCTATCTGGGAAGAGCGATTCGTACTATGGGCAATGCACAGGATCATGACCGTCAGCGGACCTCGGAGTGTGAGTGCGTGCAGGCGTGCAGAATGGGATCTACTCTTATCCCGCGAAGAAGCGGAGATTTTCAGAAGGCCGAAAAAGCGTTACGAAACGAAGGGCGGATCATCATGATAAATCGCTGACGGTCAACACGCGGTTTGGAATCTGGACCAACTGGCTAATGAAGGTACACAACGGACGAGAGATGAGAAATTGCATTCCAGCAATTAATGCCTGGAAATTACAACCGACGGCAGACTGTAGAGCGTCAGTCTACAAAGGGGGTCAAGATGAGTAAAGGGCTAGCGCCTAGAGGAGTCACGAAAAGCGCCAGCCAATTGTTATGGGTCCGTTATCGATTTTATTTCGGAAGCGCTTAGAGGAGAGAACAACTACAACCCACGATTCCGCCGACCTGTATGTGTGTGCCGTACAAGGGTGCATTCCATGCAGCATCAGGATTGGCTGCCCGTTGGACGCTCTACTAGTAGGTGGACATGAGGATGCCGCACGACGGCGATTGGGGACGTGATACGTGATACGGAAAAAAAGTGGTATAGGGGCATGGCTAAAATGACAGGGAGGATTCTAATAGAACAGTCTAGACGTGAAGCAAACCTGTCTACCACGCGCAGCGGCGCAACAGCGAAGCATTGCAGAGCGAATTTATGAGCGTTGTAGTTACAAGGGTTGTAATCGCATAGCCATTTCAACGTGCGGGAGAGGACAGGACAGGGTGCTCGCTGTATTCTATTCTTATCGGAGGAAAACGGGGGTTGGTCACTGGGGCTGTTTCGGGACACATAAATTCGCGCCGGACAATCAATCCGGATCAGGGGGCGCCTAGAGCGTGGAACGTGCCCAAGATGTCATGAAACTGCAATGAGGCCGTTCACTTAGAAAGGGTAGACAAAAAACGGCGTGGATGAAGGGGTCACCTATAGGTAGCCCTATAGCAATGTAGTACGGAAAATGGTACTGATCCTGATCGGATTGCTGATAGAATCACACGTGTATATTTCACCACGTTGCGATTGATGTTTATATGTCTTTTTTTACCCGGAATACGACCAGGTAGCGTAGGAGTAAGTGCAAGACACGATGAAGGGGCGTGTTGGGGGAGTTTACATAAGGGGCACGTTGTGATCTGAAAATGAAAATATAAGAAAAAGGAATAAATTGGGACGACATGTTGATGGCCTGACATCAGCCAGGTCGGCCACCATTACTCTGATTAACCCCCGACCGTCACTGAATAGAACACGCCTTTACCTCCTGCCGCTCTTCTCTTTCTTTTTATAATATCCCCTCCCTCTCGCCCCATCCCTCCTCCCTCTTTCCCTTCCTTCCTTCATCCTCTTCACGTTTTCCCATCCGCACTCCCCGGTCTCCCTTGTCCCGTGACGTGCCCTAATCTATTCCTCACATATACTCCAGCTTCCTCTCTTCGCAAACAACTCCCAGCATCCTCAGCATCTCTATTCCCGCAAATTGATTATTATCTCGTCTGTCCAAGCAGCTTTTTATCACTCAAATTGCATCGGATTTGTTATCCTTAACCCGTTCGTGCTTCCCAAACCTGGCCTTTCCCCTATTCGCAAATGACCTCTCTTTGACGTAGTTTCTATGCCCATTGAGGTCACATCCTCTCCTTCGATTTCCGATACCTTACACTCGTACAGCGAGTATTCGTACCAACCCTCTCTCTTTGCAAAGATATCAAGAACTGGTCCGGCTAACAATTGGATTATACAACAACAACCTATTGCGATGGAAGACGCTGCTGCAGACGTGAGTTCCCCTCATCGATGTCACTCTACGGCACTTTCTTCCTTTTCCCGCTTTCATTTTGTGGTTTTGGGCAAAAACTCATGTCTCCCCCCATTATTGGCTCCGCTTTAGCGCCGTAATCACCAAATCAACGCCGTGTACAGCAATCAGACCATGCCTCAAGGCCTGTCCTCTCTCCAACACCCACCCTTTCTCCCTCGCTCGTCCCCGCTCGACAAAAACGCGTCACCCGACCATTCCATGTCGTCGGATTCGTCCCTTTCCACAGGTATGCGAAATTCTATTTTCCGAGAGTACCACTCACGACTTCCTAGGAAACGCGTCTTGGGATATCTCAGATGGGATTGCTCGTCTGAACATTAACGGCGGGTTCGATACGGCAGAAAATATCCACGGTCCGATTCGCACGCCTCCAAAAAACAAAAAGATCGCGGAACCCGTTGTGCAACTTCACGACTCCAGTCCAATCGAGTCCCCCGATACCAGTTTAGACTCGCGGCCTTCCCCACCTGCGTCCGATGAACGTCTTGCCATCGCTCATCATTCACGTGTTTCTTCTGCCGACACGACGGCCTCCACCCAACTTTCCGGCTCTAGCCATACGCTCGCATCCTCTGCGCTCGGCTTGAAAGTTGGCCCTGAACAAAGGGACAGGCCTCATTCGTACAGCGGCGGTTTATCAACTGCCGAACTTCAGCGCTTACGCGGCGTTGGCGATAGTCCACCCGATGGCGAGCGAGCTCCTCAATGGAGCGCTGCTGTTGATAGACCAAGCCAGTACGACCAGCCTTTGTACCCATCTTTGTCCAGTTATCCCCGTCAATCGGTTCCTGTAACGGAGGAGCTTCAGGTAGATTATACCACGCAACAGCGGCAGTTCCAACCCCTTGATGGATCCATACCCAGTCCGCAAGCATTTAATGGTCGCTCTAGTGGCTCCCTCAATGGGACGGCCACGTATCGTTCACAGCCAGGTCGTGGATACAATCCAGGACTGGTCACAAGTGGCGCGTATCCCGGCCCTCAGGGCCATACAGCTCATCTATCCCTCGGGAATGCCCAGCAACTGTATGACATGATGATGCCTTCCCATGAAAATCCCGCTGTTACTCGCGTTCAGCAGCAGCATAGTGTCTTCCGCGCCACTCATCAGCATTCCTCATCGGACCCAATTCATCTTCGTGAGGCTGCCGCTTTACTCAGCAGTGGTTTACCTCCGTTCCAACCGGGGCTTTACCCACCCACCATGAGCATTTACCCCAACCAGTTTTATGGTCCTCATGAGGCTTATGCAAATGCGGGTGTCGCTGCCCAAGTCATGGCTGCCGCCCGTTTGCAATCCCAGTTCCACCCACAGTACAGTGTCAGTCTCTCTGGACAAAGTATCTCTCCAGGACTTCGTGACGGTACTCCGGGGGGCGACCCAACCGTTGACCCTAATGGCAGTGGACCCTCAGCAAACAATCGTAAGCTGGGATTGTACAAGACAGAGCTGTGCCGCAGCTGGGAGGAAAAGGGATCCTGTCGCTACGGGCCAAAGTGCCAATTCGCGCATGGTGAGGAAGAGGTTCGCAAGGTGTCAAGGCACCCGAAGGTGGTTCCATTTTCACTCCTACTGTCTCAACACCCTATACTAACGCCGTATTTAACGTAGTATAAAACAGAGATATGCCGAGTGAGTGATGCCATAACAAGTCACCATTTTCTGTGCTGACGGCTTGACTTTAGACCTTCTGGGTATCTGGTTCTTGTCCATACGGAAAGCGCTGCTGTTTCATACATACCGAGTTGCCCGCAAACGGTACAGCTCCAGGGGCTGATGGTGTCCCCCCGCCAAACGTCAACCAAACACGTGGCCGATCCGACAGTGACCCGAACGAGGTACCTGTGTCTCTCCTGCAGCGGATTTCTGCAAAGCGCAACCAGGAAGTCGTGGTGACAGCCACTGCAGAAACGTCCTACCAACCTCCGTCGCGTCCACGAACTGGCTCTCTCAGAGTTGATACGTCATCGCTCGACCAACCTTCCATAAAGCAGCAGCAGAACAAGTCTGCGTATCCGTCGTTCACCGCCAAGGGTGTTCTGTTCTCTCAGGCGAACGATTCTTCTGGTGGGCTCTCCCCCGGTCCCGTAACTGCTGGCCCAGACCTTGGAAGTCGGCAGCTTATCAACTTTGGCCAGGTTTGTGGGTATTAGCTCCTGACGAGTTTACATGTTCACCTTCGGTTTCAAAGACACCTCCAAAGCAGAATACTGTGCGAGCCTCTGGAGCAAACGTTCGCCACTCCTTCAACGGCACTGAGATCAGCCTGAACCTCACACCACCCCCGGCTGCACCATTTATCGCACCTCAGCCCGAGGCTGCTGTGTCCCGTGCGAACGGGCACTCGCGCTCTGGAAGCGTTGGTAATTGGGTTAGCCTCTCCCGTCATCTTGCAGCACCTTCGCCGCTACACGGCCCGCAAAGCGCAAGCCCCGCGAATGAGGGCAAGCTCACTACGCCATGGCTGTCACCTGAGCAGGGTACCCGCTACGCTGAGAAGGCCTCCGCATGGGCTTGAAGAAGGCTCTTCTACCGGACCGAAAAGCGGATGTATAATATAAAACCATGCTTGAGTCCACTTCGTCGTTGTACTACTTGTTTTCTCCGTTCCATCCTTTGGTGTCTGCGCCACGTTATGCTTTCACGGCTTTCAATCTTCCGTTTTCCTGTGCTTCAATGATACTTGACGATTGTTTGACGATCATATCACCCCCTCCTCAACTCTCTGCTGATCCTTCACAATCACTCCCAACCTACAAGTTCATTTTCACGAACACCTTCGCTGTACACATTTTTCTCTTGTCTCGAAATCTCGCTCGTCCATCTCATCGTGTCCCCCCTTTTAGTAGCCAGCCCAGTCTGCAGCTTGATTTATTGTCTTGTTCGTCCGTCCCGATCAGGGGTATCATTCCCTTCCTTGCCTATTGTTACTTCGCATCCATACACAGCGTTGCTCTCCATCATCATGTCCTTATATTATCTGAATGAATTTCACGCCTGTTTGCCTAGTTTCGGATCTGGTGCACGAAGCATCGCATTACAGACGTAGATTTGGTCGAAGTACCAACAAAGACGGTGCAGGTAATGGGAATAAAGATTAATGATGTTAAGCATATACGCGATGCAAAATGATCACCGTACATGATGATATTCTTGTCCATAGAAATAAGTAATCCAAAATAACTCTATCCGGTTCACCGAAAAGAAGAATATAGGGGAACACTCTGCACTCCACGATCCCTTACGCACCGAGAACAGCGAGCTCGCGAAAGAATGCGGCCATGCGGCAGCGAGCGTAACCAACATAGTCAAACTCGGGCTGAGCAACGTCCGTCAAGACGTCCTCTCGCGCCTGGACGAGACCCCACAGCGCCCACATCGCATGCGACGCAGGGGCCCACGCGCGCACGGCGTTCTCGAGCGCGACGAGCTCGCGCTCGCGGGCCCTGGGGGATAGGTCCGAGAATGCGGGCGGGTCGACGCGGTGCTCGAGGTAGGCAGTGAGGAACGTACGTCGCTGGGCGTGGTTCGGATAGCGCGAGGAGTCGAGCACGTGTGGGGTGGGGCCGTGGTAGTTGGCCGTCCACTCGTGGAAGTGGTTCGCGATGTCGAAGGCGGCTGGGTTCGGGGAAGCGTACTCGAAGTCGACGACGATGATCTGTGATTATGGCGTAATACCGGAAGTAAAAGTACGACCATCGGGTCGAAGTGGTGAGATAAGAGATAACGACGGGAGCTGAGGGAGGGAGGGCGAACCTGGTGGTGGTCGGGGGTATCCTCTTCGACCTTGTTCAGGCGAAGGATATTGCCATACTGGGCATCATTATGACAAAAGACAAGACGCGCATCCAAGTGCGCTGTCTTGAGCCATTTCATGTAGCCCCCCCACTTTGCCTCAAACCTATCTAGGTCGAGCTCTTTGCGAATCGCAGGTGCGATCGCCGGCAACGCAAGGATACTTCGTGCATGAGGCAACCACGAATGCACATTTTTTCGCACGCCTATTTCTATCTTACTTCCGTGCGACTGCTCCTCAATGGTAGCAACGTCAACACTGTGAAGCTCAGCCATCCGTGCCCCAATGTATGCGCTTATCCGTGGTTCACGGATATCGGAAGCAGTGAGTGTGACTGAATCGAAGTATTCTTCGAGGCGCCCATTGGTGAACGTGCCGTAAATACGTGGACCAAGCTTCGATCTTGAAGAAAGGACGTGTAGGACTTGCAGCTCTCGTCGGCGCGATATAAGCGGGCCAGAGGACGAGCCGTAAACTCGCAGTAAGAGGGTGCGGGATGAAGTTGAAGGTGAAGACACGAAAAAGACGGCATTGGTGAGGGAGCCGGACACTTTCCGTATGCATAGTACGGGATGAGGAGTTGCTTTTGGGGACCAAGAGGACACTCGAAGGGTTTTGATGATGTCTAAGAGCTGTTGAGCAAATGCGCTCGACTTGTACTGCCTAGGGAAAAGAGGCTATCGTAAGTATGAGAGCATGGAAACTACTAGGGGGCCCAGACCGCTACCAACGCTATCCTCAGAGGGAGCTGCTAGCTGACACAGGGCACGACGCGAGGCACTGTAAGTTGTGCCAATGTTTGAGTGAAAAATGCTTGCCTAGCATCTAATCTAGCGCGAACGTGAGGCATGTCCTCGAGGAAGCCACCATGTATTGAAGAGTCGTGGAGGCGAACTTTTGGAGGGCTGCAAGAAGGGCACCCCAAGGAATGGAGGGGAGCTATTGGCGCATTACAGGATATGGAAGACATGGCTATGGGTCGATGAATATCCATATTTACGACGTCTGGAACAGCGACCTCAGTGGACATCATGACGGTGAGAAGTCAACGAAGCTAATGAATAGTCGTGTGACGACATGGGTCCATAAACCGCGTGAAATTATCGTACGTCTCCGGCACCGGCACGCACCGGCACGATATTAACCGGAGCGTAATGTTCCGCTTCCGCTTCAATGTCCGCATGTCACGGCCTAATTTCCAGCTCCGCTTGTTTGCCATTGACCATTGGCGGTCAACGCAGTGATTATGTCATCAATCCGTTGATCGCCTTGGTGACAACTCCGCGTGACAAACCGCATTTTTTCCGTTTCTCGACATACACGGACTTTTCATCAAAAAAATACATGGAGCATGCTAATAACGGCTACAAGAAACGGTTTACAAAGTCTTGCGATGATTGATGAGGAGATAAACAAGATATGCAAAGTGATCGACCGAAAATAAGTGAAGTGCAGGGATAGAATGGGTAGTGGAGTTGGACAGTTTTTTTTTCTTTTCCTTGTTTCCCTTTGATGATGACTTGGTTGTACTGACATTGATATATTCTTTAGATAGCATGTCTTTGACGTACGAAGGGGCAAGCGTGCGCGCGCCCGAGCGCTAAGGCGGTCGCACTGCGAAGCGCCTCTAGGCTCTTACGACGCCTTATGATACCTTCTCCCCTTCATCCTTTCCTCCCTTTCATTGATGTCCCTTTCATTTATGTCTCGTAGTAGATAAACCTCTCGGAATTCGAATGTGACTACCCATCCAGTGTTCTCAAAAACACTCCCCTCGTGCTTGCTGCTCCCCTACTCGATTATCCTTTCGGCTCCACTTTGAAGCCCTCCCGTCGACCCACAACATCTCAAATTGGTTCATGGACGGGACAATAAAGAGTGCCGTGTAGGTACGGCATGGTTTCTAGTACCATCATTTAGCTGGTCATGTGTGGTGCTAATTCGAGGATGTGCAGTCACTCGGCACTGGCACGTTGGAGATCATTGACCTCCAAACTTTTCCCAATTATATCTACCTCAGAGCCTGTATTCTACCGACACGCAAATCTGTACATGGTGACCAGCGATCTCTCCTCTCCCTCATCTTAACTCTTCTAGAGCATTGGACCTGACTGTTGCTCTGCGGCCACTCCCCACTTGAGACGGGGTAGTAAACATATGGGTTGAGCCCTCCACGAGGCCGGCCTTCGACGGCACCCACAAGACCACCACATCTTATGTTCGGTCCCGGTCTTTGGGCGTTGAAATCTATGTTGAATTCTGATCCAACGTCCGCGTGCTACTTTCTTCTATCGCACCTCGGCGCCTTTAGTCGGAAGACAGTGAGGGCCCTCTCAACGCCCTTTCTCAAGAGACCGCCTACTTCCCCTACACGTTCCTCATTGTCCCTATCGCACTGTAATCGCCTCTCCGCGCTCCACCTTCCCGTTCCAAACGCGAAAACCGAAAATCTCTGGGTCCTGGGGGTCCAGAGCCCCAGGGACGTCCTATCTCTGCCGTCTGTTTTTTTTAAACTATACGCTCGGAAAGTATGTCCGCGGAGTGCTTCGCTTGTCGCTTCCACTGTCGCCGAGCTGCGCATTGGCTGCTCTGCTGGCATTTGTTTGTTCTTCTTGTCGACACCAATGCCAAATGGCTACGGACTCGATCGACAATTTCTTTCGGTTGAAAGATCATGGACTTGCCATATTCCAAATCTGCATGTCTCATACTGCCACCTGCGCAGTATCCATCCTGAAATTTGCCGGGCGCCAAAAACTGGCTGCGTTCGCAACAGCCAACAGGTCCAGCGGAAGACGATGTGCTAACACCGTCTACACGTGATTCAGCGCTCCTCGGAAGACTTCGGGATGTTTTCTGGAAGCCTGTTGATGGATTTTCTCGAATTTTGGACCTAACTGTTTTGTTGTGGATAACACGGTTTGTGCTAGCTCTCTCGTGCCTATTTTTACTACCCCGTTCGTCTTGACGTGATTGCGTTCCGTGTATCCATCTTTGATTTGCATTCTACGTATTTGATTCATGTTTCCCATGAACACAGGTCCCCATTCCACCCGTCACGTCCCAATGTTACAGTATCCCAAATTGTCGTGTTCGTCCCGTGCCTAGTCGAGGAACTGGCTTCGCAAGCTATCGCACCAATAATATCGATGCAATTCCTTTTATTACTTACGCTTGGCGTTGAAGTAGGTCTACCGTAGGCAACCAAACAAACCAACCGTCACTTCCGAATGCTTCGGCACAAAGAACTCCCCTGACGGCCCACGAGGAGCTACTTCCTCTCCCCTTACGTCTTGCAGTCCATCAGGCTGTTGCAGGGTCACTGTGCCTTTCGTTCCTCATCGTTTTCCCTCGCCCCTCCAACGCCCCCCAAAACGGCATCGCCGAAATTCGTGAGCCTGGACCCCACCTACGTTCTTTGCGTGCGGCCTTAGTCCCTCCGAGTGCGATGACAGGTAAGAGAGATCCAGAAAACTGGCTTTCTCCGATGGATCTGGCTTTGCGGTGGCCGTTGCCAGTGCCAGCATCCCTCCCATCGAGAAACCGCCCTCGCCCTTGTTGGTATGTCGTGGTTGACAGGTCAATTTCCTCCGTGGAGCCAGGCGTGCTGGACTTTTTTCTTTTACTCATAGCCGATGTTCGCTCTCGAAAAAAGTGTTTTCCGTGTTCACACTTCTGATATCGAGAACGATGAAATAAATAAAGTACGAGGTCAAATTTCGCTCACGACTGCGTGTGTGTCCAATCATTACGGCGGTGCTTTGGACGCCAGCCGCTGGCCAACGTTGTTTTCCCCGTTCCACGTTCCAATAACGTTCGCGCAGTCGGCCCGCGGCTCCCCTTGGTGCTGTTCAAAACGTGTTTCAAGTCATTGTTGAATGGCTTTGCCCACACAATGGACACGTATCCACGCTACCATTTTCTCTCGAAGCCCAACCCTAGAACCGACAATCCGATGGTGGCAAAAATAACACATAGTACATACCCGTAAATCACTTGATCAACCTTTGAGCGCCCTGTCATCCACCCGATGTTCCTTGATCGTGATCAACCCAAGGAGCCTGAGAATTGCCAATTCATTCGCCTTATATGTGGCGGACGAATCTAACCATACTGTAGCGTACCACCATCGGGGATACACCGGTGAGGGCTTCAATAAAGTTAACCGTGCGTTGTCAATGTGCGGCCGTGGGCTCTTCGTTTTGCGCGAGCGCACCTTGCGGGTCCCCGGCGCTTGGCTGACAGGCCCTGCTTCCCCCCCGCGTCATAGTTTGTCTTGCACGAGCGCCAGAAGAGATGTCCGAGATCGCCCTCGCGTCCATTTTGGCCATGCGAACTTTGAATTTATCCGAGCGCACATGGTATAGCTGTGAGTCTGTCTGACGAGAATTCAACCCCGCAGTCACTTTTCCCACCACAAAGTTCGTTCGAAATCAAAGGCGTTTCAAACCCACGGGAAGATGTCTCTCCACGTGAGATGAGTGGGGCTAAGACAAAATGGCACCATTCTACAGATCTGGTATATTTCAATATGATACATGTCCGCCCCGACAGAACTCCGGTTGCCATTAATCAGGGTTGATATTCACTGGCTCCATGCGTTGCATCCAATTTAGGTGTGTCTGATCCTGCAGACGCTGTAGATGCAAGTAATGGCGTTGGGCGCAAGAAGAGGGAGAGCTGCAAGTGAAAGCGTGACGTCAGGGACCACTGGCCATTTATTACGAGAATCGGGCGTACGAGGAGAGCGATTCCCAAACAAGGCGCGCAGAAGGTCCAAACGTCCTGTGCACGATAATTGAAGTTTAAGAATGGCTAAATAACGGGCGGTGTCTTGACTTTCACATACCCGAAACGCACTGACGGATGCGGGGAGAAGAACCTGGTCTAAACTCGTCGAGGTCGAGGTATTTGCTAACGACGCTCCATGCAGAACATTACGGTATTTGCTACTTTCGTAAATCGCACCTGCTACAGACTGGGAACAAGAACACGTCAACTCACAGGAGACGCACAGTAGTAAAGAAAATACATACCAGGCCGACGGTTGCACCCGTGAAACGAACGAGGAAGAACGCGCCAGTGCCTGCTGCCAATTCCGTTGGAGACAGGGCGCTCGTTAAAGCTTGATACGGGGCATGGAACAGCATTCCTATGCCGAATCCTCCCAACAGAGGGATAAAAGATTGCATTATTATTCGGGTATTTTGGTCAAGGAGCCACAGGAGAGCTGAAGAAACATTTAGCGGGTCTTGATGAGAGGGGAGGTGTATGCATAAACATGATACTCGCCAAATCCTGCCGTGGCGATGAACAATCCTGCAGATAGAACCCATTTTTGGCCAACGGTGCTGTGCGTGCGCCTCTGAATAGCGCCTAGGAGCCAAGCAACAGGCAGAGATGCCAGGGATGCCCCCAAGGAATAAGGAAGGAGCATAACTCCAGCGCGAAGACTTGAGATGGAAACATTGATGGTCTACGGTATGGGAATATGTCCCAACGTTCTGATGAGGAGAGGCGCGCTCGTACCTGGTAATACAAGGCTAGATAGAATGTTCCAGTGTTGAATGCAACGTTGTGAAGGAGGCTGACAATAAGGATAATAACTAGTGTATATTAGAGAAGTAGCGCTGAAGCAGGGTACCACGGACATACTGATATTGAAATTGCTGAAGATTGCTCGTGGGAATAACGCATCGCGTGTCGTATAAACCTCGTGGAAGCCAGCTGAAATTAACAATGCAGTGCCGAGGACGATCAACGTAAGCGTGGAGGTCGCTTTCCCTGGATTGCGGCATTGTAGGATTTCCAGAAAGAAGAGGTAGGCATCGAACTCACAGCCGCGAGTACTTGCGAAACTAAATCCAAGGATAATGCAAGACGTGCTGCCCATAAACAGAAGCCTATCTTCGTCGTTAGGAGTTAACCTGATAGAGAAGAGGATGTCTACTGCTGCTTACAGGCCAAAAAAATCGAACCTGCGAAGAAAATCCTTCCAGGAGGCGCCCTTTGGACCTTCTAATTCTATCCCATTTAGTGATAGTGCCAGCACAAGTGCCCCGGCGAAACAGACGGGGAGGTTGAGAAAGACTGGAAAGGCGTGGGTTAGATGTGATCCGCCGCACTGGAAGGGTACAATAACGCACAGGCCCATCGCCAGCTTAAGGCGGAAGAACCGTGAGCTGACAAACTCCGTAAGAATGGAGAGGTACGCCGAATCAAGGAAACCCAAGCTTACAGCTGAATAATCCACCGAGCAGTGGGCCAGCCACAGCTGAGCAACTCCAGGTGACACTCAAAGCCTGGGACCACTTTGCTCTATTGCGGACTTCTACGAGCTCCGAAGTGATAACCCAGACGGAACTGACTATTCCCCCTCCACCTACGCCCGAGAGCGCACGTGCACCAATCAGCCATTTCAAGTCCTGGGAAAACATTACCACGAGGAGACGATCTTCAAAGAATTACGCACTCGAGCAGCGCCACACAGTAAGGAACCGAGAGCAAATACAAGAATGCTTGAGAAAAGCACATACTAGGCAAAATTAGCTGTTTCCAATTGTCTAAATCAAATTTGCGTTGACTGACCTTCCTTCCAGTGAGGTCAGATATTCTGCCGTACAAAGGCTGACATGCCGTCTGAGTGAGTAGATACGCTACCCCGATCCAGGTGTATTCGGATTGTGAACCATCAAAATCCTGGATGATGGTCGGTAGGCACGTGGACACGATTGTCTGATCGCCGATGAACAAGAGAAGGAACGTAGGAATACAACACGTACTGCATCAGTCGTTGCAAGGAACAAAGTCAATGCGGCGCTGTGGGAGAGTGAGATCGAACCCGAATGCCACACTTATCTATTAGGAACGCGTTGCGCACCCAATGTGAGCGGCCAGAACCCGCGCCGTCGGCAAAGGTCGAGAACATGGTAGGTCATTAAGATTTTTGGCTGCCTCCTTCTCCCCAATAATGCAACTGAGGGTCTGGCTTTTGGTCGTGGATTCGGGAAGATGGGTAGCGGAAGACGCCGCGCTCGATGAAGCAGGAGACGCCAATGCCGCCTCGCACTTGCCATCCGACACCAAAGACCCGCGACGGGTGTCATCGACGCTCGCTGCGCATGGGGACGGCCAGCGGAGGTGAAACATAGGTGCGTGAGTGAGGAGTTGGTTAGATGGGGAGAAAATTCAGGGAAGCGATTGCAAGACTGAGCAGACGCTACTCACTGTTGGGAGCATTTATAGGGACGGGTAGGCCTCCTTCAGGTTTCGGTGTTAGATGAATAAAACTCTTGGAAAAAAAGAGGTCTTTGAGGAATTCTGTGGATTGGAGATACTAGAGCGGAGGTCGATCTGCCATGTCCAAATCTGCACTAAGCTCAGTGTCACCAATGGGGGCAAGAACGTATATTCAATTTGTATACTGAATTCATGGTTTCTTTGAACGCTAGATGGAAAGAGAAAGCCGAGCATGGAGGGTCATAAACGAGGTACGGTCCAATGAGAAAAAAAAAGTTCGCGGCGAGGTGGCAAATGGAGACTTCTGACCGAGAAAGGTAGAAGGTTTGACTGCCTCCTGAGTTCATGACGGCTGCTACCGTGGTTGGCTGGCATGGACAGCAAGAGGGGAAGCGCCAGTGGCGGGGTCGAGAGCCGAACCACAAGCTGAGATCGTCAAATGCTTCGATGGATGTAGACGTAAAGAAACACGCAGCAAGGGGCGGCCGCCCACACCCCGGGGGTGATATCGGGAAGGTCGAGAGTAGGTGTGGGTTGTATGCGCATTGATACGATACCGATACCTCCAACTTCCTTCGAAGGCTTCCCGACTACGACCGAGCGCGGCCTTGTGGCAATTTATTATTTATTATTTATTATAATTTCTCACTTAATTTATTTAAATCAATGAAATAATAATTGCTCTATCTTAGTATCTGCTCTACCTACCCACTATCCCGTCGCCCTCCTCTTTTCCCGCGTATCCGATTCAGATCCAGGTTCGTCTGAAACATTCCCTCTGTGACCTGCGAGCGCCGTGTGGTAAATGATACGAATAATAATCAAGTCCGCGTAAGCTCTCGGATTTTCCGCCGCACGCGGGACAACCAATTGTTGCCCGGCTGGTGTGAGGCTGAAGAAGAGAAATGTGTCGTACCGTTGTCATGTTTGAGCGGCTCATTAGAATTGGAATTCGTCGAGAATGTCGAATCAATCGCCTCAGCGCTACCGCTCCTAGGCTTCTTCGTACTCCGGCCTTCCACGTCATCAGAGTAATCCTGAAGAATTTCTCGTTGGCGATCCGTCAGTGATCTGACAGATGAATCAACACGTGGGGAACAACGATGAGGCCGCCCTCTGACAAACTTGCCTCGGAATTTGCACAGTGAACGTTACGAACAGGTCACCCTTTTCTCCGCCGAATACGGGTTGAACCCCATGGTTTTTGAGGACCATTTCTTGACCCTGTTGTGTGCCACCAGGAACACGAACGTCCACGTCGCCGTCCAAAGTAGGTACACGAACCCTTCCTCCGAGTAGGGCAGTATGAAGGGGTATGCGAGCATCGTGGTAAATATTGGAGCCTTGTCTCTTGAATATTTTCGAAGCTGCAACGTTCACACGCACGAGCAGGTCGCCAGTGGGACCCTTGCCATGGTCAGGGGCATCGCCAGCGTTGGGAACTCGAATGGTCATGCCATCCTCGACTCCTGTAGTTCGCGATCAGGCTGTGAGAACTTACGAGAACTTATGAGAAGAACACTAACCGGCGGGGATATCAACTTTGACGCTCTTTCGGCCCCTTACCTTACCAATGCCATCACACTCCCGGCAGTGGTGTCCACGGGGTATAACCGTCCCCACGCCCTGGCAAGTCGGACACGTGCTTGCCATCTGGAATCCGCTATCAATCACGAATGTCCTAGTGCCCGAACCGTTACACGTGGGGCACTTGGAGCGTTGAGACCCTGCTTTGAGTCCAGTCCCCGTACATGCAGCGCAGTCGATGACTGGGTTCACTTTGATAGTCCGCGAGGTGCCTTTGGCTGCTTCCATGAAGCTCACTCCAATGCTAGCTTCGATATCTGCACCCCTGATATTCTGCGTAAACGCAGAAGCACCGCCACGGCCTCTCCCACCCAGTGCGCCGAAGAGTTGATCAAAGAGGTCAGACTGCCCACCACCGCGTCCAAATGCCGACCCAAAACCACCAGCGAAAGGATTACGGGCAAACGCGTCTGGGTCGAAACCGGGCTGTTGAGAGGCCGCGCCATACTGATCGAAAGCTGCCCTCTTCTTGTCGTCTTTCAGTATCTGCATGGGCCGGTCAGGGCAGCCGTGGTAACTACAACGATCACTGACACACATCATATGCTTCTTGAATTTCAACAAACTTATCCTGTGCATCTTTGTCGGGGTTTGTATCTGGATGATATTTGCGGGCTAGCTGAGCTGGGCGTCAACTGAAAGGCACATGCGGGTGTCAAGGCGGCCACGCACGGAAAAGTAGACCTTCTTAATTTCGGCGGGAGTTGCGTCCTTGCTCACGCCGAGGACATTGTAGGGGTCTTTTGGGGCACATTGCGGTCTAGATGCATGAAAAAACCGCTATAGGAGCACACATATGAGAGAGGTCATAATAATCAGGGATAAGGATGGTAAGTCACCTTGCTGAATTGACGGTGTGTGCAATTTGGCAGTTTCGCGTCTCGCACATGATAGAGGGATAGCAAGCGCCTCATAGATAAATGGTTCATTGTGAAGCGAGGACATGAGTAATACGAGATTAAGGAATGAACCCCTTGAGAAGGCAAGCGGAGGGACATCATACGCGGACGAGCGTGACGACGAAGAGGTGCGGCGCGTGAGTCGCGTTTCTTTGCCTTTGTTTGTCCACCCACCGCAAAAAAATCTTTGCGAATCTGCCTCCGAAACCAATTAATTATTTGGACTTATTGATTAATCACGTGAGTATCTACACGAGGTTAATTACTTACCCGTTTGAGTTGACCTAGATAGCCTTTGTCGGCAGCACCCAATCCGCGGTACATTCAGTTCCGGCTCATCGCACCGTCCGTCTACTGGTCGGTCAACTAGATCCAGCCCCTTGTTTGCTACTTGTCTGGTTTCTGGCAACTGTTGCACAACAACCTGTTCCGCACCCTCGGATTCCCGGCGACTTGTCTCCGCTGGCGCTCCATGAGACCTTGAGGTCTCATCTATCTATGATCTATCCATTAACACATAAATGCATAAAGTCTTACCGCCCAGAATATTGCACTCCTCACCGGCCCAACTGCGCATAGTAGAACGCCGTTTCATCAACATTTTTGCACTTGTCTGCCATTGTCGAATGCAACTTTCTATGAACCATTCCGAAACGCTACCCCAGATGCGGCACTGTAGTTACCGGCTTCCCGTAAATTGTCGATCGTTTGCCGGCTCATCTACTGTACCAGGCTTGCCACCCCGGATCGTGAGGTGATTACGCCTTCAGCGCTTCAGCCGCTCATTGTTCCTTTCATTTATGACATACTACCCAAAGCCTAGAATGCAACTCTATCGGTTCCCTGGCGCCCTTTTAAAGTTTCGAGGTCTATCCTTTATTTTAGGTTTACTGTACCATTGTCTCCAGAGGCAAGGGTGAACGGGAAAGAATGTTCCGTTCCGATGAAATGAACTAGTTACCACGAAACGTTTCCGCGGACCCTATCCCTGTTCAGACAGAGACCTAGCCGCCCACCAGGCTTTTCCATACGATGCCACGATTTCGTCACCCTTTCCTATTCCCTCGGCCAGACTCCAGATACCCATTCTGAGGTCGCCACCGACAGCCCACCGATCTGCAAATTGAGCGTTTGGCTTTGGTCGGATGCCACGGTAATCATTCACAAATCGAGCCTCGTTTCCCATGATGGTCGCGTCCACCCCAACGCTTTCACCTGGGAAGCGGTAGAGTGACATGTCGTAGTCAGACGTTGGCCGCTCGTCCGAGTGCACTTCCCCAATATACTCGACGATGAGAGTGCGCGGCGGAATTTTCCTAGCCGCGAATAGACCGTGCTCCCTGTTGGCAGGGTGTGAAGGGTCATTGATTGGACGTATCACACCAAGAGACTGTGGGGCTGGTGGTAACGAGAACCCCTTCGAGCTACCCCCTTTCAGAAACGACAGGGCATCGGTCGAGACTGAGGAGTGGAAGCGAGGGACGGTCAAGTACTGAACATGAGTTGGCCAATGTTTGGGAGGACGGGTCATTTCTGCTCTGTTCTGCTCTGCAAGAGCAAGAGAAAGAGAAGTGCCAAGGTGCTCTGAGTCAGCAGAAATGGTAACCACCGTGGGAGAACTTTTCCCAAAACTATTCTCTGTAAGCTCCCGCGACAAAGTGCTCCGTCGTCCACGTTCTCTCTCGGTTGGTCCACGATGGGTCGTGTAGCGGCTACTTCAGTAGCGCGGATTTACGCGGATGTGAATGCGAAGCTTGGTCCATCATGGCACGAGTACGGTGAGCTTGGAGCGATCCGCCCAGTCCAGCGTGTACGGTCTCTTATCCCTTCCAGACAACCTGCAAGTGCAATGGGGATCTCAAGACCACTATGAAATTGTACGGAAGGTTGGACGTGGAAAGTATTCCGAGGTCCGTTTCTTTTCTACTTCATGTCGCCCGTCGTCTCGAATCTTCCTCAGGTCTTCGAGGGAATCAACATCGCAAACGACGAAAAGTGTATCATCAAGGTGCTAAAACCGGTCAAGAAGAAGAAAATCAAACGTGAAATAAAGATCTTGCAGAATCTCGCCGGTGGACCGAACATCGTCGCTTTGCTGGATGTCGTGCGGGATCCGTTGTCAAAGATCCCCAGTCTTATTACCGAATACGTCAACAACGTCGACTTCAAGGTCCTCTATCCTCGTTTCAGTGACATGGATGTTAGGTTCTACATGCTGGAGCTTCTGAAGGTAGCTTTTATCTTCTTCCTCACCGCTTTGTTGACTCTGATCCCGGTAGGCATTGGATTTCTGTCATTCCAAAGGCATCATGCACCGTGACGTGAAACCACATAACGTCATGATTGACCATGAACGGCGCAAGGCATAATACTTTGTATCATGTTAGGTTCCCTCCAGACAGCTGATACGTGCTGTAGCTGCGACTTATAGATTGGGGCTTGGCCGAGTTCTATCATCCAAGGACGCAGTACAACGTGAGGGTCGCCTCACGTTACTTCAAAGGACCGGAGTTACTCGTGGACTTTCAAGAATACGACTATAGTCTGGATATGTGGAGCTTTGGCTGCATGTTCGCATCAATGGTACGTGGTCCCCTGTCTGGCGCGTTAGTATCACCAATATATGAGTTGCAGATCTTCAGAAAGGAGCCCTTTTTCCATGGCCATGACAACTACGATCAGCTTGTGAAAATCACCAAGGTATTGGGAACGGACGAGCTATACGCATACCTTGAAAAATACGATATCGAGCTTGATGCACAGTACGATGAGATCTTGGGAAGGTGAATAAAATCGTTCGATACTAGGACGCACCCCACCATAATCCATATTCTGTCTCGCAGGTACCAGAGGAAACCATGGACTCGCTTCATTACTTCTGAAAATCAACGATATATCACGAACGAAGCCATTGATTTCCTGGACAAGCTCCTCCGCTACGACCATCAGGATCGTCTGACGGCTCGTGAAGCGCAGGCGCACCCCTATTTTGGTAAGCTCCTGTTTGCACTCCACTAGCTCGCGGATCGCAGGTTGAATGTAGAAATCCAGACCCCGTTAGAAACTCTTCAACGGTCGAGGAGAATGAAGGAACTATGGTGTAGACCATCATCTTCAAAGGGGGTCTTATGCATTGACCCGACCAGGTTGTCAGCGGCACTCACTGTAATCTCTCTGTACTTATTCTATCCAGAATTGTCTTTCAGCAGGCATCGGATACAGCCTTGTAGGCACTCGGGACATGTGCTATAATGACATATCATTCTGGAGCTGCATTTCTACTGAAAAGTTCATAACGCTGTTTGCACGTGGCATGATTCTGTGCGGGGATCGTACGCCGTGACAATACCCAGAAAAGCCATACTCTTTGGGTATGTCTCTCTTGGGCGCATCGTCACCTGGTCACCTTACCTCTCAAATGACAAATATTAATATTTCTGACTTGTCCGGTTGCCAGTGCATGTGCTCGTTTCCTTCCCACACGAGCTATCTTCGCCAGTCTGCAGGTAACTTTGAGTGTGCTTGGTGATAGTCACGATAAGAACGCACGAACGATGCTAGCATGGAATCTCGAGATCTTGGGTGAATGGGTGAACCATCCCTTCCTTTGTACTTTCCCCCTCACATCATGAATTGGTTTCCTTCGCCTCACCCGATTTACGTCGTATGTCGGTCCCTTTTACGGCCGGTATCCAGATGATGCTCTGACATGGTCATAGTTCTTCGTCCGTTACACATAAATCCATTGTTTCCATCTGCCCGCTCTGACAATCTAGCAACTCGCGTGGAGGTTGAGGTGAGAACTCATACGTCACCTCTCGGAGCGATTTTCCAAAAAGAATTGTATCCTTGCTACATTCTTGTCCAAGTCGGTCATTTGCCGACTCGTTCGAGTGTGCATTCGTGCATACTCCGACCATCGAATTCTGGGGGCAGATCAGAGTAATCCGGCTAGACGTCATCTCCCCAGTCGTCAAGGTTCCTCTACAGCAAGCAGGTCCCCCGTCTCTAAATCGGGCCAAACGAAGAATTTTCTGAACCGAAAAAGCCTCAGCATTTTTTTAACTGGTTCCGCAGATTTACAATACACCCCACTACTGGTAATCTCGTCGTTCCCGGGGAGGACGACGGCGGTGCTTTGTCGTGTGCCCCTTGCTTCTCGCATTCAGTTTTTTTCTTTCCCTTTTGCCAATCAAAAGGTAAAACGTACTCCAGTGGGGTACGGGATTTAATGGTGAGAGCCCAAGGCACAGTTTCGCCGACACCATCCGACTCGGACCCTTTCTGATCTCGAGAAACTGAGTCCCGCCATTGCAGGCCAAATTGTATCGGGATTCACGGTGATTCAAAATTTTCCCTCCCTGCCAGGTCCGTCCGCCCTTGATAAAGTATCGAGGGGCGGGATCTACACAACAAGGTCACGGTACGCTACTTTCGTAAATTAACTCCGCACCCCGTCGTGCAAGCGGCGGGGTCAATAAACTCTGAAGTCTGAGGTCTTCGTCCTTTGTGCGGCTGGTTAGATCGACTAGGTTTAGCTTTCTGCAGCAATCACATTTCGGCGGCTCCGCAATGCCAAAGTTTGCGTCTCCCTCAGGCTGCACTCCGTCTTGAACACAACTTAATTTTGACTTTGACGCAGTTACGTACAAGGTACGTCCGACACCTTACCTATTGCCAGCCCAGTCCAGCCCCAGCCCTGCGCTGATTGCTAATTCCTATTCTGTCTCCTGGCCCGATTTTCAGACAATACCCCACCAGGGTGGACAGTATTTTTTTTACGGTCACACGGTTTCGACCCTCTGATTCTGGGCTAAGACAGGATTGGGGTGTCGGTGTTTGGTGAGAATTGAGGAACAAGATACGTGTTCCGCATCCCGGTTGCTTATGCCATATTTGTGCCTTGCTGTACCCAGGTCAATCAATGACTGTTAGGATCGATCTCAGTATCTATCAATAATTGTGTAAACTTTACCTCACGGGGATTGGCTTTGTACCCCTATTTGCGAAGGGCCTGGTGTAGTATTGGCGTCCAGGATATGTCGTACCCAAGTAATCATGTGCGGCTATCATAGGCGCTAGATTGGATCGATAAACCGGCCTGCATGGAGTACGGGCATTCCTGTTGCGTCCTCCGTAGCCCCATCTGCCATCTGTCATAGATAAGAACGCGGTAACGACTCGGAGAGTCGGAAGTTCTCTTTTGCAGGTCGTCTCACATTTGCTAGGCCGCCGTCAAACAGTGCAGATTATTGGTAAAGCGAACAAACAAGCCATCTTCTGACATACAAACGTACTACTGTACGTAGAGGAACCCGGTCCCAGGCGCCTTAGGAAAATCGATATAAAGAAAATACCGTGTGCTTACTCAACTCTTTGGCGTTTCCGATTGGAAACCGGATGAGGTTTTGTCGCAAGCTCCGGAGCGCTCATTTTTGGAACGTATCAATTCGCCCGAAAGTGGATCCTGTACCCCAGATGCCTCGGCGCAGACAAGCGAGCTGCACAAATTTGGCTGTGATCGATAAAAAGGTTGGCGTGCGCGCCCTGGTTCTGGATGGGATACACAAAGACTGAGACGAGTTCAGGAAACAAAACAAGGTGAGCCAATGAGTAGCTTCTGTGTCAAGAAACAAATCAGGGCGTGCCTTCTGGATCAGCAGCTTCGAACCTGATGGCAACCGAATAATGCCATCAGAGGGTGCTGATAGACAAATGACGGGCGCGTAAAAACATGCATTATTTTGTCATGTGGGAGCGCAGCGTTGATGGCCGAGATCACATCCGTACGCCAAGAGCGAACGTTCTCTGTGATCTCCTTCACACTCTCGATCATGATCATCTGACCGACTTGTGTTTATCACTGACGTATCGCTTGTCAGGACTGCTGACCCACATACGCGCCCGCCTGGAGAAAGGTATTTGCGCAGTCGATAAACCACTTTGGTCTCTAGTCCCAGCTGACTCGAGCTCTTCAACAGATGCGTCACCCCCTGCTCCCCACCTTTTGCCAATAAGGCGTCAGGTTGTGTGCGTGCAGGATAGAAGTAAGTGTATTCACTGTATGCCCACTTCCGGCTTGGGTTTCAAGCCGTGCGACGCGGTGAGTTCGACAAGCGCAGCCCAGTCATCAGTAGGGATAGACAAGAAGCCAGATGAGAGCTCGAGCACGTCAAAGCCGAGATCCTTGCACTTGCGAAGGTACCCGGTGAGGACGTCTTTGTTTCCGGCAGAGGCAGCCAAGACTCATTCAACATAGCCTCCTCTGGGCAGAAAAAAAGTGTCGGCGATGGACGCCGTCTAATATACAAGACGAAAGCCGAGCGCACTGTGCTTGTGAGCGACCTCAATCAGGCCACGCAGCCTCTTTTCGGGCATGAGCCGCCAGCGAATTTGATGCCATCTACATGTTCGCCCCAATCGGACAAGAGCTCATCTAGGTAGGTGCGAGCGACGGGAAAATAGTACGCATCCACGGATCTCGGGGATTCCTTTATTGCGACCAAGTTTCGCGCCAAGGGCATTTACGGGGAGGAACGGAAATGCAACTGGGGTTGTGCGCGCGGGGGTAGCCGTGTCGCTCAGCGACGAGCAAGTGATAGCATGTTGCTGTAAATGCGAAGAGAGAGCTGCTGTTGTTCGGTGAGTGCCTCGGGGATACCCGTGACGGTTGCGGTGGCCGAATAAGCCAACGTAAGGGGTAGTCTAAGAATATCCGTGCCAAGAGAAAGTGCCCAAAATAGCACGTGCAATACGCGTCTGTCACTCACCCCACCTTGGTCCTTGGTCCTCAGGACTTGTCTTTCTTTCTTGCCATTTCGTCAAACAAGACCGTGATCATCCGACCGGAGCGTGAAGCGGGCAGACACGCAGTCGGGCAGACGGACTGTAAGCTGACCGCCAGTGATTGAAAGAATAAATAGCGCGTTGGTCTTGGCGTTTCTAAATATACCCCCTGGCCATGACAGAGATAGACCATGGTTTTGCTCAAAAGACTTGGCTTTCTCTTCTGCTGTTCGCCACATTTCTTTCGCTTCACCAGCACCAGCTCTCCCAGCTCTCCCATGACATCCATCGCTTCCACCTCTCACCCCTCCGATCCTCACAACGTTGCTGAACACCTCCCACCTCGCTCTTCAAAATCTCTTCTTGCCTCCACATGGCAAGTCCTCGACCAGGTATTCCCCTCTCCTTATGTTCCCTTAATCGAGGCCATCCCTCACCTTTTTCCTTCTAGCCTCCACCGCCAAGCCTCCGAGAAATTCTTGGCGCATACCGCACTCGAGGGGATGGTGACCGCGAGATGCTGATGGCCATGCTCAATGCCAAGAGCGCCGAGGACCAGGTATCAACGTTCTCGATCTGCTACTGTCACCGCCTTAACCATGTGTCCTACAGAGGATAGCGTCTGTCGCCTCTCTTCATCGTTCTATGCTCGAGCACTATCAGGTTTCCTTGAACCACCCACAAGAAGTTCCGTACACTTCCGCGCCGAATCCGACAGGGCCATCCTGCCAGAGTGGCGCTCATCAGTCCTCGAGTTTACCCGCTGCACCGGCTCCGCAATGCAATGCCAATGGCATGCAAAGCCAACGACCGACCCATGCGCATCCGCATAAGCGCATTCGGACTTCGGAGTCTCCCCCATCCACCTACCGCTCCATCCCAAAGTCGTATACTCCTTCGCCGCCTCCTGGACCTTCATCGTCGTATTCTTCGCGCAGTGCTTCTGTCGATCGGTCTCCGCGCTCGAGAGATGCCATGGCGATCGGGTCTTTACTGTCTGTAGGTGCTCGGAAACCGCGTGACGATGTCGACGATTCGATGCACGAGGATAGATCGCAATTGCGTCGCTAGTGTCGATGGTTGATTTTGTCTGTAGCGTCCGATATTTCCTTTTTCTTTTCTTCCCTCAGGGTCTCGCGTCTAGGTGGTTTTTCTTGGCGTGTTGTATTAATAGGTTTCCCGCTGTTGCTACTTGTTATTTGTCCACGCCCACATCCGTATCATCGTGTCTAGAGTGAACGAAGACGATATTCACAATGCATCACACACGGACGCAAATTGACCAGGGCGAGGTAGCACGTGTCGGAGAAGGTTTCGTCCGGTATTTGACAAGCGAACTAAAATAAAAAGGTGCACCTCGCCCATCTGATTTATTTTCTCCCATGGCCGCACCTCCCACCTGCTACGCACCGTTGCCTCTTCGCAGGGTCTCTCTTTCCCTCCCCGTAGCCCCCTTCGGCCCTTATGGACCCTCAAATTCCTCTGCAAGACTTGCCCCCGAAAATCTTGATTAATGACGAAGAATTCATAGACCATGACGACATTGTCCGTGGAGACAGACTCTCCACCACCCAAACAGAAGAGCAGGGATCGGCGGCCTCCCAAAAATTGTCTTCCATCGCGTCTTCGGGCTCTTTTCGTCTTGCCGGGGGACGTCTCGGCACTCTTGCAACTCGTTTGGAGCGAGCGATCACTCGCTGGGCGCGCAAAAATCGCGCAGACTCTTCGTCGTCCTTGACCTCCAGTGACACTTCGGAGACTTCCCGTTCGTCCTTCCGCACAACCAACAAGTCCAAGAGGTCGTCGCGCCGCAAGCGCCGCCCTCCCAGCCTTGCAGACATCCAGCAACATGAGCAGTCTCTTCGAGCCGTTGAGGCTCGCATAAGGTCCCGCGGGATTGGGCGTATTGTCCCTCGCGAATTCAACCTCTATACCCCACCTTCGTCTCCCTTGCAAGATGTGGACCTTATCGAAGAGGAACAGGGACAACGGTTCATACGCACGTTCTCGTTGGACGTGATGCTCCCACATTTAGAGCATATACGGCGTAAATCGGGCAAAACCCGTCGTTCCCGACGCCGCTCCTGCGCATCGCCGAATGAGCTTGATCATTCCCGTCCTTTCGATCCTCTGCAAAGTCATGCGGCCAAGTTTGAGCCCTGCGATGCAACTTACACAGATGCGCTTAAGGACCCATTACTCAAGGTGGAAAAGGGAAAGGGGAAAGATAAAGATAAGGTGTCCTTTACCATGCTGCCACCGAACCCTCCGCAAACCACATCGACGTTTCGGAGCGATCCGGTCGAGGGAAAGCCGCGGCAGGCTTGGTGGCTGGACGTCGCAAGTCCAACATGGGAGGATCTGAGGGCGCTGGGCAAGGTGAGTGGCTCTCCGTTTCTTCCCTTGACGGTCAATTAACTCGAGGCACAGCTGCTGCATCTCCACCCACTGACCCTGGAGGACATCCTGCATCAGGAACCACGCGAGAAACTTGAGTTGTTTCCAAAGCTCGGTTATTCTTTTGTCGCCTTTCGTGCCGTCGAAAATTCGACTCAGAATGAGCGGCTTGACGTCATCAGTCAGAAGACTGGCTCTTCGCTGCTTCCAGCTCAAAGTGTTGCGAATGAGATTTGTATATACCTCGTTGTATTCCGAGACGGTATATGCACAGTGAGTTGTGATCGCCTATCTTCTCACGCTTTCTCGTTACTAACAGTACTGTAGTTTCATTTTTCAAACATCGCAGGTGAATCCTTCGAGCAACATATATGCGCATTATTGATGTGATGTGGTGGTGCAGAGCATCTCGATCGTGTCCGTGGAAAGCTCCAAACCGCAGCACAAGCCACTCGCAGGTCGTCTGGTATGCCAAAGTTGTCCATGTTGTTTCTCAGTCCTGACACTTGGCGCATTTCTAGCGTGGATCGCTCACGGAATATTGGACTCTGTCGTTGATTCGTTTTTCCCTCTCGTGGAAGAGATTGGGGAACAGGTGGCAGCCATCGAATCACTCGTATATAACGAGGATAGCCCGGCATCCACTATCACCGCCATGCCCTCGGTCGAGTCGCGCTCGCTGCTGGCCCCGCCAGTTACGGAGAAAGTTGCCCCCCCAACTACCATTGTCAACGAAAAGCATGTCTTTGCTAGAGACGTCGCTTCCGTTAAGACAGTCAAGACCCAATTCTCACTTCCTAGGCTGACCTGTGGTCTGATGTGGCGGCGTTTGCGGCGTGTCTTCGTGCAACTTATCAGCTCTTGCATGCGAAACAAGCCCCGCAGGGTCAAACCGAGTTTTACCGGCACTGCCCTCGGTCTCCACCGCATGGCACGGACGAGGCGGCTGGCTACGTCCGTGGCACGTGTATTAGCAACTAAACCGGAGGTCGTCGCCGGGATTCGCAAGCGATTGCTTGCCTCACATGGCCCAGCTACCAGTGACGATGCGGAAGTTGCCATCTACTTCGGCGATGTCCAAGGTGAGACCGTGGAGAATCAGAGGGTATACCGTATGAAACTGAACACCGTCCGGTTGTAGACCATATCCTCACATTACAACAGTCCTTGGTACACTATGAACAGATGCTGAGCGAGTCGCATCCGACGTACTTACAGAATCTGCGCGTGGACCTGATACGTGCCCGCGCAAAGAGCGACTTTGCGGCCTTCGTGCTCGCCATTGTCTCCGTGCTGGTCTTACCACCCTTGGTCGTCATTGGTATGTATACACACTATGCTTATTGGGTGCCAACCGAGTTATGGAATGGTTTATAGGAGCAGTCTCAATGAACGTCACGTTGCCACACAACAACAATGGATTCAAGGTTTTCTCGGTGATACTAGTGATTATTTTGTGTATTCAGACGCTTTTCCTGGCCCTGATAAGGTACTGGTGGGTGAAGGCGGGGCGGATTCGTGGAGTTTTACATGAGTAAAAGTTGTTGACCGTGGTGTCACCAGGATGGATTCGGAATGCAAGAAGCCATGTTCTGAATGTATTCACGTTAGGATTAGCCTAGACTATTCCCCAACGTAGTGAGATATCATCACGGGATCCGCGAACGAGCTAAGTAAATAATCGATGGTTACTCGACAGAAAGAAACGAAGAAGTCATGAATGGGTCCAAGGTATATGTAGAAAGCAGGGCCGAATTTCATCACTTTTCCTTGGAACTCTCTAGTGCACGGAGGCCCACAGATGCTAGCTTTTGCAGTCGGAGCGCCATATCGACTGCAATGAACAATGGAATGATAAAATATGGTAAATAGCTAGCGAGAAGCACGATGCGTTGCTGAAGTGTTATAGAGACAACCTTCTGCACAATGGTTGCGGCGGATGTCGTGGGGGTATCGATGACAGTCGCAAGGCACGCAAGAGTGGTTGTGCAGGTAGATGCACCATACAACGCAAGGAGGGCGTATATTCCGGGCGAGTCTGAAACCATGGTTCACGATACGCAACGAAGGGGTATACGACTGAAGGTGAAAGCTAACCTTTCCAGAGGCCACGAGCGCCGAGAACAAAAACCGGAAGCTGAAACAAACTACAATATCCCGAAGCGGCCGAGACGGCGTCTGGTCAGAGGGGGGACGGAAACGGCGAGAGAATTTTGAATTTTGGGGAGGGGGAGACCGACGTACAGTTCGAGATAGATGAATGACTTCAACCACGTGAACGCGGAAGCATTCCCGTGGATGCCGACGACACCGCCAAGGAGGGGGTCCCCTGACATGCTCACGTACCAAGGGGGGATGGCTTGCAAGGTTTTGGGGACGATCTGCTTGGGCCATATCGCTTGGCAGTCTACCAGCAGCGTGACAGGTATGTGGGTCTATTTATTTATTTTGGCAAAAAAGTTAACGCGTGAGCAGGCGATTTTGTGATTTTGTCTGGCCAGGAAATAAAAATATTTTTGCCGGTGCCTTGAGGAGGAAGAAAGGGGTTTATGGATGGCGCCCCCAGTGTGAAATAGCAGTTGGGATAATTGTGGGGGCCGGTGGAGGTGGAGGAGGTCGTGAACGGACAACGGACTGATGGACTTACCACAAAAAATATAAAGTAAATGAGATCCATCGGTCGAGAAGTCAGTGGTCTGCGCGGGGCCATATCGTTGTTTATCGACGGTTACACCGACGGAAAACTCGAGGAGAGATGGATGATGGTGATCTGTGGAAGAGAAACCGATAAAGACAAGGAACGATGAGATGGGATTTCCCCAATGAGCCGTTGTGTTACAATAACCAAAAAAAAAATAACCAAAAAAAAATCGCGGTGCAGTAGTCGTGCGTCGTGCGAAGAGAGGCTTGTCGATGAGTGTGACCCTGCGCCACATCCTTTTTTTTTTCACCGTTCACCGCTTTACCGACACTGTGTAACACGTACCGTACGGTACGAGTCCAACGTGTTTGTGGGAAAGTAGGAAGTGGTACGGAAGTATCTTTTCCCTGAGCAATCGCATGGAGACAGGGAGCGCTCCGCGGGTGCGCATGTCTCTCTCTTCTTTGTCGTGTCGAAGATCCCTCAGGCCTACGTACCCGTACGTAGCTGACAATACAGTATGTTTGAAAAGCCATTCAAAACCCCAGAAATTTGGGTTTTCCGGTTGGTCCGGAATTAGCAGCGGGTATCGTCACTGGCAGGGTCAGTGGTGATAAGTTACGCGAACGGAGGGCAGCCCTGTTGTGTGCGCGCGTGCGCGCGCGCATCGAGGGATGCCCTGGAAAAAAAAAACGATGATCAGATCTTTCTGGTTGGAATTCTGACCCTTCTTCCTATGCTCCGTTTGATCACCGTGTCGTTTTGCATCGGCGCGATGTGGGTGGTAGATGAGGTGGGTTCTGCGGGGGGAACGGGGGCCGAGTTGCGGAGCTGGTTTGCATTGTAATTGAACCCGACACGCTCTGACGGTGTATGCGCACAGCTCGTCGCACCAAGCATCCCAGAAAAGAATTGTGAAACAACACGAACTTGATCCTCGATTCGACCGAAATACAAAAAAGCAGCTATGTACATAAAACCAGAAAGGTCCCGATCCTCGGGAATAACTTGAAATCGCAAAAACAACATTCCTTTATCGCTTGGGTGCCCAATATATTGGGCTATAACTTACATGGAAGTAAACTAGGCCGCGGCGTAGTTGCAGGGGGAGTCGATGTAGAATCTTGTGTAGATGGTATCGGATCGGCTCATCGCTCATCAGTCGCCGTTTTGACGTTTGTGCGGCACGCCATGATTGTCCGAAGAACGCCACGTTTCAGCCGACCGCAGCGCTCTCGCGTTTGTTATCGGCGGCGATGACGGCACGCTTACTTTCATCGACAACGGCTTGAACTATTGAGGAAGAAAGAAAACCAAACCGTCAGCGAAAATAGAGTAAAAAATAAATGCCTGAAATAATTCTTACCTTTTTCCTTGTAAGTCGCTTCTTTCTCTTTCAGGCGCTCGAAGCTCGCGACGACACGTTCCTCATGCGCACGCAAGGCGGCCTGCTCGCGCTGCAACGTATCCGACTCGAGGCGCAGACGTTCGAGGGCACTTGTGATCGTCAACCGCAGGTTCTGTACACCAGTTATTTCTTCCTGGAATTTCTTGCGGGCTTCCTCCAGCTCGTTGTCTGAACTGGACATCAGAAACATACAGGAAGGAGACGGAGAAAGAAGACGGACCAGCAAACTCAGCCGCATATACGGTGTGATCGAACTTGGTCAAATGATCCGCCCAATCGCGGTCTATGGCCCACGACACCACCTTTGGCGTGCCATTCGCGCTGGAGCGCCCGCCAATCTGTCTGAGACTGCTGCGCCGCCGCACAACTTGTGGACGCGATGGCCCGGGGACTAGTTGATTTGGATCGAGGGGTATAGTGGGTTCGGGCATGCCAGGTGCCATTGGCTCTGTGGGCGCGAACGACTCGAGAAAAGGCTCGGGCATCGCGACAGGCTCCGGAGGACTCGTCATCATGGCGGCAGCAAGCTCGCCCATCGGCGCAAGCATGCTCGGCGGGCGATAGAGGTGTGGGAGTGGGTCTGGAGAGACGGTATCCGAGCGCACGGCCTCGGCGCTGGCGAACGCATTTTCCTCGGCGGCGCGTTGGGGGGTGTTACCGAACGGGTTTGGGAGCACATCGGGGGGCGGGGGCGACTCGGTTCGCTCCTCGACTACTGGGGAGAGGTAATGGTTGCGCGGCGGGGCGGTCTGGGTGTGAACCGAGGGCCTTTGGCGGGGGGATTCTACGGACCCGCGTGATTCAACGTAATTCGAACTGCGCGTCGAGCCGGAGCCATGACGCCTTAGGGTACCTGGTACGCGAGGCGGTATAGCACGTTGCCCTGGAGTCGGAGATGGTGGAACACGAGACGAGCGAGGGACGTGGGGCGATTGCGCAGGAGTGTATGCTCGCTGCGAGGACTGAGACTGCGTGTTGGCAGTCTCCACCGACGGCTGCCGGCGAACCTCCTTTGTGCCCTTGCCGCGAGGCTCTTGATCGCGCAACCAGCGCTCCATTTCCTTGAGGCGAAAATCGGGCGGCGCATGGACGATGCGGAAGGCAGCGGGAACCGTGCCGGGAGTGTGCGTCATTTTCGACAGACGCTGACATTTGCGTATCATACGGTCTTTCAGATGCCGCATGTAGAGGATGCGATCCCAGTCAGCGCCCCTACCCCGTTCCAGTTCTGATGATTCATATTGGAGAAGTTGGTTGTAGAGTAGTGAGGTCTTGGGGGGTAATAAAACCTAGAGAGCGGTTAGAACGGGCATAAGAACCAGCGGGCTAACACATACCTTGAGTTCGTTGGGAGTATCGGTACATTGTAGATAACGCCATCCTGCCCGGGATTGGGGTTCATAAGACTCGAGCTGACCTCGGACGGGACTGGTTTGAAAATATGCAAGGGCCGCGTGGTCGTGGTGGGAGGAAGACATGCTGTCTGCTAATTTAGAGAGTGATGAACGGACTCGCACGGGGAGGATTTCATATATACGGGAGAAGCGTTGTGGTTGGCTGTACACCCGCTTGATGCGGGTGGTGGGGGGAGTGGAGGATGGAGGCAGTTCAAGGGCCTCGAGTACAACAAAATTTGAGGTCAGATTTTGCCTCGTGGTCGCTTGAAGAAGGGGTTATGTGATACTCGAGGAAGGTATTGTAGTCCTCATAAACTTAAGGAAAGACGATCCATTGGACGCATTATTACTGAGACTGGGACTGGGACTACACGTACGGGTAGCAGAATAGCAAGTAATAACATAGAGTGCATCACATGGGTCAAAGACCCCGCAATCAAAGTCCGGTCCATTCGCCCACAGCTACCACTCACCACCACTCTCCCGGCCGCTTTCCCCTGTTCCCCTCTTATCCTAACTAGCTCGCCTTTCATGTCTTCTCCCCTCGTTCGTTATGAGTCCTTTCTAATTCAGAACGTTTCCACCATCTCTTCTCTCGAATCAACCCTTCGTTCGCTCACCTGGCTGCTCCCCGGCCGGTTTAAGGACGCTGAACTCGTCTCTGAGGCCTGTCCGTCCATCCCTCCCTCCCTTTTTTGTCCCTCTACTCAACTGTTCTGTGACAGTATATGCATCGCTCAATTCCCTGAGCTTGTACCACGACACTTTACTCAACAGGGCAGTCGGGAATGAACCAAAATACAGGCCACTGCTTCCCCCCAGCCTACACTCGCGGTTCACTCGTGCATGGGCAGACACTCATACTCGATACAGATGGACTGCGAGGACGCTCGAGCTTATCCGATTCGTCCAACTTCTCCTGGAAATGGGGCTTCGAAGAAGGGTCACCGCAAAGAGTCGGTGGAGAGCGATTACACTGTTAGAAGCAATCAAGTAAGTGGTAGTAAAAGTCCAAGCCGCTCGATGTGTACATCTTATCTCTCACATAGGGTCGTGCTCAAATTCACTCTTTTGCGTATCACCCGTCGGCCATTAATGTCGCCGCCTATCCCCGAGCGTGACATTGACCCAGAGAGTTTACCTCCCCTTTCCACCCGTTCATCACCAACTCTCGTCCCGTCCTCATTGGGCTCGTCGCCACCGGATACGCCCGATCACTTGCGAAATAATCATGAACCATTGCCACCCCATCCGCTGCTCGGGTCACCTCCGCCCACTAACGGGACATCTGTGGTCGAGAATTTCCTTTTGTCCAAAATCCTGACAACATCGTCTGTGAAAAACCCTACATCGCTCGTCAAACCGTTGCTAGCTCCTCATGAGTGGATCGCTGAGAGCATTTATATCATACGACCCTTCATCTACGGTTAGATCGCTTGTTCTCGTCTCTTGCTTTGGCTGAATGTCACTCTGCTAGTGCTTCTCCTCTCCTCGGATCGAGAACGCAAATCAAGTCGACCGCTCATGGTCTCCCTTGCCCTCGAACTTGTGTCTCGCAATCTGCGCCGCACACCCTCGAACTCATCTACACTTGAACGTCAGGAGTACGCTCGCAGGGACCGCAATCTCTTCTGGTATCTCTTAAGAGGCTCGATTTGGGAGAGCTGGACGAGGTATGATGCCATCACTCACCTTGATTATTCGATGAACCCATATTTCGCTTTCATAGGCCGAAGTTGGAATCGTTCGCTGATAGCAGTGCCCAATGGCCTGTATTGAGTATTTTTGGTGCCTTCCTACGTGACTGGATGCCGCTCATTGATGAGTATCACTATTGTGAGTCCCGGTCACCCTTGACCCGCTTTCCTGCGCTTATCCTGTATGCAGATACGTCCAGATAGTCTTGGATCACACAGTACGTATTACCTATCAAGTCTGCTAGGATGTTGAGTCATAATTATACGCGCGATTGTGCTGGTCCCTGCCTATTTTCGACTGTGTGTCAGTTTATGGCTAATTACGGTTTCATCCATACCCTATTCTCGTTACGATTCCCTTATGATGTATATATCTGCATCACATTGTTGTTTCTGAGAGTGGAGGGGGACCCAAGAGTCGACTGAATCCCAATCCCATGCGTTGAGCGCCCACAGCAGTCGTCTGGGATCGGTGCTGATGCACTTTGTAACATTGTATTCCTACCAAGGCATCGTGCCATCTAGCGAAGGACAATACACCTCTCTCGAGGGACTTGAAACTTTCTGGCGGAGCCCGGACCGAGGGACGGCATTACATAAGGATGTCCTGGCTGCTGCAGATGACTCCTGGGTTTGCTTTTGACGCTGACCCTTTCATCCGCACATTCTCAAAATGTCGGAAAATGGTACTGCCATGAAGGTGGACCAGCGATCGTATGCATTTCTTCTCACTTACTATGCACATTTCTGACGCATATTAGCGCCCGTTCCCGGGACCACTCGTCCGACACTCTGCGAACACGCAGGTCTCATCGGTCGCCGTCAAGGGAAAGAGACCGCCATGATAGGCGCCGTGAACGAGGATCTGACGATAGGAGACGGTCAAGTCGTAGCCACGACAGACGCGACAGACGTAGCCGTTCGCGCGACAGGTCCCATAGGGACCGGGAACGAGAAAAAGACAGAGAGCGAAGGCACCGCGACCGCGACCGCGACCACGACCGACACAGTCACCGCGATAGGGATAGAGACTATGACAGAGACCGTCGTCGACGCAGGCGTGAAGATGACAGTGACGAGCCAGAAGAACGTGCCAAGAAGAGACGTGGCGAGGAGAGTACGGACGAAGCCCCTGCTCACCCCCCTCTTCGGGACAGCCCACGCAGGAGTTCTGAGAGGGCTCATTCCAAAGATCGTTATGGTGATAGACGTTCCAGGCATTCTCGCGATCCCCGAGACGAATTCGATGACTCGCCCAGGTACGGGAAGGATCGTGGGGGACGCCGCGATGAGCGCCGCTCTCGCAATGAAGATGACCAACCTCGCAAGCCAACCCCGCCTCCATTGACGTACGTCTTCGGTATCTGCGTGATAGTTTCCGCGGTCCGCTAATAGACCAACACCAACATCTTAGGCGGAAATCCCCTACATATGAGCCTCCTCCAGATGATCCTATGAATGATGAGCCTAGGGAGGATGACTCCGAAGCCCGGTCGGTATTTGTGTCTCAACTTGCCGCTCGTCTCACGGCTCGTGATCTGGGATACTTCTTTGAGGACAAATTGGGCGAGAACACTGTTCTCGATGCTCGAATTGTCACGGACAGATTGTCGAGACGTTCCAAAGGGTCAGTCTCATTTGCTTTTCCGTCATCTGTTCTGATCTTGATTTTGATTGGTCTAGGATCGGCTATGTGGAGTTCCGGACAATTGACTTAGTCGACAAGGCTCTTTCTCTCAGTGGCACGGTAGTAATGGGTTTGCCAATCATGGTCCAGCTGACCGAGGCCGAAAGGAACAGGCTTCACCCAGGAGACGGGTATGTATCGTGACTAGTTGGGCTGAGATGCTATTACTGATCGACGTTGGCACAGTAATTTGAATCTCCCCCCTGGTGTCAGTGCCCCGCATGGAGGGGCCATGCAGTACGTAGTCTCGAATTGATTACATCGAAACTCACTTCCGACTATTTGTACTCTCTAGACTTTATGTTGGTTCACTCCACTTCAACCTCACGGAAGGCGACATTAAACAAGTTTTCGAACCTTTCGGGGAATTGGAGTTTGTCGACCTTCATAAGGACCCCGTAACGGGGCGAAGCAAGGGATATGCCTTCGTGCAGTACATTCTCATTACTTTATTGATCCATTTGGTATGCTGCAACGTTCTCACCCAGGTATAAGAGAGCAGAAGATGCAAGAATGGCGTTGGAACAGATGGACGGCTTCGAACTCGCTGGTCGGACGGTATGAAGCCATCTGGTTATTGATATCCCGCTCATCTGTGTCGTTCCCTCTGTCAGCTCCGTGTCAATACCGTCCACGAGAAGGGAACCACAAAGTACACCACCCAGGATTCTCTGGATGAAGCGGGCGGTAAACAGACAATTCCTACGATGGCATTTGGATGCTAATTTTCTTCTAGGGGGTAATCTGAATGCAGCATCTCGCCAAGCACTGATGCAGAAACTTGCTAGGATCGAACCCACCTCTAAATTTGAGCCTGTGTAAGTTCGAGCTCTGGTCAGATGCCGTTCATGACTGACCTACATAACCTTAGGGCGAAGCTAAATATTCAGGCTATGGAATCGCGCTGCATCTTGCTCACGAATATGTTTAGTCCTGAAGAGTACGCGGCATTGCCACATGCAATAATCTATCTCACCCTCATTATTTCACAGAGAGACGGACGCTGACTGGGACAAGGACCTCGCCGATGATGTTAAGGGCGAATGCGAATCAAAATATGGTCCAGTGGACCGTATCAAAGTCGAAAAGGAGTCACAGGTAAAGTCGATGTTACTTTCGCGAAGCCCAGCTGCTAAACAACGATTAGGGAGAAATGTACTTGAAGTTTGGCAACGTCGATGCTGCTCGAAAGGCCTTGCAGGGTTTAAATGGGCGTTGGTTCGGGGGCAAACAAGTCTTAGCGGCCTTCATCTCGGACGCCCTCATGCAGGCACACCAGTGAACAATCAATTCTCTCTCCAACTGCTAGGTCTCAAAATCCTTTTTCAATTTTACTGATTCACCGGGACGTAATGAACAGAGACTTGGAAGGCGAAATAGGCTATAGAACTATGTTTTCTTGCTGATCATGCTTCACTTTTCCTTTTCTTCTGTGCAGGTGTATGCCTTGGGCCTCGTGGCCCATGAAACGGATACATGCACAGAGGCAGGTCTTAATGCATTCTTTTAAATATATCAATGCGCTTGATTCTTGTCAAAGTAGGAATCGCGGCAACTATGCAGTACTCCAAGGTGTCATTTTTTTTTAGCTCACGTTGCTTGAACTTTTGCACAGACATCTGACATTGTCCGGTGGGCATATCAAGTGTCTTCTCGAGGTCACGGGTCTGCCTTCTCACTAAGATTGATATGCTACATGTTGTCATAGTTCTACTTGTTAACAACACAGAATCACTGAACAGGTATTGCGAGACACCACGCTTCGCATCGTTCCGATCATTGCGCTCATCGTGACGCTTGTTACGCCGTCCCGAACGCCTGGGACAAGGCAGCTACTGCGTCTGAAACCAATTGCTTCCCGATTCTCAACACGCTGCGCGAAGCTGTAAGCTAGGACATCACCGCATGGACCGCAGCGACTTACCCTGGATATAGAATGCGAACATTGAGTACACGAGTATGAACATCACCATTGGCAAAGGCGGTACGTACCGTCCATGGCCATAATCGGGTGTGGAGCCCCTTTGTAGGTCTTAATCTCGGTAGGAATGCCGGCCTTCTGCAACTTCTTGCCATATGCTATCCCCTCGTCTCGGAGTATGTCTAGCTCTGCTACTGCAATCCAAGCTTTAGGTACCCTACGGAACATCTCGTTCTGCGCGAGGAGCGGGGACGCGTCCCAACGTGCCCATGTTGGTTCGTGTGGAAGGTATTGTCCACGAAACCACAACATCATTTTCGGTGTCAGCCAAGGAGTGTGCTCATTTTCGCGCCAGGAAGCATGCGGAACACCCGAGGCCGAGGCCGTATTGTCTGTCACGGGAACTATCAACAATTGGAAGATCAGCGGAATAGGTGGGAATAGTTGAGCCGCTTTGTGCGTGAGCACTGCGGCTAGATTACCCCCACTACATGCGTCCACTATCAGCATTCGTAAGAATTTGACGAAAGGCGACATGCCTGGAGGTGCCGCCGACGGCGATGCGATTCGTGTCGATCCGTAGCATAGATGCTCCCCGTTCCCATACCCATTGCAGTGTCTCGATGGCATCTTCAATGGCCTCAGGGTATGGATTCTCTGGCGCTAGCCTATAATCTACCGATACGACCACGCAATTCGCATCTGAAAAAATTGTGTAGTTGGGATTGGGACAATGATGGCATCACTTACCCTTGCACGCATTCGTGCAGAATGCATTCCCGGTGTCGATATCACCAAGTGTCCACCCACCTAAGGTTGGCGGCGTGAGAAACTCTTATGCGGCCTTGTGGAGGTGGAGTTGTGCCCATACCGCCATGGAAGAATATGAATACGGGCCATCCCGTCTCCGGCGGGCTGCCTTTGGGTGTGAACACGCGAACGCGACACCTACTGAGGTTAAAATCTTCCACCTTCCCGACGGGGAGGAGCTCAGAAGAACCCGGGATTCTTTGCACATTGCGGACCGAAGGATCCCATGGCAATTCGTGTACTTGTGGGAGATGAATGAGGTGGTCGTTGTGGAATGAGGCATACTCGGGATCGAGTTGCGGGATGATTGAAGGGTGCAGGGTGACCGGCTTTGCCATGAGTCGAAGACAGCTCTGGACTTTCCTGCGGGGCAACTGGGGCCCCCAAATGGATTGAAACTTGCTTATAATTACTCGCGAGTGACCACGGGCCAACGGGCCAATGTGCCGACGAGTGACAAGATGACGACCCGAGCGAACACCCGAGCCCCCGATAAAGATAAAGGATCGGACCGAACACCCACGGATTCTAAGTTATCCTTCGCCCACGAACTTTATTCGCTCATATCCCACATCACAGACTGGGTCACCCCTCCACCTGACCAGCCGTCCACAAAGGTCTGCCCTGATTGCCTAAGCACCTGCACGAACTGAGGAGGCTCACCTCAAGACACACAAGGTACTGTAACGATTTTCCCGACGAAATCATTCGGGACAATTGTGTCTCTTACCTGTTCGTGATTTTCTCTCCCACTAGACTGTGGAAGGAACAAAGCTCCAGCTAGTTTCCACTTTTGCCACAACTCATGCAGTTGTCGTTGATGGGAGCATGGGAAGTGGTCAACTCGGAACTTGTGACTGATGGCACTGTCAAAGACGTACGCGAAGACCGTTAGGAACGGATGCCCGATGTAACCTAATGACCGAAACAGGTCTTATACGGGCTGCCCGTAGCGATAAACAAAATTATTGACCTATCGGGTCTATGGGATAATGCGGCGAAACGTGGGGCGATGGTCCGTCTTCTAGTGGACCATCCCAGGCAAATCGAGGCGCTGGAGGACTTCGAAAAAACGTGGGCCACAAAAAGGCAGTGGTCCGTGTTTGTAAAATTAGATGGGAACCAGAAGTGAGCCTACTGTACATTTTGTTTCCTCGCGAGTCGGAGAGTCGATACAAATGCCCCCTACAGACGTCGTGCCGCGCTCTCAGGCCTTCGAAGACCTACTGAAAGTCATTTAAGGGATCGCAATTTCTTTCTTCCGAAGTTCAAACCGCCAATGAAGCTGCGAAGTTGGCGCTCCATCTGATATCCAGCTGGTCGGGCGGGAAAGGCGAACGTCCAAAGTTCGTGTTATCGGTCGGGTCGACGCCTACGGCGCATAGCGCATCCGCCGAGACGAGAGCGCAGCTGGGGTCATTGCTCCATGGTACCCTGGAGCTTCATGCTGGTAAGTAATGCCGTCATCTGCGGCTCTGTCATGAGCAATGGGTTACGGAGCTAATTTGACTTGTCAGGCAATTACCCAATGCTGGATCTCTAACAGTTAAACACAGGCCTCGTTAGCCCCGAGAACATCGCGCATAAAGTCCTCGCGACCGTCATCTCGTCTCGTACTATCCCGGACGCGGCGCGGATGATACGGGTCCGAGAGGGGGTTACGGAGATGTTATTGGAAGACCGTGGAGACTCGGGAGGATATCGCAAGAGCATGGTATTTTGACGTGCTCGCGTGACCGGCGGCCTGAGACGTTGGAAGTGGGAAGCACGGTTGAAATAATCGGGCAACACGCGTGCCTCATAGCTGCGGCGCACCCTTGGTATTATATCACGGACTCGAACATTGGGGGCGATACTGTTGTAGATATTTGGGTTCCTTGGAAAGGTTGGTGAACAAATGAAAGTCGAGGTTGGATTTACTTCGGCCCTGAGAACACGTGCTGGCGTCGTGTGTCTGGGCGGTTGCGGATGCTAACTCGCCAACTCGAATGCTCGCAGCTCGCACAGTTTTCTTTACCGACTCGTAAATTCCTAAAGTCGCCACATCTTTACGACTGATCGCTACACACACCATGGACGACTATGCTACGGAAGCTACAGAACTTGTCGAGACATATGGTTCGTCCGCTCCTCCCTGACAGGTCTCCAAGGCTGAACCGTGACTGCTGTCTCTAGACTTTCTCATGAAGTACATCGTTATTGGTCCGTGGTTATCACTCTCGTCGTGGGTTTGACGCTCTTTTCATGCAACGATGGTTGTCTTTTAGGCGAAGCAGGGAGCGGGAAGTCATGCTTGTTGCACCACTTTACTCACAACACATGTACGACTTTCGTCCCCCCCCCTTTGCAACCGTGGCGAATGAATGACCACGTTATGGTGTAGTCAAGGCCCATTCACAACACACGATTGGCGTTGAATTCTCAAGTCGTACTGTCAGGTTAGGGGAAAAGCGCATCAAATTACAGGTGTGTCCCTAGTACGACGCGTATCCCGGTACCTTCGGACTCAATAACCCGATCAGCTTTGGGATACCGCAGGACAAGAACGATTCCGGTTCGTGAGGCAGCACGTCGACTTGGAGATAAAATCCCTTCGTGACCATCCCCCTCTATGTTTCTCTAGATCGGTGACCCGTAGCTACTACCGAGGGGCCGCAGGGGCGTTACTAGTGTACGACATCACGAGGTAAGGTTCTATTTTGTCATCGTCATGCAAGATGAGGGGCTGATCATCTCATTGCAGCCGTGACTCATTTATGAACTTGTCAAGATGGTTGGAGGATGCGAGAGCACTGGCGAGCCCGCATCTGGTCGTCGTTCTAGTCGGGAACAAGTCGGATAAAGAAGAGGACCGGCAGGTGGAATGGGAAGAGGCGAGTAGATGGGCAGCAGCGCATAGTATGTGTTTCGTTCGACAAGCTGGCGACGAGTTTTTCGCTGATTATGTGGCACGGCCAGACGTTCACTTCCTCGAGACGTCCTCACTGACGGGCGACAACGTGGAGGCGCCATTCCTGCTCGCTGCACGATCCGTCTTGTTATCGATAGAATCTGGAGTGCTGGATCCAGAGAAGGCGGGTAGCGGTGTGAGCTACGGAGATCGCGCCCTGCGGCGCGTGAGTAGTTCCAGTCGACTCAGCTTTGGAAGCTTTGGGAGCTTGAGTGGCGGGCGGAGACGGGGCTCCGGGAAACTTAGATTGAGGGATTGGGTGCCAGGAGCCGGACGACGATGTTGCTAGTCCTCCGTCTCTCTAGACATTACTGGTGTGTTCTTCTCCACATTTACTCCGGTTAGGGATCATCTTGCCTCTACACATTTGCCTTTGCCAATATTTGGGTACTTACTAGTCAGTGACTCATACCCTCGCCATTTCCTATACCACTACCTGGCTCTACCAGACACCACCAATATCTGGTCACAAGGATAGTCATTTTCCCACTTGCTTGGTTCCTTCTCACGATGCTGAATGTCCTACTCATATGCCACTGCCTAATATGATGTATACGTTAATTCTACTTGGCTGCAGTGGAAACACGATAGCCTGAGAGACGCCTGTGATTAGAACATGCCATGGCTGCGACGTGGCCTCCACGCAGTGGTCTGCTGAGGCTGTGGTGGCTCAATAAAGGAAAGTCGGCGGATGAGTTTGCGCAGACCGCCAATCGAGTCGCACTCGAGACGTAATCGCACCAACTTCTACGACGTCACACTCATCCACCATTCGAGAATCCGCGATGCCCTGTGGGAAACCTCATACCAACGTTGACAACCTGCTATGGCCGGTTTCCCACTTATCTTTATCTTCCCATTCGCGTGGCCACGTTATATGCCCATGGGTAACGATGTGAATCTTCTCCCAGGTTGCCCCACTTCCCCACAGCACAACCCCTCCTGACTGCGAAGTGCACCGAGGGCATCTTGCTATCTTCATGGACATGTCTGCGACTGTCATGACGCTTAACAGCGGTCAAGGTGAGCTGCGTTCATCTATTTACCCCATGCAACGACCTTAATTTTGTCCCTTTCTCGAAACCCTTGCAGCACCTTCTGGCGGACCCGCGCCCCCTGGGCAAGAAACCAGGGCTGCTGTGGCTTCGGGCCCAACTTTGTCCAGGACCTCGTCTCCTGTCAACAAGACGAACGCTTCGCTGCCACCAGTGGCCCGTGACCTGACGGATATGGCGAATATAGCTACTAGTA
>Ga0137394_10000045_pt1 | contig 83725 bp, 72 predicted proteins | sample czobulk116metaG_FD_108278 | JGI IMG/M metagenome (GOLD analysis project Ga0137394, IMG submission 108278) | Vadose zone soil microbial communities from Angelo Coast Range Reserve, California, USA - czobulk1.16 metaG | ecosystem: Environmental > Terrestrial > Soil > Vadose zone | place: USA...
CAGGTTCTTGCCCACGCACACCCGCTCATAGGGCTTCGATTTCGATGCCACCTCAAAAACATTTGAAAATACGTAATGCCTGGGATCGTCGTCGATCACCTCGACGCCGCCCTTCTCGTAATGTTCCAGTGAACCAAAGACCGTGTGATATTTACTCATTTATTCCTCACGAAGTTCGGGGTTGGCTCGAAAGTTACTGAAGGGCGAAAAACGGTGCTTTCAGAAACCGCACTTTTGAGAACAGATTTGGAACTTGGTCCGGACGGGCGAGGGCCTCTACGTCGAGCGGTGCTGGCGGTAGGCTGCCGGAGACACTCCGACATAACGCTGGAACCAATAGGACAAGTGGCTTTGCGAGGAGAAGCCGGCGGATAAGGCGACGTCGACGACCGGCATCTCCGTATTCCTCAGAAGTTCTTTGGCGCGTTCGACGCGCCGTCCCAGCACATACCGGTGCGGTGACTGGCCCACGGCAGCCTTGAATGCGCGTGCCAGGTAAATCGGACTGATCTCGACCTCGGCGGCCATTTTTTCAAGGCTGAGATCTCCGTCGAGATGCTCCTCGATATACTCGATCACTCGACGCATTCGCCACCCCGACATTGTTTGCACCGGGGGCATGCGGACGGGCCGCGACCGCGAAGAATGGCCCCGGGCCAGGTGGACCGCCATCATCTGTGCGAGCGTGTCGATATAAATTCCGTCCTCGGCCGTGCCGTCACGAAGCGCCGTTGTGATCGCGATGGCGAGTTGCTCGAGCATCGGATCCAGAATCGCGAAGCGCGGCACAAGCTCTGCGGCCGACGTATCGCAGTTATAAATTTCACTCACCGCCGCTTCATACATGGAACCCCGCAGATATACCTGAAGGATCTCCGGCTGTCCGTGGTGTTCCCAGGTCGTGATCGCTTCGCCGGGCGTTAAACAAATGCGGCGGGGACCGATGAGTTGTCTGTTTCTGGGGCCGCCTTCGATCTTGCGTGTCACCTCGGTGGGACGGGTCAGGTGATAGATCATCATCGGATGGTGGATCGCCGGCTCGGTCGCCTCAAACGGGCCTTCCTCGATGATCGCGGCGTGGAGCGAGCGCCACCCGGCATCCTGGCTGTTCGCGATCAATCGGTTGCCGACCCTCAGGGCGCGCCCATGCGTTTCGCGGACTGTAAAAACGGGCCTCGACGATCCGAAAGTAGACACGGTGGAAAGCAACATATCACGAGGTAATTCGGGGACAGACGTATAAATCACCTAAATTCAAGTCAAAGGTCTTTGATCGAATTTAGGTGATTTATACGTCTGTCCCCGAATTACCTGATTGGACATGATCCTGTTCATTTAAGTGCAGTTTCTGCTAGCGGCGCGGCGCCCTGATTCGATACCATCGGCGAAAATGAGGGGAAAATGAGGGAGTGTGTGAATATGCGCAACGCCATATGTCTGTTGGTGATGACCCTGGCTGTTGTTCCAGCGTTTGCACAGATTGATCCAACCGGAGAATGGGCTCCAAGATTTCACGAGGACCAGCCTGAGCGCATTCCTGGTCCGGAAATCGGCGACTATCTCGGCCTTCCCATCAATGATGCGGCTCGTCTGAGAGCCGACAGCTGGGATGCGTCGCTGCTCACGCTGCCCGAACATCAATGCAAGCCGCATCCGGCAGACTACTCTCCGCGGGGGCCGGCGAATCTGCGCATCTGGAAGGAAATGGATAAGGACACGCAACAACTCGTTGCATATCATACGCACATCTCATGGCAAGCTCCGGAACGAACGATCTGGATGGATGGACGTCCGCATCCTCCCGAGTACGCGGCTCACACCTGGCAAGGGTTCTCGACCGGGAAATGGGATGGAGACATGCTCACGGTGACGACCACGCATCTCAAGATCGGCTGGATCCGCCGCAACGGCATTCCTCGCAGTGACAGCGCTGTTCTGACCGAGCACTTCGTCCGGCATGGAAATTACCTGACCCTGATCAGCGTCATTCAGGACCCGGTGTATCTCACTGAGCCTTTCATTCGTACTACGAATTGGGTTATGGATCCACGCCAGGAGATTGCTCCGTATCCATGCGAATCGGTTGTGGAAGTGGAGCGGCCTCTCGGCACCGTGCCGCATCATTTGCCGGGGACGAACCCGTTTTTGACGGAGTTTCCGGAGCGTTTCGGCCTACCCGAACAACCGACTCGAGGGGGTGCCGAAACAATGTATCCAGAATACATCTCGAAGATCCGCGGGATGCCTGTCAAAGGCAAGACAGCAGCTAAGTAATTCGGGGGCAAAAGGGTTAAGCCCGTGATTACCAGCCCGTGGACTTAAACCCAGGGATCGTACTAAGATGCGTGCACATTATGCGGCCGGGGTGTGACATGCACCGTGTAAGTTGGTCAAAAATCATACTTTCCATCCTTATTCTTATAGCGCTTGGCTGTGTTCCGGCATTCGCGCAGGTTGACTTGTCCGGTGCGTGGAATCCCAGGTACCACGAAGATCAACCGGAGCGGATACCTGGTCCGGAACTGGCCGATTTTCTGGGTCTTCCCATAAATGATGACGGCCGCCAGTGGGCATTGAGCTGGGATCCCTCGCGCCTGACCGTTCCGGAGCATCAGTGTCAGGTTCACACGGTCGCCTACATCTACCGCGGGCCTCTGCAGGTTCGTATCTGGGAGGAAAGGGACCCGGAAACCCAGCAGGTCATAGCAATCAAGCAGTACATCAGCACATACGAACAAAACCGAACCATCTGGATGGATGGCCGGGCGCATCCGCCCGACTATGCGCCTCACACGTGGATGGGCTTCTCAACGGGCAAGTGGGAAGGGGACACGCTGACCGTCACAACCACTCACATCAAGCAAGGTTGGCACCGCCGTAATGGACTCCCGTCGAGCGACATGATCACATTGACCGAACACTTCATTCGGCATGGCGATTATCTGACGCACATCAGCGTCGTCAACGACCCGATCTACCTCTCCGAACCTCTGATCAAGAGTCAGAACTTTGTTTTGAATCCCAACGCCGGCGGAAACTGGCTCTGGCCGTGCGAGTACGTTGAAGAGGTGGCGGACCGCCCGGAAGGCGCAGTGCCGCATTATCTGCCCGGTGAGAATCAGTTCATCAGCGAGTTCGTCAATCGCCATGGAATCCCCGTTGAAGCGGCGATGGGCGGCCCCGAAACGATGTACCCCGAATACCAACAGAAGTTGAAGCCGCTGCTCGAAAAGATGCGCAACCAGAAAGCTAAATGAAAAGAACACTCCTCATCATCGCTTTCTCGTTGCTGGCGAGTCTCGCTTACGCACAGCAGCAGAACTTCGACAATGTCGAAATCAAAGTCCTGCCGGTGCAGGGCAACGTTTACATGCTTGTCGGCCCGGGCGGCAACATCACGCTGCAGGCAAGCGACCAGGGTGTCTTGCTGGTCGATACGCAGTTCGCCCAGTTGAGCGACAAGGTCCTGGCGGCAATCCGAAAGATTTCAGACCGGCCGATCCGATACATTGTCAACACGCACTACCATGGCGACCACACGGGTGGTAACGAGAAGATTGCCAACGTCGGAAAGACGCTCAATGTCGGCCCGGGCGCAAACTTGCAGCGGCCGACGGCAACGATCATCGCCCACATCAATGTGTTGAACAGAATGAGCGCGCCGACAGGCCAGCAAGCTCCCACGCCGAGCGGGGCATGGCCCACGGATACGTATCTCACGGCGCAAAAGGAGCTTTACTTCAACGACGAAGCTATCGAAATCATTCATGTCCCAGCCGCACACACGGATGGCGACAGCATCGTCTTTTTCAGGAAATCCGATGTTGTCAGCGCGGGCGATGTTTTCGTCACAACGGGATATCCGTACTTTGACGTACAGGCAGGTGGCAGCATCAATGGAGTAATTGATGCCTTGAATCGCATCATTCACATTGCGATCCCTAAACATGAACAGGAAGGCGGCACGTACATCGTTCCAGGCCACGGCCGGCTCTGCGATGAACATGACATTGTCGAATATCGCGACATGGTCACAATCATCCGCGACCGTGTTCAGACGATGATCAAGAAAGGCATGACGCTCGAGCAGGTCAAAGCGGCAAAGCCAACGAAGGAATACGATCGCCGCTATGGTTCAACAACAGGCCCCCGGACAACAGATGTGTTTGTGGAGGCCATGTATAACAGTCTCAGCGCGAAGAAATAGAAGAAATAAATGACAAGAATTCCACAGCTCGCCATTTTGATTTTGCTTGCCTCCGTGGCTGCGCCTGCTCTCGCGTACCCGCAGCAACAGCAAAACTTCGACAATGTCGAGATCAACATTTTGCCTGTCCAGGGCAACGTTTACATGATTGTCGGCGCGGGCGGCAACATGACTATGCAGGTGGGTGATCAGGGAATTCTTCTGGTCGACACGCAGTTCGCGCAGGTGAGCAACAAGGTTCTGGCCGCGATCCGGAAGATTTCAAACAAGCCGATTCGTTATATCATCAACACGCATTTCCATCCCGACCATACCGGCGGCAATGAGAATCTGCGCAAGGCGGGCAGCACGATCGCAGGCGGCAATTTCGCCGGGAATATTCGGGACGCTGGAGAGGGCGCAGCGATTGTGGCCCACGAAAATGTTCTAAACAGATTGAGCGCGCCGACGGGCGCGCAGGCCCCGACGCCTTCGGGCGGATGGCCCACGGACACGTACCTCACCGGACAGAAGGACATCTTCTTCGACGGCGAGGCTGTCCAGGTCATTCATCAGCCGGCAGCGCACACGGACGGAGACAGTCTGGTCTTCTTCCGCCGCTCGGACGTCATCAGCGCCGGTGATATCTTTGTGACGACCGGATATCCGTACTTCGATTCACAAAGCGGGGGCAGCATCAATGGTGTTATTGATGCGCTGAATCGTATTATCCTGCTGGCCGTTCCCGCGGACAAACAGGAGGGCGGTACGTATATAATTCCCGGCCACGGGCGGCTCTGCGATGAGGCTGATGTGGTCGAATATCGGGACATGATCACGATTATTCGCGATCGTGTTCAGGACATGATAAAAAAGGGCATGACGCTGGAACAGGTGAAAGCGGCGAAGCCCACCCGGGATTATGATCCCCGTTATGGTGCGACGACGGGACCCCGGACGACAGATCTGTTTGTCGAGGCTGTTTATCGCAGCCTCAGCGCCAAGAAATAGTTACTTTTCTCAAAATGTCAGGATGTCTTCCTCAGGAGGATAGATTATGAAGCGACTGTTAGTTGTGCTCATTGCGGTGGCGTTCGTATCCGGCGCTCAGGCCTACGCACACCACTCCTTTGCCGCAACATACTTCGAGGACAAAACCGCGAAGATCGAAGGAAAGCTGGTTCAATTCCTGTTCCGGAATCCTCATTCGTTCGTACATGTGGAAGCTCCGGACGAGAGCGGCCAGATGGTGCGATGGGCTGTTGAATGGGGCGGCGCCGGACAGCTTGGTGGACAGGGTGTGACGCGCGAAACCTTGAAGGCCGGAGATGTGGTGACGATCACCGGCAACCCTGGACGGAATCCTGCGACCACAGACTACGCATGGTCAGCCTTCGTCGAAAATCGGATGGCTTCGGCTGGGGCGCAAAACCGGGCGAAGTGGTCGATTAGGTCGTTCTAAAAAAAATCACGCCAGTAATGGGTCGGCTTGCACTGTAGCGACGGTCTGTGACCGCCGACAGTCTAGTTTTACGAGCCTTCGGCGGTCCTGGACCGCCGCTACAGTACGGATCGGCCCATTACTTTCTAAGAGAACAATTTTATGGAGTTTTTTCATTATCTTGAACAGACAGGCTTTGCTGCCTGGATACGCGAGTCGGACTCGATCTGGGCATATCCAACCATTCTGTTCCTTCACACCATCGGCCTGAGCATTGTCGTAGGCATTAATAGCGCGATCGATCTGAGAATCCTCGGTTTGGCTCCGCGTCTTCCTCTCGAACCCCTGGAAAGACTCTTTCCTCTCATGTGGGTCGGTTTTTGGGTCAATGCTGCATCCGGCACGCTGCTCTTGATCGCGGATGCGAGCACTAAGCTTGCGAATCCGGTTTTTTACATCAAAATGGGATTTATCGCTCTCGCCATCATCGACGTTTTTGTGATCCGGAAAAGGGTATTTCGAGATCCGTTAGTTGATAAGAGGCCGCTGACTGCAAACGCCAAGATTCTGGCGGCCGTTTCCCTGTCACTATGGCTTGGGGCCATCACCGCCGGCCGTCTGATGGCATACCTTGGTCCTGTAAGCGGCCTGCAGCAGTAATTCCTTGTGAGGAGGAGAAGACAATGAGTTCCAGGATTCTGTGGAAGCACATTGCGCTGCTGATCGTCATGCTGGCCGTGCTGTCGTCCGCGCTTGTGGTTCGCAATGCCGCAGCACAGCAGAGAGGCCAGGGACAGGCTCCTCCGGCCGAGCAGGCCCCAAGAACGCCTCAAGCCTCTGCTCCAATAGATCTCACGGGCTGGTGGGTGTCGATCGTGACGGAAGACTGGCGTTTTCGCATGGTCACTCCGCCGAAGGGAGACTACGCCAGCGTTCCGCTCAATCCCGAAGGACGCCGAGTGGCCGATACATGGGACCTGGCCAAAGATGATGCGTCCGGCAATCAATGCAAGCCCTTCGGAGCCGCGAGCATCATGCGCGTTCCGGGACGCCTCCACATCACGTGGCAGGATCCAAACACTGTCAAGATCGAAACGGACGCCGGAACCCAGACGCGTCTGCTCCACTTCGGCGAAGGGCAGCCACCAGGCGGTGAACCCACCTGGCAGGGATATTCTGCTGCGACCTGGGAGGGCCGGCCTCAACGCGGCGGCCCCGGTGGCGCCGGCCGCGGCGGCGCGAACCTTGGTCCCGCCGCTGCACCGCAGGGCGGTTCTCTAAAAGTCGTCACAACGCGCATGCGTCCGGGATACCTGCGCAAGAACGGCGTGCCCTACAGCGAAAACGCGCTCATGACCGAGTACTTCGATCGCCACTCGGACTACGGGTCCGAATGGTTCACCGTTACGACGATAGTCAACGATCCGAAGTACCTCACCGACGAATTCATCACCAGCACGCACTTCAGGAAAGAGCCCGACGGGTCGAAGTTCAGCCCAGGTCCCTGCCAGACGGACCGCCCGGTGAAGTAGTTTTTGCCGCCAATGATTCGGGACTGGGGAATAAAGATCTGACCAATGCTCAATTCCCAATGCTCAGCCGATTAATTCGGGGGACAGACTCCGAATTAATCGGCTGAGCATTGGGAATTGAGCATTGGTCAGATCTTTTCCCGAATCATTGGCGGCAGAAAATTGTTTTGACTTCCCTAAATGCCGCTGCCATAAGACTCGATATGAAGAGACTGTTAGCCACGCTACTCGCGGGGATCCTTGTCTCGGCCGGAGTCTGGGCACAAACAGGTAACCGCAGAAATCCCGCAGCCGACTGGCCGATGTTCAACCGGGATCTGGCCGGCACGCGCTACTCGCCGCTGACGCAGATCAACGCCGCGAACGTCGCCACGCTCACCCAGGCCTGGTCTTATCGTCTGCGGCCGGAAGGCAAGAACATCACCGCGCTCAGCCCGAGCGAAATCTTCCAGGAAATCACACCGATCGTGGTGAACGGCGTCATGTACTTTCCTGCGGGAAATCGAGTTGTCGCACTCGAGCCGGAAACGGGAAAGGAAATCTGGAGCTACGAATTGAAAGAAGGCCAGGCATCTTTCCGTGGCGTTTCATACTGGCCCGGCGATCGGAACAATCCGCCTCGCATTCTCTTCACCACAGCGAGAAAGCTGATAGCTGTCAATGCTGTCACGGGCGAGCCGTCAACCGGCTTTGGCAACAACGGCGAGGTCGAGCTCAAGATTCCCTACGACGGAGCGCCGGCGATCTTCAAAAACATCATTCTCATGGGTTCGAACTTTTACGGCCCGGGGCAGCGGCACATTGCTCCTCAGTTGGACACAAGCGTGGGTGAACAGGGCGACACGCACGCCTACGACGCCCGCACCGGGAAACTTCTGTGGGAGTTCAACACTATCCCTGGCGAAGCCGAGCCCGGTAACGAAACGTGGGGCTTCGGCAGCTGGAAGAACCGCACCGGCAATAATGTCTGGGCTTTCGCTCTGACAGTGGACGAAGAGCGCGGCATCCTGTATTTGCCCGTCAGCAGTCCCGGCGCGAACTTCTACGGAGGCGACCGTCCTGGAAATAACCTGTTCGGCAATTCGACCGTGGCGGTCGATGCGGAAACCGGAAAGCTGAAGTGGTACTTTCAAACGGTCCATCACGAGGTGTGGGACTATAACCTGCCCCCGGCGCCCAGCCTGTTTGACATTGTTAAGGATGGAAAAAAGATTCCCGCTCTCGCGCAGGTCGGCAAGATCGGGTACATGTTCATTCTCGATCGTGTGACCGGCAAGCCGGTATTCGGCGTCGAAGAACGGCCCATTGCACGAGGAAACGTTCCCACCGAGTGGTATCCGCCCACACAACCGTTCCCGGTAAAGCCAGGGCCGATCGCCAGAGTCCGCATGAAGCGCGAGGACCTGGTCACAGCGGCAGAGACCACGCCGGAACACGCCGAGGCCTGTCGCGAGCTTTGGGACAAGAACAATTTTTACAACGCGGGTCCATACACGCCCTGGAGCTACAGAACGCCCGACAATGTTCCGCCGCCGAGCGCTATCTTCCCCGGACTGACCGGGGGCCCGAACTGGGGCGGGACTGCAGTGGATCCAAAGCTGGGCTACGTTTTCGTGGCGACGAAAGACGCTCCGACCATCGGTTGGATTCAGAAGAATCCGAAGTCCACGCCGGAAAACCTGGCCACCGAGTTTCCCTTCGTGAGGGTCGGCGGCCCGAACCTGACCGCTCCAATCAAGAACGCTGCCGGACAGACGGTCGCGAACCTGCCCTGCTTCAAGCCACCCTGGTCCAGCCTGATCGCAGTGAATGCCAACACGGGCGATTTCGCGTGGCGCGTCCCGCTCGGCATCTCGGAAGCGTTGCCCGAAGGTAAGAGGAACGTTGGATCGCCCGGTGCCGGCGGCCCCATGGTCACAGCGGGAGGACTTGTCTTTGTCGGGGCGACCGGTGACTCCCGTTTTCGCGCCTTCGATTCGAAGACGGGAAAGGAACTCTGGACGACGAAGCTGAACTACAACGTGACGGCCGTGCCGATGACTTATGAAGGCAAAAACGGAAAGCAGTACGTTGCGGTGGTGGCCGCGGCGGGCCGCGCTCAAGGCGGCGCAGGCACGGAATCACTGGTCGTGTTCGCGTTGCCTTAGGAAGGAAATGAAATTACTGATCACTGATGGCGACTTTTGTGCCTTTGTGCCTTTGTGCCTTTGTGCCTTTGTGCCTTTGTGCCTTTGTGCCTTTGTGGTTGATCGTAATAAACCACAAAGGCACAAAGGCACAAAATGGCGATCAGTGATTAGTGATTTACAGAAAAGGAGCCTCAATTCTCATGCGTATCCGCTACTTTGCCATCCTGGCTGCTGCAGCAATGCTCCTGCCCATCCTTTATGGCCAAACCAACAAGTCCACCAAATCCAATCCCGACGCGGACTGGCCGATGTACAACCGCGACCTCGCCGGCACACGCTACTCTCCACTCACCGAGATCAACGCGAAAAACGTGACGAAACTGACGCAGGCCTGGTCATTTCGCCTGGGACCGGCAGGACCCAATGGCAGCCTCAATACGGCTCCGGTTGGCGGCCGCGGGGCCGAAGCGGCTCAAGAGGGCGATGCTGGCGCTGCTGCTCCTGCGGCAGGCGCACGCGGCGGCCGTGGTGGTGCGCCCGCAGGACCCACTGGGAATCCTGAAGCTACACCAATCGTCGTGAATGGAGTTATGTATTTGCCTGCAGGCCGGCGCGTTCTGGCACTCGACGCCGAAACCGGAAAAGAGATCTGGACCTACACCTTGCCGACCGGCAACACGACGGCCCGTGGCGTCGCCTACTGGCCCGGAGAAGGGACGATTGCCCCGCGAATCATGTTCACGTCGGGACCCAGGCTGGTGGCTGTGAACGCGATTACCGGTGAAGGCGCTGCCGGCTTCGGCAAAGACGGCTTCGCGGATATCAGCGTCGGATGGAACGGCGTTCCGTTGATCTTCAAGAATGTCGTAATGCTTGGCGCGACGGTTGGCGAAATGCCGCAGGGCCCGCCGGGTGACTCGCGCGGCTTCGACGCCCGCACAGGCGAAAAGCTATGGGACTTTCACACTATCCCACAGCCTGGCGAAGTCGGGCATGACACCTGGCTGAATGACGGTTGGCAAAAGCGCTCCGGCACAAACGTCTGGGGATGGTACCTGACGATGGACGACAAGCGCGGCATCCTCTATATGCCTGTCGGATCGCCGGCGCCGAATTACTGGGGTGGCGACCGGCCCGGCAACAATCTGTTCGGCAATTCGGTAGTTGCCGTTGACGCGCAGACCGGGAAATACAAATGGCATTTCCAAACCGTCCATCACGATCTCTGGGATTCGGACCTGCCGCCTGCCCCGGTTCTGATCGATATCAAGCAGAAGGGAAAAACAATTCCGGCTCTCGCTCAGATCGGCAAGCAGAGCTGGATGTTCATCCTCAATCGAGAAACCGGGGAACCGATATTCGGTGTCGAAGAGCGTCCCGTGCCCGCAGGTGATGTGCCTGGCGAATGGTACTCGCCCACGCAGCCGTTCCCTTTGAAACCGCCGCCGCTCGCGCGAACGAGTTTCAGCAAGGAAGACATGGTTACGGCGGACGACACGACTCCTGAACATGCCAAAGCGTGCCAGGAGATTTACGAGAAAGCCGGCGGCTTCTACAATGCAGGACCCTTCACGCCGTTCCTTTTTCATGAGGACGGGACACCGCCCAGAAGCACGATTATCTTTCCTGGAAATGGCGGCCCGAATTGGGGCGGCATGGCCGCGGATCCGAAGAGCGGATACGTTTTCGTCCAGACGCATGACGCTGCTCTGAGCGGCTGGGTGGAGAAGAAGCGCGAAGGCGGCAATTACGGGAGCGGAAACGGATCGACTCAGCCTTATGACCGGGGCGCCTGGGATGGTCCGGGCCCTTATCACGGATTCGCCGCTCCCATTAAGGACGCGGCCGGCAAAACACTGGGAAATGCGCCTTGCCAGAAACCACCATGGGGCCGGCTGTGGGCAGTGAATGCCAACACCGGCGACATCGCCTGGCAGGTTCCCCTCGGTCTTAACGAAGCGCTGCCCCCGGGCAAGCAAAGCACAGGAGGATCCGGCAGCGCGGGGCCCATTGTCACGGCAGGCGGACTGGTATTCATCGGCGCAACCAATGACAGTCGTTTCCGCGCATTCGATTCCAAGACCGGCAAGGAACTGTGGGCGACGAAGCTCGAACGGCCGGTGAATGCGAATCCGATGACGTATCAAGGAAAGAATGGCAAGCAGTACGTGGCGACGATCGCCACGGATTCGGTCGTGGTGTTTGTTTTGCCGTAGGACAGACAGTAATGAACGCGGGCTAAAGCCCGCGACTACATTGGGGACAGCGACTACATTGGGGATCACGTTCCGCCCGAATTGGGGATCACGTTCCACCCGAATTGGGGATCACGTTCCGCCCGAATTGGGAATCACGTTCCGCCCGAATGTAGTCGCGGGCTTTAGCCCGCGTTCATGGCGCAATTCGCGACCGCAAATCGGAGGAAGTATGGCTAAAAAATGCATGGCTGCCTTGGCAATCATGATGCTCGTGACGTGGAGCGCTCTGGCACAGGACGCCAAAACTGTTATTGCCAACGCATCGAAAGCGATGGGTTATGACGAGCTCAGGACGATCGAATACTCCGGGTCCGGACTTGAAGGCACTGCTCTAGGTCAGGCGCAGAGCGCGACCGGCGGCTGGCCCAAATTCACACTGAAGAATTTTTCCCGTTACATCGACCTGAATGCCGGAAGCGGCCAGCAGACTGCGCTCCGCTCGCGGCCGCTCGATCCGGCAACCGGACAGCTTCCAGGAGGCGGCGGACTGGCCGCAACGCCCGAAACACAACAGGTGACGCCAATCAATGCCAACGGAACGTGGGCACAAAAGCTGGACGTTTCCCTGTCCCCGCCGGGCTTCCTGAAACTTGCATCTGCCGCAGCCAATGCGACAGTGACTTCACGCAACGTGAACGGCAGAAAATACACCGTGGTCTCGTTCCCGTTGCAGGCGAAGGCGCCGTCCGGTGTTGCGTATTCAATCTCCGGGTACATCAACAGCGACAACATGGTCGAGAAAGTCGAGACCACGATTGAAGAACCCAACCTGATCGGCGATATGCTCGTGGAACAGAGCTACTCCGGTTACAAGGATTTCGGCGGCGTGAAGTTCCCCACTCAGATTGTGCAGAAACGGGCTGGGCTCTCCTGGACAAGTCTGGCAGTCACGGACGTGAAAGCGAATACTCCCGCTCCTCCACCGCCGCCGCCACCGGCAGGCCGTGGCGGCGCTCCGGGCGGTGCCGGCGGTGGGGGCGGTGGCCGCGGGGCTGCTCCGGCGATCGCATCGAAGAAACTTGGAGAGGGCGTCTACATGACCACGGGCGGGTATAGGAGCGTCGCGGTCGAGTTCAAGGATTACATCGTTCTGATTGAGGCGCCGAACAATGAAATGACGACAGCGAACATTATTGAGGAAGTAAAAAAAGCGATTCCGAACAAGCCGATCAAATATGTCGTCAACACGCATACGCACTTCGACCATTCCGGTGGTCTACGCGCGGCCGCGGCTGAAGGCGCGATTATCATTACTCACGAGTCCAACAAACCGCTTTATGAAAAGTGGTTCAGCAACTCCCGAACGCTGTTGATGCCGGACAAGCTGGCACAGTCGGGCAGGAAACCAAAGGTCGAGTACGTCGGCGAAAAGAAGGTGCTGAAGGAAGGCGCGCAGGCGGTCGAGTTGTATCACCTGAAAGGCGCGCTTCATGCGGAAGACACCATCGTGGCGTACCTGCCCGCGCTCAAAACCGTCATTGAAGCCGATGCTTTCAATGCGCCCGCCCCGAATGCGGCGGCTCCACAGTCCGTCAATGGATTTGAGAAACTCCTGGCGTCCGAATTGGACCGCTTGAAGATCGACTACACGACGATCATTCCCGTTCATCAACCGGCCGGAGGCGACCGCGCTGTCACAAAGGCGGACCTGTTCAAGAATATTGGAAGGGCGAGCTCGAATTAGTGGATGACAAGAGCAGGGAACGTAGCCGCGAATTACGCCAATGACGCGAATGGGCGCATCAAATGATTCTCTAGCGCCCATTTGCGTCATTGGCGTAATTCGCGGCTACGTTCCCTGCCAACTTGACATCACTAAATGCTAGTACTTAACTTGAGAGCCGCACACATGGATTTACGATAACGGAGGGCAAAATCCGATGAAAGCTACGATAGCCGCTCTGGTCCTGCTGGGCCTGGTCGCGGTTGCGGTGCCGGCCATCGCGCACCACGCCTTTGCGGCTGAATTTGACAGCAGCAAGCCCATTCAGCTGAAAGGAAAATTCACGAAGATGGATTGGATCAATCCGCATTCGTGGATGTGGTTTGACGTTACTTATCCGGATGGCAAAGTTGTCAACTGGGGCGCCGAGTGCCTTCCCCCGAATGGCCTGTACAGAAACGGCTGGAGAAAAGACACGCTGAAGCCCGGCGAAGAAGTTGAAGTCCAGGGATTTGCTGCCAAAGACGGTTCCACACGGATGTGGGCATCGAGAGTTTCCTGGGTCAGCCAGGGTGGACAGCAGATTTTTGGCTTGAACCAGCGGCGTCCGGAATAAGCCAGGGGCCGGAACTTCAGGAGCTTTGCAAATGACAGATCGGTTCATGGTTTCCCTGCTCACCGTGTCCATCGTGGTGGTGGCGGCGGCGTTCGGGTCGATCCTCCCGGCGCCGGCATCAGGTCAAGCCCGCGGCACAGCGCAGGTGCCGGACCTGCAGGGCATCTGGCAGGTGAGTGATACGTCGCTGGCCTATAACGTCGAGCCGCATACAGCAACCTATGGTATGCCGGCCGGGCAGGGAGCAATTGCGGATACCCCCGACAAAATGATCCCGTACTTGCCTGCTGCCGCCGCAAAGAGACAGGACAACTTCAAAAACCGGGCCACGCTTGACCCTATGAACAAGTGCTTCAAGCCCGGCGTGCCGCGCATCACCTATTTGCAGTTCCCTTTCCAGATCATCCAGACACCCACGCAGGTGACGTTCGTATACGAGTACATCCACAACACTCGTAACATTTACCTGAACCGGAAAGAACATCTGGATGGCCTGGACTTCTGGAACGGCGACTCGATTGGACGGTACGAAGGAAACACTCTGGTTGTTGATGTGGCCGACTTCAACGATCAGACCTGGCTTGACGCGTCCGGCAATCACCATAGCGAAGCACTTAAGGTGCAAGAGCGTTTCACGCGTACCGACTCCAATACCATCACGTACGAAGTCACGCTTACGGATCCGAAAGTCTATTCGAGAGCGTGGAAGATGAGCATGCTGCTCTATCGCCATCGGGAACCGAATTTCAGGATTCTTGAATATGAGTGCCACGCCTACGCAGAGGACGCTGAGAGAGCAAAGTAGTACGTGAGCACAAGGAGATTCAGAATGAAAAATGGGTTGCTAGGTTCAATCATGGCGATGGCCGCCGGTGTGGCTATTGTCTCACTGGCCTCAGTGCCCGTTGCCGGTCAGGCCGGACAGCCTGCACCCGCTCAGGAAGGCCGGGGAGGACGCGGCGCAGGGCGTGGCGGAGCTCCAGCGGGTCCACCGGCGGGTCCGGTCAAGCGTCTGCCGGACGGCAAGCCGGATTTGAACGGCTATTGGGCCGGAGGCCCTGGCGGCCTGGCCAACATCCGAACGGCGATAACGGAAGTGGGCGGCCAGCCGGCACCTCAGAATCCAACTGAACGGCGGCTTCCATATCAACCGGCTGCCGCAGCGAAGGCCGAGGCGAACCAGAAGAATATGTTCGAGGAGCCGGAACTGCACTGCTTCCTCTCCGGAGTTCCGAGCCAGACTTACCGGCAGTTCGGTTTCCAGATTATTCAGACACCCGGATACATGCTGACGGTCAATGAGTTCATGGGCGCCGTCCGACATATTCCTACCGACGGACGGCCACACATACCGGAGAACATCAAACTGTTCAATGGAGATTCTGTCGGCCATTGGGAAGGCGACACGCTGGTCGTGGAAACCACGAATAACAACGATAGAACATGGCTCGACAATTACGGGAATGCGCATTCTGATGCCCTGACCGTGCTGGAGAAGTGGACCCCGGTTGATGCGAACAACATTCAGTACGAGGCGACGCTGACGGATCCAAAAGCTTACACGGCACCGTTCAAGATCGCGGGCACGTACAGACGTGCGCAGCTCAATGATCCGACGTATGAGCAGATGGAATTCGCCTGTATTGAAGGCAACCAGGACATTCACCACTACACGGAAGCAAGTGGCGGGAGAGCCAAAGAAGCGCCATTGGCGCATCCTCCAGGGACGGAGGTTGCTCCGGGTGCGGGCCGTGGCGGACGCGGGGGCGGCGGTCCTGGCGGCGGTGGTCCTCCTGCTGGTCCACCCAGGCAGTAATCACAAAGACGAAAAATCTGACCAATGCTCAATTCTCAATGCTCAATTCTCACCCGATGAGAATTGAGCATTGAGCATTGGTCAGATTTTATGTCTTTGTGATTTTTTTCTTACTTCCCCGCAAGCCCCTCTGTCAGCTCGATGCGAGTCCCGATCGGATCGAAAATGAACGCGATCTTCAACCCGATCTGAGAAATATCCGTATAAGGTCTCTCGAACATCACGCCGGCGGCTGCCAACTTATCGCAGAAGGTCTTCAGGTTCTTTACTTCGAAACCAATGTGATCGATCGCGCGGCCCTTCGTTGGCGCCGACGGCATCTGGGCGGGCAGGAAATCCACTTCGTTGCCGTTAAACATAGCGGATGGCAAATTGCGCCGGGATCCAACAGCGGCCCCGAATGTTTTCACGTACCACTGGCGCACCTGTTCCCCCATTGGAGTGGACATGTGAATGTGATGCATCACGACCGGAGACGTCTGCGCCTTGTCTTCGAGCAACTCAATCCTGACTCCGTCCGGAAACGCTGCGAAGATGCCCTGAAACTGCACATTGACCGCAGCAAGTTTCGCCTTGATCGCCGCCTGATCCTTGACCTGAAAACCAATGTGATTCACGGTTGAGCCATCGGAACCGGCAGTCGGCTCGCCCTTGGTGAAAATGATGAACAGGCCGGGCAATCGGAGCATCTCGAGAGTTCCGGTTTTGGTTACCTCGGCTCCCAGGCCCTCGATCCAGACCTTTTTCTGTGCCTCGATATCCCGAACCAGCAAGTGGATATGGCCAATCGAGACCCCGCTGTCATTCGGCGCCGCCAGTTGAGCGAATCCGGGCAATTGAATGCAAAGTGAAACGGCCAGGGTAGCGAGGAGGATTTGTTTGCGCATGGCGCGGTAACGTATCACGTATTTTTTGTCGACACAAAGACACAAAGGCACGAAGGCACAAAGAAAGGCCGCATCAAGAACCTTTATTTGCGGCCTTTCTTTGTGCCTTCGTGCCTTTGTGTCTTTGTGTTGAGAATCCCCGTGCCTTTTGATAAGTAGACAGCTTGGCCAGCAATCTCCAATTAAGCGAAGCAATCCGGCAGCACGTCCACGACGGCGACATTGTCGCGCTTGAAGGTTTCACTCATCTGATTCCGTTCGCCGCGGGTCATGAAATCATTCGTCAGCGAAGGCGCGACCTGACGCTCATTCGCATGACTCCGGACGTGATTTACGATCAACTCATCGGCTCCGGATGCGCAACGAAACTCATATTTTCCTGGGGAGGAAATCCGGGAGTCGGCTCTCTGCACCGCTTGCGCGACGCGGTTGAAAAAGGCTGGCCGCAGCCGCTTGTCATCGAAGAACACAGCCACGCCGGCATGGTTACAGCTTATGCCGCTGGTGCGGCTCATCTTCCCTTCGGCACTTTGCGCGGATATCTCGGGACCGACCTGCCCAAACACAATCCCAATATTCGATTCATCGAATGCCCCTTCACGGGAGAACGCCTCGCGGCCGTGCCCGCCATTCGTCCGGACGTTGCCGTTGTCCACGCGCAGAAAGCGGATCGCCGAGGGAACGTTTTGATGTGGGGCGTGGTCGGAGTGCAGAAGGAAGCAGTGCTGGCCGCTAAACGCGCCATCGTGACGGTCGAGGAGATTGTCGACAGGCTGGAAGCGCCGCCGAACGCGGTGGTGCTGCCCTCATGGATTGTCAGCGCCGTCTGTCGGGTCAAAGGTGGCGCGTTTCCTTCTTATGCGCAGGGTTACTACAAGCGCAACAACGCTTTTTATAAGCAATGGGACAAGATCGCGGTGGACCGTGACACCTTCAAATCCTGGATCGAGCGGCACGTCACGGGCACAGAAGACTTCGATGGTTTTCGGCGGAGCCTGAGTCAGGAGGTCGAGCGTGCCTGATACGCCCTATACCGCCGACGAAATGATGACGATCGCTGCAGCCCGGATGTTGCGCAATGGCGCCGTGTGTTTCGTCGGAATCGGACTTCCGAGCGCCGCAGCAAATCTGGCCCGCCTGACACATGCGCCGGACGTGGTGCTGATCTACGAATCCGGCACGATCGGCTCGAAACCGGATGTGCTGCCCCTTTCCATTGGCGACGGCGAGCTGGCGGAAACCGCCGATGCTGTCGTGTCAAGCCTCGAGATCTTTTCATATTGGCTCCAGGGCGGTCGTATCGACGTGGGTTTTCTGGGCGCCGCGCAGATTGACCGCTTCGCGAACATCAACACGACCGTCATCGGCGATTACAAAACGCCGTCCACGCGGCTGCCGGGCGCCGGAGGAGCGCCGGAAATTGCGGCCTCTTCGGGAGAAGTTCTGATCACGCTCCGCCAGACCAGGCGAGCGTTTGTGGAAAAACTGGACTTCGTGACGTCCACAGGCCACTTTGCGGGCGGCAACAGCCGCGAACAATTTCGTTTTCCGGGGAGGGGCCCCGCGGCAGTCATCACGGATTTGGGAATCCTGACACCCGGCCCGGAGACTAAAGAACTCACACTGACGAGCATTCATCCCGGCATTACGGTGCAAAAGGTTGTCGAGGCCACGGGATGGCCTCTCAAAGTTGCGCCGGAACTCAAGACCACCGCGCCCCCGACCGAGAATGAGCTGAGGGTGTTGCGTGATCTTCAGGAACGAACCGCACGGGCGCATGCAGATGAGGTGTAGGACTGCAAGAGATCTGACCAATGCTCAATTCCCAATTCTCATCCGATGAGAATTGAGCATTGGGAATTGAGCATTGGTCAGATCTCTTGTTCTGGATTGACATACATACGGGTTTAGGCCCAAATGTGGGCAACAAACCAGCGAGGTTAGCGACCATGTCTAATCACAGAAACTGTTTCATGTTGGCGGCGGCTCTAGGGGTATGCTCGTGCTGAACGCAGGACCCGCTGCAGCCGCTTCGTGCGAGAGCCTGTCGGCCCTGAAACTCTCGGATACAACGATCACAATGGCGCAGTCTGTTGCCCCGGGCGCCTTCACTGTGCCCGCGGCCGGGCGCGGCGGGGCACCCCGCTTCGACGACCTGCCCGGTTTCTGCCGCGTTGCCGCTATGCTGAAGCCGTCGAGCGATTCCGATATCAAGATAGAAGTCTGGCTGCCGGCTTCCAATTGGAACGGAAAGTTTCTGACGGTTGGAAATGGCGGCTGGAATGGAAACATCGACACGAATGCGCTCGCGGCAGGCCTGCGGCGCGGTTATGCCGCGGCCTCGACCGATACCGGTCATGAAGGCGGCGGCGGCCCATGGATGCAGAGCAAGGAAAAGCTGATCGACTTCGGATACCGAGCAGTGCACGAAACGGCCGTGAAGGGAAAGGCCATGGTCACTGCTTTTTATGGCAACAATGCCCGACTGTCGTATTTCCAGGGTTGCTCCGCGGGTGGCAGGCAGGGACTGAAAGCATCGCAACAATTCCCGAATGATTTCGACGGCATCGTTGCGGGCGCGCCCGCACTCAACACTACCGGCCGCGCGGCCTTTGCGATGTGGACCGCTCAAAACCTGCACAAGGATGAAGCCGCCTATCTTCCGGCGACCAAATATCCCGCAATCCACGACGCGGTGCTCCAGGTATGCGACGCGCTCGATGGAGTCACCGACCGCGTCATCGAGAATCCCAGGCAGTGCAAGTTCGATCCAAAGATCCTGGAATGCAAGGCCGGCGATGCCGCCACTTGTTTGACTGCACCACAGGTGGAGTCCACACGAAAGATGTATATGTCCCTGGTCAACTCACGAACGGAAAAGGTGATCTTTCAAGGTTTGGAGTACGGAAGCGAGATGGGTTGGAGCACATTCGGCTCTCCGCAGCCATTCGGGATCGGCACACAGATGTACCAGTACATGGTGTTCAACAATCCGGCCTGGGACTACAAGACTCTCAACTTCGACAGCGACATGGCCCTGGTCGACAAAATCGAGAGCGGCGCCATCAACGCAATGAATCCCGATTTGAAACCGTTCTTCGCGCACGGAGGTAAGCTCATTCAATACCATGGCTGGGCCGATCAACAGATTCCGTCCGGGAGCAGTGTCACGTATTACCAGAGCGTGCTTGATACGATGGGAGGCGCCGGTAAGGTGAAACCGAACTATCGCCTGTTCATGGTGCCCGGCATGGGTCATTGCGGTGGCGGTGACGGTCCCAACAACTTCGATATGCTGACGGCGCTCGAGCAATGGGTCGAAAGCAATAAGGCGCCGGACCAGGTTGTGGCGTCCCGCATCGCGAACGGAAAGACAGAGCGGACGCGTCCACTTTGTCCATATCCGCAGGTCGCAACCTACAAAGGAACGGGGAGTACCGACGATGCTGCTAATTTCGTGTGTAAGTAGAAAACGCGGGCTGCGAGGGGTAATTCGGGGGACAGACTCCGAACTCACCCAATTATGAATCAACAACCCTTAAGCCGTAATTGGGTGAATTCGGAGTCTGTCCCCCGAATTACCCCTCGCAGCCCGCGTTTTGTTCTCTGCGCGATACTTCTCCTCAGCGCTTCCCCGGCTCACGCCGCATCGTGCGAGAGTCTGGCAGGCCTGAAACTCCCAGGCACCACGATCACACTGGCCCGGACCATCGCCGCCGGCGCCTTCACGGCACCGGTCACACCAGGTGCGCGTGGCGGCGGAGGTGGACCCGTCGCTGCAGTATTCCGGGATCTCCCCGAATTCTGCCGGGTCGCGGCAACATTGCGCCCCTCGACCGACTCCGATATCAAAATCGAAGTCTGGCTGCCGGCCTCCGGCTGGAACGGCAAGTTCGAAGCCAATGGAAACGGTGGCTGGACGGGAAACATACCGTATGGCCCATTGGCCACCGCGCTCGGGCGCGGGTACGCCACTGCCGCAACCGACACGGGACATGAAGGCGGAAGCGGAAGCTTTGCGCTCGGCCATCCCGAGAAGCTGATCGACTTTGCTTACCGGGCCGTCCACGAGATGACCGTGCAATCGAAGACAATCATCGCTGCATACTATGGCAGCAATCCGAGGTTATCGTATTGGAATGGCTGCTCGTCCGGCGGGAAACAAGGCCTCAAGGAAGCTCAACGTTTCCCCGAAGATTACGACGGCATAATCGCCGGCGCGCCTGCCAGTTACTGGACCCATCTGACAGCAGCGGCAGCCTGGATCGGCCAGGCGGTGAACAAGACCGAATCCAGTTACATCCCGCCCACCATGTATTCGCTTATCCACGAGGCTGCAGTGCAGGCATGCGATTCTCAGGACGGCGTCAAGGATGGCCTCATCGGCAATCCAGTGAGTTGCAAATTCGATCCGAAAGTTCTCGAGTGCAAAGATGGCGACGCTCCGGCATGTCTGACATCAGCGCAGGTGGAAACCGCTCGGGCCATGTACTCTCCGGTATTGAATCGGCGCACGAAGCAGCCGCTCTTTCCGGGCTTCGAGCCCGGCAGCGAGGCGGGCTGGGCTATCGTCGCCAGCCGCCAGCCGACCTCTCTTGGAATCGACCACTGGAAATACGTTGTATTCAAGGATCCGAACTGGGATTACAAAACGCTCAACTTCGACAGCGATATCGCACTGGCGGACAAGCAGGACAACGGCGCCATCAACGCCATCGATCCAAACCTGAAACCTTTCTTCAGCCGCGGTGGAAAGCTCTTGCAATATCACGGCTGGAGCGATCCGCTCATCCCTCCTCAAAGCAGCGTCAACTATTACAGGAGCGTGGTGGATGCCCTCGGGGGCGCCGGCAAAGTGACGAACTCTTACCGCTTATTCATGGCGCCGGGAGTGGGTCATTGCGCGGGCGGTGATGGTCCCAGCAATTTCGATATGCTCACGGCGCTGGAGCAGTGGGTCGAGAACGGAAAGGCGCCGGACCAGATCACAGCTTCCCACATCACAAACGGCAAGGTGGATCGAACGCGTCCATTGTGCCCATATCCACAGGTTGCAACATACAAAGGAACAGGAAGCACTGACGATGCAGCGAATTTCGTGTGTAAGTAGCGAAGGCAAAGTAAATTCAAAGTTGCCGAAGGCATCCGAATACAGCCGCGTAGCGGCGACAGAATGTAGCCCCACGCGCCAGCGTGGGGACGCGGTAGACCTCGATTTTACGAGCTTCGCAGGAGCGCGCCGCGCGGCTGTATTCGGATGCGCTTCGCGCGATATCCTGGACAGCTCTGGTCATAGATCGACGCTACAGTTAATGCTCCTGATACTTTTCTTTTCGGCCTCTCCGGCCCTCGCCGCAACGTGCGAGAGTCTGGCGACCCTGAAGTTGCCCCAGACGACAATCACCACGGCTCAGCCTGTCGGCGCGGGTGCTTTTATTCCCCCCGCGGGGAACGGTGCAACCTTCAAGAACCTGCCGGCTTTCTGCCGCGTTGCCGCCACGTTGAAGCCATCGAGTGACTCCGACATCAAGATCGAGGTCTGGATGCCGGCGGACGGCTGGAACGGCAGGCTGCAGTCCGTAGGCAACGGCGCATGGGCGGGAACGATCAGCTATCCGGCGATGGCCACGGCGCTGGCGGCCGGTTACGCCACGGCCAGTACAGATACCGGTCATACTGGAAACAACGCCAACTTCATACCGGGACATCCCGAAAAGGTGATCGATTTCTCGTATCGTGCAGTGCATGAAATGACTGTTGCGGCGAAGGCGATCATCGGCGCGCACTATGGAAACGGCCCGCAGTTCTCTTACTGGAACGGTTGCTCTACCGGCGGACGGCAAGCGCTCACCACCGCGCAGCGCTTTCCACTCGATTATGACGGTATCCTTGCGGGCGCGCCGGCGAACTACACCACTCGCCTTCAGGGAGCACAGGTGTGGAGCGCGCAGACCGTGCACAAGGATGAAGCCGGCTACATCCCACCGGCCAAATACACCGCAATCCACGCTGCGGTGCTTCAGCAATGCGACGCGCTTGATGGAGTGAAGGACCATGTACTCGAAGATCCAACGCACTGCAAATTCGATCCCAGCGTGCTCGCCTGCAAGGAAGGCGACGGACCTTCATGCCTGACTGCGCCGCAGGTCGACGCGGCTCGCAAGCTCTACGCCGGCCCCAAAGACTCGCGCACGGGTCAGCAGCTCTTCCCGGGCCTGGCGCCGGGAAGCGAGATGGGATGGGCGACGCTGGCCGGTCCTCAACCCATGACCCTGGCCACGGACGTGTACAAGTATCTCGTGTTCCAGAATCCCGACTGGGATTTTAAAACGCTCAACCCCGATACCGATTTCCCGCTCGCAACGAAAGTAACGGGCGCCACGATGGACATGATCGACCCGAATTTGAAGCCGTTCGTCGATCATGGCGGAAAGCTTCTCATGTACCACGGCTGGAGCGATCCCGGCATCCCCCCGGAGAGCACGGTCCAGTATTACAAGAGCGTGGCCGATAAGATGGGTGGGACATCGAAGATCACGAACTCCATCCGGTTGTTCATGATTCCCGGAATGAATCACTGCCGCGGAGGCGATGGGACGGACACGTTCGATGGAATCGGGGCATTATCCCAGTGGGTCGAAAAAGCAAAGGCGCCGGGTCAGATCGTTGCATCGCACATGACAAACGGTAAGGCGGACCGGACACGTCCGCTTTGTCCTTACCCTCAGATCGCAACCTACAAAGGAACCGGGAGCACCGATGAAGCGTCGAATTTCGTCTGTAAGTAAACGCGGGCTGAAGCCCGCGACTACAGCGCGAGAGAAAAAGCTGTAGCTGTCGCCATGTACGAACATGAGTACGAGGCGATGTACGGCCTCGAGAACTTCTACTGGTGGTATGTCGCCCGCCGGAAGCTGGCTGAAGAGCTGCTCTCCGACGAAATCCACGGGCGCAAATCCGTCCGCATTCTTGATGTGGGATGCGGTACGGGCGCGAATATGCACGCCTTCGCCCGCCAGGGTATGACCATGGGCGTGGACACCTCGCTCGATGCGCTGGCGTATTGCCGAAAGCGCGGAATCCAGTCGATCGCGCTCTCAGGAGTCGAAACCTTGCCGTTCGGGGATGGCACCTTCGACATCGTCACGGCACTCGACGTTCTCGAGCATACCGATGACGACCTGCAGGCGCTTCGCGAAATCCACCGCGTGACCCATAAGGACGGCCTGTTGCTGGCGACGGTGCCGGCCTATGGATTCCTCTGGAGCGAACACGACGAAGCGCTCAAGCACCGCCGCCGGTACGCGGCTCATGAATTACGCAACAAGCTGACCGTTACGGGCTTCGAAGTTATCCGAACCAGCTACTTCATCACGACCCTGTTCTTCCCCATCCTGGCTCTGCGCATCTGGCAGGATCTTTTCAAAAATGCCACCCACCCGAAAACGTCGCTTTATGTCCTCCCCGGCTGGATCAACTCCTTTTTGATCGGGCTGCTGGCGCTCGAGCGAAGAATCTTTCATCGCATGAATCTTCCCTTCGGAGTTTCCATCGTGGCGGTTGCCCGGCCGGGGCAATTGCCGGCCGATCAGAAAGCTCAAACGTAGGTTATTCCTTGAAAAGAAAGCTGAAACGTGTGATCGTCGGACAGGAAATATTGAAATCAAACGTCTGTCATGGAGAGGTCTATGAAAGCTCGTCACCTTGGAGTCGTTCTGGCCGTCCTGGCCCTGACATCGGTCGCGTGGGGGCAGGAAGTTCACAATCACGCGCTTCAGGTTCACGGTGTTCCCGGCGGTGTTCCCGATTTTTGCGGCCAGCCGACAGTGACGAGCGTGGCCGGCGGCGCGTGGTCTGATCCCGCGACCTGGTCCACCCGGAAAGTTCCGGCCGCTGACGATAGAGTCGCAATTTCCGCCCGGCAGGACGTCGTATACGACGTGGTCAGCGACGCAAAACTCGCGTGTGTCGAGATTCGCGGGCGCCTTCGCTTCCGCGCGGATGCGAATACACGGATGAAAACAGCCAATCTGATGGTCATGGATGAGGGGTACCTGGAAGTGGGGTCCGCCGGAGTTCCGGTGGCGCCGAATGTGACGGCAGAAATCATCATCGCGGACCAGAAGATCGATCGACAGCTCGATCCCGCTGAGCTCGGAGCCGGAATCGAGAGTCTCGGCAAGATTGCAATGCACGGCGCGTTGAAGTCGCCCACATTTGTGCGACTGGCTGAAGAGCCACTGGCAGGCCAGACCACGCTGACACTCGAGCAGAGCGTAAAAGGCTGGAAAGCAGGCGACCGCATCTCCATTCCGGATACTCGGCAGTTACGCGAGAGCGAGCGCGGAAGCAATTACAAGCCGCAGGACGAGAAACTCGAGATTGCGTCGATCGCCGAAAACAAGATCACTTTGAGCACGCCTCTCAAGTACGACCACAAGGGTGCGCGAAACGCTGAGAACAAACTCGAATTCCTGCCGCACATCGGTAATCTCAGCCGCAACGTGATTGTCCGTTCTGAAAATCCCGCCGGCACGCGCGGCCACATGATTTTCATGTCCCGTTCCGACATCGATCTGCGTTTCGTGGAAGTGCGCGACATGGGTCGCACGCGGATGGGCGTGCTGGATAACACGGAATTCGACGATCAGGGACAGGTCCGAAGGTTGGGAGTCAACCAGATCGGGCGTTACGCGATTCACTTTCATCACTACTTCGGACCGAAGCAGACGCCCGCCGACGGGTACCAGTTTACGCTCATCGGCAACGCGGTCGATGGCGCGCCGAAGTGGGGGGTCACCGTCCATAACAGCCACTATGGACTTGTTCAGGACAACGTCGTGTACAACACGCACGGCGCCGGCATCGTGACCGAGGACGGCACTGAGAGTTTCAACGTGTTCGAGCACAACTTTGCTATGCGTTCGGAAGGCTCAGGCGACTTTGCGCCACGCAGTGGATACAGCGGAGCCGGCCCCGATCCTGGAGGAGAGGGCGGAGGCTTCTGGTTTCGCGGCCCGAACAATTACATCCGAAATAACGTGGCTGCCAACGCGGATGTATTCGGGTTCCAGCTTGCGGCAGGATCGCTCGACTCCGTAAGGATTCCTGCCTTCAAAGGCGCCGATATGGCCTCCGATCGTGAGACGGTGGCGATTGACACAACAGATGCCAAAGTGCTGGAGTTTGCCAACAACGAGGCTTATGGCGCTATCCAGACCGGCGTCGCATTCGGATGGAATGGCGAGATCAAGAACTTCCGCGCCTGGAATCCTTCGCGACATGGTCTCACGGTTACACCCACCGATAAGCTGACGGTGGACGCTATTACGGTACGCGGCGACAAATCGATTCTGTCCGACGCGGAGGAAAGGCCGGCGGGTATTTGGGTAGGAAACTACCTTGCCAAGAGTGTCGCGATCCGCAATGCCGATATCCAGGGAATGCGTGCCGGCGTAGCGAGTCCGTTTTTCCATTCGAACCAGAGTTCGGAACCGGGCCGCGGCGATGGCACGATTGCGATCGAGAACAGTTATTTCCGCGATTACGTGGGAATCGTGGTCGCGACGGCATACCAGCCGAAACCCGCGAACGCCAGACCGGCAAAGACCGCCATCGTTAGAAATTCCGTCTTCGAACCGCTCGACGTTCCGGCGCATCCCGGGATCCCTCCCGCGGCGATCTCGATGAATTACAACATGGCTCCCGATGATGCAGAACCTCGCGTCCCCATAAACGTCTTCGACTTCAACAAAAAGGCAGGCGATAACTTCAGGGTCTTCTACTCGCTGCACGCTCCCCGCAGTGTGGCGCCCTGCAACGATTCGAGACCTGCACTCGACGGCTGGGTTTGTAAGTAATTTACCGGCTACAGGGGCCGGCTATTTCGCGCGGCCCTTCACACCCACGGCGATCATCGGCAGTTTGTAAATCGTCGCGGCCGTCTGTTGCGGGCCTTCACGAATCGGCTGGCCGTTCGTGTCCTCCGCGCCGGAGCCAACGACGTAGAGCGTCTTCTTGACTGGACCCGCGAACCCGACGCTGATGACGCCGCGCGGCGTCGGAATCAAGCCCAGATACTTTCCGGTTTTGTCGAAGACCTGAACGCCGGGGTTGGAGGTCACGTACAGCCTGCCTTCGGAGTCGACCGCGCTGCCGTCGCCGTTGCCCATCTCGAGCGTCGCGAAATCGCGGCGGTTGGCCAGCATGCCGGGTCCTTTCACGTCGAAAGCGACGATCGTTCCAGGCGTTTGGCCGCCTCCATTGGTGACGTAGAGGATCTTGTCGTCCGCACTGAAGACAACCCCGTTGGTACGAATGTTTTCGGCCACAATGGTGACTGTCCCGGTCGCGCTCGCGTAATACACGCAGCCCGACGTGAAGTACGCGCCGCCCTGGCTGTCGGCGGCGAGATCGTTCGGCCGTACGCTCAGCGTCGTGCCATCTGCCCACTTGTCCGCGACCATCTTGCGCCCTGGAGCCAGGATGGTGATTGCGTTCACGATCGACGCCTGGTCCGGTTTAGTCGATCCTGGCCTCTCCGTTCGGTGTACGCCGTAGAGTCGGCCCTGCCGATCCATCGATAGCGAGCCGACGCCGTTCGCATTCGAGACGTACACTGACGCCTTGTCGTTCTTGTCGATCCTGAGGACAGCATCGTAGTCTTCCTGCGCCACAAGTGCGCTGCCGTCTTTGTCGGCAAGAATGCCGTCGGCACTGTTGCCGCCGGCCTGCCAGACTTTCGCCCACTGCGCGCCGGCAGCGACAACGCCGCGGATCGCCATGATGGTTACGTCGCGCGGGATCCGCTGCGGCGCCGGGCCGCGGCCACCGCCCGCCTGGGCCGCCGGCTGCGCGGGTGCCGCACACGGCGGAAGCGCCACGGCGGAACCTTGAGCCTGCGCCTGCCCCAGAAGCAGGGCCGACGCGGAGAGCCACGACAAAATCACGAACACGGTTTTCTGGTTCATACCGCCTCCAGGCACGCAGATCCTACATCGGGATTTGCGCCTGAAGATACACCGATCGGCGGGCCCGCGGCAGGTTTAGAAGAAGCCCGATAAAATTAGGCTGACGCGCGCGAAGCATCTCGTATAATCGTCCCCCGTAATCCCGGATTGAAAATTAAAACATGGCGCACACAAAATTTCCACGCTGGCTGTTGATTCTTGTGCTGGGCTCGGCGATGACGCTGCTCGGCGGTCAGGATACTTACTGTCCTCGTTATCCGGCGAGCGAGAGAGCGTTTGGTGAACGAGCGCTCGAGACGGACCTGAAGTTCGCGCTAAATGCAGCTTCGGCAGGAAAGCCGGACTGGAGCAATACCGCGGCACTGCCTCCCGTGAAGAATGTCATTGACGAGTGGATTTTCCGAAAGATGGCGAAGGACGGCGTCGAAGCGGCTCCGACCACGACGGATAATGAATTCCTGCGGCGTATCTATGTCGATCTGACCGGCCGGATTCCAACCTTCGAACAAGCTCAGGCTTTCCTCACCAGCACGACTTCGAATAAACGAACTCAGCTCATCGAAGATCTTCTTGCTTCTCCTGCCTATGTGGATCAGTTGTCGCACTGGTATCTGGAAAGGTTTCGGGTTCGGCAGGGAACCGGAGGCTGGGTCAGTATTTCCGGGCGGAACAACTTCTACGGCTACATCCGTGATTTTGTCGAACACGACCGCCCATACAACAAAGTCGTCCAGGAAATGCTGACGGCCAGCGGTGACAGTGATGTCGAACCGCGGCTCGGCTTATTGACCCGGAACGTCGAGAACTACTATGACAGTCCGTCTCAGGATTTTTGGGACGGCTTCACGGATATGGCGACCGTGCAGTTCCTGGGCTTCAAGACGGAATGTATTTCATGTCATGACGGCCGGCGTCACCTGGAGAACATTAATCTCTTCCTGACGCCCCACACCCGGCGGGAGTTCTGGCGACTATCGGCTTTCTTTTCCCGAACTCGCATACAGGCTGTGAGTGACGACAGTGCCTTCTTTCGTCCGAGGCTGCTGTGGGGCAACTCGACAACCGGTTTGTACACGGGCATCATCGATCCTTCTCGACCTGGAGCGCGGCCGTCGCGCGCTGCGGCCAATGAAGAACCCGTGTACCTGTTTTCCGGCGAAAAGCCTTCCAGTGGAGCGTGGAGAAACGAATTTGCCCGACTGCTCACGTCCGACAGGCAGTTTGCACGGGCAGCAGTCAACTATCTCTGGGCATATTTCTTCGGCACCGGCATTGTCGATCCGCCGGACGGTTGGGACCTGGCGCGAGTAGATCCGGCTGAACCGCCTCCGGAAGGCTGGCCAATGCAGAACGCACATCCAGAATTGCTCGAAGCGCTGACGGACGTCTTTATCCAATCGAACTACAGCACCAGGAGCGTTGTCCGGCTGATCGTCAATTCGAACACGTACCAACTCTCCAGCCGCTATCCGGAAAATAAGTGGCAGGACGCTTTTGTCCGGTACTTCGCTCGATATGAAGCGCGGCGTATGACCGCCGAGCAACTGTTCGATTCGTTATCCACCGCAACAGGAACAGAAGGTTCGATGTCGGTTGACGGCTTGTCGACTCTTTTACGCTACGCCAATCAGTTGCCACATCCTTACGCGTCCAGAGACTGGGAAACGGAAAGCTTGCTGGACGCGCTCGGCCGCGGCGATTGGAACAACCGTCGCTCGATAGCGAAGCCTTCCCTGTTCGGCATTTTGGAATATATGAATCGTTGGACCATTGCAGCGCGGACGCGCGCGTGGGCCGATCAGTGGACTCCACAGTCTCGATTAGCGTTGTGGCTTTCACAAGGGCTGAGTGATCAGGAAATCATCCGGCGCACGTTCATGGCGACGCTCACGCGCGATCCATCAGACGACGAAGTGAGTCTTGTGCTCGCGCGCAAACCCAATCAGCAAGACACGTGGCTGGTTCGGCTGTGGCTCAGCGGCTTGCAGTGGGCGCTGATCCAAAAAAGTGACTTCGTGTTCAAGTACTGATCATCATGAGAAAAGATCAATTTGCCGAATTTCAACGCAGATCCTGCGGCAGGCAGGGCCGCTTCCCTGCCGTGTTCTCCCGCCGAAACTTTCTGGCCGGCGGGCTGAGCGGCGTTGGCTACATGTTGTTGAGCGCGGGGTTGGAAGCTCAAAGCGGTCCCGCGGTAAAGACGCAGAATACGGCGCGCGCATGCATCTATATCAATCTTGAAGGCGGGCCGAGCCACCTGGATACTTTCGACCCGAAAGACGGGCCATGGAATCCGCGGGATGCTGACCTGCGACAGCACCCCGGCGGCATTTTACTTTCACAACGTTTTTTTCCGATTCTCTCGAGCCTGACCAGCGAGTTATGTGTGCTGCGATCGGTTTCCAGCTGGGAATTGGCGCATAGCCGCGGCCAGTTTTATGTCCAGACTGGCCATAAGAGCAATCCCGCATTTGCCGCCGATACGCCTCACATCGGGGCTGTCGTCGCTTACGAGCGAAAAAACACCGGAGCTCTTCCCCCCTTCGTTTCCTTCGGAAACGGAAGCGACGAGCAGCGGCAGGGTTTCTTACCCGGATCGACTGCGCCCTTCTCCTTCTACCCGAATCCGGGGGGCCTCTACAATTTACGGCATGATTTCTACGGGAATCAGAGCAAAACTTTTTTCGAACAGAGCTTCGCTCTCCTCGGAGCCCTGGATGCACCGCTGCGGCAGCGTCCTTTGAGCGCGGAAATGGCTGCGTATAGCGAAGTGCAGAACCAGGCGCGCGCGCTCGTTTATAACGATGCCGTAGAGGGAGTGTTCAAATTCAGCAATGCGGATGACGCGCGCTATGGCGGCACAAATATCGGCCGGAGTCTGATCATAGCCAGGAACCTCGTTCGGTCGAAGCTGGGCACGGTCTTCATTAATGTGACGCAATCCGGTTGGGACATTCACGCGCAGCAGTTCAACAAACAGGCGAACATGAACATCTATCGTCAGACGGGCGAACTGGACCGCGCTCTGGGCAACCTGATTCTCGACCTCCGCGTCGGCGGCGACCTTTCGAGCACGTTGATTGCGGTTCTTGGTGAATTCGGACGCACTCCCGGACCGCTGAATTCCCGGGACGGCCGTGATCACTACCGCGCCGTGATGTCCGCAGTGCTGGCGGGAGGAGGCGTGCGAGGCGGCCGCGCCATAGGGGCCAGTGATGAAATGGGAGGCTTCATCACCGACTCGGGCTGGGCCCAGGATCGTTCGATCTATCCCGAAGATATCGTCGCTACAATCTATTCGGCGCTCGGAATTCAGTGGACGAAATCCCTGGAAGGCGCCCTCTCCGGAAGACGGTTCAGCTACATTGTGGGAGCCGAGGAAGGCCTGTTCATGCCTATCCAGGAAGTGTTCGTGTGATCGTCCTGGTGGCGCTGCTATTAGTATTTCCGGCTCTTGCGTACGGGCAAAGCCAACCGGCGGCTGTATATGTCGTCGCACCGAAGACTTCGTTCGTCTGGGGTGAGCCGATCAAGCTGACCGTTGTGGTGCGCAACAGTGCAGGCGCACAACTGTCAGGACAAAGCATCGGCTGGTTTGTCGATCCACCGATTGCGGGGACTGTGGCGGCCGATGGGACGTTCACTCCGATGAGCCTGCAGACTTTGACTGTCAGCGCATCGGCCGGCAATGCGCGTGGCGAAGTTCGTCTTCAAGTGTTGCCTAAGAAAATCGTCGTCGTCCCCGAAAGGGCGTCCATGGACGTCGGCTCTGTTCAGACGATTCGCGCAGAAGCGCTCGATATCAACGACCGCCCCATACCCGGCACGCATTTCATCTGGCGGCTCCAAAACCTGCTCGGCTATTGGAATGAGGATCAACCATTGGCCACGATCGATCTACTCGGCAGGCTTCAGTCCCTAGCGCAGGGGCGCCTGTCCGTTGCGGCGACTATTCCATACAGTCCCCTCGTCCCCGGATTCTTAGCGGAAGCCCAGGGCGAGACCATAATCGCCATGCGCGCCAAACAGACGTATACTTTTGAGCGCCTGCTCACAAGCAAGCCGCTGGGCGCGACGAGCCGCGTGAAGGCACGCCCGGCCGCACTTCTCCCCACTGAGGATGATGGCTTTGTTTTCGCAGCATCTCTCGACAGCGTCACTTCCGCGTTGCTTGAATGGAAAGCAGGATCGCTAACTCCGATTCTGTTGTCTGGACGAACTCATTCTCAAAGCCGCCAGCCTCTGATTGAAATCACTTCGTATGCGCGCAACCACCGCGGAGAAATGATGACGATGGAAATGGATTCCACACAGACGGTGCAAGTCTCTGCCGGCCAGGCGTATTCACAATTACCCCTGCTCGTGCCTGGAACGCCTCTATACCTGGCCGAAAGAACCAACTGGTTTGAGATTCAGCGCAATTCACTCGCGGATAGCGGCTTCAAATTGATACATGCGAATTACACCGACGCCGCATATCAAAAATCTGCAGACGGTTTGTTTCGCGGAACCGGTAAAGGTCTTGAGGAAGCGGTCGTCACTACAACGGATGGGTTGCCCGGCCGCGCCGGCCAGAAGTTCAACTGGGGGAAATTCGGAATCGCCGGCGACGGAACTGCCTGGTTTGTCACCATCGCCGACGACAACCAACCGGTACTCTGGAAACAAAAGCCATTCGGTTCCATTGAGAAAGTGATCGGCTACGGAGACTCATTTCAGGGAAGCGAGGTGACTTATGTCGGCCCAACTGGAGACTGGAATCTTTATCCCGGCTTGTTCGTTGCGAGCAACGGAGAAGTTGTCGCCGGCGTGAACACGAGGAACCGCGCTTACTGCGTGCGATGGTTGCCGAATAATCCGCAGCCGGAGGTTCTTCCGGATGGCACAAACGGAATCTATTGGCACGAACCGGGTGTCGGTTCACTGATAAACACCAATCACAACGGCCAGGGCCAGGGTCTTTATTTGTGGGCGCAGGGAGTCACGCCGCTTCTGCGCATCGGCGAACCAATTGAGGGATCACCTGTCACGGAAATCTACAGCGCAGCGGTCAACAGCCATGGTGTCGTATTCGCAATGGCGGCGACAACCGCTTCACCAATGGTGATCCTGCGGCTCCAACCCGATCGCCAGGTTGTGGTCAGGGCCGGTGATGAGATCCCGATTCAGGCGCCTGCCACCGTCGGCACGTTCGTATCGGGCCGCCGGCCCGGTCCACCTCTATCCATGGTTGGCGGCTTGATCGGGACTGTCGCGCAGATCACTTCTGATGGCGGCATTCATCCCCTTATTGCTGTGGGCGATCCGCTGCCGGGCGGAAAGGTGTTTCGCGGCAGCGAGGTCGATAGCCGGGGCGCGAACATCCAGGTGCGCAGCCTTCCAAATGGCGATGTTGTGTTTTCGGATCAGAATGGGGTGTATCGCTGGCGCAATGGAACGATTGAAACTGTGCTTCAAGCCCCACTTCGCCTGAATGGAGTTCAAACCGGCGCGCCTTCGGCTTTTGACATGAACTCCAAAGGCGAAATGGCAGCGCAGATTTACGCCGGCGCCGGAACGGGCGTCTACCGATTCGTTAACGGGGAAGGGCGACCCATTGTACGCATCGGAGATGTAGTTGACGGAGAGACCGTTTCCGACACCTGGTTTCCAACCATTGACGAAGCCGGACGCATCGCCTTTTCTTTTCAGAGCCTGCACGGCAGGCACATTGCCCTCTGGGATGGCACTTCCCTCAAAAAACTCTTTTCTCCGGGAATGACAATGCCCGATGGCCGGCAGGCTCGCGACGGTGGTTGGATTTTGAAAGGATCAGCGGACGGTTTCGTCACTCAAATCAACTTCCAGGATGGAAGCACGTACGGTCGGTACAGGAATGGTGCGTGGGAATATGTGGTGAGCCGTACGGACCGCATGCCCACCGGGAATTCCGCAGGCTGGGTCGATTATGGAAATTTCGATGTGAACGCATCGGGAGATGTGGCCTTCGTATATTCAGGCGTCGGCGGTCAACACCTGGTCGTGCGAAGAGGAAACGTATTCCACGAAATTCATGATTTCGGCACCTTAACAGCGGATGAAGACTTCCTTCTCGCAATGACGAGCATCCACCTGAACGATGACGGCACTTTGTACGCCCTGGCCACCACGGATGAAGGACAACAGGTTATCTATCGCGCAACTCCCGGAGCGCCGGCGAACGCTTCCGTCGAGTTCCAGACGTACTCGCTGAATGCCAGAGGGTCGGCCTCCAACAGTACCGCAGGGCTGACCAAGAACCTCACGACCGGTTTTGCCAGAATTCAAACCGACAATGGACAAACCACACTTGCCGGACTCGCCATTTTTGGTTTTCGTCAAAACGGCGTGCTGGTTACGGAGGCCGCAGTGCCCGCGACGACTTTGACCCGCGGCGGAAGGTTTTATGTAGAAGTGGGCGACGCGGTCAACACCGGCCTCGCTATAGCGAATCCGGGCAATCAGGTCGCCGTCGTGCAGTTTTACGCGACAGATCTGAATGGCGCGAGAAACTCCGGGTCGGTGACGGTCGGCGCGAATTCGCAGATATCTCAGTTTCTGGACACTGCGCCTTTCAATGTCGGCAGGATCCAGGGCACATTCACATTTACGTCGAGCGTTCCCGTTGGAGTCACCGCCCTGCGCGGATTCACGAATGAACTGGGCAACTTCCTGGTCACCACACTGCCGATAGCAGACACGGCCGCACCGGTTTCCGGCGATCAATATCTGCCGCACTTTGCGCTCGGAGGCGGTTGGTCCACGCAACTGATTCTCGTTAATCCGACCGACACTCCGCTCGAGGGTACGTTTGTTTTCAACAGTCCTGGTTCTGTCTCTTCACCAGGTGCTCCACTCACCGTCACCATTGCGCGACAATCTTCAAACAGCTTTGCTTATTCGATTCCGCCGAGGACGGCGGCGCGCTATGTTCCGGCCGCAACCGGCGAGTCCACTTTGTCCGGCTACGTCTTGATCGCGCCCGGCCGTGGCACGGCGGCGCCTTCAGCACTGGCAGTGTTCGCGTTCCGCACTAACAGGGTCACCGTTTCTGAAGCAGGGGTCAGCGGGTCGGCCGTGGGCAGGGCATTTCGAACCTATGTGGAATCGCGTGGCAAATTTGCAACCGCTGAAACGGGTTCGATCGCGACAGGTCTGGCCATCGCCAATACGTCGCCGACACCCGCAACTGTCACAGTGGATCTCATCAACGCGGATGGGAGCCCCAGCGGACTTCGGGGCACACTACGCATTCCCGCCTCCGGACAGGTTTCGACTTTTGTGGATCAGATTGCCGGATTCGAGCGCATGGAATCGCCGTTCTCGGGAACCCTTCTACTGACCTCGGACAACCTCGTGTCCGTCATGGGACTTCGCGGCCGATATAACGAGGCATCGAACTTTCTGGTGACCACCCTACCTGTTATTCCGGACGGACCCACCGGGACTGCGGAACGTATCTTTCCTCATTTTGCCGACGGCGAGGGCTACAGCACACAATTCATCTTGATCAACTCCGGGCCGAACCCTTCTGCCGGCGCAATAAAGTTTTTCAACCGGCAGGGACAGCCCCTGCCCCTCCGTATGCTGAATTGAAATCATATCTGACTCAAAGCTTTCGGATGAAACCGGAGAAATGATTAGTGATTAATGATTAGTGCACCTGGAAAATGGAACAATCGCTTTATTTATCCAGCGGAAAAATGTTGTGAACACGCAAACGAACTATAGCGGCGGTCTATGACCAGCGCTGTCGAAGATATCGCGCGAAGCGCATCCGAATACAGCCGCGTAGCGGCGACAGAATGTAGCCCCACGCGCCAGCGTGGGGTATGAGTTGCAATTGAAGGTTAGCCCCGCGAGGGGCGGAAGATTCTTCAGAACCATCTTTCGCTCCTACGGAGCTCGGAAAATCGAGGTTTACCGGGTCCCCACGCTGGCGCGTGGGGCTACATTCTGTCGCCGCTACGCGGCTGACGGATCTGGTCTAAAACCTGCGCTCATAGAGCGCCGCTACAGTTGGGCCAGTAATCGCAATACTGCCACGCCCGGAGCTCAGAGGTTGGACACTACAGCGTGCGCTTGAACAGGAGTGTTGCGGCGGTCATGGCGACGGCGGCGAAGACGAGAAGATAAGCGAGATCGAAACTGATCGCCTCAAAACCGGTGTTCTTGAGCATCAGGCTTTTGAGGGCGTGCACGACGTAAGTGAACGGATCCACCTTCGCGATGGCCTGCATCCACCCCGGGAATGCCTGTTGCGGATAGACGGCGCCGCTCGGGAAAAACAGGAGCGTGTTCAGCACTCCGAACATGGCACGCGGCATGAGCGGGTCGCTGACGCGCACCATCAGCAGAAACATCATGCTCACCAGCGCAAGGGATGAGACGACGATGACGATGAAGACGCGGATCATCCTGAACGGCTCGAAAGGATTCGGAATACCTGCGATGATCGATCCGAGCGTCATCAACACGCTGCCTGCCATCACGGCCTTGATGGTGCCCGAAAGATTGAATCCGGTGATGAGCTCCAGCTTCGTGATCGGTGTGACGAGATAACCCTCGTGCAGGCCTCGAGCTTTGTCGTCGATGAAGATGATCCCCCCGCCGATCATCACCATCATGAAGATCGACATCACCGTAGAGCCCGGCAGCAGATACTGAACATAGGGAACGTATGGATAAACTTCCACGACATCGAGCCGTGGCTGCCCTTCAAGTCTTGCCGCACTGACCGCTGGCCGGTTGTTGTATGCGGCTACAAGACCCGTCATCGAACCCACCATTGCGGACGCCACGAAACCGTCGGTGTTGTCTTCGATGAGTGCCAGCCGCGGGTCGTTCTTCTCCACGATGCGCTGCGAGAATTCGGGCGGGATCGTGAGCACGCCGTTGATCAGGCCGTTACGCAGATCGGCGAGCGCGCGGCCGGAATCGGTGTACTCGATGGTCTCGAACGTTCGCGCATTGGCCGCGATTGCAACACACAACTCACGGATCTTCACGGCCGGAACCCGGTGATCCTGATCGACGATCCCGAGCTTGAGATTCCTGACCTGCCCGCCGAACGCATATCCCAGAACGACGAGCTGAATGATCGGAAAGATCAGAGACATGATGATCAGCGCAGGACTGCGCCGAAACCGTCGCAGCTCGCGTTCAAGAATGGCGAATGCTCGATGCATCTTTTATTACCTCCTCGGCATCATCATGCGGCTGTCCATCGGCGAAGCCTCCTGGATCGCGTCGCGGAGCTGGCGGCCGGTGTAGTGCACGAAAACGTCGTCGAGCGTCGTGCTCTGCACGGATAACGAATGCACCGGCAGACCGATCTGCGCCGCCGCATCAAGCAGGGCCATGGTTGTGGCCGGGCCGTTGCGGGTAGCGATCCGAAAAATGTTGTCCGCGCCACTGACCCTCTCCACCTGCGGTAGAGCTTTCAGCCTGTCTTGCCATCCTTCGGGTGTTCCGGCAAAGCTGACTTCCAGAATGCTCTCACCTTCAACGGACGCCTTCAGCTTCATCGGTGAGTCCAGCGCCACCAGCTTGCCGTGATCGGCAATTGCGATGCGATCACAGAGCTTGTCGGCTTCGTCCATGTAGTGGGTTGTGAGCAACACGGTGAGGTCCCGCTGTTGTTTGAGCTGCTTCAGCATCTCCCAGACCGCCACTCGCGAGACAGGGTCGAGTCCGGTAGTGGGCTCATCGAGAAAGAAGACGCTGGGCTCGTGAACCAGGCCGCGGGCAATTTCGACGCGGCGCCGCATTCCACCGGAGAGGTTCTTCACGGGCTTGTCCTTCCACTTCGTCAGCTCGACCGCTTCGATCAGTTCCGCCATCAAGCGCCGGCGTTTCTCGCGCGGCACTCCGTAGAGCTTGGCGTAAATGAGGAGGTTCTCTTCAACACTGAGCTCGAGATCACTTGTCATCGCCTGCGGAATGACGCCGATCACGTGCCGCACGGCATCCGCCTCGGTAACCACATCGTGGCCGCAGATCTGTGCCGAACCCGATGTGGCTGGAATCAGCGTCGTGAGCATTCGAATCAGCGTGGACTTGCCTGCGCCATTGGGTCCAAGCAAACCGAAGGTCTCACTGTGCTCGACCGAAAACGAAACGCTGTCGACGGCGGTGAAATCTCCAAACTTCTTCGTGATGTTGTGAACTTCGATGTCACTCATAGCTGTTAAAAGGCGGGAAGGAACCACAAGAAGCACAAAAGGCACAAGAACGAATAAGAATTTTTGTGCCTCTTGCGCTTTCTGTGGTTGCGTTCCCTCTCATATCGGCAAGTCCACATATATCGTCATTCCGACGGCAAGGTGGCGGTCCTTGTTGTCGACGCGCAGACGGATTTCGAATGTCTTGATGTCGCGCTTGATGCGGCTGACGTCGCGCTGGGTCGCGAACCCGGCGTCCGCAGCTCGATAGAAGACCGTGCCCGTGCGCTCTTCTCCGGAGGGCAGCCGGACCTTGAGCTGATCGCCCAGGCGAATGCGATCGATGTACGTTTCCTCGACATCGGCGCGCACCCACAGATCGTCCGGATTGATCAACGTGACAATCGGCTGGCCGGGAATGATGACCTCCCCTTCCCTGGACGCCCGGACATCGACGATGCCGTCAATCGGCGCGCGGACTTCGGAATAAGAAAGACGAACGTCCACTTGCGCGCGCTGCGCCGCAGCGGCCTGGCGCTGCTGCTCGGTCGAGCGAACGCGGCTCTGGCGGACCACGACCTGCTCGGAATTTGTCCGCGCGAGCGCCACGGCGGCGCGCTGAGCTTCCGCCTGCCTGGCCATCGTCTCGACTCGGGCTTTCGCCGCATCGTATGAAGTTCGCGCCTGATCCAGTTGCTGCGCCGGAGCCACTCCCTGCTCGGAAAGTTTCTGCGTCCGGTCCATGAAGATCTTCGCGTTCTCGAGCGCGGCGGCAGCCTCGGCCTGCTGAGAAATCGCTGCCTGGAGATTTGCTTCGGCCTGCTGTATCCGATCCTCGGTCTGACGCTGCTCGTAACGCAGTTGCGCTTCGTTCTCTCCAACCTGCGAGGCAATGCTTGCGATATTGTGCTCGTGAAAGGCGCGCTCGGCCTGCAGCTCATCCGACACCATGACGGCCACGAGCTGATCGCGCTTGATTTCGTCGCCCTCCTTCACCAGAACCTGACCGATACGTCCGCCAACCTGGGGAGCAACGATCACATCCTCGGTCGTGACAATCCCCGTCAAAACCAGCGCCATGGGCTTCGACCGGGTCGAGTAATAAGCTGCCGCTACGACGGCGATCAGCAGCAACAGGATCAGAACACGTCTCATGCATCCCCTCGCGGTAAGTAAGTACTTACTTTACCGAAAATACCATTGCTTTCAAGGCAAAACACGAGTAGCAAGGTGGATCGTGACTTATCTGGAGAACCAACGGACCCGGCTGGCGCTCTTCTTTGGCCTCCTGCTTCTGGTGGATTGGTATTTATATTTCTGGAATGTCGGTCATTTCTTTCAAGCAGACACGATGTTCCTGCTGTACCACCGGCCGACTTCGGTTGTGGAATTCCTGCGCGAGTTCATCAAAACTCACCCGTCAGGATGGTACCGGCCCCTTGCGAACGAGATCATCGAGCCCATCCTATATCCATTATTAGGGCTGAATCCGGCTGGATACCGAATTCCCGTATATGCGGTATTCATTGCAGATACGGTGGCCGTCTACGCTCTTGCTTTAGCAATCACCCGCCGCCAGCTGGCAGCGGCAATTGCCACGTTCTTCTTCAGTATTCACACCACGAATGCTTTTACCACCTACGACGCCGGTTACCTGCCCGAACTCCTGTACACCTTTTTCTTTGTCGCTTCGGCCCTCGCGTACTTGCGATATCTCGACCATCGGACGCGATCGGCACTGGGAATATCGCTGGCCTGTTTCGCCGGGGCGCTGCTTTCGAAGGAGGCGGCGGCAACCTTGCCGTTTGTGCTCGTCGCTCTTCACATATTCAAAGGCTTCACATCCCGCAAACAGCTTTTCGCCGCCGGCGGCCACTTTATTCTCCTGGGTTGTTACCTTGCGTTCGCTGTCGGTTATTTGCACGTTCAGGGTGTGGCGTTCGATACAGTGCTCAACCCGCCGTCCGCTAAACCAACAGGCGGCTATCAACTGATTTTGGGGAAAACGATTTTCGAAAATGCGGATTATGGCACGAGTTGGATGTTCAATATCCCACGCGGCTGGATGACCGAGTCCCGGCATCTGGAACCCGGAATGGTCACCTTCCTGAACTTTTTTCGCGCACTGGTCGTAGCTCTTGCGGCCTTTCTGCTGCTGAAACCCGAACGCAAGGTCATACTCCTGGGCACCGCGTGGTTCCTGATAACGCTGGGGCCGACGCTGCCGCTGCTGAATCATTTTCTTCCTTACTATCTTTTTCTGCCCGTTGTCGGATTTTCGCTTGTGGTTGGCACCGTTTTCGCGTGGCTTTACGACAGCATTCGCAGATTCCAACCGGTTGCGGCCCCTGCAACGATCGTCGCCGTTTTCGGCGGCCTGCTGTATGTGTGCAGCATCAGCATCCATGCCGACATTCGAGACCACATGTGGCTCGGCGGTTCAGCCCGGCTCGCTCGAAGTTCGCTGGACGATCTCAAGCGGCTATTTCCGGCGCTTCCTTCCAACGGCACCATCTACATTAACGACGATGAAGAGCCGCTCGCGTGGCATCACTCTTCCGGCGGACTCATCAAGATGGCGTACAACACGAAAGATGTCTCGGTGTTCTACTCCAGCGCGGGCGATCCAATTCCGGAGAGAGTACCCGCGGACAAGCTTATCCTGCTGCGGTTTCAAAACAAGCGGCTCCTCGATGCAACCGATGTGTTTATTACCAATGCCCGCGGCTTTGTTCCCTACAACAACTCCGGCAAGCACACGCTTCGAATTTCCCGCAGCGAAGTGGGAGTCGGCGATTTGTTCGCCCTGGAAGTCAGCGGCCTTCGGGATGTGCGCGTCGAGCTCACGTACACGCTCAACGAGGGCCGCGTCCAGCTTTTTCAAACCATTCTGGACGATCAAGGCCGGGCGAAATTTGACGTGTCGGAGGCCACAACGAAGGGCTCCTATCATTTTCTGGGATTCAAAGTGATGAGCGAGCCGGACTGGTATCGGGCGGACGCGGCAATCACGGTCCGCTGAGTGTCCAAAATAAATTCAAAGTTGCCGAAGGCATCCGAATACAGCCGCGTAGCGGCGACAGAATGCAGCCCCACGCGCCAGCATGGGGACCCGGTAGACCTCGATTTTCCGAGCTCCGGAGAAGCGAAAGATGGTTCTGAAGAATCTTCCGCCCCTCGCGGGGCTAACCTTCAATCGCAACGCATACCCCACGCTGACGCGTGGGGCTCCATTCTGTCGCCGCTACGCGGCTGTATTCGGATGCGCTTCGCGCGATATCTTGGACAGCGCCGCTACAGCGAAACATGTTCGGTCTTGGGAACGGCATCTGACAAAACCGGCAATAGCGTATGGCCTTCGGACCGCGCCACGTAGGTTGCGGCAGTGATGTCGCCGGTGACGTTGAGAGTGGTGCGGCACATATCGAGGATACGGTCCACGCCCAGAATAAGCGCAATCAAGGATGGATTCACACCGATCGTCGTCAGCACGACGATGATGAATGGAATCGAACCGGACGGAACGCCGGCCGTGCCGATGCCGCCGAGTATGGCGAGATATGCAACCAGCACCTGTTGTCCAAGCGTCAGGTCGAGACCCGCCAGTTGCGCCAGAAACAACACCGTCACCCCTTCGTACAGCGCCGTACCGTTCTGATTGGCTGTCGCGCCCACGGTCAATACGAACGTGTTGATGTCCCGGGGCACTCCGAGGTTTTCTTCGGAGACTCGAAGAGCGGTTGGCAGCGTTGCGTTGGACGACGACGTTGAGAAGGCGGTTAGCATCGCCGTTCGGATCCGGCGGAAGAACTCCCGCGGTGAAATCCGGGAAAGCACGGCTACCGAGATCGAATACACACCGAACATGTGCAGTGCGAGTCCGCCTAGGACCGTAAACACAAACCATGCGAGCGCCACGAGCAGATCGAATCCAAAACGCGCAGTCGTGGTGAACAGCAGGCACGCAACGGCAACGGGTGCGACCCACATGATCATGTCGATGATTTTTGCCGAGACCTGGAAGAGCGAATCCAATATTCCGACCAGCGGTCCGGTTACCGACCCCGGCAGCAAGGTGATAGCTATCGCCAGGACGACAGCGAAGAACATCAGGTGGAGCATGTTCGGTGTCTCGCTCGCCACGGCCGCTATGGGATTGGCAGGAACCAGCGTCCGCACAACCTGCATGAGGGCCGAGCCTCCTGCCTGTGTCTGGGACGCGGCCTGCACCCGCCGGTTCGCGTCCGCCCCATAGCGCTCGACCAGGGCCTGCGCTGTTGCCGGATCGATCCGTTTGCCGGGACGAATGAGATTCGCCATGCCGATGCCGATCATCACCGAGATGGTGGAAATCACAACCGTGTAGATCAGGCACTTCAAGCCGATCCGGCCCAGCTTTCGAATATCTCCAACTCCGGCTATCCCGACCACCAGAGAAGAGAAGACCAGCGGAACCACGGTCATCAGGAGGAGTCGAAGGAATAGTTCGCCGATGGGCTCCGTAAATTGAACAACGATCCACTCGACGCGCGGGTTACTGCCGCCGAAGAATGCATTGACGGTCACTCCCGCGGCCGCCCCGACCACCAGGCCCAACAGAATGCGCGTGTGCAACATGAGGGGAGATCTTAACTTTTGAGCAGGGATTAGACGAAAGTAATTTAATTGGAAATCTACGGTTTAGGAAGGTTCCTCAGATTGCAGTTCGAAACCGAAGAAAGTGCCTACGGCATCGTCGGGGAATTTCACTTTGTAGCGGTAAACCAGATCACGAGGAGCATCGACAACTTCAACGATCACCCCTTGTTTGCCGCGGTAGATCTGGCTCGGCCCCAAAGCAAGAACGTTGTCTCCAACTTTGAAACGAGGTGGTCTTGCACTTGACTCAGACATAATTTAGACGCCTCTAGTACGCTAACAAACATTGGACGACCTCGACTAGTGGAAATTTCCTGCGTCTTAGCGACAGCAGAAGGTCGATGAGAGCGGTACCTCTTTACTGTAGCGGCGGTCTATGACCGCCGGAAAAACCGGCGCTCACAGAAGCTGTCAACGAATTCGCAACGAAGGGGAACTGGAACCACAAAAGCACAAAAGGCACAAGAAACTATGTGCTTCTTGTGCCTTTTGTGGTTTCTTCCTCCTGCCTTCCAATTTATTCACACCTTGACAGAGCGCCGCTGCAGTCGGAATTAGCGCCAGGATTGCCACGGCGGGCCGAGGCATGACAATATGTGCGCCTTCAAATTAAGGAGAAGATAATGCCTACATATCGTGCGGATAACGTCGGAAGCTTTTTAAGGCCGAAGGAGTGGAAGGATGTGCGCGCGAACCCAAGCAAGCGCCCCGAACAGCTCAAGGAAATCGAGGACAAACATATTCTGCGTGTCCTGCAACGTCAAAAAGATCTCGGCTTCAAAATTTTCACCGACGGCGAACTCCGCCGCGGCGGCTTCATGAGCGACTTCATTGATGCCGTCGAAGGCTTCGATATGGGGGACTCCGTTGCGCGGACATGGAAGGCCAGCACCGGTGCGACAGGGTCGAACCCTGTTGCAGGTGTCGTCAATGCGAGGGTGAAGCAAAAAAAACGTCTGACGAAGCACGAGGTGGACTTTCTCAAACAGCACAGTCCCGGCGACATCAAGATGACGCTGCCGACGGCGAATCAATTCCCGGCAATCGCGTACAAGAAAGGTATCAGCGACAAGGTCTATCCGACTAGCTCGGAATTCCTGTGGGATATCGCGCCGATCTTCAAAGCCGAAATCGAGGCGCTGTCCAAAGAGGGTGTGAAGTACATTCAGATCGATGCGCCTCGCTACAGTTATTACATCGATCCCAAATGGCGCCAGTACATCAAAGATGAAATGGGTGTCGATCCCGACAAGGCTCTGGACGAAGCCATCAAGGTGGACAACTTCTGTCTCGAAAGCGCAAAGCGCGAAGGCATCGTGCTTGCGATCCACTTGTGCCGCGGCAACAACCGCAGCCAGTGGTATGCGGAAGGCGGCTACGATCCGATCGCCGAAAAACTTTTCACACAGCTCAATGTCGATACGTTCCTGCTGGAATACGAATCCGACCGGTCCGGCACATTCGAGCCGCTGCGATTCGTGCCGAAAGGCAAGGTTGTCGTCCTCGGTCTGATCAGCAGCAAGGAAGCCGCCGTCGAGCCCCAGTCCGATCTGATACGCCGCATCGAGGAAGCCAGCCGCTACGTTCCACTCGAGAACCTTTGGCTGAGCCCGCAGTGCGGCTTTGCGTCAACGATGGATGGCAACCTCCTGACAGAAGACGAACAGTGGCGGAAGCTTCAGCTTGTCGTCGAGACAGCGCGCAAGGTCTGGAAAGATGCGTAGTGATGAACGCGGGCTAAAGCAGAGCTTTAGCCCGCGTTTGCGGCGCGGTTGACACCAAAGGTCACCCACCATAAGATCGAGACAACAAAGGAGATTCATGTCATGGCGACTCGGAAAAAAGCATCGGTTAACCGCCGCGGATTCCTGAAAGGCGCGGCTGCGAGCGCGGCTGCACTGGTGGCGCAGCCTGCTGCAGGCGCGGCGCAGGCGGCACAGGCCCAGGCAAGGCAGGTTACTCCGCTGCCTTCAGCTGCGCTTGTCGCAGCGGAAACTAGTCCGCCGCCACGAGCGGACGTGTACACAACGGATCGGCCCGGGGCAGATTACATGGTGGATGTCGTCAAGTCACTGGGGATCGAGTATATCGCCGCCAATCCGGGCTCGACCTTCCGCGCGCTGCACGAATCGTTTATCAACTACGGCGGCAACAAGGCGCCGGAACTGCTCACCTGCTGTCATGAAGAGTCTTCGGTCGGGATGGCCCACGGATACGCCAAGATCGAGGGCAAGCCGATCATGATCATGGCCCACGGCACGGTTGGACTGCAGCACGCCTCGATGGCCATCTACAACGCGTATGCCGATCGCGTGCCGATATACATCGTCCTGGGTAACGTCGCGGATGGTCCATGGCGAAGAAGCGATGTGGAGTGGACTCACGCCGTCCAGGATCCGGCATTGATCGTTCGCGACTATACGAAGTGGGATGACAATCCGATTTCGCTCACACAGTTCGGCGAGTCCGCCGTCCGCGCATACAAGATTGCAATGACTCCTCCCATGGGACCGGTGGTTCTAACCGCCGATGCCGTGTTGCAGGAAGAGCCGGTCTCTCCGGATGACCGGCGCCGTTTGCGCGTTCCCAGGCTTTCACCGGCCGCGCCGCCGGCGGGCGACAGCGGAGCGATCGCTGAAGCCGCTAAAATGCTCGTCGCCTCCGACAATCCGCTGATCGTCACGGGCCGCTCGGCACGAACGCCGAAGGGCCTGGCGCTGCTCGTCGAGCTGGCCGAACTCCTGCAAGCGCCCGTTTCAGACCGGCGCATGAGAATGAATTTCCCCACGCGCCACCCACTGTACGACACGGGGAATATCACAAATGCCGATATGGTTCTCGCACTGGAGGTCGCGGATTTCTACCACGTGACGCATGCGCAGACACCACTGAACAGGATGGGCATGGAAGCGAGGCCGCTGACCAAAGCCGGCGCGAAGATCATCACCATCTCGTCGCTTGACCTTCTGACGAAGAGCAACTACCAGGATATGGGCCGCTATACCGAAGTCGATCTGGCCATCGCCGCGGACGCCGAGGCAACGCTGCCGTCGTTGATTGAGGCATGCAAGCGCCTGATCACCGCCGATCGCAAGAGGGTCATCGACCAGCGCGGCGCCAGGGCGGTCGAAGCATCGAAGCGCTTACAAGACCGGACTCTCCAGGAGGCAGCGTGGGGTTGGGACGCGAGCCCGATCACTACAGCCCGCATGTCGGCCGAAATCTGGAACCAGATCAAGAACGAAGACTGGTCGCTGGTGTCCGAGGTTGTCTTCCAAAGCTGGTGGCCGACGCGGCTCTGGGATTTCACGAAACACTATCAATTCATCGGCGGGCACGGAGCCTACGGGATCGGCTACGGTGCGCCGGCCGCTGTGGGCGCCGCGCTTGCCAACAAGAAGTACGGCCGGTTTACGGTCAACATTCAATCCGACGGCGACCTGAACTATGCTCCGGGCGTGTTGTGGACTGCCACTCATCACCGCATTCCATTGCTGACCATCATGCACAACAATCGGAGCTACCACCAGGAACGGATGTTTGTGGCCGACATGGCAGCGCGGGCGCAACGCGATGTATCACGCGTGGGAATCGGCAATGACATTACCGATCCCAACATCGACTACGCAACGATGGCGAAGGCGTACGGGATGTTCAGCATTGGACCGATTGAAAATCCTGCTGACCTGGGACCGGCGCTCAAGAGAGCTATCGAAGTCGTGAAGCGCGGTGAACCCGCTCTCATCGATGTGGTTTCACAACCCCGGTAGGAGGCTTGGGAGTATGAAAAACATTCTATTGTTCCTGTTGATTGCGCCGGCCGTCGCTTTCGCACAAACCACCCCACAGGGAAATACGGATAGCGGCAAGCGCCTTTTCATGAAGCACAACTGCTACTACTGCCACGGCACTGCCGGGCAGGGTGGACGAGATGGCGCGCGGCTGGCCGCGACAGCGCTGACCTTGCAGGGGCTCACCCGGTATGTCCGCCAGCCTAGCGGCGGCATGCCGGCATTTACGGAAAAGATCCTGACGGATCAGGAATTGACGGACATTTACGCTTACTTGAAGTCGCTTCCGGCGGCGAAGGCCCCAAAGGACATTCCGCTGCTGAATCAGATCAAGTAAGGAAGTAACCACAAAAAGCACAAGAGGCACAAGAATGGGATCCCATTTCTTGTGCCTCTTGTGCTTTTTGTGGTTACATACTCCCCATGTTCCGGCTCTTGATTACCTGGCTCGCCATCTCAATGTTGCAGGGACAGTCCGTGGACCGGTATGTGACTGTGAACGGACTTCGCATTCATTACCTGGATTTTGGCGGGGACGGCAGGCAGCCGCTGATCATGTTGCACGGCATCGGCCGTGTCGCGCACACGTTCGACCACATCGCTGGCCACTTCAGTCGGAACTATCACGTCATGGCCGTCGATATGCGCGGGCACGGCGATTCGGGCTGGGATCCGAAGGGCGCGTATCTCGTCGAGGATTACGTCAAAGACATCGAAGGCCTCGCTCAGGAGCTTCGCCTTCGAAACATCGTCATCTGGGGCAACTCCACGGGAGGCCGGGTGGCGCAGGTCTTTGCCGGAATGCACCCCGACCTTGTCGCAGCAGTCATTGCCGAAGATGTCGGGCCGGAACGTCCTCGTGAGATTGCAGACGGCTTCACCAGCCGGCTCAAGCAGGAAGACGAAAAGGGCTGGGCCTCCGAAGATGAGTTGTTCGCTCAGCTCAAGACCGGCAGCCCTCGCACCGCCGACGAGATCCTTCGAGCGTATGCTCACTTTGGCTCGAAGAAGCGCTCAGACGGCCGCGTGATCTGGAAACGAGATCCGAACATCGGGAACGGCTTCGTACCCACGGAGCTCTGGCGATTCATCCGGCAAATCAAGTCGCCCATCATCTACGTGCTCGGCGGGCGCAGCACGATCGTTCCCGCTGCAACACAGGAAGAATTGCGAAAGACCCTGCCTCAGGTGCAAATCGTCAGCATGCCCGGGCTCGGCCATTATCCGAGCGAGGAAAATCCGAAGGACTTCCTCCCGATCGTGGACGGCTTCCTGGCCAAAACCAAACGGTAAGAAATCTGACCAATGCTCAATTCCCAATTCTCATCCGATTGATCGGATAAGAATTGGGAATTGAGCATTGGTCAGACTTCCTTGCCCTGTCCAAAGAGGGGACTACCATTGCCCCAGCGGCCGGAGACTTTCTTGATCCGCTGGATGGCTTCCGTAATATTTGCGAGAGAGTTGGCATAGCTGAATCGCAGATGGCCGCTGCCGTGTTCGCCGAAAGCGGCGCCGTTCAGGCACGCCACACCGGCTTCGTTGAGAAGATAATCGGCAAGTTCCCTGGACGATATGCCGGTCCCGGTGACGTTGGGAAATGCATAAAAGGCGCCCGGTGGCACAGAACATCGAAATCCGGGAATTTCGTTCAAGCCTTTCACAATGGCGTCGCGGCGCCGGCGGAACTCGGTAACCATGGCCGTGACACAATCCTGAGGACCCCCCAGCGCGGCCATGCCGGCCCGCTGAGTGAAGCTTGCGGTGCACGAATTGGAATTGACCATCAGCTTGGTCACCGCGTCGGCCATCCACAGGGGCATCACGCCGTAGCCGAGGCGCCAGCCGGTCATTGAATACGTTTTGGAAAATCCGTCGAGGATGATGGTCTTCTCCAGCATGCCGTCGAAACTGGCAATGGAAGACGGCTCGGTTTCGTACCAGATCCGGGAATAGATTTCGTCGCTCAGGATCATGATGTCGCGATCCCGAAACAGCTCGGCCATTCGCGCGAGGTCTTCCCTGGGGATGACACCGCCGGTAGGATTGGCCGGCGACACGAGGATGACCAGCTTCGTCTTTTTGGAGAGCCGGTCGCGTAACGTGTCGAGATCAAAAGAAAAGCCGCGGTCTTCGACCAGAGGTATGGGAACCGGCGTGGCACCGAGGAAGCGAATCACGGATTCATAGATCGGAAAGCCCGGGTCGGGATAAATCACTTCATCGCCGGCCTCGAGGAGCGCGATCATGCTGAAGAACATGATCGGTTTTCCTCCCGGAACCACGCAAACGTTCTCCCCGCCCACCTTCACGCCCCTTGTGCGCGAGACGTAAGCGGCGATCGCTTCACGAAATTCCGGGAATCCGGGCGTCGGCCCGTACTTGGTCCACCCCTCATCCAGAGCGCGTTTACCGGCTTCCACGACGTGCGGAGGGGTTGGAAAATCGGGTTCGCCGATTTCCAGGTGAATCACGTTCTTGCCCTGCTTTTCGAGAGCCCTGGCTTTCGCCAGGACCTCGAAAGCGGACTCCGTCCCGATCCGGGACATTTTTTCAACCAGTTGCATCTGTGTTACATCAGGGCAGTGGCTCGGCGCGCCCAGGGCGCATGGCCTTTTTCTCTCGAAACCGCCTCAACGTCCTTCACATAGGCCGTCGCCTGCGTCAGGATGTGATGAAGATCGTTGCCTATGCTGATAAACGGAAACCCTTTGTCGAGGAATTCACCCACCCGTGCTGTGCCGAACAGGAACAGACCGAGAATGACGTTGTTCTTTCTGGCGGCCGCCTTCAACTTCTCAGTAGCGTCGGCCAGTTCCGGCGAGGTGTACATCTCCGGAAACTTGTACTTTTCATAGAGTCCCATCGACATGCAGAGATCATTCTGGCCGAGGAACAGGATGTCGACACCCGGCACAGCCGCGATCGCATCGATGTTCTTGATGCAATCCGCAGTCTCGACCTGCAGCGCCACGATCACATTTGCATTGGCGGCACCCGCATAACCCAATAAGCCGTCTCTGTTCATGCTTCGCTGAGGAAAGTACACCGACCGCGTCCCGGCAGTCGGATAGCGGCAGCAACTCACCGCCTGGCGGGCCTCGTCGGCTGAGTTGATGTATGGTATGAGAATTCCGTCGGCGCCCATATCGAGCGCCTGCTGAATGCTCGGACGGTCGGAGTAACCGCCGACACGCACCAGCGACTTCGCACCGCCGTTCGCAATCCCTGCAAGCATCCCCGAAAGGCTTTCGTACCCCATGGGGCCATGCTGCGTATCCACCAGCAGCCAGTCATAGCCACTGTGCGCGAGCTGCTCCGCAACCGTCGGGCTGTGCGCATTGAGGAACAGGCCCAACTTCGGGCGCCCTTCACGGAGTTGCTTCTTAAACTCCGCTCCAACAATAGCTTCACTCATTCACTTTTCTCCTCATTGTTCTGGGCCGGCTGCTGAGCCGTGCACCAGGCAGTCCCGCTTTTTTACCGGATCGGGCGTTTTTGTGCAACGGTATAATGCAGTAATTCAGCAGAAAGTAAGGACATCCAGCTTCGGCGGCGCTTTTCGTACGCTAGGCGGCAGGCGGGTTCTTCTTCGGGAGGGCAGGATCCGGAGTGATCGGCTGGTTGATGAAGACGTAGAAGACACCCTGACAAACCTCGCAGGTATGAAGGTGCTCCCGCTCCCAATCTTCGAGCCGAATGGTGCCGCCTGCGGCCTGAAACAGCCGGCGATTCTCAATGTGTATGGGCACCGTGATATTCATAGCCATCTAATTAAGCTGCAAATCGAGCACCAAGCCGGAATTGTTAGTTTTCAATACAATAGAACCTATCGTCTCCGACCTTGCGGCTCCTGCCGACCACCTGGTTGCTCACCCTTTGCCACTTTAGGACCCCGAAATGTTGTAATAATAAACGTACAGGGGTGAGGCGGCAGTATGCAACGTTTCGGGATGGGAGAGCGCATCCTTATTCTGCCCAAATTCGCCGCGCTGTTTCCCAACAAGTCGGGTTTAGTCAAAGGCATAAGACCGGATCCTCTACGGCCGATGTTCAATGAATACATTGTGGATTTCCCCGACGGGTCCACCGCCAACCTCTTCGAATTCCAAATTCTGGAAGACTATCCCAATTATCAAGCCGTTTTCGCAGTCCTTGCATTCGACAGTCATCAGCGTGCCGCCGCCACCCAGGTCCGTGGACAATTCCCGGATCGAAACGTCATTCTTCAAACACAAACCCTCGACATCGACATGCGAGTACACCCTGGCAAAACCCAGACGTCCATCATCGGCCAGGTCCTGGAACGAGGCACTGCTCGATTCCTGAAGGGGGTCGATGTGACCCTGATGAAAGAGAACGTCGCAATCAGCACCACGACGACTGACAATGTTGGTACGTTCGCGTTTCGCCTCGCCGCCTCAGGCGTTCTGAATATCGAGATTCTCGATCGCGGAAGTCTTGTGCGTATCCTGGGAAGTTTTTCCATTTAATAACTTTTCGGCGATCCTGCAACTTTTCCATGGCCCCCGGCCCCATGGGACCCATTCATTGGGGATATTTGGCTGGAAGTCCTGCTGCATATCTCAACCGAGAGCCCTCGTGGCCGGTTCTCCAGATATTCATTGAAAGGCGGGACATGGAGTCCAAACACATCGATGATCGCACATTATACGAAGTAGTCGCGCATCAGGCGTTGCTGAACAAAACCGAAATCGAACATCTGAAGAACTGCGAACAATGTCTGGAGAGGATACGCGTACTCGTGCAAAAACAGATTTCAGAGGAAGAGAGTTGAGCCGCGAATTACGCCAATGACGCGAATAGGCGCATTAAGACAATTATGTGCGCCCATTCGTGTCATTGGCGTAATTCGCGGCTCAATTCTTCAGTTTGGATCTGCCTGATGCTTGTAATTCAAGTTCGGCTGGTTCGGCTGCAGGTGTTGCACATCCCGGTTGTTCTCGGTACATGTATACGGAAGGATGCGGTCGGTTTGTTTGCCGCGAGTAAAGTTGCGCGTCAGCGACCATGGTTTCGTGAAGAACACAGGATCGTCGAATGTGACTGTCCACTCCATCGTGTCGTCATTCATCTTGCGAATGCGTTCGGTCAGGTGCAGTTTGTCGCTGTGTTCGTGCCCGGCAGTATCCAGCCAGCTCCGTTCATCGATTCCAACCGTGTCCACAACCAGGGTGTCTCCTTCCCATCGGCCGGTCGAGTGCCCCATGAACTGTGGATAGTCCGTGATATCTGCGGGATGTCCGCGGCCGTCCATGTAAACGACGCGCCAGATGGTTTGATATTCAAACAGGAAAGCGATCGCGTCTTTCTGCTGAACGAGCAGAAAGGGAAAAGGCGCCGTGAATGCCCGCGACGGACCCGTCGGCAGGCATAGCCCGGTCGGATCCTTGGACGTATCGACGGTTCTCCACTTCTCTGCTCCGTACGCCGTAAAGGGAGGCTGTTTCGGGTTCTGGTTCGTACCTAAAGCTGCGGCCAGGTTGGGCGTGTAGACGTTATTCCAGAAGCCGCTAAGATCGGCCTGTGCGCCCGCAGGTGACGGCATCAATGAAATTGCCACCAGCACAATAGCCACAGACCCGATCATCTTCATCTCCCGCCCTCCTGAAGAAAAGTCTGCCGTAGTTTACACGAAATGCGCGGCGCTAGCAGCCCGTGGTAATTCGGGGACAGACGCATAAATCACCTAAATTGTTCTAATGTTTTCAATGCGAATTTAGGTGATTTATGCGTCTGTCCCCGAATTACCACGGGCTGCCAGGACACCGCGACTACACGCCGGAATGAGGATAAGGAAATCCGGCGGGTTTTTGTAGATCTCCGCGAACGTGTGCTCGGATGGCCGCGTCGCAGACTGCAAATCCCCAATTGATGAGCCGCTCCTGCAGAGTGTCGTCCAGCTTCTTGAGGCGTGTCGGTGTGTTCGCCAGGACCAGGGTCCGGTCATGCGGGCAGTCGAGAGCATCGGGAAGTTGATAATTCCGGATATCGGTGCGAATCCCCCAATACGTGCCTGTGCGGAGGCCCATCTGGTACGACGCGATCACCTGCCGCTTGCGCAAGCTCACAACTTGATCGTCGATCAAGTTTAGAACCCGGTATATATGCTGGAGCCAGGAGCGCTTTGGGTTGGGCTCGTCATCGGCGACACCGCTGCCGTCACCTACCAGAATCGTCTCGTAACTCTTCCAGGCGGTTTCGAGACCGAGGTTGTCATACACGCCACCGTCAGTGAGGACCGCCCTGGACGTGTAGGGCTCAACCTGGAGATCACCCTTCGTAGCCGGGTCAAAGTTCGCCGGACTCAGCTTCAGTTGAACCGGCGAGAGAAACGGCGGAAAAGCGGATGAGGCGCCCACGGCAACTGCAAGCTCCAGTTTGGGATTCCGAATCAATCCGACGCGATAATCTCCCATGTACGGCTTGCTGAAACGCCACAGCACTTTGGTTTGCACACTTGTCGCATTGATCACAAACCTGGGGCCCTCTGTATCGGAAGGCAGGTCCTGCAAGGTCGCTTTGCCGAACAACGATTCCCGATACGCGGCGGTGACTTCATCAGGGATGCTCCTGAAGGGAATCAGAATACCTTTGATGATGGACCCCGCATCGATAGTGGTGCCGGCAAGCCTTCTCACAGGGGTCACGAGGAGTTTGTCCAGATTGCCGGCATTGCTGTTGCTATCAAACTCGAGCTTGTTCCATATGAGCCCCAGCATGGCCGCAGTGATCGAGCCACCGGAAACGCTCGAGACCCGTGCAATTTTTCTCAGCAATCCCATTTGGTTTAGGCGCATGAGCGCGCCGACGTGAAACAGCATGGCGCGATAACCGCCGCCGGAGAGGCATAGAGCCATGCCCGGCCTCGGTTTCGCCTGAGGTTCATCGCGTTCGCTCGAGCGAACCGGTTGCACGTTCTCTGTTACGCCTGCCCCACCGTTTGCCACATTTTTCATTCGTGTTACGCCTTGAGCCGCAATTTGGTTCCGGAGTTGTCTCGAAGGTTATTGACGGGACCACGCTGGCCCGTGCAAGCTGGAGAGGATGGATTCTCTGAAACAGCGGACTAAGAGCGTCAAACGGTCGGACAAGCTTCTTAACAAGCTTCTCAAAGCCGGCTGATCGTCGACTGTCGACTACCGCTTGCGTCGAGAACGTGAAATCAGCTTGCTGCTAAGGAGCGTGAATGGCCAAGAGCTCAAAGCCCACATCGCAAAAACGCGCACGAGAGAAAGCCCGGTTGGACCGCCAAAAAGAAAAGGAACAACGTCGAGCGGAAGCTCGTGAGCGGAAAGCGGCGGCGCCGCCCCGGTCGGGCGAAGGAGATCCGGATCTCGCCGGCATTCGACCAGGGCCGCAACCGCGTCCGGACTGGCTTGACGAGGACGTGCCTGATGATGACTCGTCTGATGGTAAAGAAGGACCTCAATAGCGGCCGTAGCCGCCACCTCGACCGCCATGGCCTCCCCGGCCTCCACCTCCACCAGGGCCGCGAGAACCGCGGTCTCGCTTTTCCATTGGACGCGCTTCGTTTACGGTCAGCGCGCGCCCGTTGACTTCCTTGCCGTTTAATTGTGCGATTGCCTTCTCGGCAGCCTCGTCGTCGCTCATTTGCACAAAGCCGAATCCCTTTGAGCGGCCGGTATCGCGGTCTGTGATGATCTGCACCGATTCCACAGCTCCAATCTGGGTGAACATGTCACTGAGATCGGTCTCTGTCATCTGGTACGAGAGATTTCCTACGTAGATTTTTTTCGCCATTTAGTCACCTATGTTATTCAGCTTTGTACGGACGTGCCGCCTGCCGCGGGAACGTAGCATTTAAGAGTGTAATCCATGACCATGCGATCGGCATTAAATCGCCAGCCGAGAGTCCGGATAGTTCGCTTCATTCGTCTGATCCAACCACGAGGCAGCCCATCATGGTCGCGCTGATAGTACAGTGGAATCACTTCCTCGATGAGAACTCGATACAAGTCCTCACCGTCGCGTGTATCGTGAATGCCCATATTCGAATGAGTCCGGCCGTTTCCTATCGCGAAGCCGTTCAAACCATCATACGCTTCCGCCCACCAGCCATCGAGAACGGATAGATTGAGACCGCCGTTCAAGACTACTTTCTCGCCGCTGGTTCCCGACGCCTCCTGGGGCCTTCTCGGATTATTCAACCAGGCATCGACGCCTTGAACCAGATGGCGCCCGACGTTGATGTCGTAGTCTTCAACGAAAACGAATTTGTCCGCGAACTGCCGGTGGTTCATCAATTCCGCGATCTGCTGCAGTACCCGTTTTCCCGGCTCGTCGTGCGGATGGGCTTTGCCGGCGAAAACAAACTGCACCGGACGCTTGGGATCGTTTACCATCGACGCCAGCCTTTCGATATCCGCCAGGACCAGATTCGCCCTCTTGTACGTCGCAAACCGGCGGGCGAATCCAATGGTCAGCGCATCGGGACTCAGCACCCGGCGAACCCTTTCCGGTGAATCGCCTCGGCGTTTGCTTTGTTCGACAACCCGGGTCCGCACGAATTCGAGCATTTGCGATTTCAAACTGAGATGCGTTTCCCACAGTTCGGCATCGTCGACATGCTCAATGCCGTCCCAGGTCCGTTGATCTCCGCTGTGCTCGTGCCAACCGGCGCCGAAATGGCGGTCGTACAGACGAAACATCTGCGGCGCAAGCCAGGTGGGAACGTGGACTCCGTTCGTAATGTGCGAAATGGGAACCGCGTCCTCCGACTTGCCGGGATACAGTCCCGTCCACATTGCCCGGGACACTTCCCCGTGCAGGGCCGAAACGGCGTTGGCGCGGCGACAGAGCTTCAGGCACAGGACAGTCATGCAGAATTCTTCCCACGGGTTGCCGGGATTTTCACGTCCGAGTTCCATGAGCCGTTCGGAAGACAGGCCGAGCAATTCACAGAGAGGTCCAAGATGCTCCTCGATCAGTCCGGCGTTAAACCGGTCATGTCCGGCGGGCACGGGAGTATGGGTGGTGAACACGACTTCACGCGAAACGCGCCGAGCGGCCTCATCGAAGCGCAAGCCCTCCTCCTGCATGCGGGTTCGAACAGCCTCGAGCGCCGCAAATCCGCTGTGGCCCTCGTTCAGGTGCAGAACGCCGGGAGTAACCCCCATCGCTCTCAGTGCGCGATAGCCGCCGACACCCAGTAACAACTCCTGGCGGATCCGGATGCGTCTGTCGCCGCCATACAAACGCGAGGTCAGTTCGCGATCCTCGGGAGCGTTCCCCTGAACATTCGAGTCGAGCAGAAGGAGATCGCAGCGTCCGACTTTCATGCGCCAGACCCTTGCCCGGATCGGGCCGCTTTGGGTTTCAACTTCCACCGTGACCGGTTCGCCATTGGACCCTATCGCCGGCTCCATGGGCAGTTCGTTAACATCCGTTGCCAGGTATTCTTCCTGCTGCCAGCCGTTATGATCGAGCCGCTGCCGGAAATATCCCTGCCCATAAAACAATCCAATCCCGATGAGTGGAATGCCGAGGTCCGAAGCGCTCTTGATGTGATCCCCGGCGAGAACGCCCAGTCCACCGGAATAGATCGGAACGGATTCATGCAGCCCGAATTCAGCCGAGAAATAAGCGACCGGCCGGGGCCGCAAAACGCCGGCGTGGATTGCGCCCCACGTGCGATCCCTTTCCAGATATTCGCGCTGCCGGCGATATGCGTAGTTGATCCGGCTGTGCAGTCCACGCTCCTGCGCGCGACGTTCGATGCCGTCCAGAGGGATCTCGCCGAGCAGCGTTATCGGATTGTAGTTGAGCTGTCTCCAGCGGACCGGATCGAGATCACGAAAAAGGCTCGTCGACTCATAGTCCCAGCTCCACCACAAATTCCGGGCAAGCGACCAGAGCCGTTCCTGTGTGGGCGCGATGAAGCGGTCCAGCGTGCGCGCCTCGCTCACCACGGGGGCGACCTCGGCGGCCACTTCCACGAGCATTCGAACTTCTTCGTCGCGAAATACGCGGGCTTCCCTGGTCTGGACCACGAGGACGCCCTGAAGAACGCCACGATCTATGAGCGGCACGCCGAGAAATGACTCGTATGCATCCTCGCCGGCTTCCTTGAAATACTTGAAGCGGGGATGGTTTTTCACCTGTTCGGTGGCCACCGGGCGCACTTCCTCGGCGACGAGGCCCGCGAGACCTTCATGCAGCGCCATCCGAAGATTGCCGATGCACTGTGGTCGAAGTCCCAGCGTTGCGGCCAGCACGAGGTTGGCCCGATCCGGTTCCAACAGATACGCCGAGCAAACATCGGTATTGAACCGGGTCGCAATCGAGGCAACCACGTTCATCAGGGTTTCATCTGCGCGTGTACTCATGATCCTTTGGACGCGGGCTAAAGCCCGCGACTACATTCGGCCCTTTCTTCGGTTAGTCCGCGATTGCAGTCGCGGGCTTTAGCCCGCGTTTAAACCTCATTCGCTGCGTCCGCCGTCGGAAGCACATTCATGAAAACCCGGTCAATCCACTCGGCCGGAAGCTCGCGGACGGAATTACGCAATCGTTCCTGCCACCAATCGGAGATCGGGGCCAGATCGTTCTTACGGTAACGATGCTCGGTGATTTGAAATGAATCCTTGGCATAGACGGCAACATCTATCGGATAGTCCACATCAGCGGCGCTGATGCGGGTCGAATCAAATGCGAGACATCCTACCTTGAGCGCAAATCGCAGGCTGTCATCATATTGCAGGGTGCGATCCAGGACCGGCTTTCCGTAGGCCGGGGATCCGATGATCTGGTACGGCGTACCCTTGCCGACCTCCACCCAGTTTCCCTCGGGATATATCAGGTAGAGCATATGCTCCCGGTCCTGTGCCATCTGTCCGCCGACAACGACGTTGACATCGAACTTAAAACCGCCTCCCAGCAGGAATTCCTTGTCTTCACTGGAAACCTGCCGAATCTGATTCGCAAACATATTGACAACCTTGAACAGGCGATCGACCGGCTCCGCTCGATTGCGCAGGACTTCGTCGAAATACGTCAGCGCCTTGTCTCGAACGGAACGCAATCCCGAAGTCATGATGAAGAACGCGCCCTGGTCCAGCTGGAAAAGATTCAATTTCTTTGCACTAATGATTTCATTTCCCGATGTAAGACGCGAATCGGCAAGCCCGACAATGCCTTCGTGGACGATTATTCCGAGACAAAACGTCATGAATCACTCCCTGCGCGATACTGCGGCACAACCGGGATAGGCTGCAAGGCAAAAAACTCCCTGTGGATAGCTTCGCCTACTTTGTTGAACCGGATCTGCAGGTCGTCCAGAAACTCGTGGAGTCCTAGCGAGATGATGTCGCGAACCTGGATGTAGTTGAGATCCGCAACAATGCGGCCCAATTGCTGCTCGGCCCGATTTCTGAACGTGCCTCTCGGCGTGCCGGAAATCGCTCGAAGCGACTCCTCGGCGGAAATCGCGCAGTAATGAATGGCTCGCGGAAATTCCCTGTCCAGAACCAGGAACTCCACGATCCTGTCGGGTGAGATCTGCTGGAATCGTTTTCTATACATTTCGAAGGCGCTGGTGGAGCGCAGAACGGCAGCCCACATGATGTCATCGTAAGGACTACCAACGGCATTCACGGACGGCAGCAGGAGAAAGTACTTCGCATCCAGTATCCGCGAGGTTTTGTCCGCCCTTTCGATCATGCGGCCCAGACGGCAGAAGTGCCAGCCCTCATTGTGAGACATCGTCGAGTGCGTAATCCCGAGGAAGAGGTGGCTTGCGTTCATGACGTCCGTAAACAAGTCCTGGTTTGGCTCGATTCCGTTCGCCGACGCCCTGGCGGCGCTTTGCACCGAGAGATAGAAGCGATTGACCTGCTCCCACATTTCGAGCGTGATGTATTGCCGCGCCATGCGGGCGTTCTCGCGAGCCGCAGCGACAGCGGAGAGAACCGAGTTGGGATTGCGGGTATCGAACATGAGGAATCGAATGACTTCGCGCTTCGATGTGACCTTGTAGGACTCGGAGAAAAGCACGTCGTCGCCCGTCGTGCTTATGAGCGGAGCCCACTGCTCGATGTAACCTGCCGGAAGATCGAGGCTGAGCAGGTTATTCACATCAATGAACCGTGTGACGTTCTCGGCACGCTCCACATAGCGACTCATCCAGTATAGAGAATCTGCGACGCGGCTCAACATCAGCGATCCACCTCGCCCAGGACCCATGTGTCCTTGCTGCCGCCTCCCTGGGAGGAGTTCACCACGAGAGAACCCTTCTTCAGCGCAACGCGCGTCAGGCCGCCCGGGAGCACGAAAATTTCCTGTCCATACAGGATATACGGTCGCAGGTCGACGTGACGGCCTTCGAAGTGATCGTCCACGATCACCGGCACACGCGAGAGCGCAAGAGTCGGCTGCGCAATGTAATTTCGCGGATCGGCATTGATCGCAACCTTGAATCTTTCACGCTGGTCCGCCGTGGAATGCGGGCCCACGAGCATCCCATAGCCTCCGGATTCATTGGCGGCCTTCACGACAAACCGCTCGAGGTTATCGAGTACATGTTGCCGCTGGCTTTCCTCCCAGCAAACGTAAGTCGGAACGTTTGGAAGAATGGAATCCTCGCCCAGATAGTATTTGATGATTTTAGGAACGTAGGCGTAAACCACTTTGTCGTCTGCAATTCCGGTTCCCGGGGCGTTCGCCAGGGAGACCCGGCCGGACCGGTACACATCCATAAGGCCGGGAACACCGAGCATAGAGTCCGAGCGGAACGTCAGCGGATCGAGAAAATCGTCGTCGATTCTTCGATAGATGACATCGACGCGCTCAAAGCCTTTCGTGGTTCGCATCATGACCTGGCCGTTCATGACCGCCAGGTCACGCCCTTCGACCAGCTCGACCCCCATGAACTTGGCGAGGAAGGAATGCTCGAAATAAGCGGAGTTGTAACTTCCCGGCGTCAGCAGCGCGACGGTTGGCGAGGAAGCCGGCTCGGGCGCGATGTGCTCCAACGTTCGAAACAGATGGCTGGGATAATCGACGACTGGACGGACATTGTTCTGCTCGAAGATCTGCGGGAACGTCCGCTTCATGATCTCGCGATTCTGCAAGACGTAGGATACGCCGGAAGGACACCGCAGGTTGTCTTCAAGCACGTAGTATTGTCCATCACGATCCCGAACAAGGTCTGTGCCCGTAATGTGACACCACACTCCCCGAGGCGGCTTCAATCCGACACAGGCTTTTCGGAAGGATTTCGCCGACAGAATCACCTCGGCCGGAATGACGCCGTCCTTCAGAATCTTCTGCTCGTGATAGATGTCGTCGATGAAAATGTTGAGCGCGTGAACGCGCTGCCGGAGACCGCGCTCGATCGGGCCCCATTCGTCCGCGGCAACGATTCTCGGAATAATATCGAAGGGGAAGATGCGTTCGGTGCCGGCTTCGTCCCCATACACGTTGAAGGTAATACCCATTTGAAACAGCGCCTGTTCCGCCGCTTGCTGACAGCGCCTGAGCTCGCCATCATCGAGCGAGGCAATGCGCTGGAACAGCGAGCGCGCGGAACGGCGTGGCGTGCCGCCGTCCTCGAACATCTCGTCGTAGAAACCGTCGATTTCGTATCCGTCGAAGAGCATAAAAAAAGCGCCCCGGGCCAAAAGCCCTCGGGACGCCATTGTCCGCGCTACTTCAAGGTAACGCTCCCACGTAGAATCCTATCCTACGCGGAATTAGAGATCGAAACGGGGTGTCTCGTCAAGGGACGAGTCGAACCGGGCACTGTCTGAAGACATCAAACGATTGAAAATCATGGAGAATCGGACTTTCGAAAGCGGCAACTGAGCAAATTCGGGGACAGAGAGATCTGACCAATGCTCAATTCCCAATTCTTATCCGACAATCGGATGAGAATTGGGAATTGAGCATTGGTCAGATCTCTCTGTCCCCGAATTTGCTCACTGTCCCCGAATTACAGGCGTGGCCATATACCACTGATTCCCGAACGGATCCTCGACGGCGGCATTTCGATCTCCGTAGGGCTGATCGGCCGGCGTTTGTATCGATTTGGCGCCTGCTGCCTTCATCGCGCGACTGTACCAGGCGTCACAATCCGGAACATACAGGTAGAGCATTGCCGGTAAGGGCTGCCACCACCCGTGCGCTTCGCTTGTCTCTATCACCGAATCACCGATCCGGATCTTGGCATGGACAACGTGACCCTCAGGAGAGTCGTATCTCGCAAGTTCCTCCGCGCCGAACGCCTGTTTCAGGAAGTCGATCAGTTTGTGCGAGCCAACGGGATGCAGATACGGCGTCACCGTGTGAAGATGTTCGGGAACATAGTGGGCGCCGAGATGCGTGGAGATATACCACTCGTTTCCGGCACTGTCTTTCACACATCCAAGCCGATCGCCGTGACTCTCCACCATATCGGTCAAGGGAACCGCGCCGGCATCGAGGGCGCGGCGGTACGCCTCGTCCGCATTCTGAACGTACACGTGAAGAGCGGTGGGCCTGGGAGTTCCTTTGTACGCGGGTCCGCCACCGATCATCAACATCGAATCCCCGATACGCACCTCAGCGTGGAATGTGCCCGGAGACATGCTCGCTCGTGTCATCTCCTCGGCAGCCAAAGCGCGCTTCATAAACTCGATCACCTCGTCCGCGAGCGGAGTCGTAATGTAGGGAGTCACTGTACTAAAGCCTTTGCGAAATTGAACTGCACTCACAGTCATGGATGCGTTCCTTTCCAAGTCAGCTCTGAGACGAGCTTTGAAATCGGGGTTCGGAATGTTTCTCAAGTCCCGGGCGACGCGGAGCAGGTCCTCGACGGAAGGATCGACGGGCGAGGACCGAGAGTCAGGATTTACAAGCATCACGCTGATTGCCTGATCCAGTTGATCGATTAAAGGCTGCTTACTCATGGACGCCACCTACACGCGCTCGCAAACTCTCCAGCGCCCGGTACTGAAGCTGCTTGATCGCGCCCTCGGATCTGCCGAATTCCTGTGCAATATCGCGGATACTCCTTTGCTCGACGAAACGTTTGATGAGGACGGAACGCTGATCGGCCGGGAGAGTATCGACGAGCTGAAACAACATGGCGCGGCGTTCGATATCGGGCCACGCCGCCCGATCGAGATCGTCGGACAAAGGATCCGGACTTTCCTTCGAGAGTTGCTTCCAGCGATCCGCTATCGCATTGGCTGCAATCCGGTACAGCCAGACAGCGAACGGTACTCCCCGCCATTCGAATCTCTTGAGATTCGCCAGCGCGTGCTGAAAGACCTCCGCCGTCAGGTCCTCGGCCTCGTGCCGGTCGCGGACACGCCGGACGACGAAGGTGTAGACACGCTCAAAGTTACTCTCGTATAGGGCCGCAAAGCGGCTGGGATCCTTCTGCGCGGCCTCAATCAACAGACGCTCCTGCTCCATCACCTATATAAACTCCCGGAACCTTCAAAAAGTCACGCTATCGAAATTACTGATTACTGATGGCCACTGACCTGGACTGCACGTAGCTTGTCGGTTTGGTGGTGATTTTCGACCACCTGTCGGAGAATAATGCGGTTGGTCACCTCTTGTTGGTAAGACCGCTCGAAGGGTCGTACGCTTGAGCCGCGGAAGAATCATGGCGCATCGAACAAAAACCTGGTGCATGGCAGCAGCAGCCCTGGTCATGGCGGCGCCGCAATTTGCCTTGCGAGATACGGAGGGCACAGTACACCGTCAGGAGGAATGGTCCAAGGCGCAGGCGATTGTGATTTTCTTCACCACCACGGACTGCCCGCTCAGCAACGGCTATGTTCCGGAGATGAACCGCATCCGCAAGGCCTATTGGGATCGCGGCGTCGCGTTCTACGCCGTGCAAACCGACACGACTATCGGGGAATCGGAGGTTCGCCGCCATGCCAGGGATTTCGCTTTCTCGTTCCCCGTCCTGCTCGACCCGCAACAATTCCTGGTACAGCTCGCCGGAGCGACGGCAACGCCGGAAGTGGCGGTGCTTTCGAGCTCTGGAAAGGTGCTCTATCTTGGCCGCATCGACAATCGCGTCGAAGACTTTGACAAGCGCCGATCGGTCGTGACCGCATCCGATCTCCGCGATGCTCTCGATGCCGTGCTTTCCGGCAAGCCCGTACCGCACGCAAGGACTCCGGTTGTGGGCTGTGGAATTAACTTTGTGACCCAGGAGAAGAAGCCATGAAGCGGATTTTTGCCTCTGCGGCTTGCGCATTGATATTCGCCGCCATCTGCACCGCAGCGACGCCGACATTTAACAAGGACATTGCACCGATTCTTTATCAGAATTGTGCCGCCTGTCACCGCCCCGGCGAAGTCGCGCCCTTCTCACTCCTGACCTACCAGGACGCTGCAAAGAGAGCGAAACTGATTTCCACCGTGACTGAGAAGCGATATATGCCGCCGTGGAAGGCCGAACCGGGATACGGATCATTCGCCAACGAGCGCCGCCTTACCGATGCGCAGATTGAACTCCTCAAAGCATGGGCTGAGGCAGGCGCCCCTGAAGGGGACTCCAACGATAAACCGGCGCCGCCGGTTTTCGCGCAGGGCTGGCTGGGCGGAGAACCCGATCAGGTTGTGAAAATGCCGGTGAAGTACTCGGTGCCGGCCGACGGTCCGGATCAATTCCAATGCTTTGTCCTCCCTCTGAATCTCGATAACGATGTCTATGCAAGCCTGCTGGAATTCCGGCCGGACAACCGACGCGTGGTGCATCACGCTCTTGTTTTTCTCGATCCGACCGGCGCAGGACGCAAACTCGCATCTGCAGATGGGACATATCCATGTTTCGGCGGACCGAGAATCCCGGTCGCCACGCTCACGGGAGGATGGGCTCCCGGCGCTGTTCCCGGGCCCAGAAACCAGGAGTACGCGCGTCCGATCCCGAAAGGATCGGACCTGGTACTCCAGATCCATTACCACCCTTCCGGAAAACCGGAGCAGGATCAGTCTTCTCTGGGCTTGAGCTTTTCAGGTCCTCCAAGCAAGGGGCGGACTGCGGCGATCATGTTCAACACGCGGATCAATATACCGCCCGGAGATCCGCATTACGTGGTGAAGACTTCCCTGGTGCTGCCTCGTGACGTCGAACTGGGCGGCATTACGCCGCACGCCCACTATCTCTGCAAGGAAATGAAAATTGCCGCTTACTTGCCCGATGGCTCTGTAGAGCCGCTGATCTGGATCAAGGATTGGGATTTCAACTGGCAGGGTGGCTACCAGTACAAGAAACCCCTCGCACTTCCGAAGGGAACTCGGGTGGAGATGGAGTATATCTACGACAACTCCGAGAACAATCCTCGCAATCCCGCTCAGCCTCCGGTACGCGTAAGATGGGGCGAGCAAACAAAAGACGAGATGGCTGTGGCATTCCTTGCAGTGGTTCTGCCGTCGCCGGCTGATGTTCAGAGCTTCCAGCAGCAACTCTCGATGCAGTACCTGGAGACCATATTCAGTGGTGAAGTGACTTTGGAAGATCTTCCGGCGGAGATGACGCCGCAGCAAAGACAGAACGTGACCATGATCTTCAACCTGTTCGACAAGAACAAAGATGGGAAGCTGGACAAAGATGAAGTCGGCGCGCTTATGGAATTTGTGCGGAGCAGACGCTAGGGGACGTAACCACAAGAAGCACAAGAAGCACAAAAATCCTTGCGCTTTCTTGTGCCTTTTGTGCTTCTTGTGGTTTCTTCCCCCTTTTACTGCTTCGGCACAGTCTATGCCGGAAGTCCGCACAGCGGTTACCCGTGCGTTACCTGTCCTCCAGCGGTCGGCCGCGGAATTTGTCGCAAAGCGTGCGTGCTTTTCCTGTCATCACAATGCCCTTCCCATATTGACGCTTCATCTCGCGAGTGACCGCGGATTTGCCGTCGATTCTGCGGTCCTGAAGGCCGTTGAAGAAAAGACTTTTCGTGAGCTGCGAAATCCAAACGCGTTCGATGAGGCCGTACAGGCGGCAACGCTCAGTGACCCCACGCCCAATGAGAGTTACCTCCTCATGGCGGCTCACGCCGCCGGAATCGAGCCGGAGATGACGAGTCAAATCTACGCGCGCCGCCTTGCCGGCTGGCAACGCGATGGGCACTGGGTCACCTCGGATTTCCGCCCTCCCCACTCGAGCAGTTTATTTACGGCCACCGCCACAGCCGTTCGTGCCATTCGTCTCTACATGCCGGAAGAGTTGCGCGCCCAGGGCGAAGAATCGATCCGCAGCGCGCGCCGGTGGCTTTATGCGACTCATCCTGTTTCCACCGAGGATGCTTCATTCCGCCTGATGGGTCTTGTCTGGGCGGGCGCTCCAAACGACGAAATTGCTGCCGCCCGGCGCGATCTTCTGATGCTGGAGAAACCCGCAGGAGGTTGGCCCCAGCTTCCGGACTATCCGCCGGACGCTTACTCGACCGGTGAAGCGCTTTTCGCTTTGCATGAAGCCGGCATGCCGGTTACGGATGCCGCCTGGCGCACTGGAATGAAGTTTCTGGTCTCGACCCAGGCGAAGGATGGAACCTGGCGCGTGCGCACGCGCATGGTCTCGCCGGCGGAGGTGAGCCCGAAGTACTTTCCGACCGGATTCCCATACGGAAAGGATGAGTTTCTTTCCTATGCCGGAAGTTGCTGGGCAGTGATGGCTCTTCTCAGCGCCCTTCCCGAATCGGGAACTTCAGGACGAGGGAACAATTCCGAGCCCCCGGACTCGTTCCTCGGTCCTGAAATTATCCGAACGGCGCTGTTTGGCACCGCGCGGCAGCTTGCTGCTCTGCTGGACAACGGTTTGGATCCGAACAGCAAAACAAAGAACGGAACGACACTGCTCATGATGGCGGCACCCGAAGCGGAAAAGGTACGTCTTCTCATCGCGCGCGGTGCAAATGTCAGGGAAAGAGCCTCCTCCGGCGCCGACGCTCTCACGATCGCCGCCGCATACCACGGGACGGCGGCAGCACTCCACTCCCTGTTGGATGCCGGTGCGGAAGTTCAAGCGCCCGAAGGAGTGCGCGTAAAGAACTCGCCGCTGGTTTTCGCATCGATGACCGGGGATCTGGAGAATGTCAAACTGCTTCTGGCGCGCGGTGCCGGGCCTTCGGATACGGCGCTATCGAATGCGGTGACCTTCGGCTATCCGGATGTTGTTCGAACCCTGCTCTCGTCGGGTGCGAATGCCGGTATCACTGAAAGCTCCGGCATCAATCTGCTCCATTGGGCGGTGATTATCCATCGGCCTGAAGTAATTCCGATTCTGGTTGATGCTCGCGTGCCGATCAACGCCGTCGACGATTTCGGTTTCACGCCGCTCATCTATGCTGCCACGATCGATTTCGGTGACGCCGAGGCCTTGAAGGCGCTGCTCAAGGCCGGCGCTGACCGAAGCATCCGCAATTATGACGGCCGGACCGCACTCGATCAGGCCCGCCGCTACAAGCACGCGCATCTGGAAGCCGCTCTTCGCTGAAAGGCGAGACGGAGGAATTAGCCGCGAATTACGCCAATGACGCGAATGGGGCGCATCAAGAATTGTTCTTGCGCCCCATTCGCGTCATTGGCGTAATTCGCGGCTATTCCTTACAACATGTACTGGATATTCGAAGCGTGAGTCGGATACGAGAAGATCATTTGCTTCAGGTCGGGCACTCGAATGCCGGATCGGATCGCCAGAGCGAACAGATTGATGATTTCCTCGGCGTTGTGCCCGAGCAGGTGCGCGCCCAGCACACGCTCTGTTTCTTCCTCAATCAGGACTTTGAAGCCCGAGCGGCTTTCACCGATGCGTTTCGAGGCATACCAGTCCTGCGTTTGCTCGAAATGTTTGCGAAAGCGTAATTCCCCCGCTCTTTTGTCGTTCTCCTGAAGTCCTACGGATGCAATCGGCGGAATTGTAAACGCGACCGTTGGTACGGCGCCAGCATCCCCGGTCCGGCGATTCCCATGAAGCAGGTTGTCTGCAACGACGTCGCCTTCGAAACCGGCCACGGGCGAAAGCGCCAGATTGCCGCTCGCAGCAGCGTCACCCGCGGCGTATACAGCGGGATTCGAGGTACTCTGGAGGTACTCGTTCACCGTGACGCCCCGCTCTTCAAATCCGATACCGGCGGTTTCCAAACTCAAATCGTCGATCTCCGGTACGCGGCCTGCGCCATGCACGATCAGATCCGCCTCGAACGTGCGGTTCCGGCCATTCTCGACAGCGCGCAGTCGAACCGATCCGTCAACACGCGAGATCGCTTCCGCCCGCGTGTTCAGTTCGATACGGATCCCCGAATCTTTCATATCGTCCACCAGCATGCCGACCAGGTCAGGATCGAAACCGGTCAAGGCCCGGGGACCTCGATGAACAATCGTGGTTTCGGCGCCGGCCGCCGCGCTGACATGCGCAAATTCAAAGGAGATGTAGCCGCCCCCGATGAAGAGAACCCGCCTTGGGAGGTTCTCTAATTCCAGAAAAGCATCGCTGGTTATGGCGAGATCCGCGCCGGGAATACCAAGCAGCGCCGGCTTCATGCCGGTGGCGATCACAAAATATCTGGCTTCAAGAGTGTCGGCCCCCACCTGCAGGCGGTTGTGTCTAACGAACCGTGCCACTCCCTTGAACATTGCGATTCCGGACTTCTGAAATTGGGCTTCTTTCTGCGCGGGATAAGGCTCAGTGAAGGTCTTTTTGAAGGCCATCAACTCTTGCCAGTCGACGTGCAGATCGCCCGTATTTATCCCTTTCCCTTTCATGCGCCGCGCCCACTTCACGACGTCTGCGGCGCCGACCAGCACTTTCTTGGGATCACAGCCTCGCAGGGCGCAGGTTCCGCCGAACGCCCGCTTGTCGATAATCGCGACGCTCCATTCCGCAGCACGGCATCGCGAAGCTACTGCCGACGCAGCCGTTCCCGTACCTATTACAACCAGGTCAAACTTGTGTTCCATGCATCAGAAAAGGTACTTCAGGGCGACCTGCAGCTCACGCATATTCGTGCGTGTCGTACGGATCTTGCCGAAGCTGGTGGACGACCGGCTCCCATCCGGGTTACCCCAGTTCGGGTGGTTCGGGAGATTGAAAGCCTCGAACCGGAACTGGACGGTGTGGTTCTCCGCAATCCGGAAGTCTTTGTGGGTCGAGAAGTCCCACTGGATCACCCCCGGCGTCATGATGGTAATCCGGCCGACGTTGCCGAACGTTCCGAAGGGCTGAAGCACGAAAGCGTCGGTATTGAACCAGCGCATTCAACGAGTCGTCGGCTCGTCCGGCGTTCCCGGAATCCCTCGAAGTTGGACATGAAGAAAAGCCGGTCCGTGCCCTTGTAAATCTTCGGCAGCCATACCGGACCGCCCACGGTGAAGCCGTACTGGTTCCACTTGAACGGGTCCTTGGACCGCTGACCGGCGAACGCGTACTGTTTTGCATCAAGCTTGTCGTTCCGGAGGAACTCGAATAACGCCCCATGGAACTGGTTCGTTCCCGGCTTCGTCGAGACGTTGATTTGCGTGGTGGCGCGCCCGAACTCCGCCGGAAAGATTCCGGTCTGGACCTTGAACTCCTGCAGGGCATCAATCGACGGCAGGATGATACGACGAGTAGTCATAGGTCCTCCGCGTGTACGCCGGGATTGGTAAGGGTTGGTTGGCGTCAGTCTAGCAAAGCCCGAAGGTCATCCCACGGCTCACGCCGTGGGCTACATTCTAACGCCGCTCCGCGGCTGGGAACTCATACCCGTGGCTCTGTCAGGACGAGCTTCGAGCGACAATTTGAACAGTTTTGCGTGGTACGGCTGCACTCACGTTTCCAGTGAGGACGAATCCCGCCCAGTGATAAGGATCTGAGGCAGCACTCCGAAGAAGCCGCAGCTGCGCGGATCGCAGGCTTTCTGCCACGGAGGTGTGTTCGCTTGTAAGAGAGTTGAACAGAATGGGCATCAGTGTGGTTGTACTCGATGATTGTACGGGCCACAGAGAGCCGATGACGGATCCCGCTCCGGAGATGAGAAACGCAGACGTCAGACCGCGTATGCCGGGACCATCCGTGAAGTTGCCCAGCGACGTGTCGCACGATGCAAGTATAACGATGCCATTCTTCGCCATTCGCCGCTGCACGATGTCCAGGGCCGAAACACTGTTGGGACCCGGTTTGTCACCGTCCAGCAGAATCAGAGACCGAAGCGGGTCTGTGACATCGAACGCAGAATGGCCGGCATAATACAGCAGGGAATTTTCTCCAACCGCTCTCAGGAAACCTTCCTTTGTGACCTCAACTCCTGTGCGCACTTTGATGCCTGGCTCGATTTCCCGAAGCGAAGCCAATTCCTTGTTCATCAGCACATCCTGAGTACGAGAACCGAAAGCAATGAGCCTGCCGCCGGAGGCGGGAGACACGTTGTCGGAAAGGAAATAGCTGATGCTCGGGCTCTGCAGAATCGGCATTTTCTCGATCCAATACTGGTGGTCACGCCGCGATCGAAGCGCTGAGAACGGCAAACGATGAAGAATTCCATCCGGGATAATTACGACTGTTTGTCTTGTGTCCAGAAGCGGCTCGATCGGCTCGACCAGCAGGTCATATAACTCCTCACTTGATGCCTCGGTCGAACGTTTTTCAATCAGCTCTGCAAGGAAAGAATCGACCCTCTTCTGAAGTTGATATCGGTTGATTCTCGTGGATCGGCACTCGAGCCCCTTTGAAGATACCACCCAGATCAGGATTCGGTCGCTGAGTACGCCATAGTCGATCAGCTGGACATTCTCCGGAATACGACTCGCGACCTGGGAACGAGACAAACGGGCCGCCTCATGTGGATTGGCGGGAGTCTCGAACTTTCCGAGCACGTCCAGGAACAGTTTTGCTTTATAGCCTTGCATCAGGTTCCACGACTCTTCGCAATTGTCCCTGCCGTATTCGAAACCTATCGCTGACTCATACACCTGACGCCGCTGCTGATCGAAGGAGATCTGAAAGGTCAAGCTGGTTAGAGAATCCTGCCCTGCTTCAACTAGTTTTATGGCGTTCTGGAATTCCAGCGCCGCTTCTTGCACCTTGCCTTGGGCCGCCAGTGCCTTCGCCAGCACTACACTGGACTGCGGGGCAATCGTATGACTGGCCGTCAGGTTCCGAGAAACGAAGTCGATGTTTTTGCGCACCGTCTTTTCAGCGGAAGAAAAATCCCCGGTCGCGAGCAATAAACGGGCGCGGACCAAATTCAGGGACAACTCTGCGACATGCCTGTCGCCGTCCGAGAGCATGTGCTGGACCGATTTCGCAGAAGTCTCTATCTGCTCAGCTGCCATCTCATTCCGGCTACTCAACAGATACAATGAAGCAAGTTGCGAGCTCATGGACGCAATCAGCCCGGGGTTTCCCACTTTTTTCGCATGATCCATAGCCTGTTCATTGAAGTAAGTGGCCATTTCCGAATATCCCATCGCATACAGAATGTTGGAAATCAACCAATGCAACTGGGACAAACGAACATCGTCCGCCGTATCTGTGATCTTGAGTGACTTCAGGGCGCAGTTGAGACTTTCTTCCAGATTGCGTGCGATGTAGTTATACACGGCGAGATAGTAAAGGGGGCGAGCAGATTCAGGCCCTTCGCCGATGTCCCGATAAATCCGCACTGCTTCTTCAAGGCGCGACACGGTATCGGGGAATCGACCAGACACTTGCGGATCTGAGCCGAATGCAGACAATGCGCCGGCCAGCAGCCACTGGAGCCTGTAGGCCCGTGACTTTTTCACAGCATCCTGCAGCGCCTCTCCCGCCCCAGCGAAGTTCAGCATTCTCGACATCGAGTCCGCGTCATTGATCTCAACCCAAAGCCGGTCAAAAATAGAATTCGTTCGGCTCACGTATGCCTGGGCCTGGGCATAGACTTTGCGGCTCCCATCGAAATCACCATGAAAATAGAGCTCACGTCCCATTTCGACCAGGCTGCGAGCGCGCAATACATCTGCAGATTGCTCCGTGGAGATCGGCGCCAAAGCCAGTTTCGTCGTGGCATCTCCGTAGAGATTGCTCAGTTCGACAGCGATGCGTTCGTAGTTCCTGGGAATGGGAAGAAGCGGATGAAACGCATAATCCAGAAGAAGCCTGCGAGACTCCTCAGGGTGCTCGGCGACTATCACGGATATTTCGTCCGCGCGCATCGCATTAACTTTGGTGACAAGAGAATTGGGCTTGATCGCATCAGCGCCCGGTGCTCGAATCGCCGCATGCCACGGCGACACCGGTTCAATTTTTCGATATTCCTCGGTAGTCGCCGCTTCAAGCCGATGCAAACCGAGGCGCCGATAAACCAGAATAAGATTGAATTTCGGCTCGGGAAGATCGGGCTGGGCGGCCGAAGCAAGTTTGAACTGCTGAACGGCCTTTAACCATGCTCTCGGCTCCGAAGCCGCCAAAGCCATCTGGACTACACCGAGATCATTTTGAATGGCCGCATCGCCGGGCAGTTCGATAGCCAGTTTGTTCAAGAGGTGTTCCGCGTTTCGCCATTGTCCATCGAAGATGTGAAGCAGACTGAGGAGACGCCGCTGAGAAGGCGAGGTTCCATTTGTTGCCAGCGGTAACAGATCGAGTTGTGACAGTTGACTGGACTTCACAGCCGCGGAATCCCGGTAGGGCATTCCCGCGAGCCGGCTTCCGGCTGAAGGCTGAACCGCAAGGAACTCAAGTAGCAACCGCCTGGTTTGAGTCTGCGCGACGTCGCTGGCATCGCGCCCACCCAGAAGTCCACAGAGCAAAACCAGCGCGCAGTTCCTCGCGATGCGAGCCGAATCCAGAAACCCGGAAGCCGGCATCACCAATCTCCTTGCAATGAAGGTCAGTCAACGCCTACGAGAAAGCATAGCGCCTCGCCGCCGACCCAGAAAGAGTTACCGATTCGAGCAGCAACGCCAACCGACCCGTTTATTTTCCTGGGCTCGACATCAAAGGCGTAGCCGGCGGGCCGCTGCACATAGTGCAGATAATGGTGAAAGTGCTCTACGAACGGGTTCCCCCCGGCCATGTCTCGCGGCAGGTATTCGATCCAGATCGCCTTTACCCCTTGTAAACCGAAACTTGCCTTGGATGCACCAAAGTCTAACGCCCCCGACGAGGTCAGTTCAATGCGGATCGATTCCGCGATCTTCCGTGGACGGAAGGTTTCCACCTCTTCTCCGGTATCCTTTCGGACAAATGTGTAGCGAGCATCGGTAACTTTTTCGGTACCGACGCGCCGAATGCCGGACCACGGTATTGAAATCGTCTTCGGCGCCCGATCCAGAAGAGGCTTTAGCGCGGAGCTGAAGAGTTCCTTCATCCGCACGACTTCCGGAACATTGACAATGGCGCGTGAACTTCCAGGATCGGACACCTGGATCGCGCCATGACCTTTGAAAGGAACCACACTTTTCTTGCCATCCTGCATTACAAAAGTGATCGTCGCGTCGTGACCGGCAGCATCGGGCAAAGCGATGCGCAGGTTATCCCGATCTTCCAGTTGAAGCATCGCTAAACCCCGGACGTACACGACTGGGAATTGCGCGTCATCATGTCGCTCCGCAAAGACCGACGTTTGCGAGATTGCAAACAGGCACACGGCTGCCAACAGATTCTGAATTTTCATTTGTGTCTCCTCTTGTTGAATCAGCCGGCCGGCTTTTGTTTTTTTGTTGTCCCTGTAAAAGACGCAAAGAACTGCCCTCACCACCCACATCGTTTTTTGAAAGTTCGAAAGTGAGGCGTATAGTCGAATAGAGAACGCGGTTACCTTGGACCGATTTCGTTTGGGGAGATTACGACGTTGCCACACTACAGCAATGAGAGTTTGGGCAATTACCTGAGCGGAATATTGTCGTTAAAAGACGAAACCGACTGTGAACGACATCTGGCGCATTGCGACACTTGCCGAAAACAGCTCGCGTTCCTGATTCGGGTCGCGGATGACGACCTGGCGCCTGATGAAGCGGCCGTCATTGATTGTGTCGAAGCGTTTGCTCCACGCTTTCCGACATTTGGCGAGCCCGCCAATGTCTCAGGAAAGCTGGAGTCCTGGTTTTCGCCCGGCTGGCGCCTGGCAGGTATTGCCGCCGGCCTGCTGGTCTGCGTCAGTCTGGCCTGGGCATTTTGGTTGAGTGGTGCCGGACCGGTTCGATTGGCATCGATCGACAGGACGTTCGAGGCCAGGATTGCCGACCAGCCGTATTCGGACTTCGTCCGAACACGAAACCAATCCCGAGTTGAGGGAGACCTTTCTGCAAAAAGCGAATTGACCCGCCTGCGCGCGAGTAACGCCGACATCGGCCGCTTCTACCTCGTCAGTAACAATTTTGCTCAAGCCATCCGCTATCTTGAAATTGCCGCGAAAGAGCAGCCTGCCTCTCCACAGGTGCGCAACGACCTGGGGGTCGCCTATATGGAAAGCGGCAAAGAAGGCTCACTTCAGAAAGCACTGGCCGAATTTGAAGAAGCATTGCGCCTGACCCCGAAGTATGCTCCAGCGTTGTTCAACGTGGCACTGGTGTATGAGCGACTGGGCCAATTTCCGGAAGCGGAACAGCGGCTCAGATTGTACCTTCAGACGGATCAGGATTCCGGCTGGGCTAAAGAGGTCAAATCCAAACTACAAGTTTCGGGTAGATAAACGTTTGAAGACGCAGGATTCGTTGGAAACAAACAAGCGAGCAGACCTTGGTGCCCGCGAACTCTTAGCGGAGTGTGCGCGGAACCTCGACGATGCAAAAGTCTGGGAAGAGTTCTACTTACGTTACAGGCGCAAGATTCTGACCTATCTTTGGCGCGCTTTCCGAATGTCGGGCGGGCGTCCTCACGAGTTCCTGCAATTTGCAGACGACTGGGTTCAGGAAGTCTTCGCAAAACTCGTCAAGAACAATGGGCGCGCAATCCGATCATTCCGTGGTTTGACTGACATGTCGGTAAGCGCCTTCCTGGCCAGCATCGCCGTCTCCACGGTTGCCGATCAGCGGCGTTCTCAGAGGGCCGGCCGCAGGCGCACGCAGCTTGTATCGTTTGAAGACGTTCAGGAAGCTGCAATTCCCAGCGGGCGGACCGATTCGACAGTTTCAGCGCTGCTCGATTTGATCGATGTCGAAAGAGCATTGAAAGAGGACGAGGAAAGCAAGAATCCTGAACGTGACTTGCTCATTTTCCGCCTCCATTTTGTCGAAGGCCTGACTGCTCGAGAAATTTCGTCCATACCCAGCTTCAAGCTCACGATATCCGGCCTCGAAAAAGTTCTCAATCGCATGAAAAACCGGCTACTGCGAAGAACTCAGCAATAGACCGCGATTTTCCTTCAAAAAATCCGTTTGCCGTGGGTGGTCTGCGCTTGTTTTTGCGTCATTAGTGTAGAGCGGAAGGTCCTGTGGAAGGTGGCGAGAAGAAGGGCGCGGGCTGTCCAGCCTTTGCGGATTTGATTTCTCCGCAAAACGGCGGCGGCCCCAGCCGGCGCATTGTCGATGGTCTTCAACGACACGTGAGTTCGTGCCCACGTTGCGCGTTTGCTTTGGGCCTGTTCAAGCGGGTCTTGCGGGAGAAAGTAACGGAGGACGAAAAGGCTCTGCTCGACTCGATCGAATCGAGTAAGCGGACCCAACAGTTCCACCGTTTCGCAAAGAATCTTCGATGAGTTTTTACCGCTCACCTCCAATATATCGCGCGAAGCGCATCCGAATACAGCCGCGTAGCGGCGACAGAATGTGGCCCCACGCGTCAGCGGAGTGTATGCGTTGCAATTGAAGGTTAGCCCCGCGAGGGGCGGAAGATTCTTCAGAACCATCTTTCGCTCCTACGGAGCTCCGAAATCGAGGTCTACCGGGTCCCCACGCTGCGGCGTGGGGCCACATTCTGTCGCCGCTACGCGGCTGTATTCGGGCGCGATATATTGATGACGTGGGTCCACTCTCGTATCTTTCTCACAAAACTGCGGTGATGCCGAGTCCAATTCAAGGCAAAGGTCTGTTCGCGGTCGAACCGATCCGCAAGGGTGAAATCGTTTGCGTCAAGGGCGGTCACATTTTCAAACGGGACCAACTGCCGGAGGTAAGTCGATCACTCGGTCCGGCTGAAATCCAGATCGCAGAAGACCTGTTCATTGGTCCTCTCGATGCCGAGGAGCGGGATGGGAGCATGATCTTCAGCAATCACTCGTGCAATCCAAACATCGGCGTAAAGGGTCAGGTCGTGTTTCTCGCCATGCGAGACATCGAGGCCGGAGAGGAGTTGACGCACGACTGGGCGACCACAGACGACGATACATATGAACTGGAATGCCGGTGTAACGCAAAGGACTGTCGAAAGGTAATCACGGGTCAGGATTGGCGAAAGCCAGAGTTACAGGAAAAGTACCGGGATTTCATGTCATGGTATCTACAGGAGAAAATCGATAGGGAGAGTTGAAGGAAACGCAATGAAACTACGAGTGGCCGACGGCGCCGCATTACTACAGGGCTTTGCAGCCGCTCAGTCGGACAATCTCCTGTCTGCTTTAGAGTCGGTTACGTCGTCCGCACCATTCCGGCACATGATTACGCCGGGCGGCTTCCGAATGTCGGTAGCGATGACGAATTGCGGACGCGCAGGCTGGGTGAGCGATCCCTCCGGATACCGGTATGACCCCGTGGATCCCGACACGGGACAGAACTGGCCGGCGATGCCCCCGGCGTTCTGGGATGTCGCAACTCAGGCGGCTGCAGCGGCCGGCTTCGAGAATTTTGAGCCCGACGTTTGCCTGGTGAACCGCTATGAGCCGGGCGCGCGGCTCTCGCTTCATCAGGACAAAGACGAGCAGGATTTTGGAGCGCCCATCGTCTCGGTATCACTGGGCCTGCCCGCGGTGTTCCTGTTTGGAGGGCTGAAGCGAAGCCTGAGGCCCGCGCGCATTCCCGTGAAAGACGGCGACGTGGTCGTCTGGGGCGGCGCATCGCGGCTCGTCTACCACGGAGTCGCACCGCTGAAAGAGGGCGAACATCCGGCAACCGGTCGTACGCGCATCAACCTGACATTCCGGAAGGCGCTTTAAAACACAAGATCTGACCAATGCTCAATTCCCAATGCTCAATTCCCATCCGATGAGAATTGAGCATTGGGAATTGAGCATTGGTCAGATCTTTAAGTGGCCTTCTCAAACCGCACGGTATAAACCGGCGGCAGGTTCGCCGACACTGTTTGCCAGGAATCCCCGGCGTCCTCGCTGATCCAGACCGAACCGGTCGTCGAGCCGAAAGCCAGCCGGTTACCGGTTTCATCCACGTCGAGGGCGTGGCGGTACACCAGGTCGTAAGCATGTTCCTGCGGGAGGCCTCGAGTAAGGGCTTCAAACGTCTTTCCGCCGTCCCTGGTGCGATTAACGATCACTCGTCCACTCGCTGGATAACGTTTTTCGTCCTTGACCGCAGGGACGAACCACGCGGTGTTTTCATCCTGGGGATGGACAGCCACCACAAACCCGAACGCCGATGGCTTGACATCCGTAATCTCATTCCATGATGCGCCGGCATCGGTCGACTTGAAGATGCCATTGTGATGCTGGACCCACAGCACCTCCGGATTCGCGCGGCACTGCACAACGATGTGGGGATCCTGAATGTTCGGCTCGAACTCCTGCTCCGGCGGCATGTACTCGGCTCTCATCCCGGGACCAGGAGGATTCCATGTGCCTCCGCCGTCTCGCGTGCTCCACACACCGCCGCACGAGACGCCAATGGTCACATGGCGCGCGTCTCGGGGATCGACACAAATGGAGTGAATACCGGGTTGGTCGGCTCCCCCGCCGAACCACTGTTCGCGCAGCGGATTGTCCCAGAGTGGACGATTCAATTCCCATGACTCGCCTCTGTTTTCCGATTTGAACAGGCCTCCCGGCAGCGTTCCGCACCACACCACGCCGGGCTCACCACCGCCGCCAGGCGCCAGCGACCATATGAGCTTGAGCGCCCAGTCCGCCGGTTTGCCCTCCACAGGGCTCTTTGAAACGTAGTCTGCCGGCTTTTCCGGATACTTCGGCGTGGCGATCTCATTCCATGTCTCACCGCCGTCGCGCGAGCGGTGCATCTTGATGCCGAAGTGTCCGTGATTGAGCGCGGCAGTCAGTTCTCCGTTTCGCGGGTCGTGCATGATCACTGTGCAGTTGTCGCCAAGAAAACTGATGCGGCCGATAGACCATCCCGCAGCGCCGCGATCGAGTGTGAACAGCCCCTTCCTGGTGGCCACGTAACATCGATTACTCATGGTTTATGCCTACCCTCCCGATAACGCTTGTAAGATGTCGATGACGGCGCCCGGGGCCACTGGATCGCTGAGGTTATCTCGATCGCGAACCTGGTCGCCGTCGATGAAGATGACCATATGCCGTCGGAGCCTGCTCTGGTCGTCGAGCACGTAGGCCCGCGCCTGCTCGTTCGTTTGAAAGTAGTTGTCGAGGACCTCGCGCAGCTTCCGGCCTGCCACGTCGCGAGTGGGACAGGAAACGTGACGCTGGATGTTCCTGGTAAATCTCACGGTCGCCATCTCTAGTTACCGCATTCTACCGATGAACTGTTCGAAACCAGCCATGAAACTCTGGACCTGAGTCCGAACGTGCTCGTCCACGAGGTTGCCCGCATCGTCGAATACTTTGCCCGCGCCGGATACGAGCAGGCGCGCTCCGAACCACGGGCGCGTCCCCAGCGTGCGCAGCACAGGGAGCCATGCGCTTTGCGCGAGCACCGTTCCCCCTGGTCCGGGCGTGGCTCCCATCAGCGCAACCGGACGATCTCCGAATACGCGTGGAATGTCCTTCGGGGGTCGCGACAGCCAGTCGATCGCGTTCTTGAAAACGCCTGGAATCGAGTTATTGTACTCGGGCGTGACGAGGAGGAGTCCGTTCGACGAAGCGATCCGATCCTTGATTTTCTGAACCACGTCCGGCACGCCCTTCTCCGCCTCCACGTCCGCGTCGTAAAGCGGAATCTCGCGGATCGAAACAATCTCCAGGCGCATGGCCGGCGACACCGCCTGGGCCGCGGCGCGAAGCAGGGACGAATTGAACGACCCTTTCCTCAGGCTACCGGCAATCCCGATGATAGTGGCCGTCCGGTTGGTGTCAGTCATACACTAGAATCCATTCGAGGAGGTACGGTGCTGAGGTTGCTGATCAATTGGATATTGAGCGCGGTGAGCCTGATGATCGTCGCGCACGTCGTCCGCGGTTTTGAGATTTCGGGTTTCGGCGCTGCTCTCATCGCGGCCATTGTTGTCGGCTTTGTGAATGCAACGATCGGAGCCCTGTTGAAGGTCCTCACCTTTCCGCTCACCATTGTCACCTTCGGCGTGTTTTGGTTCGTGATCAATGCGCTGATGCTGAAACTGGCTGCGGCCTTCGTTCCCGGCTTCACCATTCAGGGCCTTCTCCCTGCGTTTTTTGGCGCAATCGTCCTGAGTCTGGTCAACCTTTTCCTGAGACTGATAAGTAAACCACTCGTACACCAGAGGCGTGAGGATTTTTAGTTAAGCCGCGGTACTCGCGTCGAAAATACGCTGGCAGTACTGCAGAGATCAAGGCTTAATCCAGGATTTTGATTAGTTTACTAATCACTGATGGCCACTGACCAATGACCAATGGACTTGGGACGTTGAACAATGAACATTTGAAAAAATGGCCCATTGAACAATGAGCATTTAACAAATCAACAACCACTGCCGCTGTAGCAACGGTCTATGACCGCCGGTATTGCGTGATTCCAGGAAAAACCGGCGCTCAGAGAGCGCCGCTACAGTTGGGGTCAGGCGCGATTCCAGAGTCTTTTCCGTAGTGGTGAATTTTTTAAATGCTCATTGTTCAATGGGCCATTTTTTCAAATGTTCATTGTTCAACGTCTCAAGTCCATTGGTCATTGGTCAGTGGCCATCAGTGATTAGTGATTTGGAAGATGCGTTGCACAGGAGATCGGCATGACAAGAGCTGGTTTCAATGCTGATGATTTGGAAAAACGCTTGATTGCATTCGGTGCAAACATCATCAATTTGACGACGAGCCTGCCAAGAACTCCGCAGGGGCAGCACATTGGCCGCCAGATCTTGCGGTCTGGCACGGCCACGGCGGCGAATTACGGCGAGGCGCGAGGAGCAGAGAGTCGGTCTGACTTCGTACACAAGCTGGCCGTCGTCCAGAAGGAACTCAACGAAACGGCGATCTGGCTTCAGATGATCGAAAAGAGTTCGTACTTGCCGCCGGAAAAGATTGTCGCGCTTCTCGCGGAAAACCGGGAACTTTCGCGAATAATTACGGCGTCGCTCAGGACGGCGAAGGGGCTGAACAAGGCACAAGTCAGTGACAGTCACTGACCAAGGAATTTTGTGAATGTTGATTCTTCAATGGGCATTTTTTCAAATGTTCATTGTTCACCGTCTCAAGTCCATTGGTCATTGGTCAGTGGCATCAGTGATTAGTGATTCAACGCCTCCATACCCTTTTTCTTGATCACAGGCAGCGCGGAATCCGCCGATAGAAACTTTACCAGCGCTTTGGCGGCTGCAGGATCCTTCGCTGCTGAGGAAAGGCCGGCCGAAAACATTGTGACTTTCTGCAGGTCGCCCGGCAGAGGACCCACGATCTCTATCCCCGCAACCGGCATGAGCTCGCTCATCTGCTGCAATCCCATCTCCGCCTTGCCATTCACGATGAATACGCCAACCGGACCGCTTTCCACCTCGACGATCTTCGGCTTCACCTGATCGGCAATTCCGAGCCGCTCGATCACACTCAGAAAATGGAAACCGCTGATGCCGCTCTTGCTGTTCGCAATCGATTTCGCTGCCAGCAGCGTCTTTTTCAAGGCTTCCGGAGTTCGGATGTCGGGCTTGGGCGCGCCTGCACGCACCGCAATCCCAATACGCGACCGGGCAAGGTCGACACGACTGCCAGCTGCCAGTTTGCCCTGCTTGATAAGAGCGTCGATCGCTTCGTCCGTTGCGATGACCAGATCCGGTTTTGCGCCGTTCTTGATCTGGTTCTGGATGTTCGTCGTGGAATCGTACGTGACGGAGATTTTGTTTCCGGTCGTGCGTTCGAACTGAGGGACAAGTTCGAGCAAAACTTCTTTGATGGCGTTCGAACACATGACGGTGACTTCGGCGGCTCTCGCCAAAGGCGCCACGATCATCATGCCGAACCCGGCGACGATCCCCGCAATGGCGATTTTCGACCATATCCTCATTGTCGTTCTCCTTTACGGAACGTAGGACGTAGTGTTTACGTGTACCACACCGAACATGTCAACAAGACGGAATTAATTCGGGGACAGACGTATAAATCCCCTAATTACAATCAGCGGACCCTCAATCGTAATTAGGGGATTTATACGTCTGTCCCCGAATTAATTCCCATCCGCGCGCTCTACCCCTAGAAATTCACCCTCGCGTTCAGCGTGAATGCCCGACTCCCTATCGCGCCGGTAATGCGGCCGAAGTTCAGGGAATTGATGTCCAGGTTGGCATTGTTGGTGCCGAAGTCCGTGAAAATCGGCTTGTTCAAAATGTTGATCGCGTCGATCCGCACCTCAAACTCCCTGGTTTCAGCAAGCCTCACTCGCTTCACGAGGTTCATGTCGAGGTTAAGGCGCGCCGGCCCTTCAATCCACTTCAGGCCGAGATTGCCGACTTCTCCGGGAGCCGGATTCGCCAAAAGCGTCCGGCCCTGGGAATCCACGATCACGCGGTTGCTGAACGCACCCTGGAGTCCCTGCAACGACGACACATTCGCCCTGATGGGATCAGTCACTACCTGCAGGCCGTCGAAGTAAGTCACGCCATTCGCCAGCTTTTTGACTTTCCCGATACCGTTCGGGAAAGTCCCGACAAGGTTCGGAGTCATGATGCCGGTTGTCGCATTAATCGCCGACGTTGAGGCATTGATATCCATTGGAGCGCCCGAGTTCCAGCTCATTATTCCGCCGAGCTGCCAACGTTCAACGAGCCGCTGAACCAATCCAGGAACGTTGCTGAGAAATTTCTGGTCGGGCCCGAAGGGCAGCCGCCACGTGCCGTTACTGCGGATCGCGTGCGTGCGGTGAAACGTAAGGAGCCCTTTGTCCAGCGCGATGTTCCTGGGGTCCCGATAGCTTGCCGTGCGGTCCGGATTGTCGGCGCCGGTACCGGCCTGGCCTATGGCGCGGCTCCATGTATACGAAGTCTGGTTCGTGAAGCCCTGCGACAGGCGCTTCGTCACCTGCAGTTGCATGGAGTGATAAGTGGAGTTGGGCGAATTGCCGTTGAGCGTGACGCTCTGGAACTGCGGATTAACAACGATGAAATTCTCCGGGAACCCGCCGTTTCTAACCAGCCCGCCGCCCTGACCTGTAACCGTCGTCGAGGTGTTCAGCAGATTCGCAAACTGCCCGACGTCGCCGTTGGCGATGAAAGCACGGAACAGCGTGTTGTTGCGCAGCGATGCCGATCCGGTAACGGACGTGCCGTTTACGATTCCCGATCCCAGATTGAGTCCTCGTAGCATTTGATCGAACAACGGCGCATCGCCGCCCGCGCGCGTGATGTTGTAGGCGTTGAGGATTCCGTTCTGGAAAATATTCACATCGTTGATCGGAAACGGCGCCCAGAGCTTTGTGGCTTTGCTGCCCACGTATCGGGCTTCGAATGTCAGATTCTTCGCCAGCTCGCGCTGAATCTCCAGGTTCCAGTTCTGGACGTAGGGATTGACGCGGCTATCCTCGAACCCCTGGATCGTCTGCTGCCGGTCGGTGAGTGGAATCGGCTCGAGAGGCTTCGTCGTGCTCGCCGGCACCGGCAGACTGAAGTTGGAGAGACTCAGATAGTTATTTGAGGTGTGCTCGACAAACAGGTTCAGGCCGGGCAGATTGCCGACGGCGCCATCCAGCCCGATATACGTGGCAGCGCCTTGATAGCTGATGCCGTAGCCCGCGCGAAGGATGGTCTTGTCTTTTCCCCACCACGGCAACGACCAGCTCACGCCAATCGCGGGAGCGATGTTGTTCCAGTCATTCTTATAGATTTGTTTGTCCGGTTGCGGCGAGTTCTTGCCGACGAGCTCCACCTTCGTGATGGAACCGTTGGACGCTCCGGGCTGCAGCCAGTCTGCGAAGCTCTTGCCGGAAATCCCGAACAGCCCGCTCATTCCTCCGACCGTGCGCCCTCCAAGACCCTGAGCTTCCCAGGGCACCCCGTAGACGTCGTACCGTACGCCGACGTTGAGGGTGAGGTCCGAACGCAGCTTCCAGTCATCCTTGAAGAATGAGCTGAACTCGCGCTGACGCCAATAGCGCCACTTTTCCTTCAGCTCGCGGCTATCGACAAACCGCGGATTCTTTGCATCGACCAGCGTGAAACCTTCCCGGATCCTTTGAAACGAGCCCGCAAGATCGATCAGCAGGTTCTGAGCAGTCGTCTGGCTGGCGCCGATGAGGCCGGGAATAGCGGTGCTGTCAATGCCTCGCACAGGAATGCCGCCGGCTCCGAAAAAGGCGCGTACGGCATCAATGTCCTCCGCATTGAATCCGTTCGAGCTGGTGAATCGGGTTTCAAGCCCGCCTTTAAAAGCATGCGCGCCTCGCGTCCAGCTCACCGTGTCCGAATACATGTACAACGGACTGCGTTGGCCGCGCGTGGCATTCACACCATTCGTGACGACATTTTCCGGGAACAGTATGGGTTTCGGGATCAACAGAATCCCGTTGCTCGTGGGAAGGAACGCCCGCGCCTGATCTCCTTCTTCGCCGGTCTTCGCGTAAGATCCCCACGCGTAATAGTGCGACCGCCGCAGGCCGGCGCGGAATTCGTTCACGATGGTCGGTGACAGCGTTGAAACCAATCCCGCAGTGTAAACATCGGGATTGCGAATAACCCTGCCGCTGTACCCGCCGGGCCAGTTGGTGTAGCGGCCTGTGCCGGGCGATCCGCAGCAGTTGTTTTCGCGGGTGCCGCTGAAAGACAACTTGTGACTCGTGTTGAAGCTGTGATCGATGCGGACGTTGTACTGGTTTCGATTGGTGTTGATCCCGGCTCCCGTGTTGTCGTCCACCCCTTCTTCGCGGCGAACCCAGCGGTAACCCGCCGTGTTCAGGCCATCACCACGATTGAAATCGTTCGGAATCGGCATTCTGTCGATCAGCCGCTGCATGAATCCGGATGGATCGTAGCCCGGCCGCTGGGGATCGCGGCCGAACACGCTGAATGAAGACAGAGGACCTGTCGCGCCTCGAGGAGCGACGGCATTACCCGACGCGTCAACGGACGGATTGCTCGAGATGGCATTGCCGTTTTCAACTCCCGGGAAGAATCGGAACGTACCCTTCCGCGCGTCCGCAGTGAGCACATCGGCAGTAAAGATTTCTTTCGTCACATAACGCTGGCCTTCATAAAGAAAGAAAAAGAACGTCTTGTTGTGAATGATCGGCCCGCCGAGCCGTCCCCCGAACTGGTTCCGGTTCTGGTAATTCTTGCCGACGCCGTTAAAGTTGTTGAACCACGTGCTGGAGTCGAGCGCCGAGTTGCTGTTCATCCAGAACAGGGCGCCGTGAAACTGGTTGGTGCCGGATCGTGTCGCCATCTGCACCTGACCGGAGCCGCGTCCGGCTTCGGCATCTGCCGGAGCAACAATGACGCGAACCTCTTCGACCAGGTCCGGACTTGTGTATGTTGCCGAGTAGGCTCCATTGGCTTCCAGATACCGGCCATCGGAGACCACAATGCCGTCTCGGGTGGTGTTCACCTGGCCCGGGCGTCCGCCGGCAAAGTTGCTTCCCTGTGTGCCGGCCGTGGTCCCAACCAGGTCGATCACATTGCGCGTCAATAACGGCAGGTCGCGCACCTTATATTCGGGAAGCACTGCGCCAACCGATGACGACGAAGTGGCAATCAGTGTGTCCGCCGACACAGTCACTTCGACGGCCTGCGCCACGCTGCCCACCTGCAGTGTGAAATTCAAACGGACCTGCTGCGAAACCCCAAGGTTGACATCGCTGTAGGTACGGGTTTGAAAACCAGGCAATTCCGCGCTGACCTTATATATTCCGGTCTGGAGACTCGCAAATTGGTACGCCCCTGCTTCATTGCTCAGCACCGTCGTGACGATACCCGTCTGGGTATTGGTGGCCGTGATCGATACGCCGGGAATCAAAGCGCCACTCGAGTCGGAAATAGTTCCGCCCAGAGTAGCGTTGCTTGTCTGGGCGAATGCATTCGACAACAAGACTGGAAACAACAACACTGCTGTAGTGACGAGAAGCCTTCTCATGATGTGGTTCTCCTCCATCCTCGCAAAAGGGTTGATCCGGAATGCTTCGAGTTTAACGAGGGGTTCTGCTATGTCAATTGGAACCTCGCGGGGTTATAATCCCGCCGCGATTTCCGACACAAAAAAATAGATAGAAGAATTAAACGGGCACGGACAGCTCGCTTTGCTGATGACGCTTGACGGAGCAAGGAATAGCACGTTCCTGTTTTCCGAGTTTGTAGGGATTTCGAGCAACTGATTTCCCTCCTTGAAAGAGGGTGTTGCAAAACCCTCGAATGTGAGGGGATCTAGCCACAAAAAGCACAAGAAGCACAAAATTCTTGTGCCTTTTGTGCCTCTTGTGGCTCGTTCCCGTTCTTACTCC
>Ga0137394_10000046_pt1 | contig 83176 bp, 70 predicted proteins | sample czobulk116metaG_FD_108278 | JGI IMG/M metagenome (GOLD analysis project Ga0137394, IMG submission 108278) | Vadose zone soil microbial communities from Angelo Coast Range Reserve, California, USA - czobulk1.16 metaG | ecosystem: Environmental > Terrestrial > Soil > Vadose zone | place: USA...
ACCTCCCTCCGGTCCTCCCGTGCCTACCGACGGCGACTGATTCCGAGGATCGTTCTCCAGCCTCTTCGTCTGGGCAGACGCCACGGCCGCCAATATCAAAATTGCGAGCGCACAAAGAAGCACTCTCTTAATAAGTCTCATCGCGTTTCTCCTACGGCAAAACTGACTTAAGACCAGTGAAAGCCTCGCGTATTGCTTTACTCGATAGCAAATGAGGCTTCTTCCGACTACACATTTATTGCTAACTAGAAAGTAACCCCTGATCGCCAAGAGCGTTAATTAAAGGAGTTCCGCAAGAACATACAGTAGGTAGCGGGCCAAAGCAAGACTTTCTTCACTGGTGGGCGAGATTGTCACGCATAGATGCCACGCATTCTGGTGTCATAAGCCACCCGATCAATCGCTAACATGTACGCTGCCGTCCTGGTGTCCACGGAGTGAGCGTCGGCAAAACGGCAAAGATCATTAAAACTTGCCACCATCGTATCCTGCAATCTTTCGTTGACGACATCTTCGCGCCAAAAATACCCCATCCGATCCTGGACCCACTCGAAGTACGAAACGGTAACACCGCCGGCATTTGCCAGGATATCCGGGATCACAAAGATCCCTTTCTGATAGAGAATCTCGTCGGCAGCAGCAGTCGTAGGGCCGTTGGCCCCTTCGGCCAGCACCTTACACTTTATTCTTTCAGCGTTTTGCGAAGTGATTTGATTTTCTGTGGCCGCCGGCACCAACACCTCGCAATCAAGTTCGAGCAACTGGGAATTGGTTACGTATTCTGCTGCGCCATAGCCCTCAAAAGATCTAGTAGCCTGAAGATACTTCAGCGCGGCCGGGATATCGATCCCCTTCGGATCATGGATTCCACCGTGTACGTCGGACATACCGACGATTTTGAAACCCGCTTCATAAAGCAACAAAGCAGCAACGCCGCCAACGTTGCCACTTCCCTGAACCACGACTCGAGTCGTGGCCGGGGTCATTTTGAATCGCTTTGCAGCTTCGCTTACCACAATCAACAAACCGCGTCCCGTTGCTTCACGCCGCCCGCGCGAACCTCCCAGGTCAATTGGTTTTCCAGTCACGACTGCATTGACCGTGTGGCGCGCATGCATTGAATAAGTGTCCATGATCCATGCCATCGTCTGTTCGTTCGTATTCATGTCCGGCGCGGGAACATCTTTTTCGGGTCCAATGAAGTCCAGTAGTTCTGACGCGTAGCGCCGAGTCATTCGTTCAAGTTCACCGAGAGACATTTGCGCGGGGTCGCAGATGATTCCGCCCTTGGCGCCTCCGAACGGAACGTTCACGACCGCGCACTTCCACGTCATCCACGCCGCGAGGGCACGTATTTCGTCGATATTGACGTCAGGCGAATAACGAATTCCTCCTTTGGCCGGCCCGCGCGCAAAGTTGTGCTGCACGCGAAAGCCTTCGAACACCTGTATGCGACCCGAATCCATTCGGGTCGGAATGTAAACCTTCAGTTCGCGATTGGGAACACGCATGACGGCGTAAAGATCGGGATCCAGATTGAGCAACTGCGCTGCTCGATCGAATCGCGACATCATCGACTCGAACGGGTTGTCCTCTTTGATCTCTTTGATGTCGTCGACCATTGCTGTAGACATAAGCAGTCTCCACCAACACGAAGATGCGAAAGCGGGGGCGATGAATTTCCTGTGTGACCGAAATCTTAACGCATGCGATTAGCTGGCGCAACCATCGACTTACCCGGTCAACAAATGGTTTTTGGACGCAACGCGAACCCGGGTGTTAACATCGAACCTCAGTAAAAGCGGCCAGGCGACGCCACGTCGACCTGAGCTTCAACTCGAACACACCGATGTTTTTTCTGCCGCGCTCGCGCCAACTCATTCTCAGCGCACTTGCTGTCGTGTTTGTGGTCATCTGTGCCCAATTGGCGGCAGCACAAGTAGACGACATTGGCAACGGCGAAACTGATCCGGTTAAGCTTTTTGAGCGCGGCCAAAACGCGCACGCCAGAAATGACCTGGTCACCGCGCTGGCGCTCTACGAAGCAGCACTGAAACTGCGGCCTGAATTTCCCGAAGCTGAATTCCAACGAGGCGTGGCCCTCGCCGCTCTGGATCGAAGCGCAGACGCCGAAAAAGCCTTTACCCGCGCAATCGAGTTGCGAAAGGACTGGGTGCTTCCCTACGGCGCGCTGGGAAATCTTCTCACTCATCAATCGCGCGACAAGGAAGCCGAACCCTTATTGCGTCGCGCGCTTCAATTGGGATCAAAAGATTTCGGCACGCTTGACGCACTGTCGGCCGTTCGGTTTCGCGCCGGCGATACCAAAGAAGCCCTCGCGCTCGCGCAAGGTGCTACTGAAGACGAAAACGCTTCCGCCTCTGCGTGGGCCTGGCGGGCATCAATCGAAGACGCGGCCGGAAATCGGGAAGCAGCGCTAAGCAGTCTCGAGCACGCGTTGCAGCTTGAGCCGAATCACTTGGTCGCTTTGACAGAGCGCGCGCGTTTACATACCAGCAGCGGCGCATACGACGCGGCGATTGAAGACTTGAAGAAAGCACTTTCACTCAAGCCCGGCGATAAGGAGATCTCCTTACAACTGGCGCACGTCTATGATCTCGCCGGCAGGCTCGATGAAGAGCAAAAGATTCTCGCCACCTTCAACCAAACCCAATCAAGTGCAAATTCATCGCGTCCTGGAGCCGTGATCGGCACAACCAAAGAAATCGAGGCGGCGAATAGCGACGATCCCAAAGTTGCGCAACCGGCCCTCGAAGAATTGATTAAGAAGAATTCAAAGAATGCGGCGCTGCTGGCTCGGCTGGGCGAGGTCACGCGCCTCACCGATCCACAAAGGAGCGCAGCATCTTACCGGCAGGCGAACGAGATCGATTCCAGGAATCCAAAATACGCGATTGGTTATGCCGCGGCGCTGGTGCAAATGCGTCGCTTTGCCGAAGCCGAGCCGATTCTCCGCCGGATAATCGCGACGGCGCCAAACGAATATACGGCGCACGCGAACCTCGCGCTGGCGCTTTTCGAGTTGAAGAGGTTTGCCGACGCCCTGCCCGAATACGAATGGCTTGCGGCCAGCCGCCCCGAAATTGCGGCCACGTACTTTTTCATCGCAACGGCGCATGATAATCTCGGCGAGTACGAGCAGGCGCTTGATGCTTACGAGAAGTTTCTGTCGCGCGCCGATCCGGCCAGGAACAAACTCGACATTGAGAAGATCAATCTGCGCCTTCCGCAATTGCGCAATCAGATCAAACGGGGACAGGGCGTCAAACGCAAAAAGCCCTGACCAAAGACTGACTTTCATTAGACTCGGGGTTTACACGAGAATGCCGGTTCCGCTGGGTCAACGTTGGTTCCTTCTGGCGCAAATAGTAGTCGTGTGCTCAATCCCGGCGAGCTTATTCGCGCAACCCCGCAGCCCGCAGATGCCCGCTCCGCCGCCGATGAGATTTGTCTCGCGTGATGAGCGATCACAACTCGTTGCTGCAAAAGATTTGAAGTCGCGCCTGCGGACTACGATCGAGTTGGCTGAAGCACATCTCGGTCACGCCGAGGATTCTACGGCGCAAAAGAAATTCGATCAGGCTTCGGAGGAACTCGGCCGCTATCTGGGTTTGATTGACGACGCGCGCCAGGTCCTGGGCGCTCTGGATCGCGATCGAAACAGCACTCGAGACCTTTATCGCCGTTTTGACATCGCGTTGCGCGCGCAGCTGCCGCGCCTGGCGGTCATGCGGCGAACCACGCCTGCCGACTATGCCATCCACCTCAAGGCGGCCGAGGAATTTGCGCGCGAAACGCGCACTGAGGCATTGGAGTCCTTCTACGGTCACTCTGTGCTGCGTGAAGAGCCCGACAACCAGAAGAAGCCGGAACAAACCAAGGATGCCCCCGAAGGAAGCAAGCGCCCATGATTAGATTCAGACCTGCTCGCGCCAACCGGCGGGCGACATTAGAGTTGTCTGCAAATTTCGTAACTCCTCATTTCCTTTTTAGCATCGTCAAGACCCTTAGTCGCGCGCGAGCAATACGCACGCTGCTCGTGCCCGGGGCCCTTATCGCAGTCTTTCTTGTCTTAGCCACGCCAGCCCTGGCTCAAAAGCGAGACCATCTGACCGACCCAGAGACTGAACTGGTTCGCTTTTATCAGGAACTCGACAAGCGAATCGAAGTTTTCATCAAGGCGATCGACCGAAGATTTGCCGTTATTAACGGAACCGCTCAGCCGTCGACGAAGAAGGTGGTGAAAGATGAACCCGAATGGGGCGAGGCGCCGAAAGGCACGCGAGCGGAATTGTTGAGTGACATCGCGGGAATTCTGGATGAGGCGATTACCAATATCGAGGATGTCAGCCGGCGCGATGAAAAGAATCCGCTGATTTCCAGGTCCCTCCGCAAACTAACTGCAGCCGCGAATGGATACCTCAGCCAACTTGCCGGACTAAAGAATCAGGTCAAGGAGCCGGAAGAGATTTCCGCTTTAGAACGCGTCGCTGACAACGCGAACCAAATCATCGAAGTTGGTAGAAAGCTGCCACCACCCGCGGCGGAAGAGAAGAAGAAAAAGAAACCGTGACGGCGCAAAGGCAAAGAGCTAAACGCCAGGCGCAAGAGACTCTTTGCTCTTGCCCTTTTCCGCCTTCCCTTTGCCCTTCGCTCTTGGCTCTTCGCCGACCGCTATTCCCTTCCCTTCTTCAGGACCAGATTCCTTTTCCCTTTGGCAGAGGAAGAATTGATTCATTGAACTATCGCCGGCTCTCTCACGTAAAATGGCTTGAGGAGAAACTGAAAATGGAAAGCCGCTATTATCCCGGCGTCGAAGCTGACGTCATTAAGCTAATGACTGAACTTCGCACTCTCTTTGATGAAGACTTTGACGTACAGACTATGCAGGTTTCATCGACCTCGGTGCTGCAAGCGCGCAAGTCCAGCACGCTACGCGAACTGACCGGACTCGCGGCCGCCCTCACCATCAAAGTTACGCCCGAAACCGGCGGCACTCGCGTCGAGATTGGATTGCAAAAATGGTTCGATAAGGCGGCGGTCGCAGCGGTCGCTTTGCTCCTATCCGCAGGACTATTGATCGCGCTGCCGGCGCTGGGCGCTTACTGGCAATACAAACTCACCGAAGACGCGTGGAAGATAATCGAAGATCACATCGCGCGCAAAGCCGGAGGCTATGTGCCACCCCTACCCGGGCGTTGTGGCACCTGTGGCACAGCGGCCAGCGCAGGTTCTACTTTTTGTTCCTCGTGTGGCGCAAATCTGCGCGCGGGCCTCTCGTGCGCGGCCTGCGGCGCGGTGCAGAAGGATCCAAACGCGCGGTTTTGCAACAGTTGTGGAAAGGCGCTCCTCGAAGGGGCATGATGTTAGCTTCTCTGCGGCGATCCTTGCTCGCCGCGCTTAATTTACCTAAATGAATTGTATTGACTTGTCTCACGTTTAGTCTTATCGTCCGTCCCGTTCAATTAACCAAGTTGTGAGCCTAGACCTCCCCTGGAGATCCACTGACCACGTACGCGCATGTCGTACGAGGATCAGACATCCAGAAACATCTCACCACGACCTTTAACGACAACTGATCAGGAGGATATGAAATGAGAAAGTTTTTCTTTGTGTTGGCGATTACTCTGCTGGCTTCAGGGTTCTCGCAAATAACCGCCCAACCACCCAAGCGCATGGGCCCACCCCCGGTGCTCCTAATCGTTCGGGAAGACATCAAGCCCGGCAAGATGCCGGCGCATAACATCCACTCGGCGTCCTTCGCGCGCATATTCCGGCAACTGCAAACTCCGAGTTATCGAATCGCGCTGGTGCCCGTCGCCGGCAGCGAAAACGAAGTGATCTACATTACAGCCTTGGACACCTTCAAAGAGATGGAAGAAACGGGACGCGAAACGGACAAGAAGTTGTCCGCTGCCTCTGGAGCCATGAAGTCGGAGTTGGACAGGCTGGAAAAGGAAGCACCAGATCTACATGCCGGCATGCGCGACATGTTCGCGGTTTACCGTCCTGATCTCAGCTATGACGCCGGCGTGGACATCAGGCAGATGCGCTACTTCGCCATTAACACGGTCCGTGTTCGACCCGGCCAGGAAGATCAGTTCGCTGAGTACGTCAAGAACCTGACCAACACAGCGCGCACCAAAGCGAAAGCCGAACTTCACATCGCGGCCTTTCAAGTAATCGCCGGATCGCCGTCGACTACTTATATGTTCTTCAGACCGATGAAGTCGCTGGCTGAGTATGATCTGAGAATCGGGCCGCGGGTTCGCGAGGCGATGAGTGACGATCAGAAAAAGAAAGCGGACAAGCTGGCCGGCGAGAGCGTGGTCATCAGCGAAACCAGCGTCTATGCCTTCAATCCGCGAATGAGTTACGTGGACAAGGATTTTGCCGCCGGCGATCCAACATTCTGGAATCCAAAACCGGAAGCGCCTCCACCGCCAAAGCCAAAACGATCGGCGCCGAAAAAACCACCCGCCCCTCCAACTCAGTAGCGGTTCAGAAAACCAAGCTAGGCACAAGAGGCACAAGCAGCGCTAACCCTAGCGGCTCTTGTGCCTTTGGTGTTTCTTTGTGGTGACGCGGTCGCTAATCATGTCTCAGCGCCCGTACCGGATCGATTCGCGCCGCGCGCGCCGCCGGATAGAGTGCGGCCAGAATCGAAACCACCAGCGCGAATGTGATCGCACCCATCCAAAGGTAGGGCGGCAAGGAAAAGAAATCGACAAACGACGCGTTTTGCGGTTTTAAGATGAACCGATACGCCAGTCGATTGGCGAGACCATCAATTCCCCATGCTGCCAGCGAGCCGATCACGCCGCCGGTCAGACCGATTACGGCCGCTTCGAAAAAGAAGATCAACTTGATCTCGCGATCTTCAGCGCCGATGGCCTTCATGATGCCAATCTCACGTGTGCGCTCGAGGATGGACATGATCATGGTGTTAGCAATACCAAACGAGGCCACCAAAAGTGAAATCCCGCCCAGCAGACCCAACACTGAATCTATTATTAAGAAGACAGTGCGAATCTGATCCAACTGATCGACGATCGAAAAACTGCCAAAGCCAAGTTCGGTTAGACGCTTTCGCACGTCGGTCAACACCACCGGATCGTGCACGCGCACCACCGCCGAGAAATAGCCTTCTGAGTCTGACTGTCCCAACTGTCCGCTCTGACGCGCCAGGGCCAGCGCGACTTCCCCCATGGGATTGCGATGCTTCGCTACCCACTCGCGCGCAGCCGCGACCGTAATGTAAATCTGGGCGCTTGGCATCAAACCAATTGGTCCTCCCTGCGCAGCGCCTTCTCTCTTTTCGTTGCCCATTACTCCCACGATGCGGAAGGTGCGACCTACGACATTATTGGCCGGGGCGTTATTGCTTCCTTCCTCCAGAGGAAGGCCAAAAAAGCTCACCCCGCCGCCATCTTCTGGGTTGGCGTCTTTTTTCGTCGCCGCAGCCTGGCTTTCCTCTTTTTCCTTCTCGGTCGTCAAAAACTCGATCGTCTTTCCTATCGCATCGGCGGGCGCAGCGAAACCACAAGTTTCGATCAAGACATCACTGACAACGGCCTCGTCCGCGTCGGGACGGCTGATCATCTGACCGGCCTGGAAAGTCTTAAAGCGGGACGATTCATTCGGCACCGTCGCCCCATTGACGGACTGCGGAATCACGCGGCCGTTGCAGCGCACGTAAGCTGTAAAGCCTATGTCCGGCTCAACGTAAGCGACCCCCGGGATTTTGGCGATTTCCGCCAGAGCAGCGTCGTCGAGGATCCGCGTCGGCGCTTTGTCGGACCTAAAAGCCGGGCCGCGGCGGTCACCGGGATTTGGGTCTCTCCCCAATTTTGGATCCACGCCCGTGACAGCCATGCTAAAGACGTTCTTGCCGAACACTCTCATTTCGTTGAAAAGATCGAGGGCGCGAAAACGCGTCAGCATGTTGCGCTGCAAGCCAAGCCCGAACGAAACCATGGTTACGATCACGGCCACCCCGACGATGACTCCCATCGAAGTCAGCGTCGCGCGCAGACGGGCTTCGCGCAGGTTCCTCAATGCCAGGCGGAGAATATCGTAGAAGGACATATAGACGGATTTAGCTTAGCTGATCTTCGGAAGCTTTAGTAAGTGGAACTGGCACGTGCATCTTGCACGTGATTCACGGGCGGGCCGCCCGTGTCACGCTAGGGAGCCGCAATCCTGATGATAGCCCTATTGCTGACTGCGCCGCGCAATCCAACCTTGACCCACAAATCTCTGGGAGCGCCGACGACATTGTCTGGCAACCTGACAACAACCTGCGTAACCTCTCCCAAGCCGGGCAAGGGACCGATGAATTCAACGGCCAGATCATACATTCGCCCCTGATCGTCTTCTGCCAGCACACTCACATCTGAGGCTGTGTCGTTCGGCAAGAGTCCCAGGCTCCAGACAAAGATTGCCACACGTCTCCGCGAGTCGGTGCTGAAGTTGTTTCGGTTAATCAGAGAAAACGGGTCGCGCGTCTGCGTCACGGAATCCAACGCGATAGCAATCTGAGTGTTCTGTTCGGTCAATAGCACCGGAGCATCGTTGACAACCTGCACCACCGTTCCACTGCTGTTGAGCCACCCGTTGGTTCCAGTGAAATCGGCCGAGATGGAATGGCTTCCGACGCTCAGAGCGGACGTGCTAAACGATGCGTGTCCCGTGGCGTCGAGCGGTACGGTAGCTAATGCCGTGGGGCCGTCCTTGAACGTTACCGAACCTGTGGGTGTTCCCGTTGCGGCATATGTAGGCGTCACAGTCGCGGTAAACATGATCGACAGTCCGGAACTAGAGGGATTCAATGAAGAGGTGACCGTCGTTGCCGTTCCGTTTTGAACAATGTGAGCAACGCTTCCGATGCTCGCGGCAAATTGGGTGTCCGAAACGTAGGTCGCCACGATGCTGTGGCCGCCAGGCGGTAGATTTGATTTCGTAATAGACGCGCCGCCGCCGGAACTAAGCGGAACTTGTCCGATAACCGTGACGCCGTCCTGAAAGGTGACCATCCCGGTCGGTGTTCCAGCGCCAGAGGGGACGGCGGAAACGGTTGCGGTGAATGAGACTGCCTGTCCAAAGCTCGACGGATTAGGAGAGGAAGCGAGAACAGTGCTCGATGCGTTGGCGTGAACTTTCTGCAACATCGTCACCGACGACGCAGGGTGGCCGGCATCGCCGCTGTAGTTGGCTGTAATGAAGTGGTTGCCGAGAAAGCCGCCGCCGACCGCAAGGGATGACGTGGTAACCGATGCTTGTCCGTTACTAATAGGAACATTGGTGGCTAGAGTCGTCGCGACGGGCGTCGATCCGTTGTAAGTGAGATCCGTGAAAGTTACGGTGCCCCCTGGACCAGCGGGCGACCCTGTCACTGTGGCCGTGAGTGTAATCGGGCTGCCAACAACGGTGTTACGTAAATCGGGAGATGATGAACTGATTATTACGTCGATGCCCGAAACGTTCCCAAGTGCAAAGAGGGTTCCTCCGTTAAGTGTGTACACCGTCCCGTCTGAACCGATCACTGTCGGGACATACGGCTCGCCGATTCCCTGTGTTAGCACCACGGCCTGATCCAAAGTGTTGGTTACGAGATTCCAGCGATAGCTACGGCCGTCCTCGCTGGTAAAGAAGACGCTCTTCGTCGCCGGGTTGACTGCTGGTGCATTGATGCACCACTCCTTAACCGCGTTAGGAAATGTGTTGTGGTCCGGGCCAGGGTCCGGAGTTGGGCCGATCACTGTGAGCACCTCCCTCATCTCGACCAAACCTGCCGCGGTGGAGTGTGGATCGATCTGCGTGGAGTTGGGGTCGAGCAGGGCCACCCGGTTTACTCCACTTCCGTCGGAGAATGCATAGTCGTTGTATTTGCAGAACAACAGATAAGTGGATGAGCCGCCATAGGCTGGTACCGCCGAAGCCGGCACAATGCCCGCCGTATAGTCCCAGCCGAAAGCGCCGGGAGTCTTAACGACCGACAGATCGCCGCTGAAGTGCAAAAGAAAACCGCGCGAGCCATTGCTCGGATTCCCCAGCACTCCGAAATAGACGTCACCATCCGGAGCGACCATCGGAGATGCCGTGCCGTTGTCGCTAATTGTCGCCAGGTTGCCATTGCGCGGGTCTCTGAGAGACACCGAATATTTCGTTGCCAAAGTTGTCGGATCCAGGCCCAGCAACTTCGAGTTGGCGGATCCCTTAGCCACGACGTAAAGGGTGTTACCGTCGTTGCTCAACGCAGGCGCCAAGTTGTGGCTCACCTGGTTGATGGCGTTGTCGCCGGCAGCCGCACCGGCAAGAACAAAGGCCCCGTTACCGCTCGTATCAATTCGTGCGAAGCCGCTCTGGGTCGTGTTCAGTGGCGCGGGAGCCGTCCCCTGAACACGAAAGCCAAAATAGATGTTGCCAGCGGCATCGGCGGTAATTGGAGTGTTAACGAAGATGGCGCTGTTATAGGCAGCGGCATTAGCATTGTAGCCAGCCAGCGAAGTGTAGAACACCTCCCTAACCGGTGGGCCGGGCGCGTTTGAATCGGGGTTATCGATGTGCCAGATGGTGCCGCCGGCGCCGGCGTAATACATTCGCGTACCAAATGAACCTGTCGCTATGCAGGGGTTATAGACGGGAATCCAAACGTGCGCCGGAAGGATGTAGTCGCTGGCAGTCAAATATTTGAATGATCCAGTTAAGCCGTTGAAAGCGTCCACCCTAAAGCCGTCACCGGCGGTCTTAACCGGGACGAGCACCGTATTGTTCGCAGTTACCAGCGGCGAGCCGTAATGGGTGAGAGCGCCGGTATTGTTAAAGTCGATGTTGGCGGTCCACTTAATCGCGTTCAAGTTCTGCGCGGGCGCACCGTAGCTGGAGGTGTGCTGAGCGTTGCCGGCGAAGGTAGTAGCCTGCGCCAGCACTCGTCCCGAAGTGGACGCGAAGAGGCAGCAATACAAGCCAACGACGAACAAGCCAATGCCGCATCTGCTCTTTCGAAGAACCCAGCAGGACCAAGCAGACATGAAACTCCTCCATTAAGCCGGAGAGACGAACGCGTAGCTTAGCCTATTGTTGCCACGTGTTAGAAATCTCACCGCAAAAAGGGGGCTTTTTTGCGTCTCATACTTGACCGTAAGGAAGGTTTCGATACGGTCAACCTGCCCTCCCTGAGGGTCGGGCTTCGGACATACCGCGGTACAACTCTCACCCAGATTTCTGTATCTAATGGTTTACCCGGCAATTGAATTAGGTGAGATCATAATCCTCAAGCTGGTCATGTTGTTCCGACCCCTCACGACCTAAACTTGATGCGCCGGTCTTGCGAGATTAAACAAAGGCGGTTAAAAAGCTTTAAGAAATAAAGGAGTTACCCCAGATGATCCGATTACGAAATAACTACGTCAAAATTGCAGCTATCGCGGGACTGGTGCTGGCCTTTGCCGCAGCTTCCCTCGGAAAGACACATTCAGACCCGACTTTTTCAAACATCAAAATTGACAACTTCGGCAAGATGGACGAACGCTTTTATCGGGGCGCGCGGCCAAAGGAACGTGATTTCACGAACCTGAAAGCGTTGGGCATTCAGACTGTCATTGATTTGACAGACAATACCCCGGCGGAAAAAGGCTACGTTGAAGCACAGGGCATGCGTTATGTGAACATTGCGATTCCCGATAAGCAGGATCCAAGTGACGCGCAGATTCAGCAGTTTCTGAAACTCGTTGCTGATCCCTCGACCGGCAAGTTTTTCGTGCACTGCGCCGGCGGTCGTCACCGGACGGGAGTCATGGGCGCGGTTTACCGCTTCAACAATTACCATTGGAATTTCGACCAGGTTTATGCCGAGATGCTGAACTATGACTTCTACACCTCGAATGGCCACGGCGGCCAGAAGAAGTTTGTGGAGGACTATTGGTCGCGGATTCAGAGCAACACGGCGAGCACTTCGGGTACCGCCGCGACCACAACCGCGAACCAACACTAAACAGTTTCCTTATTCTGGAATCTGGAATTTGCAATTCGTTGAGAGGGGCCGCTTCATTCGAAGCGGCCCTTTTTTGTTCGTCGAGAGGACCCTCTCTTTGCATCTTTCTAACACTTTCGTTGTAGTTGGTTATCAGCCGTACCAACCTGCCTCACGGTTTGCTACTATGCCCTCCGAGCTTCCCCTTCTGTACGCCCTCCGTTCATAACCGACCAAAATCATCCGATGAGCGACCGAGAATCGCTCGAAGGTGCGGTCCCGTTCTCTCCCGGACAGGAGTCTAACCGTGCTAGCAATAAGCAGAAGGCGTTGGCTTGTAATACTGGCAAGCCTTTCGATTGTCGTCGGTCTTTCGCTTGAGGTTTTCTCGACGGCTAAATTCAAGAAAGCGAAAAAGCAGCACCGGGAAAAATCGGGGGCTGTTCTTTGGCGGAATCCGGGCGATGTGAGCAAGCGCGATCTTTATTATGGTCCCGGTTCAAGGGCCCTGGCGCCCGCGCCACCATTCCGCTTCCTGAAGGAAGTCAAAGAAGGCGGCATGCCAAAGTTTGACGTTAAAGACGCACGCGGCGTTAAGTGGCGCGTGAAGCTCGGTCCCGAGGCGCAGGCCGAAACGGTTTCGACTCGCCTGGTCTGGGCCATGGGATATAACGCCGAAGAGTCTTACTATTTCGATCGCGCAAATATCGCCGGGCTACCAAAACTATCGCGGGGAATGAAGTATGTGAACGGTGAGTCTGTGCGTGGGGCGCGATTTGAACCTCGGCGCAAGAATATCGATCGCGGCGAACAATGGGACTGGTCAAAAAACCCTTTCAAGAATACTCGTGAACTGAACGGACTCAAGACCATGATGGTATTCCTGAACAACTGGGACACCTTCAAGAAGAATAACCGGGTGTTGCACGTGAAGGATGCCGAGGGAAACAAAACCGAAGCCCGATACACGGTAACCGATCTGGGAGCGACCTTAGGCGCTGTCGGCGGTTTTGGCCGGCACCGCTCAAAGAACAACGTTTCTGACTTTGAGCGCAGTCGATTCGTGCGGAGGGTCGAAGACGGCAAAGTGAAGTTCGATTATGATCTGAAGCCGAAAAAGCTGGGATTGCTGAGCATCGTTTACCCGCCCTACTTTTTCAAACAACGTAAAGCCACCAACACGATGCAAAAAGTGCCGATTGAAGACGCTGCATGGATCGGAGCGCGACTCTCACAATTGTCGGACAACCAACTGCGTGACAGCTTTCGCGCCGCAGGTTACGATCGAGCGACCACCGAAGCATATGTGCGCACCCTGCGAAGTCGAATAAACGAATTGAACCGTTTGCGGCAATCGCAGCTTGCCGAGCGCCAGCGTCGGGTGCGTTAGGCTTGAACCGCATAGAGTGCACGGGAGGGGAGGGCTCAGTTTTATTTAAGTGCAGAACTACAAAGGCCGCTTCATTCGAAGCGGCCTCTTTTTGTTTGTGGTTTTCTTGCAGAGGTTAGTCGGCAAATAATCGTGTTCGGCCGGAATAGATCAGAAAGTTCAGATCGTCTCCATCTCGCGCGAACCGTCTTCTTTATCACCCTTGAATTGCAATTCGTAAAGCCGCGAATAGAGGCCGCCGTTTTCGAGCAACTCCTGATGAGTCCCCTGCTCGACAACCTGACCGGCTTCGATGACGAAGATTACGTCCGCGCGCAGCACCGTCGCCAGTCGATGCGCGATCACGATCGAGGTGCGCCCTTCCATCAGATGACCGAGCGCGTCGAACACGAGTTTCTCCGATTCCGCGTCCAGCCCCGCAGATGGTTCGTCCAGCACCAGGATGGGAGCGTTGCGAATGACCGCGCGCGCAATGGTGATGCGCTGGCGCTGGCCTCCGGACAGAGTTACGCCGCGCTCGCCAATCATCGTGTCGTAACCTTCCGGCATCGCGGTGATGAACTCGTCGGCGTGGGCGAGTTTGGCGGCGCGAATGATCTCTTCACGCGTCGCCTCGGGTTTGCCGTAAGCAATGTTCTGCCAGACCGGCGCGCGGAACAATAGACTCTCCTGCAAGACAAAACTGATTTGCTCGCGCAGTGATTTCTGCTTGAAATTTCGCACGTCCTGGCCGTCGATTCTGATTACACCCGCAGTCGAATCATAGAAGCGCGGCAGCAGGCTGACGATTGTCGTCTTCCCGGCCCCGGTGGGACCAACCAGGGCTGCCAACTGGCCCGGCTCGATTTTCAAACTCAAGTCCTTGAGGATCGGTTGGGTCTCGCTATAGGAAAACGCCACATGATCGAATTCAATCTTGCCTTTGAATCGCGGCGCTTGCTTGGCGCCCGGCATATCACGCACCTGCATTTCATTCTCGAGCACTTCGCGAATGCGTTCCCAACCGATCGACGCTTTTGAAATCGTGTCCGTCATCTTCGACAGCTCGCGCATGGGCTTGTACATCTTGCCGAGATAGAGCAGGAAGACCAGTAACTCTCCGGACGTCAGTCCGCCGGACAGCACCAGACGCGCGCCGTACCAGAGCACCAGACAGGTTCCACAGGCGACGATAATCTCGACGATCGGCGGCAGCTTGGCCTTGACGTTTCTGGCCTGCAAGGCCGCTTCGACGCTTTCCCGGCTCTCCTGTTCGAAGCGCTTCTGTTCGTAGTCTTCGCGCGCAAATGCCCTGACGACGCGAATCGACGAGAGCACTTCTTCGAGCACTGAGACGACCTGGCCCTCCTTGCGACGCTGGTCCCGCGATGCTTTCTTGATTCGATGCGTAAAGTAATAGACGACCAGAAACAACCCCGGCGCGACCGCCAGCGCAATCAGAGTGAACGTCCAGTTCAGATAAAACATTACGGCAACCATGCCGACCAGCGTCAGGACGTTCACCAGGATTCCCAGCAGCACGTTGGAAATCAGGTTCTGGACCGCATCGATGTCGCTGGTGACGCGGCTAATCAGGTCGCCCGTGCGTTTTTGATCGTGATATGAAAGCGAAAGCTTCTGGATGTGACTGTAGAGCACACGCCGCAAATCATGCATCACCCATTGTCCGACGCTGCTGGTCAGATACTTTTCAAAGTAGGAGCTGAGCGCGCCGAAGATCGCGATGACAATCACGGCCAGCACCGCAAAGTTGAGGATCGAAGCCTTATCCGTGCCGATCCAACCAACGATGCCGGCCAGCCACTCCGGCATTCGTTTCGATCCAAAGACGTAATCGAAAACGATCTTGAGCGGCCAGGGCTCGAGCAGATCGGTCAGGCTTTCACCGACCACCGCGATGAAGGCGAGCGAAAGAAGGGCCCAGTGAGGGTAAAGCAGATCGCTGATGCGAATTTTCTTCTGCATGTTCGATTAGTTTCCGAGTGGAGTGTTGAGTCTCTCTCTGAAAGGCAATCAGAGTCAACGCGAATTAAAGGAATTGTTAATTCGACCGATCTCGGCTGGGGTAGCGACGGCGATTGAAGGGTGGTGAAAAGATTTTAGTTCGGCTCAGCCCGGCGGCGGGCCATTACTGGGAAAGTCACCGCGTCTAAAGAAGTCCCTCTCGCGAATCAGATTTAACGCAGAGGTCGCAAAGGGTTTCGCAAGAGAAACGCCGAGGAACACTTTTGCGTGACTCTGCGAAACCTCCACGTTCTCCCCTAATAAGAAATCAGATGTCAACATTCATCTGGAGGCCTTCAAAATGCATTTGACTGTCGAATCGCTCTTCATCCACGCCCGGCCGCACTCGTTCGTATGAACCGTCGGGCTGCAACAGGCGCGCTCTGGCGTTGTCCTTCAGGTAAGCCTGAAGGACTTCGTCTTTGAGAAAAGCTCGCAGTTTCGGATCATTCACCGGGCAGACAACTTCCACGCGGCGATTGAGGTTTCGCGACATCCAGTCGGCGCTGCCGATGTACACGTCTTCATCACCGCCGTTCAGGAAATAAAAGATCCGGCTGTGCTCGAGAAAACGTCCGACGATGCTGCGCACGCGAATATTTTCGGAGATTCCCGGCACGCCCGGCCGCAACATGCAGATGCCCCGCACTATCAGGTCGATGAAAACGCCCGCTTCCGAAGCATCGTACAGAGTTTGAATGATGTTGGGATCAGCCAGACGATTGAGTTTCGCGACGATTCGCGCGGGCCGGCCGGCTTTCGCGTTTGCGGTCTCTCGCTCGATCAGCGCGGTCAGCTTTTCTCGCAAATCAACCGGCGCAACAAACAGCCGGCGATAGTCCTTTTGCCTCGAGTAGCCGGTCAGATAATTAAAGAATTCAGAGGCATCGGCGCCAATGTCTTCGTCAGCGGTGAACAATCCCAGGTCGGTATAGGTACAAGAGTTCGTAGGATTGTAATTACCGGTGGCGATATGAACGTAACGTTTCAGCGCGCCGCGTTCGAGCCGCACTACCAGAGTCAACTTACAGTGTGTTTTCAATCCCAGCAGGCCGTACACGACGTGCACACCGGCGTGCTCTAGTCGTCGGGCCCACTCGATATTGTTCTCTTCGTCGAAACGCGCCTTCAACTCGATCAAGGCCGTCACTTGTTTGCCCTGCTCGGCGGCATGAATTAGCGATTCGGCAATCTGCGACTTCTGCCCCGTGCGATAGAGGCAAATCTTGATCGCCAGCACGTCGGGATCCTCCGCCGCGCTGCGAATGAAATTCGTCACCGTCGAATATGCGGTATAGGGATGATGCAGTAAGACGTCCCGCTGTTTGATGACTTCGAAAATCGAGCCGCCCGTCTTGAGCGCGGATGGCAAGGAAGTTCGCAGAGGGCGAAACTTCAAATCAGGCCGGTTGATTTCACATAGGGCCGTCAGGTCAGAGACATTCAACGGGCCGGCGATCCGATAGATGTCGTCGGACTCCAGTCCCAAAGAGTTTGTCAGATAGTCGAGCATCTCATCGGGCATTCCGTCAGCAACTTCAAGTCTGACCGGCTTGCCGAAGCGTCTCCTTCGCAACTCAGTTTGCAGAGCCCGCAGCAGATCGTCAGCTTCATCCTCACGGACGTCGATGTCGGCATCTCGCGTCACGCGAAAGGTGTGACTTTCGCCGACACGCATCCCGGGAAACAACGAACCCAGGTTGGCAGCGATGATTTCGCTGAGAAACGTGAATGTATTTTTCCTCCCGCTGACCGCAACCAGGCCCGGCAGCACCGGGGGCACCTTCACGCGAACGAAACGGGCCTCGCTCGCCGTCTTTGAAAACCGATCCGCGTCCGGCGACTCGACCATCAGCCCAAGATTGAGACTGAGGCCTGAGATATATGGAAACGGATGCGCCGGATCGACCGCCAGCGGCGTCAGCACCGGAAAAACGTTCTCCTTAAAGTAATCATCCGCCTTGCCGCGTTCCGCCGGCGACAATGAAGCATAAGAAGTGACGGCGATTTCCAGCTGCGCGAGTTCCGGCAGAATCTCCTGCTGCAGACACCGCATCTGCTCCGCAATCATGGGGCGCAGGCGGTGTCTGATCTCACGCAGTTGCTCGGCGGCGGTCAGTCCGTCCGGCGAGGGCTGCACCCAACCCTCTTCGACTTCTTCCTTCAGCCCTGACACTCGAATCATGAAGAATTCGTCGACAATGTTTGAGAAGATGGTCAGAAACCTCAGCCGTTCAAGCAGCGGGTTTTGATCGTCAAGCCCTTCCTGCAAGACATGGCGAAAGAACTCGACGAGGCTAAGCTCTCGATTCAGCAGCCGCTGCTCAGCTTTAGCGGGTGCCGTTGCTTTGACAAGTTTCGGCCGCGCCGGACTTGCTGCAACACGATTCTCAATTTGTAAATTTGAAATCATTTTTTGTTGATAATCTCGTTTGGAGTACCGCCTTAAGGCGGAAGAACTGATCCAGACAATCATTCCGACTAAAGGCCAAGCAACCGTTTCATAGATACACGTTTCCCGATGCCGTGAACCCAGCAACTCTTATTCCCAGACAATGTTCTGAGGCGGAAAGAATCTGTTTAGTTGGTTTGCGCTGAGCGCGCCAGATCAATCAGAAGCAGGCTGCAAACTCGACGCAATCTAATCGTACGAATTTGCATCACGAGCATATGGGGATCGAACGGTATTGATCGCGGTCATGAGTACGGACCTAACGCAGTTTACTCCTGGGCACCGTGTATGCGCGCCGGGATGGAACACTCACTATTTGATTTGACTCCACGATGAAAGCAGTCAAATGGCCCCCGTATACGCAGCCTGTGTCGAGTCCAATCGCACGCGGCGTACGTCTCGGCTGTTTCGCCGGCCAGTGACCGAAGAGGACGGTTTTCCTGCCGCGATAGACCTCGTACCAGGGCACGCCCTTTTTACTCGCCGGATTCGCGCCCATGGTGCGTATCTCGGTCAGGTCGCTGGCCATTTGATGTTTAAGCCGAACGCCCGGACGCACGCCGGCATGAACAACCAGATGAGAGCCAAGATCGATCATGTAAGGAAGCGACTTCAGATAATTTGCGTAGCGTTCGCGGTTGGTTTCAAGCTCGGCCGAGGCTTTCTGCTGTTCTTTGGTCAGGCGATTGGGTTCGCCACGCCAGCGCTGGCGCAAGGCTCGATCATGATTGCCGATGACCGAAGAAAAGCGGTCATCGTCGATAAAGAGATCCAGCACCTCGCGACTCTTGTCACCTTTGACGATCAAGTCTCCGACTGCAACTACGCGATCGTCAGGGCGCAACTTGAGGAGCTCGAGCAAGTCGGTGAGTTCGTCAAAGCACCCGTGAATATCACCAATAATGATTGTGCGGCCCATCCTTGCTCGCTCAATCAAACAAATAGTGTACCGCGTCCGTGTTCCAGTCAGACAGGTTCGGAGTCACGACATCTGCCTGGGCGCTCCGCAATTCGCTGGCGGAAACCGTACTGGTAACACCGATCGTGTGCATGCCGGCGGTACGAGCGGCCTCAATCCCGGGGGGCGAGTCTTCGATTACCAGACATTCGCGCGGGAGGAGGGGCATTTTCCTGTCGCCGCGCCTTTGCTCGTTCAATAACTCCAACGCCAGCAGGTAACAGTCAGGCGCTGGTTTATGTTTCAAGCCCGGCGCGGCCGTAACAAACACTGAGAACTCGCTCCGGAAATGCGCGAGACCGAGCACGTAATCGATCTCTTCGCGCTCGGCCATGCTGACTATTCCCAGTTCATAGTGACGTGAGGCTTCCCTGATGAAATCGACGACGCCGGAATACACAGGCAGTTCATCGTTAATGAGTTGCCGATGCAACTCGTGTTCGCGCTTGATCACTGCGCGCATGGTTTCGCCGGTTAAAGACCTTCCCGCGCGTCCATAAGCGGCCCGCACAAACGCGACATCGTCCATTCCCAGCGACGCGAAGTAGTCTTCGTCGTTGAGGGCGACGTCCTCTGCGGCCAATACTTCGCGATAGGCTTTCAGATGGATGCGCTCGTCATCGATGATGACGCCGTTAAAGTCAAAAAAGATCGCTGCGATCATTTGGTTAAGGCTAATCAGTGAGGGCCCTGGCCGGAAACCATCGAAGACGGCGCGCTCAGCTTTTCAATCTTATCGTTTTGCTGAGCAAACAGTTGCGGTAAACGTTCGCTTTCGATTACATCCAACCGGCGCAAGACTTCAGCAAGCGAGATTTCGTTTTTCAAATTAACCTGGAAATCGAGGTCCGCACGTAGACGATCCTTTTCCGACTGCCGGTTCTGCGACATCATAATGATCGGCGCTTGCAGCCCGGCGATTATGCCCATTACCAGGTTAAGCATCTGATACGGCGCCGGATCAAAGCCTCGGAACAAAATGTAAGAATTGAACACGATCCATGAGACGATGATCCCGATAGCAAAACCGATAAACTTCCAACTGCCCCCAAACTCAGCGAGCATGTCTGCGGCTCGGTCGGCAATGGTCATGCGCTTATCCTGTTCCTCGTTGACGTTGCGGGATACGCGCTGCTGCAACAGCTTGTCCGTCCGGCGCAGTCGCGAGAAAGTCGCGCTCAGCATCGCCAGTGCAACAGTCGGATTATTATCGATAAAGCGCAGAAAACTATCTCGTGAAAGCACCGCCAGCCGCGCATCTTCGGTGACCGTGGCGTCTGCGGAACGTTGCTTACCGTCAATGATCGCCATCTCGCCAAAGAAATCACCCTGGGCCAGTTCGGCCAGGACGAGCTCTTTGTCGTCGTCATCCGTCAGGGCAATCCGCACCCGGCCGCTTTCGATCAGATACATGGCGTCGCCCTGGTCGCCGGCGCGAAAAAGATTGGTTCCGTTAGCGACTGTGCGCGTTTGCAACAGGTTGCGCAGTTCGATTGCCGCCTCGTCGTCAAGCGAAGCAAAAAGTGGAACGGAACGGATAGCATCAAGCGTCATTTCTTGCGGTGTTGGGGTTGACATTTATTTACCTCGCTGAATCAAGGAAAAAGTAAGAAGGTAAAAGGCAAAAGTTAAGAATAGCGTGCTGACCCTTTCCTTTTTCCTTTTGCCTTTTTACTTTCATTCCTGCACCCGGCCATCTTTCATCATGATGATTCTATCGGCAAAGCTGCTCGCGAGTTCATGATCGTGGGTTACCAGCATTACGGTGAGTTTGTCCCTGTCGACCATTTCGCGCAGCAGAGCGAGCAGCTCGCGAGCCCGAGTCGAGTCTAGATTGCCGGTCGGCTCGTCGGCAAGCAACACGCGCGGACGGTTCGCCAGGGCGCGCGCGATGGCGACACGCTGCTGTTCTCCTCCGGACAATTCAGAAGGCCGGTGCTCCATCCGATCGAAGAGCCCGACACGTTCCAGCAAAGTTTTCGCGCGCTCTTGACGCGCCGGGCCCCGCACACCGCCAAACGCCAGCGCCAGCCGCACGTTCTCAGCCGCGGTCATGGTAGAAATCAGATTGAAATTCTGAAAGATCATTCCGACTGAGAAGCGTCGATAGCGGGCCATCTGCTTCTTTGTCAAAGGGCCCAGCGGTTTCGCATCAAAAAAGACTTCGCCGCTGGTGGGGCGGTCAAGTCCGCCGAGCAGATTCAGCAAGGTCGATTTCCCCGAACCGGACGTTCCCTGAATCGCGACGAACTCTCCCTCATTCACGGCCACGTCGACACGATCCAACGCCGTGACCTGGTTCGTTCCCATTTGATAGACGCGGGTCACTTCCCGAGTTTCAATTAATGGCATAGTAGAAGATAGTCGCGTTAGACGGTTTTTTCCGTCCCGGCAAGTCAAAACAACGGCCGGACCGTCCAGTTCCTAAACTCTCGCTGAACTGCTGCGCGCCACGCGCCAGAGCTCGAACCGCTCGTTGTCAAATCCTTTCAAAGGAATCGCAAAGCGCGTCGCCACAAAACCATTGCGGGGATCGCTCAGTAATTCGCGCACTCCCGGATCGTCGTAAACTGCCGCCGAGACCACCACATCATCGCCCGTTGATTGCGCTTCCAGTCGCGCGGCCAAATTCACAGTCGAGCCAAAGTAATCAAGTCTGTCGTTAAGCGTGACCGCGATGCACGGCCCCGTGTGCAAACCAGCTTTCAAAGTGAGCGGCCGCATCCCGTCGGGCGGCGATGCCAGGCGCTGCTGCGCGTGCAACATCGCGCGCAGGGCGGCGGCCGGATGACGAAAGACAGCCATCACGGCATCGCCGATCGTCTTTACCAGCGCCCCTTCCTCTTCGGCAATTGCCTGTTTCAGAACGTCGAAGTGATTCATCACGCGGCCGAACGCCGTGGCGTCGCCGATCTCTCGATACATCCTCGTCGAATCCTTCAAATCCGTGAACAACACCGTGAGAGTGCCCACGGAAATCTGTTCACCCGGACGCAGTGCTTCACTCGCAAACAGATCGCGGAAGACTTGCAGTGCGGTGACCTCAGCAGCCGTGGCCGCGTCGTCGCTCCAGGCGGTCCGCTCGAGGATGAAGAGTTGTTCTTCGTCGGTCGCGTTTTCAAAATCAAGACTGGCATTCGTGCCAATCTCGAGCTCTTCATTCGACCAGCCCACGCCACTCGCACTCAGAGTCGCGACGGGCTCTCCGGCCTCAGTGGCGCGTAAATGCTGCCAGCCGGCCAGGCCCATCGTGCGCAGACGGTAGCGGCCTGCTGCCAGCTTCAGATCGATGGCGCGACTCGAGACGGGCGGGAGCAGTTGCTGCGCCGCGATATGCGGAGTCACCTGCGGTCCGCCGATGCAGAAGGTTTCTATGTCGGCTATGCGGATCGAGGGGTTCGGACGAAAGGTAAGTTCGACGGACTGCTCAAAGTTTGCGGTAAAGTCGATGTTGCAGCCGGGGCAATGTACCTGTGATGAGATTTCTTTCAGGGTTGTGCTCGCGCCGCCGCCACGGCACATCGGGCAGATGAGGTTCCATTGCAAGTCCAGAATGCCGGCGCGCGTCGCGCAGAGACAAGTTTCCAGCAGCGCACGCTTTGGCTGGCCCCACAGCCGCGCCAGTTCGTACGGCCGGATTCTTGCCACGGCGAATTCGTCGGCATTCTCAATGTAATCCACCAGCAGCGCAATTAACTCCTTGTCGCTGCCCTGCGCCGCCATTTTTTCACTGAGCGTAAGCAGCCGCGCGCGGCCGCCGGGAATCAATTGAGCCCGGGGGGAAAAGGCTTGCGTGACTCGCCCTGCGCTCGCTCGTTCGTCGTATTCGCGAAAGGTTCGGGCAAAGTTTCGCGCGCTCAGCAGGCCAATCTGGATTGGAATAGCAATCAAGCCGAGAATGTTCTTCGGCTTTGCCCATACCTGATAGATCAGTCTAGTTCCCGTCGATTGTTCGTCCGCTCTTTCAACCGCGGCGTCGCGGCGCTTTTCGGTCGGGATCAATTCCGCGAGGACCCGCAGCTCCTCGATCGGTCCTTTTGAATAACGACGTACCACGCCGAAACGCGCGGGCCGCACCCATTCGAACGGCTGCTCTTCCCATTCAACCGGAATACCGAACGACGACAGTCGCAAACGACGGCGAGCATTCCGAAGCGCTCCGCCGGGGTTCGAAAGGTTCTCAATCGCAGGCACGCCCGTGTCGCGATTAAAACGGTTCGTGTCGGCCACCAGCGGCCACAGTTGTTCCGGCGACGATTCGAGATCGAACTCCCAGCGGTAATCGAATTCACGGAAGGACATAGCTAGAGAAATAAAGTAAAAAGGAAAAAGGTAAAAGGCAAAAGGAAGACAACGAGATCCTCACTTTTGCCTTTTTACTTTTGCCTTTTGCCTTCTCTAGACTTCCTTATATTCCGAATCTACATCCTCGTCGGAAAACGCCACGCGGTAATTCTTTGACTGTACCTGCTTCGTGATTAAGAGGTCGTCTTTCGTCTTCAGCAGATCCGCGCGGTTGTAAACTGACAATTCAAAGTTGTAGCCGTGCGTGATTGCATCTTTCGGACAAGCCTCGACGCAGTAGCCGCAGAAAATGCAGCGCCCATAATCGATGTTATAAACCTTCGCGTAACGTTCATCGACGCCGACGCGTTCAGCAGGCGAGCGCGGATCGTCAACGGCTTCGATGTAGATGCACTCAGACGGACAGGCTGCGGCGCACAGAAAACACGCGACACACTTCTCTTTGCCGAGCTCATCGACGTGCAGCAGATGCTGGCCGCGATAACGCGGCTGCATCGTCACGGGCTCCTCGGGATACTGAACGGTCTGTTTCCGTTTGGGCAGGTAAGACAGTGTCACGCTCATCCCCTGGATGATCGCGCGCGTTGATTCGATGACTTCAGAAATTATTGACATAGGATGAATTTCGGATTTCGGATTTCGGATTGCGAAATTTTAAGCCCTGGCTGCCTTAGCGGTTCTCCCGGAGCTCGTGAAAATTGCCAGGAGCTCGCCAGACTCCTGGAGCAACAACTCCCGCTGCTGAGCATCGCCGAATTTGGCTTCGTCGCAAATCTCTAACCAATACTGACTTTCAGAAGCTTCTTTCTCAACGATTCCAATCTTGTGAATGAAGTCATTTCGGGATTCGGCCCGATTTGCTTCACGATAATTCGCACCAACGGATGTCCCGGCTTTTACCAATTGATATTTGATTACATCACCAGTTTTCCCAACCGGCAACGTTGCCGCGAAAGCGATGATTCGCAGGGCGAATCGCTTCGTTCGCTTCTCCAACTCGGCTTTGTCCATCTTACAATTCGCAATCCGCAATTCGAATTTCGCAATTCATATTCATTTTACACGAGTAGCATGCGAGGTCACAGCTTGCCAACGATGGTCTCGCCACACGAACGTGTCAACAAAGTCGTACACATAGGTTTCATCTGAGGTTTCTTCTTTCAGGTTACCGTTGACCACGGCGCGATCGCCGGTTTGATTCACCGTCAGGTCGTATACTTCCCAGTTCTCAACCGAAGTGTCCGGCTTAATGGTATCGATGTACTTCCGCTTGGTTCGCGAGTTGTCATCGTTACCCACATATTCTTCCGCCAGAATTTTCTCCAAAGTTTGCTTATCGCCTTTAATATTGGCTTCGGTCCAATCTTTTTCCAGTTTGGTTAGCTGCGCCAGGACTTCCACGGAATCCGTCGGCACCTCGTCGGTCGAGGCCGGGGAAGCGTTCGGCGTTGGGCTGACCGACGTGACCGGCCGCGAAGGCGACGGCTCAGGCCGGTTGTTATTTTTAGCAGCGCGAAGGAATCCGGGAACTGTAAATGCCGCGACGATCGCAACCACCAGAATCGAAAGAATCGCCAGGATGCCGATCACCCACGGCCAGGTCTTACGTTTTGGAGCGGACGGCGCGGCCGTGGATCGATATGGCGACGCGCTGACTGTGGCTTTGCCGGGAAGTTGACTGTAGGACTGAGTCGGCGCCATACCGCTCCCGCTTTCGGAACCCATGGCCGGGCCGCGTGGCGACACGAGCGTCTCCTGTGAATCTGGCCGGGTACTCACGTCCGCTACCAGGGGCGTCCCGTCTTCAAGACAGAAACTCAGCGTGTCATCGTCAAAGGTGCGTTTGCAGGTAGGACAATGTTTCATCACTCGACTCTTAAGCGGATCAACGTTGGTTCGCGACCGCCGCAATGACATAAAACACCATCATACCGGCAAACATAACCAGTGCCAGGCTGCCGGTGATGATCCCGGCTATGGCCATCGGCTTTCCGGTCACTCGTTCCGGATTCTTCTTGATTTGTGAAAGCGAGACCGAGCCCAGAATGATCGCTGCGACCGCCGGGATTGGTCCGAAACACATCCAGCCCACCGTGACGCTAATTATTCCCAATATCATCGAAGCCACGCTCAGGCCCTTACTCGGCGGCACGGTGTACGCCGGCGGAGGCGGCGGTTGCCAGACCGGCTTAACCGGTTGCGGCTCGAAAATCTGCCCGCCGCCTAATCCGCTTCCGGACGGCAGGTTCCAGGTAGCCTGTTCGTTTGGCTTCGAGGCTTCAGTTGGAGTCGACGCCTTAATCGTTGGCGGTGTCTCGCTCGATAGCGGCGCAGAGTCGATTAGAGTCGTTCCGTCCTGAGTACAGAAACTCAGCCACTCTTCTTCGAACGTTTGGTTACATGTGGGACAGCGTTTCACACCGATTTTTCCTAACCACTTCAAGACTGAGCTTGCGCAACTCGCCTTGTCTACTTTACGCCCTGCATTAGAACCGCAAACAGAATGAAGACTGCGATGATTACGAAATACACCGCGCCCATCACGATCCCGGCTATAGCCATCGGCTTTCCTGTATTTCTTTCTGGACTCTTCTTGATCTGAACCAGAGAGATGATGCCGAGCACAATCGCGATCGGGCCGGTGAGGACGCCGATGTAACACCAGCCAAAGGTAACGGTGAAAATGCCGAGAATAAGCGCAGCGACGGCGAGGCCCTGCTGCGGGACGACGGAATATCCGGGCGGCGGCGGTGGCTGCCATGAAGGTGCCGGCGGCGGCGGCGCGAGTCGCCCCGGCGGTTGGTTGTAACTGCCGGGCAAATTAAATGTCGGCTGCCCGGTTGGGTTCGTCGGAATACCGGACGCCCGGATGGTGGGCGGCGGTTCTGACCGCAGCGGGCCGGACTCGACCAGGGCCGTGCCGTCTATGGTGCAGAAACTCAGCCACTCTTCATCGAAGGTTTGGTTGCAGGTGGGGCAGCGTTTCATATTCGGAAACCGATCTTTGGTTTTTGGTCTTTGATCTTTGGGCCTTTGAGCTGGATCATCGATCTCTCATCAACAAGCAGGCAAAGATCAAAGTCCAAAGATCCGATTGGTCCGCTAAACAATCTCCAGCCTACTAAAAAAATATGCAATCTCGATCGCGGCGTTTTCGTCTGAGTCCGATCCGTGCGTCGCGTTCTCTCCGACAGAACCGCCGAACGCTTTTCGAATCGTGCCCTCTTCCGCTTTAGCCGGATCGGTTGCGCCCATTAGATCACGCCAGGCCCTGACTGCGCCACCTTTTTCCAACACCATCACCACGCATGGCGCGCTGGACATGAATTCCGTCAGGCCTTCGTAGAAGGGTTTGCCGCGATGCACGTCATAGAAACCTTCGGCTTGTGTGCGCGTCATGTGAATCATTTTCATGGCGCCAATGCGAAAGCCGCCGCCAATAATCCGATCGATTATTCTTCCTGTGTGACCCGCGCGTACAGCGTCGGGCTTGATGATTGCAAAGGTTTGATTACCTGCTTGTTCTGCCATCTGTCTCCCTTGATGCTCGAGTGTGAATTACTTGTCCAACAGGATCACAGCTCTCAATTCTTAACCGCCGATATGCAGCACGAGTGCGGTACTCGATCCGTGACAGCAGACATCAAATAACACATCCCCGGGTCGCTCGGATTATACGCTCCCGGCCTGATCCACGTCAGGCCCTTGCAGTTTGCGTTTCCGGCGCAGTCCGCCTGGCACAGCGCGAAGCTCGTCCGCTGATAGTAGGTAATTCGAGACCCGTTAAAGCTGATGTTGTTAAGCACCGCGAACATAGTTTTCGGACGCGACGGTGTGGGTGTGGGACGGTCCGGCGTCGCAGACGGTCTCTCAATAGGCGTAGGAGATTTCTTTACTTCGCTCGTTGGCGCCGGCGAAGGAGTGATCCGGACACTGGGTACGGGCGTCGGAGCCGGATACTTGCCGCTCGTGTCACCGGCGGATCCACGCGTCATGATCCACGCTATGAGAACACCGGAAGCGCCAAGGACCAGGACGATCGCAAACACCCACGGCAACGGGCTTCTTCGCGGTTCGCCGCGGGCGCCGTCTGCGCTGACGTGCGGCGGCGCCATCTGAAATTGTTCCGGACGAGACGTAATTGTCGACTGCGCAGTTGGAGGAGTTGGGCGAGGACTAGCCACAGTCGGGGCAGGAGTTGGCAGATTCCATGTGGCATTCGAATCGAGTGCGCCCCGTTCTTGCTCCAGTCTCGCTCCGTCGTCGAGACAAAAGACCAGCGACTCGTCTTCGTAAGTTTTACGACAAGAGGGACAGGTCTTCATTGATGTTCTGATGCTGATTCGACCAGGAACTCGGTGGTCATCGGCAAGCTCACGCCAGCGCTTCTTTCATCGCCGATCCGATATCCGCCGGCGACTTCACCACATGGATGCCGGCCGCGGACAACGCCGCCATCTTTTCTGCCGCAGTCCCCTTGCCGCCGGCGATGATCGCGCCCGCGTGTCCCATACGCCGTCCTGGCGGTGCGGTTTGTCCGGCAATGAATGCGACGATTGGTTTCGTGACATGGGCTTTGGCAAACGCGGCGGCCTCTTCTTCAGCAGTGCCGCCGATCTCGCCAATCATCACGATGCCATCTGTCTCACTATCTTCTTGAAATAACCTAAGCGCATCGACGTGGGTCGTGCCCACGATCGGATCGCCACCGATGCCGATCGCGGATGATTGGCCGAGACCTAACGAAGTTAGTTGTCCGACCGCTTCGTACGTCAGCGTCCCCGAACGCGAGACGACTCCGACTCGCCCTTCGCGATGAATGTGACCGGGCATAATACCGATCTTGCACTTACCAGGGCTGATAATGCCGGGACAGTTCGGCCCGATCAGCCGCGTTGATTTGTCGGATAAATATTCCTTGACTTTTACCATGTCGAGCGCGGGAATGCCTTCGGTGATGCATACCACCACGGGAATTCCGGCATCGGCGGCTTCCATAATCGCATCGGCGGCAAACGCCGGCGGCACGTAAATCACTGAAGCGTTTGCGCCGGCTTCTTTGACAGCGTCCGCGACCGTATTGAAAACGGGAATGCCTTCATGGATCGTGCCGCCTTTGCCCGGCGTCACTCCGCCAACGACGTTCGTTCCATACTCGACCATCTGCTTCGTATGAAACGTGCCTTCTTTGCCGGTGATGCCCTGCACGATTAGGCGGGTAGATTTATCAACGAGAACGCTCAATGGAGTTTCCTGGAGTTAAAGAGTAACGAACGAATGGCGGAGTATAACAATTGGTGAAGTAGGGAACAACAGCGCTCGCGATGTCGTGTCGCGATCATTAATATCCCAAGACCCGCGATGTGGAGCTCAAGCGATCTGCTGGGAGCGCGGACGCCCCGTCCGCAGCGCGCCGCAGGCGCGAATGTCTTTTACCAGATTTAGAGTCCATTAATTCGTTCGCACTTTGCGCTTAGTGCGGAGGGGACGTCCGCGCTCCCAGCAAAATGGAACTCTTCAAACTAACGGCTCGCGTCTTCGCCGCTTCGCGGATGGAGCAAGCTCTCGTCTACACCAACTCAAACTTTTCCCCGTACTGCGGCACTTCAATCGACCAACCAAACTGATCGCCTAGATGTCCGGCCATGGCATCGGCCGCTTCGGGTTCACCGTGAGTGACGAACACCCATCGCGGCGGTGACGGCATGCCTTCCAGCCAGCGCAAGACTTCTTTCCAGTCCGCATGCGCTGAGAAGCCCCCGATCTTTTCAATCCGGCAGCGCACGGGAACCCATTGACCAAGGACCTTGACCTGCTTCTCGCCATCGGCGACGCGGCGACCGAGCGTTCCGGCAGCTTGATAACCGACAAAGACAACAGTCGCCGTCTCATCGGGCAAGAGTCGCAGCGCGTGATGAAGAATGCGCCCTCCGCTCATCATCCCAGACGCGGCAACGATCACGCGCGCGTCTTTGAGATCGTTCAGCCGCTTCGATTCCTCCCGCGTACTACACGCCAGCATCGAATGGGTGCGTAACGGAGTCGGATTAGTCTTAAGCGCATCGGCGTAATCCTGGTCCTGCTCTTCAGTCCGCCGCGCATAAGCCAGGGTGGCCGCGGCGGCCATGGGCGAGTCCAGACAGACGGGCAAAATCGGAATGCGCTTTTCATTTTCCAATTCGCGAATCAGATAAAGAATTTCCTGTGCGCGACCGACGGCAAAGGCGGGAATCAACACGGCGCTGTTGTGTTCGGCCGCGTATTTTATGATTCGTTCCAGCGCGTCCTTCGGTTTCTCACTATCGTGCAGACGATTGCCATAGGTCGACTCAACGACCAGATAGTCGCAGGCGGGCGGCGCAACCGGATTCCGAATTATTGGCTGGTCGTATTTGCCCAGATCACCGGAAAAAAGTACGCTGCGGCCTTGTTCGCCGTCAGTCCGCACCAGCACCTGGCTCGAGCCGAGGATGTGACCGGCAATGCGAAACTCGGCGGTAATACCCTTCGCGATATTAACGATTCTCCCGTCATTCGGGACCACCTGAATGAGTTTGAGTGCCTCGCGCGCATCGGCTTCGGTGTAAAGCGGCAAGGCCGGCGAATGCTTTGTGAGCTTGTGTCGGTTTCGATAATCGGCTTCTTCTTCCTGCAACCGCGCGGCGTCGGGCAATAGAATCTTCAGTAAGTCAGCCGTGCCGCGTGAACAGAATACCGGGCCGCGAAAACCATGACGGACAAAACGCGGCAGATAGCCGGTATGATCGATGTGCGCATGGGTGATGATCACCGCGTTGACGGCGGCGGCCTTGAAAGGCGGCTCCTGCCAGTTGCGTTCGCGCAATTCACGCAGGCCCTGAAACAGACCACAGTCGATCAGCACGCGAGCGCGATCAGACTCGATCAAATACTTCGAGCCGGTGACGGTACCCGCCGCACCCCAGAATGAAAGTGATGGCATAGTCCCGATGTTAGCTAATTATTTCTCGCGAAGGAAAGTAAGCGAAAGAATCAGACGTGTCGATTCTGCGGGCGGGCCCGTTAGGTTGGCGCAAGACCGACAATCCGGCGGTGTCTCAATTTCAATATTTCTCCCTGCGCAGTCTCCGCGTCCTCGGCGCTTCTGCGGTGAAGAATAGATCTAGAATACAATCCCCGCAGAGACGCCAAGCATGCAGAGAGGCGCAGAGGACCTCAAGTTACGACACCACCCGGGTTTCTTTGGACTTTTCAGATCACGCAGCAGTCGCTTATCATCCAGGGCGGAAAGTAGATCGGGAACAAAAGGAGTTCAATGAAAAGATCCAACGCTCGCCTTAACAGCTTCGCCATAATTTTCTCTGCTCTGGTTTGCGCGATCGCCGCGCAGAGTCTGGGATTTACCCAGCCACCAAACCATCGCGCACCGGACCGATCGCGTGACGTTGCCTTTGTCCAGTACGACGACCCTTACTCCGACTTTCGCAATGCACGTTATTCAAATACTGGGCTTTTGAACGAGCGCGATGAGGTTAAGCTCGGCACGCAACTTCACCGCGAAGTAACGAAGAAATATCGCTTGACGGACGTGGGCCTGGATCGGGTGGAACGACTGGGACAACGTTGTGCGAGAGTCAGCTTGCGTCCAAACATGCTTTACAAATTCCACGTGATTCAAAGTCGCGAGATTAATGGATTCTCTCTGCCTGGCGGACACGTCTATATCACCACTGCGCTGCTGAGACTGGCGAATGATAACGAACTGGCATCCGTTCTGGCGCATGAAATCGGTCACATCGTTGCTCGCCACAGTTTGAAGACCTTGAAACAAAAGCAGGAGTACGATGACATTGCGCGTTCGTTGGGCGAGCTGACCGGCGTGGCCGGGGACCTGGCGCGCGATCTGGGCGTGGCGTTGGGCCAAATTGTCGCCGAGGGTTTTCTGACCGTGCACACCCGCGACGAAGAACGCGAAGCTGACTTTCTCGGCGTCCGCGGGATGGCTCGCGCGGGATTCGATCCCCAGGGCATGGTAACTATGTTTCAGAAACTTCAGCGCATCGAAGAACGGGATGCGAGCCTGCTTGGCACGCTCTTTTCCGATCATCCCGATGCGCAGGAACGGATCGCGAATACGCGTTATGAGATTGGGCGGATGAGGAGAAGGTAACAAGCAAGCGCGCGTGTCAGAAGCCCGACCGTTAGGGAGGGCCCCATGTCTTGAGAATGCGCGGATGGGAAAACGGTAAGCCGCCACAGCGTCAAGCGAATTGCTTCCAGCCCTCCCTCACGGTCGGGTTTCTGACACTCCCCTTATCCGCGGCGCCCCGAAAAACACAATCAACGTCGGAATCAGCAGGGCCAGATTTCGGACGGCCGTTTTGACGCCCAACTGGCTGCCGATAATCCTGCCAAAACAGCCACACTCAAGCGGCTCGCCGTGCAGAACGTAGACATAGTAAAGGGCAAATCCGCTGAAGCCTATTAGCAGGAGCGCCGCCAGCAGCGCACCTAGGCGCACTGTGCGAGGAACCAACAAAAAGATCGCAGTGGCAATCTCGGCGGCAATTACCGCGATCGCGACCGGCCATGGCCAGCGTTCATAGTTAAAGTGAGCTGAGCTGAGCAGTTCGGCGACATTGTGCACAAACGTTTTCAGGATCCAAAGTTTTGCGCCGGCAGTGAAGAGAAAGAGCGCCGCCAGGCCGAAGCGGCTAATGAGAGCTATGAACCGCAGCACAACGCGTGCTCTCATAACTTAGGCAACCTGCTTGATCTCTTTTCCAATCTCGTACAAGAACTCAGGCGCAAAGTCCGCCCCGTTGGGCCATTCAACGGTTCCGGTCTCCGGGTTGACGGCCACTCGTTTGAAGTATTCAGGATCCTTCAAAGGCTCGAAGACCTCGCCGTGGAGTTCGCCGCTCAAGTCAACTCGCTTCACCACGCCGTCGCTGAATTCCAGACTTAACTCGAATGCACTCACATCGCGGAGTTCTGTCACGTGCAAAAACATATTGTTACCTAGGTTAGTGGTGGAACCTGCTGCAATGACCTTCTCGCTCGCGCCCGATTCCAGTTATTCATAAGCTCCTGCTGGTACTTCTCCGACCACTCCAAAACCATGCGTAATGCCTGCCGAGACATCCTGCCTTGCACCAGACCGGTTTCGATTTCCACCGTCACTTCATCCTCGTTATACCGAGCGTGAAAGTGTGGAGGAAGATGATCATTGTAATTCATGAAGATGATAATTCCGAAGAAGCGGCTAATGGTCGGCATTGTTTTAATTTGGGCTGCTTTATTGTGCTGGTTCTATGTAGGTATCGGATAGTCGGTCCTTAAAACGCCTTCTCTGGTGATCAAAACTGGCGTCATAGGGCAATCTCCACAACTGCCTTTGAAAATCCCTGTACCTTATTTCCCCAAGAGCGAAGAAGGTTATTGTTCCACCATTGATCGCTTTGCGATCCTCGTCTGTAACAGGTTTCTCAAAAACAACCTCTATCTGTTTTCTCGTTCCCGCCGGTATTATTACTTCACGCTTATCGAATCGCTCAAGCCGCGGGATATCGTCGGGCATTTCGGAGGCTATGACCGCCTGCCCTGCACACTCCAATCCCCAAGAGGGGGTTCGCCCGCCGTTAAAGAGCGTTATCGTAACAGCCCAATTATCTCCGACATGTGTCGGGGTGAGCTGCATATCTTCAATCACAAGGTAGGCGCGTTCGCCTGCGGAAAGAGCCTCTTGCGCGGTCTTGGCGTTATCCTCCGCAGCTTTAACCGCTCGTTCGTTTTGGACGACAAGATTGCGAGTCTCCACAAGGGATTCGCGCATTACACTTTCCTGCCTTTCTATTACCTCCCACTGCCTACGGTAGATGTAGGCTTGAACAGCAATCACCGTCAATACCAGGAGGCTCAGCGCGTTTAGTGTGAAAAACTTAACGCGCTCGGTCAGGCTGGGGAGGAAAATGCTAAGGAACAGCAAGGTCGCGAGCAAAACCCCTCCAGCAATACAAATCCACCAAAGCCCAGCGTGAGAGGTGCGGTCGTCCTTCTTATCGGCCTTGCCGGGATCGTTGTTGGTCTTTTCATTCTCCGGCATACAATCATCCATTCTTACCCCGCCAGCGCCACAACTTTTTCAGCCGCGTCCTTCATTCCTTTGGCAACGGTAAAGTTCAAACCCGACTCGCGAATCACACGCTGGCCTTCTTCGACGTTGGTTCCCTCCAAACGAACCACGACCGGAACTTTGACGCCGAGTTTTTTTGCCGCCCCCACCACGCCGCACGCCACCATGTCACAGCGCACAATGCCGCCGAAAATATTGATGAGCACGGCGCGCACGTTTTTGTCGGCGAGCAGGATTTGGAAGGCAGCTTCGACGCGTTCCTGTGAAGCCCCGCCGCCGACATCGAGGAAGTTTGCCGGCTCACCGCCCGCCAGCTTGATGATGTCCATCGTGGCCATCGCCAGGCCAGCCCCGTTGACCATGCACGCAATGTTGCCGTCCAGCTTGATGTAGTTGAGATCGAACTTTGACGCTTCAATTTCCAGCGGCTCTTCTTCGTGCAGGTCGCGCAAGTCTTTGAAGTCCGGATGCCTAAACAAAGCGTTATCGTCAAAGTTAACCTTGGCGTCGAGCGCGATTAGCCGATTGTCTTTCGTCAGCAGAAACGGATTGATCTCCAGCAGTGAAGCGTCCATAGCTTCATAAGCGCCGTAAAGCGATTGCATGAACTTTGCTGCCGGAGAAATCAGCGCTCCCGGCAACCCGAGTGCGAACGCCAGTTTGCGGGCCTGAAACGGGCGAAAGCCGACTGCCGGATCGACCGTCTCTTTGAAAATCTTTTCCGGAGTTTTCGCCGCGACCTCTTCAATGTCCATGCCGCCGGCGGCCGAAGCCATAAAGACCGGCCGGCCACTCGCGCGATCCAAAACGATGCCCAGGTAAAACTCCTTATCGATCGGCAGACCTTCCTCGATCAAAAGGACACGCACTTCCCTGCCCTCCGGGCCGGTCTGATGCGTAACCAGTTTCATGCCCAACATCTGTCTGGCGATCTCACGCGCTTCCTCGGCAGTCTTCGCCAGCTTCACGCCGCCGCCTTTGCCGCGACCGCCGGCGTGGATCTGCGCCTTCACAACGACTGGTTCGCAAGCCAGATCTTTCGCGGCCTGGTATGCCTCGTCGGGCGTGCGCGCAACGATCCCGCGCGGCACCGGCACACCGAGTTTTTTCAGTAACTCTTTTCCCTGATACTCGTGTATCTTCATCTCATCATGATTGACGAACGCGAATTGATCTTACTTAGAGCGGAAACGAGTTTAGCCAGCAAACGCAGTCACGGCAAGCGGGCATCTTTAAGTCAATCAGTACGCTTGCCGGTTTTCCACTAAGGAGACACCCTATGAGCGATGTCACGGTAACTTCCCTCGCCAATCTGCGAAACGAAGTCCGTTACGGCGCCGGGCACGTTCTGATCACCGACGAACCGGTCGCAGTGGGTGGCGAAGATGCCGGGCCTGATCCTTACACGCTCTTGCTCGCTGCACTGGGAAGCTGCATCTCAATGACGACGGTGCTTTATGCCCGGCGCAAAGGCTGGCCAGTCGAACGTGTTACCGTCCGTTTGCGGCAACAGAGAATTCACGGCAAAGATTGTCAGGAATGTGAACAGAAGACTGAAGCGTTCGTCCACCGCGTCGAGCGAAGTGTGAGCTTTGAAGGCGCCTTGACCGAAGAGCAACTCGTCCGCCTGCAGGAGATCGCGCACAAATGCCCGGTGCATAAGACACTCACCTCGCCAATTATTGTCACCGAGATGAAAGATGAATCCATGGGAGGCATCTAGGTTGCCGTGAGTTCTATCAGCCTCGTCACTCGCCGCTCGTTTCTTTTGGCCGCTGCGCCTTTGGTGCTGGGGCTGCGCATAAACGCTCGCGGTCAGACTCCGATCGAGCGCGGGCGATTCAACGAGGGTGATCTCCCGCTGGCTCGCGAGCTACTGCTCAAAATGGTTAATAAGGAGCGTGCCAGTGTGGGTCTCAATCAACTCGAACTCGACGACCTGGCGTGCAAAGTTGCGAGCGAGCACGCCGCCGATATGGCCAGCCGGAGTTTTCTTAGTCACTGGGGAACCGATGGACGCAAGCCTTACCATCGCTATTCCTTCGCCGGCGGAACTGCCGCAGTGCAAGACAATTGTTCGTCAGCTGATGACATAGAATCGATCAGCTCCAAGAGTGTTTTGCAGGTGGTCCAGGACATGCACCAGTCGATGATCGAAGAAGTCCCCCCAAACGACGGCCACCGCAAGACGATTCTCTTTCCGCGGCACACTCACGTTGGCTTTGGGATCGCATTGCAAGGTCACAGTGTCAGAATGGATGAACTCTATGTCGCGCGATACGTGGAGATTGATCCAATCCCGCGACAGGCAAAACCGAAGGCCACGGTCCTGCTGAGTGGCGCGGTGCTCTCTCGGAAGCAAATTCTCTCGGGTGCTGAGCTTTACTACGAGCCGCTGCCTTCGCCACCAGAGATCAATTGGCTGCGGGTACCGCGCTCGTATGGCATGCCCGAGGCAGAAGAAAGGCTCTACCCGCGATTACCGGCTGGTCATTCCTATTCTGATGGCAGTCGCGGAACGATTGATGTGGATAGTAACGGGAAATTTCGGGTCAGCATCAGCCTTTCCAAAAAGCCGGGAATCAACACCATCATGATTTGGCTGACAGAGCCTCAAAGCGAAGTTGACTTTCCGGCTTCCCAAATTTGTATTCGGGTTGAATGAGATGACAAGTCGCGACTCTTTTCTTCAACGCAAAGTCACGATCTTAAGATCGGTGATCCTCATTCTGATCTCATTGTTGTCGGCGCCAGGCGTCTGGCCTCAACAGCCAGTCAACAAACCCCGCCTCGCATCTGAGGTCCGCGCTGAATTCATGCACGCCTGGAATGGCTACAAGAAATACGCCTGGGGCCACGACGATCTTAAGCCGCTCAGCAAGACTTATCACGACTGGTACGCCGAGCCTTTGTTGATGACGCCCGTGGATGCGCTCGACACAATGATCCTGATGGGATTGAAAGTCGAAGCGAACCGGACGCGGCAGTACATCGTTAAGAATCTTTCTTTTGACAAAAACATTGACGTGCAGAACTTCGAAATCACAATTCGTCTCCTCGGTGGTTTGCTTTCAAGTTATCAACTTACCGGAGACAAGCGTTTACTTGATCTAGCTGAAGATTTGGGAAACCGTCTCTTGCCCGTCTTTGAATCGCCGACGGGTCTGCCCTATCGCTACGTCAATCTCAAGACCGGTAAAGTGCGCGGCAATGTAACCAACCCAGCCGAAGCGGGCACACTGCTGATCGAGTTCGGCACGCTAAGCAAGCTGACTCACCGTCCGGTGTTCTTCGAGAAAGCGAAGCACGCGCTGGTTGAGATTTACAAACGGCGCTCGCCAATCGGTCTGGTCGGCACCTGGATCAACGTCGAGACCGGTGAATGGACGGACACGGACAGTCATATCAGTGGGGCTATCGATAGTTATTACGAGTACCTGCTGAAATGCGCGATCTTGTTTGACGATCAGGATTGCAAACGTATGTGGACGGAGAGCATCGCTGCTGTTAATAGATATTTGTCGGATGACGTAACAAAGGAGAACCTCAGTTTCGTTGGACGAATACCTTACAAGGAGCTGTGGTACGGCCACGCCGACATGAACAGTGGAAAGCGTACTGCGACGACTTACGGAGCGTTGGATGCTTTCTTTCCTGCGGTGCTCGCGCTGTCAGGCGATCTCAAACGCGCCAAGCTGCTGCAGGAATCTTCGTACAAGATGTGGACGAAGCACGGCATCGAACCGGAAGAGATCAACTACACAACGATGGAAGTCACGTCGCCCGGCTATCCTTTGCGGCCGGAGATTATCGAATCGACTTATTATCTTTATCACTATGCGAAGCTGGGAGCGCGGACGTCTCGTCCGCAATCTTCAACCAAGCTCGACCCTAATCACTATCAACAAATGGGCGCGATGATGTTCCGTGACTTCGTCAAATACTGCCGGACCGATGAAGGCTATGCGGCGCTGAAGAGCGTCGTCACGAAGGAGAAATCCGATTCAATGCAAAGCTTCGTTTTCGCTGAAACCTTCAAATACTTCTATCTTCTCTTCGCACCGCCCGGGACGCTAAACTTCGATAAGGTAATCTTCAATACGGAGGCGCATCCGATTAGAAAGGGTTTCACCGCTGGTAAATGATGCCGCCGGGAAGCTGGATATTTGGGGTTCAGACCAGATGTTACGTTCAAAATCAAAGCCATATGCCGTCGAGACGAGACACTGATAGGTCAGTTGTTAACGCTTTCCATTCGTGAAACGTCCTTGTTACGACAAGGCTCTGGCGCTTGATTTCGGTATTAATCGCTGTAACCAGCGCGGCGCGCGTTGCGTAAGATCAGTCAGTAACAAGGCATTCTCTCCCCTCCGAGAAGCGGTAGGCACGAGGCACTAAGCAGAGCAGCAAGCATTTGCTCAGCCTCAGCGCATCTACTCGCCCATTCAAAGTCTCTTCCCAATGCTTTCCCGAGTCGCAAACTCTTTGCGGACTCTGCACGGGAGGTGAACAATGAAGCATCGAAACCCGACTCTGTTGTTTCTTCTCTTAGGATTTCTCTCAACATTCCTTTCTCTCCTTATCATCTCTTCCCATTCGTTCGTTACTTCGCAAACCCGGTCGCGGCGAGTTAATGCGAATGACACTCAACCGGGAAATTCAGAGAGTGCGGACAAGAGGTCCGCGCTCCCCGAAGAAGTAGTTAAAGTCGATGTCGATCTGGTTACTGTCGATGCGCTGGTTTTGCAGAAAGACACCGCGCGTATAGTCGGCGGCCTGAAGAAAGAAGACTTTACGCTTTACGAAGACGGCGCGAAGCAAACCATTTCTCACTTTAGTCAGGACAGCCTGCCGCTGTCGGTCTTACTGCTGATTGATCGCGGGGGCTGTCTCGATCCATTCGGCGAGCAGGTACATCGTGCCGCCAGCGACGCAATTGCGCGTTTGAAACCGTCGGATGAAGTTGCGGTAATGACCTATCACGACACCACTCGTCTGTTACAGGGCTTCACGCGCGACCGCGCGTTGATCGAGGATGCCCTTAATCAGGTGCCCCAGCATGATGAGCAGGCCGATCACTGTCTCAACAAGTTATTCGCCGCCGCGGCCGACTATATGGTTAAGGCGAGTAACCCTACCGGCCGTCGAGTGGTGATTGCGATCACCGGAGTCACCCGCAACTTTGATTGCGCTGGTGGACCATCGGGCAAAGCCGCGTCCCAGTCAATCTATGAATCGGGCAGCGTCGTCTGCGGCATCATTCCGAAGACCGATGATCAGGCACTCGAGAATGGCATCATGATTTGGGCCACGCCGGTGGGACGAATTGGTGGCGCACCATACCTCGACATCCAAACCCTGGCGAACGAAACCGGCGGCGAGTTGCTACGCGATAAGCCAGAAAATCTGAGCACGACTTTTCAAACGCTGATGGATCATCTGCGGAGCCGCTACAATCTGGCGTTTGTTTCTTCAAATAAGAAGCGCGACGGAACCACGCGCAGGCTGAAGGTCGACATGGCGCCGAGCTTGCAGAAACAAGGAAAGCTGGTTGTGAAGGCGCGACGGAGTTATGTGGCACCGAGGACTTAAACGAGCTCGCCACGCTGCGCCGACCTCGCCTTCCGGCATGCGACTGTTCTTACGAGCCTTTGATTGGGGCTTAGCCTCAGAGACTTTTTGAGGCTAGGCCCTGCCCCACTGGATTGCCATAGAGTGCCTCATTCTTTCGCTTTCGGTCGCTGGCTCCGACGTACTGCGCATTGACTCGCCGCGTGTTTTCCCGTAAAAAGCCACTGCTCGAATGCACCCGCGCTCTTTGTTCTTAACTTTGCTGCTTCACTTTGATGAGGAGATCAGACATGCCCCAAAATGGAAACGACCAGGCTGCCGCGGTCCTCTTTCCCACGAAACGTTTGTTTGTAATAACAACAGCTTTGATTGCGCTTGCCTGTGTGTTCCAGTCAGGTTGCAGCAAAGGGGCTGAAGGCAGCGGTCTGCACATCAAATCGGCGGCCACCGGCGAAAAGGACTTGGCCGTTAAGTCGGCTTACGCGTTCGCCGTAACCAAGAGCTTTACCGACGTCACCGGCAAGATCACTACGGCGCCGAGCTATCGTGTTTATGCTGCTAACTACGATCTCGATGCAGCGGGCTTTGCGATGACGCTGGATAAGCCGCTTACTGCGGACGATCGCTTGCGCGTAGTCTTCAGCCTGGTGGGCGCACAAGGCGGCAACGAGAAGACGCCGCTCAAAGCCGGTACCTATTCAGCCAAGGCGGACAAGTTTATGAAGGTCGAAGACGTAGGCATTGTTTCGCGCAAAGGTGGAGCTGACAGCAAGGGTTGGCTCGACCGCAGCTTGCTGAGCGGCGAGGTCAAGGTGACTTCGGTGTCAGGAGACACCATGAGCGCCGACGTCGATCTCAGCGCGGGTGAAACATCCATTAAGGGATCCTTCACTGCCAAGATCCTAACCAGAAAATAGCCGATGCGATGTCAGTGGTCGGTGGTTAGTTGTAGTCGAAGAGGAGAGTTTGCGTTTCGTGATTTTTCGTGTGACCTAGTGGACCGTATTTAGTGCACAAGGACGATCCACAAAATCACACGAAGCGGGCGAAGAGAACTCACGGTTTCTTATGCTTCTCTCCCGACTGTTGTGACTGTTGCTGCGGCCGCGGCTGGGCCTGCTGTTGCACCCGCTGCGGCTGCGGTTGAGCCCTCTGCACCTGCGGTTGCGCTCTCTGCGGCTGCGCTTGTACTCGCTGCGGCTGCGGTTGCGCTCTCTGCATCTGCGGTTGAGCCCTTTGCATCTGCGGTTGCGCTCTCTGCATCTGCGGTTGCGCTCTCTGCATCTGCGGTTGCGCTCTCTGCATCTGCGGTTGCGCTCGCCGCACCTCCGGTTGTGGTCTCTGTTGCCGCTGAGCCGGCGGTGAAACTACTCGCGGCTGGGCCTGCGGAGCCCGATATTGCGGCTGCCGTCGCTCTCGCTGCTGGGCGGGCGCCGCTTCGGGTCGGACCTGCTGCACTCGCTCCGAGTTCCGCACCGCCGGCGGTTGGGCGCGCGGGACCATCTGCCGCCGCTGCTCACGCTGAGTTTGAATCTGTTGCTGAGCCGCCGCGTGCCTTTGTTGCTGGTTCGTAATCATTTGCTGCCGGGCAGCCTCTCTCTGCACTTGCTGTTGTTGACCCAAGGCATCTCGCTGACTCTGTTGCTGCTGTATCTGTTGGCGCACGCGTTCGCCCTGCGCCTGTTGAGCGTTCACGCGATCTGCGCGTTGCTGCTCAACCTGCTGCCGGCGCAAATCCTGTATCTGTTGCCGCGCGTTTCGATCACCGCGCGCCGCTTGTCTGGACAGATCCGCAATCTGTCGCTCTCTTGCCTGCTCCGCCGCAAGATTCTGCTGTTGGCTTGTCCCCGGCGCGGACTCGCCCTGTTGGTTTTTAGCAGTTGAGGCGCGTTCGTCTCTGAACTGAATCTTCTGATTCTTAACCCGGTCGGGCGGCGACTGAACTCTCAGAGTCTGAGCCAGATCTCGCCTGAAGGGCGGCGCCGACGGATTGGTGCTGGTTATCACCGGAGTGTTGGCGATTCTTTGAGCGACTGTCTGGGGCACGTCAATCCTTTGGCGCGCTTCACGAGTTTGAAATGCCGCACGACGCAAAGGATCGACTGTCAATGGATCGAGCACAGGCCGCACCCGCGTGAATGTCTGCGGATCAACCCGCGCGACAACCCCAGGATCGATGACTCGCGTAAAGTCCTGCACCGGCACCACGGTGACGGCGCCCGGCACGCTCATGTTGACGATTCGCTGTTCGATCACCGACGGCTGAGAGTAGTAAACCGGCTGCCAGCTTTGATCATAATACCGGTACGAATATGGATCACTCGGGCCCAAAGGCACCCACGCCACACTCGATTGGTTAAAGGGAAGAAACGCGACGAGAGCCGGGGAATAGGTTGGATAGGTCCGCGTGCCTTCCGGGATCCAGTACCACTGATTTCCGGAATTCGCCCAACGGCCATAGTGATAGGGCGCATAACCCCAGGGCTCGTTCGAGACCCAGGTCAAACCGTACGGATAATCCATTGTCCAGTAACCAGACTGATACGGCGCCCAGCCGTTATCGACGCGCGGGTGCCACCCGTAGCCATAGTCGCTGACGTATTGCCAGTCGCCGTAATAATCCAGATCGTCGATCCCCGGTACATACTCCGACACGTAGTTGTAGCTGGGATCCTGGCGATAAGGATCGTAGTAGTAGGGGTCGTCGAGGTAGGTGTAATAGTTGTGGTAACGCCCATCGTACTTGCGGGGATAGCGAGCGCGATAGTAATTATCGAGTAAGGCGCCCGCCTGACCCGCATCTACACGCGATAACACGCCCGAACCACCCTGGCACGGAACGCTTATCGTTTCGCCCTTCTGGATGACTCCGCTGCCACTCTGTCCGATCAATTGAGCGTGCCCGCTCAGCGCCGTGATCGACGCGTTCCCACTGTCTTCTATAGCGACTCGATAAACGCCGGCTTCCTGCAGATCAACTGCGCCGCATGGTGTGGCAACCTCAAAGAGATTACCAGAACCAAGGGATCCAACATCGAATAGCCCTGATCCGTTTCGCAGCGCAATTTGAGTTCGCTGATTTGAAAGGTCCAACACATCGAGCGACGTATTAGGATCAAGCGTGGCAAAGTTGCGTCCAGTGAACGCTATTTCAGCGCCCGAGTTGTCACGCGTATAGACGCGGTCGCCCACTGAGATTGGCGTATTTTGCGTCGCCTCAGTCCAATCGTTGGACGCGCTATTATCCAGACTGTGATTGACACCGACCTGCCCATGGACACGGTCAATGCGCGCGGCGTTAGGCAGACTCTTCGCCTCTGCGGTGCGTTCATACCTTACCCACAGGGCTGCGCCGATTGCGGCTATCGCTGCGAACCCAAGCACAATCAATATGCCGTGCGGCCAAATTCTGATTCTATTCATAAGAGCTAACCTCCAATTCCGTATGACCCTGGCAAATGTAACTCTGCTGATTAAGAAATTTGAGGGCCCTACCGAGGAGAGTAATGTATTCGACGCAAAGGTTAGCACGAGAGCGGCCTACCCCCAATCATCACTAGCGAATTACCATAGTATTGCTGGAGAATTGCATGATGAAGGAGGCCTTTTTCAAGAAGAAGGCGGGGCAAGTGCACTTAACTCGAAGCATCGAGATCCGTTTTGCCGAGCCTCGCGATGCGGCGGCGATCTGTTCTTTGATGGCCGACGCATTTTCAGAGTATCGACCTCTCTACACGCTTGAAGGTTACGCGGCCACCGTAATCACCAGCGAGCAAGTGGCCGGTCGCATCAGGGAAGGTCCGGTGTGGGTGGCGCTGTGGGATGAAATTGTGGTCGGAACAGTCTCCGTCGTCGCAAGGAAAGGATCGCTGTACGTTCGGGGAATGGCTGTCCGGCCAACTGCGAGGGGGCAACGCATCGGTGAATTGCTGCTCGGAGAGGTTGAGAAGTTCGCGGTGGCGGAAGGATTCCGGCGACTGTTTTTAAGTACGACTCCTTTTTTGGATCGAGCCATTCGGCTGTACGGGCGCCTGGGTTTTCGTCAAATCGATCAAGGCCCGCACGACCTGTGCGGAACACCGCTGTTCACCATGGAAAAATTTCTGCCAGAACAGTTCTAGCTCGGCGAGTGCGCGCCAAGCTGAAGAAACTTCTGATCAAAGAGTGGATGCCACCGAGCGGCGGGGGCAAGCCCGCCTTCCCGACCTTGGAGACTCTCCGTTGATCGGTAACTCCATGAAGGCCTTTCAATCAAGAATGAGCAACTCAAGGCGACCAGTCTCAGGGTCGGGAAGGCGGGCTTGCCCCCGCTGCCGGCGAGTGCTTTCTGCACTTTGCGGGAAATGAGATTCTCGTTACTCACTCGAATAGATTCGTGTACAATGCCATTCGGTTATGAAGGAAGAAAGCACGTCGCTGCAACGCCCGCCCAGCGTGGGTGAGGAAATCGCCAATAGCCTCAGCCACGGCGTCGGTCTGGCTCTGGCGATAATTGCCACGCCAATTCTAATTATCGCTGCGTCACGTTCCGGCACTGCGTGGAATGTCGTCGGGGTCGCCGTGTTCGCGGCCAGCATGATCACACTGTACTTCGCCTCGACGCTCTATCACGCGCTGAGACACGAGCGGGCCAAACGATTTTTCCGTATGCTTGATCACGGAGCGATCTTTCTGCTGATTGCCGGCACCTACACGCCTTTCACACTTGGCATCCTGCGCGGGCCGTGGGGTTGGACGCTGTTCGGACTGGTTTGGGGTCTGGCAATCGTGGGCCTGACGATGAAGGCGGTTCTTGGCGCGCGCTACAGCTGGCTCTCTGTAGTTCTGTACTTGACCATGGGATGGCTGGTGGTGATTGCGGCGCCTGAGGTATTCCATCGGGTCCCGCTATCAGGTCTTGCCTGGATAATCGCGGGAGGCATTGCCTACACGGGCGGCGTAGGCTTCTATGCCGCACATCGCGTGCGCTATGCCCACTTTGCCTGGCACTTATCCGTGATTGCCGGAACCGTCTGTCATTTCTTCGCGGTCCTTTGGTATTCCGCTTGAGTTTAGAAAACCAACCTTGGGCTTTTGAATCCAAAACACCCAACTAAAGTTGGTACTCTAAACACTCGGTGCTATTATCTGGCCAGTTAATCACCATGTGTAAGCAGCAACCCACACATTATCGACCTCTCGACAACCGCGCCGACCTCTTCGCGGACTAGTGGTAATTCATCAACATCGCTTCGCCTGATCCCGACACTTCTCGTAAGTGTCTTTGTCCAACTTTCCAGGGAGGAGAGAGATGATGGCTACCGCAATTGCACCAAAAAAACCTGAAATCAAAACCGAATTGCCCGGACCAAAGGGCCGTCAAGTTATTGAGGCTGATGCGCAGTTTGTGAATCCGGCCTATCCGCGACCATCGTTCAAACTGGTGGCTGAACGAGGCAGCGGTGTGTGGGTCGAAGACGTTGACGGAAATGTCTTTCTCGACTGCAACGCCGGCGTGGCCGTGTGTTCGACCGGACATTGTCATCCGGAAGTAGTGGCCGCCATCCAGGATCAAGCTGCGCAACTTATTCACATGTGCGGCACTGACTATTACTACCGGCAGATGCCTGACCTGGCGAAAAAGCTGGACGAGATCGTGCCAGTGGCGCGGCCGACGCGGACGCATTTTGCCAACAGCGGCACAGAGGCAGTTGAGACGGCTCTGAAGCTCGCCATGCACGCGACCGGACGCGAAAAGTTCATCGCCTTCTTTGGCAGCTTTCACGGACGCACACTGGGCTCGCTCTCGCTAACTTCGTCAAAGGCCGCGCAGCGACTCGGATTCAAACGACAGGCGCTGGATGTCGTCCACGTGCCTTTTCCCAACGAGTATCGCAATCCCTTCAGCGCTGAAGATTGTGGAAACGAGGGCGCCGGCCAGGGAGCCTTGAATTGGATCGAGAATCGTCTCTTCAAAACCACCACTCCGCCTGAGGAAGTTGCCGCGATTGTGGTTGAAGCCGTTCAGGGCGAAGGCGGTTATGTGCCCGCGCCGGAAGGATTTCTGAAGGGACTGCGACGCATCTGTGACGAGCACGGCATTCTTCTTGTCGTTGATGAAGTCCAGAGCGGCATGGGTCGCACCGGAAAAATGTTTGCGTGTGAACACTACGATGTGAAGGCCGACATTGTATGCATTGCCAAAGGTATTGGGTCCGGTTTACCTATCGGTGTTTGCGTGTCACGGGCAGACTTGATGGACTGGAAGCCAGGCGCGCACGCGTCAACCTTCGGCGGAAATCCTGTCTGTATCGCCGCGGCACTGAAAACGATCGAGCTGCTCGAACGCGAACTGGTGGCGAACAGCGCCGAGGTGGGGGCTTATCTGAAGCGCGGCCTGGAAAAGTTGATGGGCAAGTATGAGTGCATCGGCGACGTGCGCGGCATGGGGATGATGCTGGGAGTTGAGTTTGTTAAGAGCAAGACCACCAGAGAGGCAGACGTGGAACTGCGTGATCGGGTTGAAGTCGCCAGCTTTGCGCGCGGTCTGATCTTGCTGGGCGCCGGCACGAATTCGATTCGCTGGTCGCCGCCGCTGATTTTGACGAAAGAGAACGTCGACGTGGCTCTGAAGATTTTTGACGAAGCGATCGCGGCGTCGGTGTCAGAAGCCCGACCGTGAGGGAGGGCCTGGTTATCGAGCGTTGCTTGCTTACGCGCGGGCTTCCGACACTATCCCCTTAACGAGGAATGCATATGTTCGAAGGCACAGTCATCTCAATTAACATCGCTCCAGCAGCGGAAGCGCCGATGCAATCGGTCACTGAAGTGCTGGCCGTTCCCGGAAGAGGCCTGGAAGGCGATCGCTATTTCGATCACAAAGGCACCTTTTCCAAACCACAACCGGATCGTGAACTGACGCTTATCGAAGCTGAAGCAGTAGAAGCAATGAAGCGCGAGCTGGATGTCGATTACGGGCTCGGCGACAGCCGCCGCAACGTGGTTACGCGCGGCGTGCCTCTGAATCATCTGGTCGGCAAGGAATTTTGGATTGGCGAGGTGAAGGCCCGCGGTCTTCGGTTATGTGAACCGTGCTCGCATCTGCAAAAGTTGTCGCATGAAAAGGTCCTGCCCGGGTTGGTTCATCGCGGCGGTCTGCGCGCGCAGATTTTGAGTGAAGGAATAATTCGCGTAGGACAAACAGTGAAGGAATCGACGCCTCAAAGCCGATAACGCACGTGCTTGCGCAACTCTTCGTCCTCAACCTCGATGTTTTGCAGGCGCAGCATTACGTCGGCATTCAAGTCCCAGCCGGCGCGCTCGCCTGCCTCCAACTTTACTGTGCCTGCGGCGGCAATCATAGCGGCGTTGTCGGTTGATAGATGCAGCGAGGGAAAATAAACCGGCGCGCCCAACTTTGCCGCAGCCTCGCGCGCAGCGTCGCGCAAAGCGCCGTTGCAGGCGACCCCACCGGCGACGATCAGAGTCTTTGGCCGGTAGTCTTTCGCCACTCGTTCCATTGTCGAAACCAGCGAGAGCACAACAGTACTTTGAAAACTGGCGGCGAGATCCTTTATGCCCTGCGACGGCTCTCCGCCATTCTGCGCCGGTTGCAGGCCCGACTCGCGCACGTACTTGGTGACCGCGGTTTTCAATCCGCTGAAACTAAAGTCCGGCCGATTGTCCCCCATCCGCGGCAGCGCAAATTTGACGGCCCGCGGATTCCCTTCTCGCGCCAGCTTCTCAATGATTGGCCCGCCGGGATAGCCCAGGCCCAAAAGCTTAGCCACTTTGTCGAACGCTTCTCCGGCCGCATCGTCGCGGGTGCGGCTGACGACTTTGTACTTGCCCGGCTCAGGAACGAAGAACAGATTTGTGTGTCCGCCCGAAACAATCAGCGCCAGCGCCGGATGCTCGACCGGCGGATTCTCAAAACACACCGAGTAGATGTGGCCCTCGATGTGATTGACGCCCACCAGCGGCCTATCGAGCGCGAAGGCCATCGCCTTGGCGTAAGAGACCCCGACGAGCAACGAACCAATCAGGCCGGGACCGATGGTGACGGCGATGCCATCAATGTCATTTTTCGTAATATTGGCGCGAGTGAATGCTTCTTCGACCACGGGCGCGATTTTGTCGAGGTGTTCGCGAGAGGCGAGCTCAGGCACTACCCCGCCGAATCGTGTATGGGTGGCGATCTGTGAGGCGATTACGGACGAGACAATCTCTCGGCCATTGCGCACAATCGCCGCCGCGGTTTCATCACAGGAAGTTTCGATTCCAAGAACCAGCATTGTCAGTTGTCAGTCGTTAGTAGTCAGTAGCTTTCGATTATTCCACGATACTGCGCCACCGTAGCAACTGACAACTGACGACTAACTACTGACAAAAGCGATAAAAACTCAAGCAAGAATCGCCCTGCTTCAAGACGCGATAACGCTGCAGCTCGTCGAATACCTTTGGCAAATCCTTTTTCTTATGATGCTCAACCACCAAGACGCCTCCCTTCGCTAATAAATGCGCCGCATTCTTGCCGATGTAATCCAGCACTTCCTCGTAATCCATCGCATATGGGGGATCGAAAAAGATCACGTCGAACGGCTCTGCTTCGTTCTTGACGTTTCGGCTGAGAAAGTCCAACGCCTCCCTGCTCACAACCTCGGTCTGCCCATCGCCAACGTTCAGCAAGTCCAGGTTCGTTTCAATCAACGCGTACATCTTGCGCGAACGATCGACAAAGGTAACCTGGGCCGCGCCGCGGGATAATGCTTCGATCCCGACCGCTCCCGACCCGGCGCAGAGATCGAGGAATCGCGCGTCTTCAATCCGCGGCGCGAGAATATTGAAAAGCGTCTCGCGCAAACGATCAGAGGTCGGCCGCGTTTTCAGTGACGGCGGGCTTTTTAGTTTTCGTCCGCGATATTTTCCAGAGATGATACGCAATGTTGCCTCTCGGAATCTGAGAATAGCCGCTTAGCGCTATGAACGCTAAGCGGCATTCGCCCGCGAAGATCTGGACAGGCGACCTGCTCTCCTGTATTAATTACCGCTTTCGCATACTTTTTGACTCGATCATCAATGCCATGAAAAAACTTGTCCCTTCCGTTCTCCTGCTGAGTCTTTGTGGGCTGGCCAATGCTCAGGGCGGCAACGCCAAAATTGATTACAGCGCGCCGCCCAATGCGCCATTCACTGCCGAAGAAGTGACGGTGCCCGCCGGGGGATACACGCTCGCGGGCACGCTGTTGCTGCCAAAGAACGCAAAGCGTAGCTTGCCCGCTGTGATAACCATAACCGGCTCGGGACAACAGACGCGCGACGAACCCCTTCCGTTTCCGAATCTCGGAAAGTACCGGCCGCTGCGACAGATTGCCGAAACTCTGGCGAGCAGAGGCATTGCGGTGCTGCGCGTCGACGATCGCGGCGTGGGCGGCTCCGGTGGATTGGATGGGCTCATGAACGCCACCAGCTCCATCTTTGCGAACGATGTGCGCGCAGAAGTTGCTTACCTGCGCTCGCGTCCTGAGATTGATCCGAAGCGAATCGCACTCGTCGGCCACAGCGAGGGCGGCGTGATCGCGCCCATGGTCGCCGCTGGTGACTCGCAAATCGCGAGCATCGTTTTGATGGCCGGGGACGGCAAGCGCGGCGATCAGATCAGCAAAGATCAGCTAAACGATGTTCTCGAACGGACGAACATGACGGCCGAAGAGAAGAACAAAGAGCGCGCGAAGCAGGAAGCATTGATTCGCGCCGTGCGGACGGGCGCTGACCTCTCGAGCTATCCAGCGCAAGTGCGGATACCGTGGATTAAGGAGTTTTGGACCTACGACCCTTTAGCGACAATTCGCAAAGTGCGCCAGCCTATACTGATCCTGCAAGGCGCGCTCGACCGCCAGATCACCGTTGAGCAAGCGGGAATGCTCGAGCAGGCCGCACGCGAGGCAGGCAACAAGGACGTGACCACCCGGATCTTTCCGAATCTCAATCACTTGTTTCTGCCCGCTAAGACCGGCGCATTCAGCGAATATTCAACGCTTGAGACGAGTGTCATCGGCGACGACGTGTTGAAGGTTCTGGGAGACTGGTTGGTTGTGAAGCTCAAGGTGAAACACTAGCGTTAGAATTTTCAAGGCTCACCCAACCGCCGCCAGTTTCATTCGCGCATCGCCCTGGGCGCGCTTGATCATCTTCGCAGCCTCGAGAGAAGTCTTTCGTTGATTGATATAGAACTCGGCTTCTTTGCGCGCAGCTTGCAGGATGTCGAGGTCGCGCACCAGATTGGCGATGCGAAACTCAGGGAGACCGGCTTGCCGCGTGCCCATCACTTCACCGGGGCCGCGAATCTCTAAATCCTTTTCGGCGATCTTAAACCCGTCGTTGGTTTCTTCCATGATGCCCAGACGCTCGCGCGCAACTTCGGTTTGTTTGTCTGAAGCCAGCAGCACGCAGTAGCTTTGCTCAGCACCACGGCCGACGCGTCCACGCAACTGATGAAGCTGGGACAGGCCGAACCGCTCCGCATGCTCGACCACCATCAACGAAGCGTTGGGCACGTCAACGCCGACTTCAATCACCGTCGTAGAGACCAGAATCTGTGTCTTGCCGCTGACAAAGTCACTCATCACTTTTTCTTTTTCTTCCGGCTTCATCCGCCCGTGCAGGAGCGCTACGGAGAACTTTGGAAACACGCGGTCGCGCAAATATTCATACCGTTTCGTAGCGTCGCGCAAATCCATCTTTTCCGACTCTTCGACCAGCGGATAGACGACATAGACCTGGCGTCCGGCGCGCACTTCGCGGGCGATCAACTTCTTCACCTCCTGCCGTGCCTCTTCTCCATAGACCCGTGTTTCCACAGCCGTCCGGCCCGGCGGCATCTCGTCGATGGTCGAGACATCCAGGTCGCCGTAGACAGTCATCGCCAGCGAACGTGGGATAGGGGTTGCTGTCATCACCAACACCTCTGGATTCAAGCCACGCGCGCGCAACTCAGCGCGCTGCATCACGCCAAAGCGATGCTGCTCGTCGATCACTACCAGGCCCAACTTCTTAAACGCAACGTTCTCCTGAATCAGCGCATGAGTGCCTATGCAGGCGTTGACTTCGCCAGCGGCGATGGCTTGATGCAAGCGTTTCTTGTCGGCAGTCTTCAATGAACCGAACAGCGATTCGACACGGAAAGGACTCTTCGCCAGAATTCGTTTGATGTTTCGAGCATGTTGTTCGGCGAGAATTTCAGTCGGGACCATCAACGCAGTCTGGTAGCCATTTTCCATCGCCGCCAGCATGGCAATCAGAGCCACGATAGTCTTACCGCTGCCAACGTCGCCCTGCAGTAAACGATTCATCGGCGCGTCGGACTTCATGTCCTGAAAAAGTTCCTTCACTACTTTCCTCTGCGCCTCGGTGAGTTTGAATGGCAGCACGGAAGCAATCCGCTGCTTCATGGCAGCGTCGATCTTGATTGGCGCGCCTTTGCGTTCCTTAATCCGCTGCCCGCGCTTTACGGCGAGCCCAAGCGCAACCCAGAACAACTCTTCAAAAATCAACCGCCGATGTGCCGGGCTGCGCATGGCGTTGTAGTCGTCGAGCGAAGCATCTTCTCTGGGGAAATGCGCGTGCAGCAAAGCCTCGCCGCGCGCGACGATCCCTTGACGCGACCGCAGATCGGCCGGCAAGGTCTCTTCAATCGCCTTCCCGGGGAGCCGAGCCAAAACTTCATGAACAATCTCACGCAGGCGTTTAGTGCGAAAATCTCCGAGCTTGCGATAGATGGGAACCCGACGGCCGACATGGATCGCCGCCAGTGTCGGATCGGTTTCGATTTCGCCTTCTTCGTTATCGGATCCGATAACCAACTCCAACTCATCGGGCTTATTCAACCGTAGTGAGTAAGTTCCGCGTCGCTTGTCCCACTCCCATTTTCCAAAGGCGATGAACCGCGTCCCGGGAACGAAGCGTTGCGAGTTGTATTGAATGATTTGCTGCGCGCGCGCGCCGGAAATGAACCACCAGACCACGACCGGCCGGCCGGTGCGTTGATGATCCGCAGCGCTGATTTCGAAAATGTAGAGACGTTGCTTGAATGACCGGCGGTTGCGAACCTGGAAACCTCCGGCGATGCGCACAGTTAGATCTAGCGAGGCTTCCAGACCGTGATACAGATGCCGAATTTCGACCATGCTCGAACGGTCTTCATAACGACCCGGAAGATAGTTGACCAGGTCTTCGACATTGACGGCGTTGATGTCTTTTCCCGGAGAGACTTCCGCCAGCGCCAGTGCCAATTTGCGCGCGCTTTGCGGACCGAAGCGAGGGACGCCGCGACCGGGCAGATCGGTTATTCGGGTATCCAGAGTGATGGAAGAAGTGGGCGTCATTACGGCGATAATAACACCAGTCAAGCCCTGATGGTGGCGATTGCATTAGCAACAATTCTCACGAAACTCGAAAGCGGCATTTTGCGTTTTCAATATTGAGGAGCAAATCAAATGAAGCATTGGGAATCTCTTGTCGATCAGAAAATTCGCGAAGCGATGGAGCAGGGCGAGTTTGACGACCTGCCGGGCATGGGCGAGCCCATCGATACTTCCGTTAATCCCTTTGAAGACCCTGAAATGCGTCTGGCCCATCGGATGCTGCGGAATGCCGGGTTCGCACCATCATGGATCGAGGAACGCAAGGATATTGATGCTGAGCTTGAGATTGCGCGTACCCAACTCGCGCGGGGATGGACAATCCGGCAAAACGCGCAAGGCACTGAGAACGAAAGAGGAGCGCAGGCCCGCTGGGAGAAAGCCGTAACTTCATTCCGAACTCAAGCGAGCGAACTCAACCAGCGCATCGCCGCATGGAATTTGAAAATCCCGGCGGCGGGCTTTCAAAGACGGCTAATCGATATTGAAAAAGAAGTGAGGCAGGTCGAGCATCCCGGCGAAACGGGCGCGGCCAAGTGAAAGGGGCACGGCGCACCGTGCCCCAAACATTTAGCTTCCGGTCGGCGACCGCAAACTAACAGACTGCATTACTGTTTTCCCTAACTACTTACCGCAACCGGCGCAGCGCAATGCTTCTCGAAAGCCTGTCGCAATTCTGCGGCAATCTGTTCCGGCCCTCTGCCCTCGATCTGATGTCGCTCCATCATGTAGACAAGCTGTCCATCTTTCAAAAGTCCGATTGAGGGTGACGACGGCCCAAAGCCGGTAAAGTAACTGCGGGCCCGTTCGGTCGCCTCGATGTCGCCTCCCGCAAACACGGTCGCGACTTTGTCAGGCCGGACTTCATTCTGCAGGGCCATGGCAATCCCAGGACGCGCTTTGCCGGCCGCGCAGCCACAAATTGAATTAACTACAACCATGACGGTCCCTTTTGAATTCTTTAATGTTTCATCGACCGCTTGCGGTGTTCTGAGTTCCTGAACACCGAGCCGGGTCAACTCTTCGCGCATCGGGCGAATAACTTCTTCCGGATATGGCATTTCTAATTTCTCCTCTGGATATGTTGATTAGTTGATTGAGTGTTGATTGTAGCACGATCACTGCATTGCCGCGGCCGAGTGGCACAGACCCTGGTCGGGAATTGAGTTTTTCATTGCGTCGCCGCTTAGACTGACGTCTGTGCTACCACTGAAATCCTCCGAGGTTCCTCGCCATCGCCTGAGATGGACACGCGCCAGACATTAGCCGGGAGCGGGTAACGGCCCATCCGTTCAGCCCATTCAATAATCACGACTGCCTTCTCATCAGTTAGTATCTCGTCAAGGTCTACTGCGTGCGCCGCCGACGCGCCTTCCTCCAAACGATATAGATCGATGTGATATAGCAGCAGTCGCCCGGAGTGCGGATTGACCAGGGTAAACGAAGGGCTGGTAACGTCCTCCGCATCCAGGCCCAGGGCACGCGCGATGCCCTTCACGAATACCGTCTTCCCCACGCCGAGGGGGCCATTAAGCAAAAGGATCTCGCCGCCGGAGAGTTGCTCTCCGATGCGTTGGCCCAATGCAAACGTTTCTAGTTCGTTGTGTGAAACGAATTCGCCTGTTGAGATCGATGTTGAAATTGCGGTCATGTTTCGGCAGGCAAGGTAGCAAGTTGCGCTACGTCGGCATTTCTCCTCCAGGATCGATGGCGCAAATTGCCGCGCTGAGATGTTCACGAATATCAGAGGCCACCATCGTTCTCATCCCAAGTTCGTCTGCTGCGATATCACCGGCCATGCCGCTGATGTAAAGTGCCGCGATGACTGTCTCCAGCGCGTCGGAATTTTCCTTCAGCGTTCCATAGGCTTGCGCCAGAAACCCTGTGATTATTCCGGTCAGCGTATCGCCGGCGCCGGCGGTACCGAGTCCGGCATTGCCGGTAGGATTTACGAACACGCGGCCATCCGGCGCCGCAATTATCGATCGCGTGCCCTTCAACAAGACAATTACCTCACGGCTTGTGGCAAACTGGCGCGCGGCCGCGACGCGATCATCGAGCGCGGTTTTGTCATCGCTTCCCATCAACCGTAGCATCTCTCCCGCATGAGGAGTTACGACGATTGGAAACTCAGCCGATCCGCGCAAATCCACGGGCCATGGCGCCAGGCAATTCAATCCATCCGCATCAATCACCAGAGGCGTCCGGCGCTGTTCGACGACGGCCCTCACAAAGTCGCGAGTCCGTTCATCCTCCGAAGAAAGGCCGGGCCCCACCGCTATCACGTCAGCTCGCTCTGCAAGTTTTAAGACAAAGCCAATGGCGTCGTCGCTGACTGTGCCCCGGTCAGTCTCAGCAAGTTCTGCCGTCATGATCTCGGGCATAACTTGCACCGCTACCAAGCCCTGAGACGACGCCGGGGTCGCGACGGTCACAAGTCCTGCGCCCGCACGCATGGCGGCGTTACCGCACAAGGCGGCGGCGCCGGTGAAGCCGCGCGATCCAGCGATCACCAGAGCATGCCCATGGGTGTTCTTGTAAGAATTGGGAGCGTAACGCGTCTGAATCAGCCAACGGCGGGCGTCGCTTACTTCGATCAGAAACAGCTGCGAGCCGGCCGCGTCAACCAATTCAGCCGGCGAGCCAATGTCCGCCACAGTCAACTCTCCGTTGTAATTAGCCGCCGGCGGCAGTACGTTCGCCGGCTTTGGCGCAGTCATGGTGACGGTGAGGTCGGCATGCACGGCTTCTCCAATGAGTTCGTTGGAATCCGAATTGAGGCCTGACGGGAGATCAATCGAAACAATAAGTAAACGCGGACCATCGATTGAATCACGCATCTCACGCAGCCCGCGCACATAACGGACGCCTTCCAGGAGGAGGCCCTCAACCGGACGCGTAGTGCCCGTGCCCAGGAGCGCGTCTATGGTGACATCATGCGGGACGCTCAAAAGGCTGGCGCGCAATTGATCCCAGCCCGTCTCTGAAACGCACTGAAAGAAACTGATGGATCCGAAGTCAGCCAGTGACGCTCCCTGCTCTTCCCTAATTGCGCGCGCGTCGTTCCAGGTGTGCAGCCTCTCAAAATTTGTTCGGGCATCGGCTTTAGTATCTTGAACCTTGCCAAACAGAACCACGTCGACTTTGGCTCCCTCGATCGCGAGTAAGCGAGCGGTCGCCGCTCCATCACCACCATTGTTGCCGCGTCCGCACAGAACCAGAATTCTCCGACCCGCTATTTCACCGCCAAATTGATCGGTGACCGTCCGCGCGGTTGTCGATGCCGCAGCTTCCATCAGCGTAAGCGACGGCACGCAGTAACGCTCAACGGTCAATTGATCAATCTCGCCCATTTGCGCGGATGAGATTACAGGTCGCACGTCGTGATGATAAGGAGAAGGTTACAAGCGGGTCAATTGGGCCTTGGAGGTGCGTCGATATCTGGCACATGCTCCAAAAATGAAAAACGCGGCCAGGGGATTTTCCCCGCCGCCGCCGCCGCTGCTCCAACCGATCCGTCTTTTCGGGATACTCAGGTAAACGGGCAATAGTCCAGCATCTCCAGAAAATTTCAACTCAGGAGTCGAACCTCAGCTTTTCCGACTCCGTCATTCTGATTGACCGATCTCGCAGGGTGACCGTGGCTGACAGCCCTCCGCCTCCCAAATTATTCAAAAACAGGCTCAAAAACAGCGTTTCGGGTGATGGCACGGCCATTGATAAGTGGACGACGCCAGCACTGCATGTGCGGCATTTGAAAAACGAAAAGGGAAAGTAAGTGCGGAGCCTAAAATGACCAGAGGAAAAAGAATCAGAAAGCAATTCGGTTGGCGATGGCTGATGGCCGTCGGAATGGCAGCATCGCTGCTGTCCGGTATCATCGTCGCCGAAAAGGCCTCGGCGCAAAACATCCGGAAGCCGCGCAGCGCTGCGACGCAGGACACGCTGAGCAAATACTCCTGGGACCTTACCGCCGCCGCCGCTCAAGGCCGCTTTGATGCGTCTACCGAGCGACGCGCAGAGACAAACCAGGCGATTCAGATCCTTTCCAACTCTCGGAAAAACAATCCCGTTATCCTGACTGATTCCCAGGCCGTTCGCGACCTGGTTACTTCCTCAGTAGCTCGCCGCATCGCCACTGGCGACGTACCCGAAGCACTCTATGGCAAACGTCTGCTCAAGCTGAATCTCGATCTGTTGTTTCACGACTCGGCGAACGATGCTGAACTAATCAAGACACTCTCTGCAATTCTTTCCGAAGCCTCCCAGTCTGATTCGAAGACCATCCTTTTGATCGATCCGATTCAAGCGTTGGTTGGTTCGTCAGCCGCATTCGATGGCGCTGCTTCCGCATTGTTGCGAGAGGCAATCATTAAGGGCGACGTGCAATGCCTGGGCGCATCAACCGAAATCATTTTTAAGGAGAACCTCGCCAGCGACCAATCTCTGGCAGCCCTGTTTACCGGTATCGAAATGCAGGACACTGCGAGCGCGAACAACGAAAGCAGCACCGACACAAAAAGCAGCGCTGCAGCAAAAACGTCCGGTGAAGAGTTCGTCGGAGACAAAGTTTCGAGCGACCTGCGCGAGCTAATCGACAGCGGCAACGCGCCTGCCCGGGTGAAAGCGATCCTGCAAGTTGACGACACCAACAGCAAGGCATTGCGCGCTCAACTGTCAGCCTACGGCGTGAATGTTGACGCCCAGATGCCGCACTTCGGCGCTCTAGCGGTGGACGTTCCGACGCAGGCAATTGAAGCACTCGCCAATAACAGCCAGATGCGTCATATCTCGCTCGATCGAGCCGTTGAATCGTTTGGCCACGTTCAGGCCACCACTGGCGACTCCGCCATGTTGGCTCAAAATGGAAACTCAAGTCTTGACGGTAGTGGCGTCGGAATTGCAATCCTCGACTCGGGCATTTCCAAAACACACCACTCCGTGTACGGAAGAGTTGCTTACAGCCAGGATTTCACGGGTGAAGGCCGCACCGATGATCCTTACGGTCACGGAACCTTTGTCGCGGCCATGGCCGCCGGCAAAGACACGGATTACAGCGGCAGTTATAGCGGTATCGCTACCGCAGCCAAGCTGGTCAATCTACGTGTGCTTGATTCGCAGGGAAGAGGAACGGTCTCTGCCGTCCTCAGCGCTCTCAATGTGGTAATGGCAAAGCGCGCGACCTACAACATCCGCGTCGTCAACATGAGTCTGGGTATGTCGGCGCTCGACTCTTACAAAAATGACCCGATTTGCCGCGCGGTTCGCCAGTTAGTCGACGCCGGTATCGTGGTTGTCGCCGCCGCCGGAAACGATGGCAAAGATTCGACTCACCCCAAAATGTATGGCCGCATTCATTCGCCGGGCAACGAGCCTTCGGCGATCACGGTCGGGGCTGCGAACACGTTCGGCACTGATGCGCGAGGCGACGACGGCGTGACTACGTATAGCTCGCGTGGGCCGACCCGCAGCTACTGGACTGACTCGAGAGGGTCCAAGCACTACGACAATCTGATCAAACCGGACATCGTGGCTCCAGGCAACAAGCTTATTGGCGCTGCGGCGAACAACAATTCCCTCCTCTTACAGAATCCTCTTCTTTCGGTGCTAACAGGATTCGACAAGTCTGAGATGCGCATGAGCGGTACTTCCGCCGCATCTCCAATCGTAGCCGGCGCGGTGGCAGTGTTGCTGGAAGCAAATCCCAACCTGACGCCTAACATGATCAAGATGATTTTGATGTACACCGCGCAGCCGTTGGCTAAGTTCAACATGTTCGAGCAGGGCGCAGGCGAGCTGAATATCGAAGGCGCCATGCGACTGACAAGACTGGTGCGGACTGATTTGTCATCCAGCACACAAGTGGGCTCTTCATCCGGCATACAAGTGGGTTCTCCACTCTTGACTTCGGCAGCACCCTCGGCCCAAACCACGATCGCCGGAGAGACCTTCAAGTGGTCGCAAGGTGTAATCTTCAAATACGACTGGGCCAAAGGCACTGAACTCATCACCAAGTATCAGGGAATCTACGACCTTGGCGTTCTGGTATGTGATGGCGTGTTGGTTACCGACGGCGTGCTTGTGGCTGATGCCAGCAAGCTCACTGGCGGCGTACTAATCAGCGATAACATCCTGATAAGTACCGGCATTACAATGAGCGACGGAATTGTGCTGCTTAGCAGCGGTGTCCTGGCTGGTGACGGCACCTTGATTAGCGATGGCACCTTGATCAGCGATGGCACCTTGATTAGCGACGGTACCTTGATTAGCGACGGTACCTTGATTAGCGACGGCACCTTAATTAGCGACTCAACTCTTCTTGGAGATAACACTCGTTGCATGTCTCCATGAAGTTTCGGTCTCAATCCCCCAGACGGGCCCAACCTAAACACAATCTATTCATTCGGGACTTAAGCCGGGATTCATCTCCCGGCTCTTTTTCTTTCACGATTGCCTGGGTTCGTGCCGACCATAGCGACCTTGTTGGTCGATCTAATCATACCGACGGCAGAGTTCGCCGTTGCTGGTCAAAAATCGACCCAAATCGCAACCTGTGTTATTTTCACAGCGTTGGGACTAAGAATCCATGGGTTCACGCAGCGAACGTCATGGAGCAGCGGTTGGAAAAGAAGATGAAAAGTGCGACCGATTCGGACTCTAATTAGTGTGCAAGTTTCATTAAGTTCGCCCCTGGCGAAAGCAACGGCAGACGTGCTCTGAAGAGAGGAACCTTGGCGTTGACTAAGAATGGTTCATACTCTGACGAAACTGTTGTCGATCTGGCGCGTGCTCGCGTGAGATTACGCTCGCCAGCCGTTGCAACCTCGCCCACGTCCCACACAAACGAGCTGGAAGAGATTAATCTCCTTCTGGATAAGGGCCATTCGGTCGAAGCCAGAACCCGCCTCGCTTCCCTTATATCAGCAGCGCGTAACGATCCCGCCTTGCTGGCCGGAGCCCGCCTCTCGCTCTCGCTTGCCCTCGAAATGCATGGTGAGTATCACGAGTCCTTGCAAGCGATAGTAGTGTACGAGACAGAAGAATATCGAGCGAAGCTGGATCCTATGCTCTCATTAAAGCTAAGAGTGCAAACCAGCCTCGCTTACAACTACTCAGGCGATCACCCGAAGGCGATCACACTCTTGAAAACGGCGCTGCGCGATTTGGAGGAGCAAGGAGCCAGCCTGGACTTTGGAGCAGTCTACGCAGCTCTGGCGCGAGTCTATCGCAGTATTAACGAGTATGCGATTGCCCGCGATTACTCGCAGCGAGCGTTGGAGAGTTACCGGCAAAGTGGCGATTGGCGGGGGTTGGCGGAAGCTTACTTCGGAATCGCGGTTGCCGATCACGCGGAAGGCGAAAACGAATCGGCGATCGAAAACTTCGAGCAGGCGTTGAAGCTGATTGGAGATCATCCCGCGACGTTTCTCCTGGGCAAGATCTATTCAAACATGGCGAGTGCCTGCCGTTGGCTGAAACGTCCTCAGGAAGGCATCCGTTACCTCGAGAAAGCTATTGGCTATTACGAGCGCACGGAACACAAGAACCTTGCTGCCGACGGCCACAACAACCTTGGGGTCAACCTGCTTCTCGTCGGCCAATGGGATCGTGCCCACGAAGCTTTCGAACGTGCGCTGGCGTTGGTTGGCGATGTAGATGAGCAAGCTGAGCGGCTCTCCATGATTCTCGACTCACTTGGAGAGCTGTGCCTGCTCCGAGGCGACCTGGATGAAGCCAGGGGTTACCTTGAACGGGCCGTGGATATGGCCACTGAGAAAGGCAACAAGTGGTATGCCTGTCAGGCTTGGCGCACCCTCGCGCGCTGTCACCTCGCAATGAATGTGAGCGACAAAGCTCTGTCAGCGGCTAAGGAGGCGCTCGACTTTGCCGAACGAATTGGAAACCGTCAAGCCACCTGCGAATCGGAGCTGCTGCTGGCGGAAAGCTATCTGCACGGCGGGAACCTCGAAGCCTGTGCCGCGGCTTTACAAACGGTAGCTGAACAAACATCGGAATCAGCCGCCGACATGGTGCTGGCTGGTGAGACGCAACGTCTTCGCGGCTTGCTGGCACTGGCGCGATCTGACGCGTCTACGGCCGCGCAGCACTTCGGCCGCTGTGTGTCGATCTTTGATTTGCTTGGCGATCGGTATCGGAGCGCCCGTTCGCATCATGACCTTGGTCGCGCTTATGTCCTGGCGCAACCAGAGCATGCCGCGGAGCATCTGTCGCGAGCAGTTAATGTCTTTCGGGAACTGGGAGCGCGTCTGGATCTTACCGCAGCCGAAGCGGCGTTGGCTGCGCACAATGAAACAGCGCCGCAACAGCAACGGCAGCGAGAGGCAGTAATCCAATTAGTTACGCTGCGACTTGCCGAGGCCGTTGCTTCACGCGCCTTGCTGTTGCGTGAACTGGCCGCTGTAATCCGTCAGGAAACCCAGGCGCGACGTGTCCTGATTCTCGAACCTGACGAAGAACAGCGAACCCGGGTTGTCATCGCTCAGGGTTGCGACAATGCCGAGGCAACGGCAATCGCGGACGAGTTTTCATCGCTCGAGACCGATATCGCCCGCGAACGTTTTGCCAAAAAGCACGACGCCGCTCTTATCGCGCTGCGCTCTAGCAATTCCCTGCCCGCCACACTCTTGATTTCGCCGCGCGATGCCGCGCAGCTTCCCGCGGGACTTACGCTCGATCCCCTACTGCGCGTTGTTGAACTCGGAATGGACGTTTGCGCTTTGCGCGCACGCGCCCCGGCGAGTCAAAGTACGCAAGCGGATGGGGGAATAGCCGGATCAAGTTTGATGCCGGGCTTCATTCATTCCAGTCCGGCAATGACCCGACTAGTCGAAGAAGTCCACAAGATCCGATCGTCGGACGTGACCGTACTGGTGACGGGCGAATCGGGCACCGGGAAAGAACTCGTTGCCCGGGCAATCCACGCCCTCTCTTCGCGGCGGCAAAAGATTTTCGTGCCGTTTAACTGCACGGCAGTGCCGAAAGAACTCTCGGAGGGATATCTCTTCGGCCATGTCCGCGGCGCGTTTACCGGCGCAGTTTCCGACTCACCGGGTGTAATTCGCACCGCCGCCGGCGGAACTCTTTTCATCGACGAGGTGGGCGACCTGCCGCTCGACCTACAGCCGAAGCTATTACGCTTTTTGCAGGAAGGCGAGATACAGCCATTGGGTGAACGTCAACCAATTCAGGTTGATGTTCGAATCATCGCAGCTACCAATACGGACCTTGAAACGATGGTCGAGCAGGGCCGCTTTCGCGAAGATCTGTACTATCGATTAAATGTGATAAGACTACGGGTCCCGCCGCTGAGAGAGCGGCGTTCTGAGGTACCTTCCATCGTTAACTATTACATTAATCATTACTCAGCAAAGTTCGGCCGCCACAATATTCAGATCACGCCCCAGGCGATAGATCTCTTGATGGTCGCTGACTGGCCCGGTAACGTACGCGAGCTTTGCAATGAAATTCAGCGTGTGGTCGCACGCACGGAAAACGACACATGGATCACGCCCGAAGAGCTCTCACCCGAACTGCGGCGCGTCGGTGTGCCGGCGACGCCCCCGGCCAGCGTGGCAGTGCTCGGCACCACCAACTCTGGCCGCTCAGAGATCGTGCCCCTGGAAAACGTGACTCTGGCGGATGCGCTTTCCGAAGTCGAGCGCCGCATGATTAGCGAGGCGCTACGCAAGCACAAGGGCAACATTTCCCGCGCCGCTCGCGAACTCGGCCTCACTCGCCGCGGTCTCTACCTCAAGCTCGAGCGTTACCAAATGAACCCCAGCACCGCAAACGGAACCACCAACCTCTGAGCCAAGATTTTTCGTCAGGCGCCATCTCTTCTACGCCCACCTAGTTTGAGTACGCGGCCAAGCACCGCATTGAGTTCCGGAACTCTGAGCACAGCCGTGACTGCAAAATAAATTAGTCCGTAAGGAAGCAAAACCAGACCCGCTACGATCGCGGGATGGTAAGCGCCAATGTAGAGCTCAATAGCCCACCCCGCGCCGGCCCCGGCGGCAGCGGCCAGCCAAAGCTTGACTACATAAGTAAGCGGGAGTCCGGTCCGGCCAATGCGCTTGTTCAAGGTCCGCCTGAGCAAAGCAAACTCGATCCAGCCTGCGATGCCCGCTGAGGCGGTCAGCCCCGCAACACCCCACTTTGGATCAAGACCAATCGCCGGTGGCAAAGGAATCGCGAATAGATACCCAAGGACAGTTGTCAGTGTCACTCTGATAATCGCGTAGCGGAGCGGAGTGCGCGTGTCATGCAACGCATAGTAGGTTGATGCGTAAAGGCGTCCGAGCGTCGAAGCCAGCAAACCGATAGTTGAACCGGCCAGGATCCCCCACACGTATCTGGAGTCCGCATGTTTGAACTGCCCGGTTTGATAAAGAGCCGCGGTCATCACATCACCCAGGGCCAGCATCGCCATTGCGGAAGGTACGATGAAAAACGCGATGCGTCGTAATCCACCATCCAGCCGCCGGCGCAATTGGTCGGCGATCTCGTCGCTGGTGCCCAGGGCGCTGGACATGGCGGGAAGTTCGGCGGCCGAAACGGACATGCCGAACAAACTTACCGGCAGCGTGTAGAGACTCTGTGCGTAACCCAATGCTGAGACCGCGCCAATGTAGGGCACCAGGCTCGCGAGGCCGGCATCTATGAAAGCGCTGATTTGCACTACGCCGCGGCTCATGAACACCGGGAAGAAATTACGGAGCACCGTTCGAACGTTAGCGTTCGCAAAGTCGAATATCGGCCTCAGCCCCCGGACGAGCCAGAGCACAGTCGGAAGTTGGACGACAAACTGGAGGGCGCTACCGATAACTGAGCCCCACGCTGTAAGAATCGCCAGGCGAGCCTGAAACGCGCCCAGTTGCACCCCCTCGAGGTTGCCCGAATGACTACCAAACAGAATGAGGGACGCAATAATCGCGAGATTCCACACGACGGGCGCAGTATAAGAAAGCAGAAATTTTCGGTGGCTATTCAGGACTCCGAGGCACCACGCCGACATAACCAGCAGACCCGCTCCCGGGAAGAAAATCTGCACCAGGCGGATGGTCAGTTCGCGGCGCTCGCTAACAAATCCCCACGCAACGATGGTGACTATGTACGGCGTGCCGAGCACCCCAAGCAGCACGATAACCGCAGTCACGAGAGCCAGCACGGTAAGCACGGCGCTGGCTACGCGGTTGGCTTCTTTTTCGTCCTTTCTTGCCAGGAGATTCGCGTACACCGGAATGAAGGAAGCTGAAAGGGCTCCTTCACCGAACACGTTTTGCAGAAAGTTCGGAATTCTAAACGCCGCATTGAAGGCGTCAGCCGCGAGCGAAACCCCGAAATAATGACCAAAAACCCGCTGCCTGATCACCCCAATGATCCGGCTGATCAGAATACCGGCGCCAACCAAAAACGCCGACTTGCCGGTGCTCTCTCGCTCACCTCGTTCAACTGACGGAGGACGCTGAAACTGCCCCGTTGCTTCACCAACTACCGCGACAGTTTCGCCTGCGATTTCCGCCGCGTTGCGACGAAGATTTAGTCCTTCGCGAGTATTATCGGCATCGGGAGGAATGGATTCGGAGCTGCCCCCTTGAGAATCGGACCCTGGGGCCTGAGACTTGGAATCTGGGTCCTGCTCGTCGTTCATTTCTTAGAGTTGGTTCAGAGTTCAACCTTTAGATTGCTGTGTTAGGCACAAGCTGAGGCTTGAACTCTGAACGACTGGCTAAAGGCTGTAGTCCTTAATCTTGGTTAAGAGCGTTTTGTAGCTGACCCCGAGGGCTTCAGCCGCTCGGGTCTTATTGCCGTCGTGCGCTGCCAGAGTCTCGGCGATCTTGCGGCGCTCGACAAGGTGCACCGCCCGTGCGGCCGCTTCACCCAGGGTTCCCGTCGTATCGAAGCCAAAGTCGGCCGGTCCGCGCGCGTCTTCCGGGCCGAGACCAAGATCACGCGGCTCGAGCATTATGTCATCCGCGAGGATGCACGCGCGTTCGATTGCGTTCTCAAGTTCGCGCACATTGCCAGGCCAGCGATGCGTGCGCAATGCGGCAATGCCGGCGTCGCTGATGGTCGCCTCGCGGCCACGCAACTCTTTTCCCAGTTGCGCAGCGAATTGGCGGGCCAGCATCACCACGTCTTCCCCGCGATCGCGCAGCGGCGGAATCTCGATCGGAAACACTGCCAGTCGGAAGAAAAGATCGCCGCGAAAACCGCCGGTATCCACCGCTGCGCGCAAGTCCTTGTTGGTCGCTGCAACCACGCGCACGTCAACCGGGACGGGTCCGCGGCCACCGATGCGATCGACCGACTTTTCTTCGATTACGCGCAAGAGTTTCCCTTGCACGGCGAGCGGCAGCTCGCCGATTTCGTCAAGAAACACTGTACCGCCGGAGGCGAGTTCAAACTTCCCCAGGCGGCGGTCGCCGGCGCCGGTAAACGCCCCGCGCTCGTGGCCAAACAGCTCGTTTTCGATCAGCGTCTCAGGAATGGCTGCGCAATTAATGGCGACGAAAGGCTTGTCGCGGCGGTTCGAAAGATGATGCACAGCGCGGGCGAAAAGTTCTTTGCCCGTTCCTGACTCGCCCAGCAGCAGGACTGTGGCCTCGGTCTGGGCGACGCGCTGCGTCTCAGCGACCACGCGCTTGATTGCTTCAGATTCGCCAATGATGCGGGGAAAGCCGTAGCGCTTTGACCATTCTTCGCGCAACAGAATGTTTTCCGTGCGCAGCTGTAACTCTTCTAATGCGCGCTCAACCAGCAGCAGCAGGTGATTCGAATCCACCGGCTTCTGCAGAAAATCGTGCGCGCCGTCTTTCATCGCCTGCACCGCTTCATCGATCGAGCCGTACGCGGTCATGACGATTACAGGTACATTTCCGTCAGCGGCGCGCGCTGCGCGCAGGACGTCCAAACCCGAGCCGTTCGGCATGCGCAAATCAGTGAGGACGATCTTATAGGGGACGCGGCCGATTTCGATGATTGCCTCGCGCGCATCGGCTGCTTCAGAGACGGAATAACCCGCGTGCTCCAGCGTCAGCCGCAGCACCCGGCGCAGACTTTCCTTATCCTCGACAAGAAGAATGTCAGGCATGAATGAACATTTGAGATCTCAAGATCTCGAATCTCAGAATCTGAGATTTGAAATCCGGATTCCCGCGCTCATCATTCACTGCGATTTGCGGAGTGTCAAGCGGAACAAAAAGGTAACACGGGCCCCGCTTGAAAAAGTGAAACGGCTGTGCCGCCGCTGGATCGCGTGGCAGCGTCGCGTGTTACAAACAAAGCCAACCAAACAGAGGTCGGCGTCGGAACAACGAACTTCCCGATTAGAAAAATAGGATTGGCAGAAGAGTGAAGTTGAGAGCGGTTAGATCCTAAGAAGCTCAAACCACCAGGTTTTCGTCATGGCTAATTGGTTGCGCCGCCAAGACCAGATTCGCGCGGGCCAATACGTCGGCAATCGCATAGGGTTTGCGGATCACTGCGTCGATGCGGGCTTTCCCATAATCTTCTTCGGCGATCATCTCGGCGTAACCAGTCGCGATAATCACTGGCAGATCAGGACGGAATTCCTTGACCCAGCGCGCGACGTGAAGTCCGCTCAATTCCGGTAGGCCCAGATCGCAAATCATTAAATCGAACTTGCCCTTGTCCAAACGTTCGAGTGCTTCCGCGCCGGTGCTGGCTTCAACTACGTCATGACCCTCAGCACAGAACGCGTCGTTCAAGAGCGTGCGAATATTCTCTTCGTCTTCCACGACCAGTACGCGCGCCGTTCGCGCGCCCGAAATCGGTTTTGCGTCAGCAACTACGGATGGTGAGGCGACTTCATGAAGCGGCAGAATGATTTCAAAGCGTGTTCCCTTCCCTAACTCGCTGGTAACGTCGATATCGCCGCCGTGGTTCTCAATGATTCCGTGCGAGGCAGAAAGGCCGAGTCCGGTGCCACGCTCGCCCTTGGTGGAATAGAACGGTTCGAAAATACGTGCCATTACCGCCTGCGCAATGCCGCTTCCAGTATCTGCCACCCAGAAACGGCCGGTTTGTCCTTCGATTCGCGTTCCGGCTACGATCGTACCGCCGTTTGGCATTGCGTCTACTGCGTTAAAGATGAGATTTAGTACAACCTCGCGCAATTCAGACGAATCGCCAAGCACATTAACTGAATTGGCAGCTTCAATGCGCACTTCGATCGTTCCGCTGCGACTAGCCGCGTCGGATTGCCATTTTGGTCGCGCGATTTCAATGCTGGAAGTGATCAGCTCACTCAAGTCCACTGTCGCCGAATTGCGGGTCGCATCGCGCCGAGAGAAATCCAGCAAGCGCCGCAAAGTCTGGGAACAGTCGGACACGGCCTGAGTAATAACTTCCAGACTCTTTTTGTTTCCTTCTTCGGCGCTGTTACGCATCAACAGCAATTGCGCACGCCCCTGAATCACCGTCAGAGAATTATTAAGATTGTGGGCCACACCGGCCGCCAGCTCGCCCAGCGCTCGTAATTTGTCTGACCGGGCCGCGCGTTCCTGAGCCAACTTACGCTCAGTAATATCGCTCATGAAAACCATTACGCCGGTGATGTTTCCGTCACTCCACAAAGGCGAGGTGTGCACGTCCATGCAGCGGACGCGGCCATCGGTACAGAGCGTGCGCACCTCGAATTGCTTTTCTTCACCGCCCAACGTGTAGGCGACCGCGGCAGATCCTTCCGCTCTCGAGTCAGCCGTGAGAATTACGTTGAACTCCTGCCCCAGTAAAACCGACTGCGTAAAGCCGCTGTCAACTTCAGCGCGCTGATTCATCCAGGTAAACCGACGCTCAGTATCGAGGCTATAAATCTCGTCAGGAGCGAGGTCGGCCAGACTGGCCAGAAAGGCACGTTGCTTACCGGCTTCCTCTTCCACGCCTCTGAGCTCTGTAACGTCACGGGCAATTACGATGCAGCCCGCAGCGTTTGTTTTTTGACTCTTTTCTGCCGGAATGACCCGAACCAGCAGGGACCGCTGTGATTTGTTTCCCGCAGAAAGTTCAACTTCGACGGCGGCACCGTTGGCAACGGCCCGGTCAACCATGCAGCTAGTACCTTCCACCCCCCAGAGCATGTCGCAACACGAGCGCCTGGTGAGGAATGAGCGCGTCGCGCGTTCCAGGGTTTCGCCGGCGCGATTTATCCTACTGAGACGCTTGTCGGGACCGAAGATATAAACAGCATCGGGAAGCGTGTCGATGGTGACTTCCCACATCCGGTTGGCGGCCATTAAGGAATTGCAAAGTTCTATGTGTGCTTCAACGGAACTCATTTTAATTAGGCGGGCTCTTGAGGTCTGGATCCAGGGAACGCAGTCCTGTCCAACCTCGCACTGAGCAACACTCATGCCACCTTTCGCCTGGAAGAATGTCGCGATATCTCACCTGTCATCTATTTACGTCAGGTCATTTAGCGTCACGCTTTGTGACAGAGAGTGGCAGGTAACTTCACATGACAGAATGTCCGGTGATAGGAAGACCGACGCGGTCTAGTACTGGTTTTTTGGCTCGTACTCGCCGCGGGTCTTTGCGGTTTCATAGTCCGAATCGGCCAAACGCATGGACAGCCTAACGGGTCGATAATCGAAGGGCGCTGGGCCGCCCAACGTATTTTGGATCGCGGTAACAATTTGGTCCTGATTCTGGCGGAACCGCAGCACACTGCCGCGTTGATTGAGGATCACGAACAGCACCACGCGACCGCTCTTCGTTTTCATTTGACCGACCAGCGAACTGGCGCCGCCATCCGTCCGCACTAGCGTTCCGGTTTTGGCAACCACGCTCCCGCGCGATACCTGGTCAGTATAGCGCTCTTCCAGCGTGCCCGGATCGATTCCCGCGACCGGCAGGATGTCCGACAGGACAAGTCTATTCTTCTGTAACTCGGCGCTCAGTGCCCGCAAGATTTTCATCATCACCCGCGGCGTGACGCGGTTAATACCCAGACCACTGGTCGAAGCCAGACTGATTTCATCGGGACTAATTTTTAGGTTGTCCGCCAGCCGCGCACCTATCGTCTGTGGTCCGCCCAGGGTTTCGCCGATCCGTTCGGCCATGAAGTTGTTCGAGTAACAGAGCAGCACCTTCAGGACGTCGACCAGCTTGCTTGAGTTATGAGTGAGCAGCGGGACCGATCCCGTGGGCGCCGATCCGACGATGACTTGGCCGGAGATTACGAGACTGGGAACACTGCGCAGGCTTTCGTTGTCGCCGACCAGAGTGCGCTCGTCAAGCCACGCCCGCGTAGCGGCGGCCGAGCGGCGCGCGGCATCCACCGTTTCCAGGAATTCTTCTCCTGAATGCTTTGCCGACCAATTAAAGTTCATGGTGAAGCCGGGGGCGACGATCAGATTGCCGGTGACATTTCGCACACCCAAATGGTTCAGCTCGCGCGCCAGCATGACTGCGTGCTCGTAGTGGAAGGAGGGATCGCGTCCGGTGACGATCAAATCTCCGGTCAACGTCCCGGTACTCCTATCGATTTTTCCGCTGGCCCAGACGGAGGTTACGAAGCGATGGTCCGGTCCGAAGGTCTGTAGGGCTACCAGCGCCGTAGCCAGTTTGACTGAAGATGCAGGGTTAAATCTATCGTCAACTGATTGCGCCGCGAGCGTGGTCCCCTCGAGCGTTTCCGCTAATACCCCCTGCAGTCCGCTGATCGGAGTCAGATAAGCGGGCTGTGCCAATCCCGGCGCGCTTGACGAATTCGGCGTCGCCGCGCCAGAGTTGCCCAACAGAGGCGAGCCCGCAGGTGGCCGCGTCTGGGTGGGAGGGGATTGCGATCCGGCGGGCGCCGCCTGCTGCGCGAAAGTAAACGTCGCGCCGATTAATACCGACGCGAGCGCGCTGCCGATCTTTGTCAATAACTGGTGCATCCTTGAAAGAAAACCAAACGAACCAAACTGTGTCAGCCCATCGTTGGCTCCCGCCGCGCATCATAGCATGAAACGAGTCGGCGCTTTCGGCGAGCCGAGAAAAGCAACATTTGATGTCCCGCGGCCACACCGGGATGCACTTGCTACGGTTGCCGGCGTGGTGGTTCACGAACGCAAGTTCGTTGACAGGAAAACAAGTGCGAACCTAAAATTTGTTTTGTCTAAAGAAAGTTCGTGCCCCAAAGTCGAGTACCGATAACGATCGCCCGTTTGCGCGTCACACACGCGGCGCGGCGCAAAGACATTCGAGCGCGACTAAAAGAGTTCCAACAGGTTTGGAGAACAGGCTCGGATGCGCGACTGTGGGAAGAACTGGTGTATTGCATTTTCACCGCCGGCGCATCGGCAAAGATGGGCTTGCGTTCGGTGGAGGCTTTACGGCCACTATTGAAATCGGGACGACGGCCCGCGATGACGCGAGCGCTGATTGAGGCCGGCGCGCATCGCTTTCCAAACGCCCGGCCCGCGTATGTAGTAAGCACAAGGAGTTATTTGCAGAAATCAATTTCGATGCGGCTCCGCGACCGACTGGACAGTTTTCGCGACCCCTTCGAGCGCCGCGACTGGCTAGCTCAGGAACCGCAGATCAAAGGCCTCGGCTACAAAGAGGCGAGCCACTTTTTACGCAATGTGGGATTCAAAGGTTACGGAATTCTGGACAAGCATATTGTCCGCTCGCTGGCTGAGCTTGGGGTAATAGATTCACCAAAGCCGCCTACGGGTCGCCACCCCTATCTGACGACTGAGGCGCGCATGCGGGAATTCGCTGCCGCCGTGCAAATAGACTTTGACGAACTCGATCTGCTTCTCTGGTCGATGAAAACCGGTGAGATCCTAAAGTAGCCGTCGATAATTTGTCTGACATTGCGGACGATCAAGCTCATGCAGTTCGGACCTATCAAGTCACCATTTCATCAAATCGTGATTCGCACGCTGGCCGCCGGCTTGCTCTGTCTGGCGCTGACCAGTGCGGACCCTGTCAAGGCTGTCGATAAGGAGAAAACTCGTAACCGCGCCCAGCGAGCTTTGCGCTCCGGCGATTTTGAGCGCGCTGAACAACTTTATCGCGAACTGCTCGCCAAGAATGATCGGGACACGGACGCTCGCCTGGGCTTGAGTCATGCCTTGCTGAAACAACGCCGTCTGCAAGATTCATATGATCATGCTGCGCGAGTAGTGGCCGCCGATCCCATGTCGGCGCGCGCTCACTCGTTGTTGGGCTCGGCCCTCCTGGCGAGCGGAGATTTTCGCCTGTCCGTGGGAGAGTTTCGCACGGCGCTCAGTTTGAATAGCGACGAAGCGATGGCCATCGCCGGGTTGGCGATGGTGGATTATTACGAAAATCGAGCTGCCAAGTGTGTCGCAGGATTGCGCCGCGCGGCTTTCATCGATCCGAACGAGGCTGATTACTTATTCAACCTCGGACAGGCCGCGGCGCGCATCGAGCGTTACAAGGAGGCAGCAGATGCCTATGAAAGATTCCTGGTCGTCGCCCCCCACACCGACACTGACCGGCGGGCCCGGATTCGGGGGCTGATTGATTTTCTGCGTTACCTGGGACAGCAGGGCAACCTTTACAACCTTCAGGGTCCTGACCGTACGGTGCTGCAGTTCGACGCGCCTGATGGTCGTCCCATCATCAAGCTGCGCATCAATGGGTCGAAGGAATTCCTTCGTTTCGTGCTCGACACCGGGTCGGGAATGTCCGTGATTTCCGATGAGACGGCACGCAAGCTCGGCGTTAAGGCTGTGGCGCAAGGAGGACTAGCAAGGGCCGTGGGTGGTGGCGGCCGCTTTGAAATCGTCTACGGATATCTCGATACGATGGAGCTCGGCGAGGTTCGGATTGGCAACGTGCCAGTCTATATTCGCCATTTTTATGATGAACATAACCCCGTGGACGGATACCTGGGAATCGCCGCGCTTAGCCGTCTCCTAATCACTTTGGATTATGGAGTACGCACTCTGACGCTCACGCGTCAACGAAGTTCCCAGACGGAAGTGGGAACAGTTACGGCCGGCCAGGGAAAACCGGTGAAGGCCGAGGCGGTCGAGCCGCGACCTGAAATCGGCGTGCCGGTGCGCACGACTTCCAGTGGCTTTCTAAGCGGCGAAATCCTTATTGACGGAATCACAAAACCTCTCAACTTCATTATCGATACCGGCGCGACGGTGAGCGTCTTGTCTGAGAAAACAGCGGCTCTTGAGGAGGCGCGGACTTTCATCAAAGAGGGTCGAATGCGAGTCTTTGGCGCGGCGGGCATTGCTGAAGACGTGAAGACGGCGTTGCTGCCGAAGGTCATGATTGGCACGTACGCTCTCGAAAAAATCAACGCCGCCGTGCTTGATCTTGAACCGGTGAACGAAACCGCGGGCTTTCAGCAGAGCGGCATACTGGGCGCCAATTTCCTGCGACACTTTCGGGTAGCGTTCGACCTTCAAAAGGGCATCGTCCGTTTGCAGCCGCTTGACGCCGCTCCAATCCAGAGCGCGAGTCCCCAACCTGAAGGAACAAGGGAATAACATGAAGCCCAGCACCTACCTGGAAACTTCTGTTATCGGGGCCTATCTTGATAACGGCGAGCCCTTCCGGCGCGACCTCACGATTCGCTGGTGGGAGCATGAGTTGTCCGAGTACCGCGCCGTAATCTCGCCACTGGTAACCAGCGAACTGCAACGCGTCACGGAACCGCATCGGTCCGCTTACCTCAAGCTGGTCGCCGGACTGGAACAAGTCGAACTCACCGAGGAAGCAACCATCCTCGCCGAAGGATATGTGTCGCGCGGGATCTTTCATCGCAAGTTCATCGCGGATGCTTTACATGTAGCCCTTGCTTCATTCCACAAGATCGATTATTTGGTTACCTGGAACTTTGGTCACCTCGCGAACGTGCGCCGCCAGGCGCGCATCCGTTTGTTTAATACGGCGGCCGGGTTTTTTGTCCCCATGATTGTGACTCCGGAATTTTTGGTTTCCGAGGGAACTGAGCGCGAGACCACGACGTGAGGTGATTCCTCAGCTGAGGTTTTAATTCTCCAGATCTCGGAATTTGATTTGCAATCTGTGAACAAGAAAGCCAAGAATAGATAAGCGAGAGCGGACCATTGTTAGAATCATTAGCCGCGGCAGCTTTCATGGCCGCCGGAAGCATTTGAAAGTCGGAGAATCGGCTTGAGCGTTTGAGAGTTGAAGATGCGCGCAATGTATCGCAGACCAAAATTCCTGACCGTGCTCCACAAAATACGCGAGACCATGTCCCGGGAAGCGGATTACGATGTCGATCTGTTTGCTGAAATGGTGCGCACCGGTGTCCGGCCGGACTTTGGTCCCCAGCGCAATATTCGCGGATTCAAGAAGCGTGCGCCACGAAACGACGAGCCTGAGGAAGCTCCGCCTTTTGAGGAGCGGAAGCGAGTAACACGATAGGGCTTTATTTTGAATTTCAAATTTCAAATTTGAGATCTTAGTCCTGAGTCAGCATGATGGACGCCACGTTTGAGACCATCGGTCTGGAAGTGCCCAGCGAGAAAGCCATCAATTTTCTGGCTGAACGCGCTGAAAACCAGGGAGAGCCGACCCGACTTTTGCGGCGCGGTGCCGTCCTGCACGGGCGTTGCTGGAAACTCGGTGAAGGCCTCGAGGTTTGGACCGTCCTTTACGAATCGGGAACCGGCGATGTGTTTTATGCGAACTGCCGTCCGAGCTTTCGCGCCCGCTACATGCAACGCATCGCCCCGTGGGCGCTAACCGAATACGATGAAGAAGGCGAGGCAGTAGTACACGGTTACTGCGACGGCACCGACACGGAAGTTTTGTTTGAACTGCAGAATCTTACTGAGGTCGGGGCAGCGGGATTTCGCGCGCCGGCATTACATGTTGGTCTGTGCGGATTAGCTTATCGGGCCCGGATATGCGCGCGCGGGATGAACTCGCGCTGGCTACCGCTGGAGCGGGCCGCGCCGTCGCGGGCCGCCCACGAAAATGATTGGAGCGTTCGCGGTCGCGTGTTGGCGTTTAAGCCTTTGCGTAATCCGCTTTCCGGCAGCGAGTTGTACTGGATCTATCTCGATCTTGAGAAGCTTAAGCTGGAAGTGCTCGTCAACACGCGCGCGCTTACCGGCGGCCGGCTTCACGTCGGGGCCACCCTGTCGGCCGAAGTATGGCTACAGGGACACGTCTTTGACGACCGGGCCCTGCGCCTGAGATATGAAGGAGTCGATCGCGCTTCGATTGTTGGAAGCTTCTGGTCACGCTTTTCCAGGAGCAATTAACTCGTGAATTCGGGCGCTGCCAAAAATCAGGTCGCTTGATTTCCGCGTTCTTGATCGTGCCGGTTTTTGTTTCTTGTTGAATGAAGCGACTAGTTGTCATCATCCTCACACTCCTGGTTCTGGGCCTTTTGGGCCTCTACATTTTCGACCAGTATTGGATTCATCGCTACGACTCGTTGATTGCCCGCGAGGCCGGCATTCATCACATTGACCCCGACCTGGTTTGGAGCATCGTCTATGAAGAGACTTACTTCAGTCCCTGGAAGAAGGGCCGCAACGGCGAGATCGGCTTGATGCAGGTAACGCCGGCAGTTGTGCGCGAATGGGCTGCTGATACGGCCACGGCGCCGTTGGAACCGCGCAGCCTCGCCGACCCCACCACCTTATTGAGCGATCCGGAACGCAATGTTCAGATCGGTTGCTGGTACCTTGAGAAAGCCGGCCAGGATTATCGCGACACCCCCGGCGTCGAGGCGCGCATGCTGGCAGCTTACAACGCCGGTCCCAGTCGCGCCGCGGACTGGAACCGCGTGCCCAAAGGCGCGCCTCCTTTAACCGAACAGCAATTTATCGCGCGTATCGATATTGCCTCAACGCGAGCGTACATCAGTTCAATTCTGGAGCGTTATCATCGAGTGAAGTCAAAGCAGCGGCTCTAAGTAAGCGCGTCGCCAGGGCCCGCCTGTGCTGATAGTCTGAGCGAGGCGCCGGACACCGACATCACTGAACTACGAATGCCTTACTCTCCAAACATGCTGATCGCTGTGAAGCTGCTCGTGGCCGTAGTTTGCGGCGGAGCCATCGGACTCGAGCGCGAACTTAGCCGCAAGCCCGCTGGTTTGCGCACCAACGTTCTGATCTGCGTGGGCGCCGCTCTATTTATGATTGTTTCGCGCCATATCGGCGGTGGCGCCCCGTACACAGATCCCGCACGATTGGTGGCTCAGGTCGTCACCGGTATAGGCTTCATTGGCGCGGGCGTTATTCTGCAATCGCGTGGTTCAATCAGCGGGCTAACCTCTGCAGCCACGATTTTTGTCGTCTCGGCTGTTGGCATCACCATCGGAGAAGGCATGTTCACCGTCGCTTTGATGACCACACTACTTATCATTGTGGTGTTGGTGTTTCTGCGAAGGGTCGAGCGCGGCTTCGTGCGGCGCCGCCGGCTGTTTCATTATCTGCTGAAGACAAGCGATACGCCGCAGGCTCTGGCTGGCCTGTTCGACTTACTCGAAAAAGAAGGCCTGCGCATGGACGATTTCAGTATTAAGGACCTGGACGACGGCCATCACGAACTCCGCTTTGCGGTGGTAACTTCTATGGAAGAAAACAGTCGCTTGATAGGACTGCTCCCGTCGATTGGGACTGAAGTGCAAGGCTCAACTGTTCCAGGCTCAGACTGAAGGCTTGGTGAAGTGTAAAGCGGCGCCGACTTCAGTCTGTGTTTCGCGCCTTGAGCGGAAATAAAATCATACAGATTGAAGTCTGTGCCACCACGACATGCCCATCATCTATTCAGCCCGCTGGGTCCTGCCAATCGCTTCCCCTTTGATCGAAAACGGCGCAGTCGCTGTCGATAATTCGATGATCTCAGGCGTCGGCACACGGAACGAGATCATCTCCAGGTTTCCTGATTCCAGAATCGAAGACTTTGGTCAGGCCGCGATCCTGCCCGGCCTGGTTAACGCGCACACCCACCTGGAACTGACGGTCATGCGCGGCTTTCTGGAACGCGAAGAGGGCAACTTCTTCGCCTGGCTGCGAAAGTTGACAGTCGCGCGCATGACGATGACGCCCGAAGACGTGCTCGTATCAGCAACCTGCGGGGCAATCGAAGCGACGCGCGCCGGCATCACTTGCGTGGCGGATGCCAGTTCGGCTGCGACTGAGGCAATGAAAGCGTTGCGCCAGGTCGGCATGCGCGGCGTCGTCTATCAGGAATCGTTCGGGCCGGATCCAAAACTGGCGGCTGAGAATGTTGCGAAACTTCGGGAGCAAATCAGTTCGATGCGCGAGATGGAGAACGATCTGGTGCGCGCTGGAGTGTCGCCGCATGCCCCATACACAGTCAGCGCGCCGCAACTCGAATTGATTTCGCGCCTGGCAATCGACCAGAAACTGCCTGTGATGATGCATGCGGCGGAGTCACAGGCTGAGAAGTTGTTCATGTTGGAAGGTCGCGGTGTTTTCGCCGAGAGTTTGAGCGCTCGCGGCATCCAATGGCAAGCTCCTGGAGTTTCGACGATTCAATATCTGTCCCATCACGGCATTTTCGAAACAAAGCCTTTGCTTGCTCACTGCATCAACGTCGATCACGCCGACCTCGACCTCATCATGCAGAGCGGCACCGGCATCGCGCACTGTCCCAAGTCAAACGCAAAGCTTGGTCACGGTCGCGCGCCTTTCGCACAGTTCATCGCGCAAGGGCTCAACGTCGGACTCGGCAGTGATTCGGTCGCCAGTAATAACATCTGCGACCTCTTGGAAGAAGCCCGGTTTGCCACGTTGCTCTCGCGTACGGATCGGGGCATTAGCCCGACCGTCAGGGAGGGCTCAATGTACTCCGATATCAACGAAACATTAAGAGCCCTCCCTGACGGTCGGGTTAATGCCCCGGTTGCCGCGGAGCAAGCGCTCTTCGCGGCCACCCTCGGCGGCGCTCGCGCAGTTGGGCTCGACAATCAAATCGGAGCCCTTGTCGAAGGAATGCAGGCCGATATCGCTGTCGTCTCGCTCCAAGGCGTCCACCAGCAACCAGTGAACAATCCAGCGGACGCGCTGATTTTCTCTTCATCAGGTCGAGATGTTCTGCTGACGATGGTGGCGGGAAGAGAAATTTATCGCGATGGGAAGATGAGCGGCGTTGACGAAGTCGAGTCTCGATCGCAGATTCAAAGAGCCAGAACCAGAATGGAATAAACAATAGGTCGAATAGTCTTATTGGTCCTATCCTCTTTTTGTCCCTAAAAACTCGAACGGGCAGGAAACCAATCCTGCCCGCTTCTTCTGCTATTGCTCGGTTTTCTCGGTCCCGGCACGCGGGACCCGATGTGGGCCTTATCAACCCTCTATCGTGGACATCGCCGTTACGGCTTTCTTCTCGTAGGCGGCGATGACGACGATGTTTCCTTTCTCAACTACACTCAAAGAAGCGTCAGTGTAATTCGGGTTGGCCTTGTACCAGTCAAAGCTGGCGAAGTATTTCTGCGTCCACGGATCCTTGAATACCTTGCCATGGCGCGCGTAAATCTCGTCGCGCATCTTGCGCACGTCTTCGACAAACAAGCCCTGCAGCAACGTGCGTGTGAGTGGCTTGGTAGAGATTGAATTGTGCAGTTTGTTTTCGTACGCGACGATGGCTTCGATGTTGGTTTTGTCGCTGCCCGATATATCTTCGTCTTTGAAATTCTCTTTCGGGTCGTACCAGGGCTGGCCGCCAAAATACTGCTCAATCCACAGGGTCTTAAAGATGCGGCCATGTCGCGCATAGATTTCGTTTCGCAGCAGGCGCAGCTCGTGCAGGCTTAAACCGCGCAGCATTGCTTCTGAGATTAACTTGTTCTCGAACAACTCCATGTCGCCGGGAGCCAGGGCAACGCGGCGCTGTTGCCGCTGAATCGTGTCGATCAGTTGCAGGTTTTTGCGCTCAATCTGACTCAGCCCCTTGGGATCGTACCGGTCGGCAGCGTGATACCAGTAACGCTCGTCAAAATACTGCTGAAGCCAGGGCGTGCCCTCGAAGCGCTTGCCGTGAATAGCTTCGATCTCAGCAGCCAGCACGGTCCACTCGGCGTTGGTATGCGTGCCGAGTTTCTTTCGCGTCAGAGCGCGGTCCTGATAAAGCCGCATGTCGCCGGGTTGCACGGTCTGATGCTGCTGCGCCTCGGCGATGCGAATGACGTCAAGGTTGCGGCGTTCAGTATCGTTGAGCTTCGAATTGTCAAAGTTAGGATCCGCCTTGAACCAGGGGCGCGATTCCAGGAAGCGACGAATGTCCGGGTCCTTGAACAGGCGGCCGTGCTTGCCAAAGACGATTCCGCGCACCAGCTTCAAGTCTTCGATTGAAAGCGTGCTGATGTCAGCGGTTTTGATACTGCGGCCGGCAAAGTCAAAAGTTTCCCAGTTTTTCAGGGCCGGGTATTCATCCTGAGCGTTGGCGACGGAAAAACCGATAAGAATAATAAGCAGCAATGACGGGAGGGAAAATCGCAAAAGTCTAAAGGGGGATTTCATTACGTTACCTTCCTTCGTTACAAGACGAGGGTGCGGCGCGTTTTTTGCGGATGCCTGGCGCCTGATCCGCCGCCTCACTTCGAAGTAATACTTTCGACGGTTCGGTACGCAAGCTAACAGAGCGTTACGGCTAACCGAAAATGTCGCGGACCTTGTCGACGAGTTTCTTGTCTTCCAAATCCGTCGTTTCGATTTTGGCCAACTGCTCCAGCAGCTTTCGCTGTTCGCGCGTCAAGGTTCTTGGCGTGACTACTGAGACTGAAACGAAAAGATCGCCCCGGCCGCGGCCGCCCAGCACCGGCATTCCCTGGCCGCGGACACGAAAGACCGTGCCTGTCTGTGTTCCGGCGGGAACCTTCAGCGGTTGTTCGCCGTTGAGCGTGCTGACACTAATCTCAGCGCCCAGCGCCGCTTGCGCGAATGTGACCGGCACAGATGCGTACAAGTTATTTCCCTGCCGCTCAAACTGTTCATGCTCGGCGACATGTATAACCACGTAAAGATCTCCGGCCGGGCCGCCGTAAGCCCCGGATTCGCCCTCGCGTTGCAGTCGTAGTCTCGATCCGGTCTCGACGCCGGCCGGAATCTTTACTTCGATGGATTTTTCGCGCTCCACGCGCCCTGCGCCGCGACAATTCTCGCACGGTGAAGTGATCACCTGACCGGTGCCGCGACAAGTGCCGCAGGTGCGTGAGACTGAAAAGAAACCCTGCTGAAACCGGACCTGACCTGCGCCTTCGCACGTGCGACAAGCCTCGGGCTGTGTGCCTGGCGCTGAGCCTGCGCCATTACAAGTCTCGCAGGTCTCAAGCTTGGGAATACGCAATTGTGCAGTCATGCCGACCGCGGCTTGCTCGAGATTAATCTCCAGATCGTAGCGCAGGTCTGCGCCGCGCTGTGCGCCTGATCGCCGCCCGCCCGCCCGGCCCCCGGCACTAAACACGTCTCCGAACCCAAACAAATCGCCGAGGATGTCCTCGATGCCTCCGAATCCCGGCGCTCCCCAGGCACCACTGGCCGCGCTGGAAACACCGGCGTGGCCAAAGCGATCGTACCGTCCGCGCTGTTCGGGATCGGAAAGCACTGCATAAGCTTCGGCCGCTTCCTTGAATTTGTCTTCGGAGTGAGGGTCGCCCTGGTTCTTGTCAGGATGATGTTGGTGAGCAAGCCGGCGATAGGCGCTCTTCAAATCCTGATCAGTCGCTGAGCGAGTGACGCCGAGAATTTCGTAATAGTCGCGTTTGTTAATAGCCATAAACGTAGGTATCAGTTAAGTATCAGTAACGAACGGCCAGCAGTTGAACCGGTTAAGCCGGCAAGCCACTGACCGATTTTCTTATTCTAGCTGAATGAATCGGAATCGCTCAAATGATGTTCGTGGCACGCGCATCTTGCGCGTGGTTCTATGGGCGGGACGCCCGTGCCAGCTCGCGCCACCTCAATTCTCTTCTGTCTCAGCCCCGGCCGTCTGCTTCATCATAGCGTTGGTCAGTTGCCGCGCCAGACGCTCGACGCCGTCGAGCGCCAATCTGAACTCTCCCAACTCAGTTGAGTCGAGCGCCGCCTCGCCTTCGCTCAAGAGACGTTGCGCATTTTCCTGTTCATCCTTTGAAAGCAATCCGCCGAACTCCAGAAATGCTCTCCTGGTATTCTTTACCAGACTGCTGAGCTTGTTGCTGAGATCAACTCTTTCCCGCTGCCCGCGATCGGTTTCCGCGGAATTTTCTGCTTCAGTGATTATCCGTTCAATCTCGTCATGGGAAAGGCCCGAAGTTGGGGTGATGCGCATCTGCTGCTCGCGCCCCGTAGCTTTGTCGCTAGCGGAAACCGAGACTATGCCGTTGGCGTCGACCTCAAAGGATACGTCAATTTGCGGCACACCACGCGGCGCTGCTGGAATTCCGACGAGCTCAAATTTTCCCAACGAGCGATTCCCGCTGGAGACTTCGCGCTCGCCCTGAAGAATGTGAATCTCCACTGACGACTGGTTGTCCACGACGGTCGTAAACGTCAGGCTGTTGCGCAGAGGAATTGTCGAGTTCCGCTCAATAATCCTGGTAAATAAACCGCCACGAGTTTCGAGTCCTAAACTCAAGGGCAGCACGTCGAGCAGTACAATGTCTTTTACGTCGCCGCTCAACACGCCGCCCTGGATGGCGGCGCCCATGGCTACAACTTCGTCGGGATTGATTTCGGCAGACGCTTTCTTCCCAAAGATTTTATCGACCGCGCTCTCGACGATCGGCGATCGTGTCTGCCCCCCAACCAGGATTACTTTGTCGATGTCGTCAGGTTTCAGCTTGGCATCCCTGAGCGCCTGTTCACACGGCTCGACGGTTTGCTGCACGAGATCGCCCACCAGTTCTTCAAATTGGTCGCGGCTGAGCGTCTTATTAAGGTGCTTAGGCCCTGAAGAGTCGGCCGCAATAAATGGTAAGTTGAAACTGGTCTCGGTAGCTGATGACAATTCGCACTTAGCCCGCTCGGCCGCTTCCTTCAAGCGTTGCAGGGCGAGGCGGTCCTTACGCAAATCGATCCCCGTATCGTGCAGAAACTGGTCGGCCATCCAGTTCATGATACGCTCGTCAAAATCCTCGCCCCCCAGATAGGTGTTGCCCGAAGTGGACAGTACCTCAAAGACGCCGTTGCTCATTTCCAGAATGGAAATATCGAACGTGCCGCCGCCCAGATCGTACACCGCGATCTTCTCGGCTTCAGATTTTCCCAGACCATAGGCCAGCGCCGCCGCAGTCGGCTCATTGATAATTCGCTCTACCTGTAAACCGGCGATCTTGCCCGCATCTTTGGTCGCCTGCCGCTGCGTATCGTCAAAATAAGCAGGCACGGTAATGATCGCGTCGGCCACCGGTTCTCCCAGAAAATCTTCGGCCGCGGCCTTCAAACGCTGCAACACAATCCCTGAAAGCTCCGGCGGACTGTACACGCGACCCTGCACGCGCACGCGCGCATCGCCGTTTTGCGAGTCAACAATCTCGAAGGGCGCTGTCTCACGCATCCGCTGGGTCTCGGTCGAGTCGAACTTGCGACCGATTAGACGCTTCACCGCATAGACGGTATTCGCGGCATTGGTAACGGCCTGGCGCTTGGCAATCTGGCCCACCAGCCGTTCGCCTTTGTCGGTGAATCCTACGACGCTGGGTGTGGTACGGCCGCCTTCCTTATTGGGCACGATTTGCACCGTGCCGCCTTCGAGCACCGCGACGCAGCAGTTAGTGGTTCCTAAATCGATGCCTATGATCTTGCCCATGACTTCCGAATTGACAGCCTACTCGTCGTCCGATGGTCTGGCGGCTACCTTGACCATTGCCGGCCGCAGCAGCCGGTCACCAATACGATAACCGCGCGCCAGCTCGTCAATGACTGTGTCCGGTTCGTACTCGTCCGTTGCTTCGGTCACGACAGCCTCATGAATATGCGGATCAAAGCGCTCGCCCACCGCGGCAATCGGTTGCACCCCAAAAGACTCGAGCACGTCATTTAGTTGTTTGCTAATCAGCTCGACTCCATGCAGAAAATGTTTGAACTCTTTCGACTCGCTGGCCTCCACCGAACGTTCCGCATCCAGCGCCCGAGTCAGGTTATCGACTACCGGCAAGAGCTTCCGCGCGGCTTCAGCCACGACGCGATTGTGCGCCTCGCCACGGTCACGCTCGATGCGCTTGCGATAATTTTCAAAGTCCGCCTGCCGGCGCGCAACCGCTTCCTGGGCTTCGGCCAGGGCCGCTTGAAGACGTTTTAGCTCCGACCGCGACGCTACTAATTCGGCCAGTTCCGGTCCGCCCAGACCCGAGTCGCCGACTCGGGATTCCGGACCGCTGTCGGCACGCTCAGGTTCGTGGTTAACCTCGCGCTCGGCTTGCTCTTCGCTCATGTTCTCGTCCTCTGAATCCAGACGCGAATCGTCCTCATCGAAGAAGCTAATAGGAATGCTGTTCGACGGTTTCTGCTTGCGGTCTGATGTCATTGAAATTCGAGTCGTCGTTAACCAATTTGGGGCAGCTTGCGGCGAGCAACTCAATGAAGAGACGCTTCATGCGATAGAGCGCGTTCGATGAAACGCGCAAGGTAGTTTACCACAGCCATCATGCGTCCGTACTCTATTCTCATGGGACCCACGACGCCCAGCGTGCCGAGCACCTCGCCGTCGACCTGGTAAGTCGAAGTAATTACCGTGCAACGCTTCATCGAAGACGCCGCGTTCTCTCGGCCGATGACCACGTTAACACTACCGCCTGCCTGGTCGCCGGAGACGCACTCGTTGAGGATTTTGACCAGGCGCGACTTTTCTTCAAACGTGCGAAACAGCTCGCGCATTCGTTCGGCGCTGGAAAACTCGGGTTTCGTCAGAATGTTGGACGCACCATCCAGATAGACCTCAGACGTAGCTTCATCTTCTCCCTGCAGGCTGCTTTCGCATAACAACATCGCATTGCGCAGGACGGTGTCATAGAATGCTTTTTCTTCTCGCATTAAAGCAATAATTTCGGCGCGAATTGCCAATAGACTCTTGCCGCTGAACTCGACGTTCAGATAGCGGGCCGCGCGATTCAGTTCCTCCTGGCTGAAATCTTCATCCAAACCGATCACCTTGTCGTGCACGATGTTCGAAGTCGAAACCAGCACCACCAGTACACGGTTGTCCGGAAGACGCACGAAGCGAATGTGCTTCAATCGGTTCTCTGCCAGCGAGGGCCACACCACTATGCCCACGCTTTCAGAAAGTTCAGAGAGCACATGCGAAGCCTTTTCCATCAGGCGATCCGGGCGCGCTTTGATTTCGTTTCCGAAACCAATGCTTTCAATTGCCTTAAGATCGGTGCGGGACAGACGCGTAGAGTCCAGCATGTTATCGACGTAATACCGATATCCTTTGTCAGTGGGCACTCGCCCGGCGGAGGTGTGCGGCTGTTCCAGCAGGCCGAGGTCTTCCAGCTCTCCCATGACGTTGCGAATGGTAGCCGAACTCCATCCGGTGGCCCGCGCAAATCTCTCCGAAACAGTGTGAGAGCCAATTGCCTCTCCACTGACCAGGTGCTCCTGAATGATCGCCGACAACACTGCCTGGCGCCGACGGTCCGGGCTCGGCCGTCCTGACTTTTGTGAACCTGGATTGCGAACCATTAAACCTCTCGAGTGGGTAACGTCGCGACTTGTCCGCGCGTGACAGTTTCCGGAATCTGACGGCGGAGTGCCCATCCGCGTGACTGCGGTCAGTATAGCGAAATTATCAGATTTCCCGCAAACCATTGCCTTTAAAGCATTCACGCCGCCAGCCACGCCCGGCGAAACACGAGGTTATTTCACAACCAGATCGGATAATTCCTTGAACAGCCAAAACTTAGGTATGCCGGGAGAATGAGTCGGGGCCGAGCAATAGGCCCACGAGCTGGGATTTGCCGTTTTTGCGCCACTTCAAGCAGCCCTTCCCGGGGCAATTGACGCCCCGGCAAGTGCCCCTCTAAGATGGCTTGGCCGCCCGGTTCCGCAAATCGATGTCGCAGCCGAATCTACATCTCAGAAGAGTTTTCAGTGACGCCTTTCGCCAGCTCGAGCGAGGCCGTCGTTTTCGCCCGGACATCTCTGACATCGAGGTAAAATTCTACCCCTACGCCGGATTACACCACACGATTCGCGTCAGAGCGGGCCGAGTTTACGTGCGGCTTTCGGATCTCTTTCAGACGGCGCCCCCCGAGGTAATCAGAGCGTTAGCGTTCCTTTTGGTCGCGCGTCTGCTTTCCCGAAAGGCGCCTCGGGATCAGGAGCGCATTTATCGGGCTTTCGCTTTCAGCCCTCAGCTTTTGCGTGCCTCAGACCTCGCGCGGCGCCAACGCGGCCGCAAGGTAGTCTCATCGGCGCACGGTACGGTCTATGATCTGGAGAAGATTTTTGCGCGGCTGAATCGACGTTACTTTGACGGCGAGATGGAAAAGCCAGTGCTAACCTGGTCGCAAAGACGAGCCCGCAGCATCCTTGGCCACCATGACGCCGCTCACGACACCATCACCATCAGCAAGACCCTGGATTCGCGCGAGGTGCCCGAGTGGTTCGTCGAATACATACTCTTCCACGAGATGCTGCACATCAAACATCCCGCTCGGATCATCAATGGCCGGCGCTACTATCACACATCCGCCTTTCGCTCTGAAGAAAAAGGCTATCCGCGGTACCAACAGGCACAGGAATGGTTGGAACGCGTGATGCGAAAACGTCACGAACTGCGCGCCCGCGCGGCCTAGGGTAGTGTCTCAATAATAATTGAACAACAGGCTGTATGTTCGCCAGCTCCATGAGTGAAAGAGACATTTTGTTTTTCGTGATGTTTCGTGTGATTTGGTGGATCGCCTGGCCAGAGACGAAAGACTCGATCCACGAAGAAACTATGAAAAGCGGGTCTCCTCTGGTTTCATACGGGCTAGTTTTTCCAAACGCCCAAAACCAAATAGAAGGAGACCCGGTGATGAAGATATTGGCACTAGAC